>Ga0209257_1000681_pt1 | contig 52817 bp, 44 predicted proteins | sample AraplaCvi_mCL_r2_FD_184277 | JGI IMG/M metagenome (GOLD analysis project Ga0209257, IMG submission 184277) | Arabidopsis root microbial communities from North Carolina, USA - plate scrape MF_Cvi_mCL_r2 (SPAdes) (version 2) | ecosystem: Host-associated > Plants > Roots > Endosphere | place: USA...
TGATGGTGAGGCCGTTGGAGGCGTCGCTGTCGGTGCCGCCCGCCTTGCTGCTGATCTCGGTGACGGTCGCACCGTCCGCACCCTTCACGTCCGCACCGGCCGCACCCGAGGTGGTGTCGGTGCCGGTCACGACGTTTCCGGTCGCGGTGTCGGTCGCGTTGCTGACCAGGTCGGTGTCGGCCTTCGCGGTCGGCACGTCATCGACGATGTTGATGACCAGGGTGCCGTTGGCGGCGTCGCCATCGTTGTCCTTCACGACAACCTTGAAGTCGTCGTGGGTCGCGTCGCCGCTGGTGTTGGTGGTCAGGGTATAGGTGTAGTCGATCTTGCCGCCGCCCACCGAGTTGATCACCAAGGTGCCGTCGGCGCCGACGATGGTCGCGCCGGCGGTGACGGCAATCGGGCCGTCCTTGCCCTGGATGGTGATGGTCGCCGGAGCGTCGCCCTCGGTATAGGTGATGGTGCCGGAGACGATCTCGGACTTGTCGCTGTTGTTCGCGGCGTTGCCGTCGGCGAGTTCGCCCGAACCCTGGGGCAGGCCCTTCTCGTCCACGGTGGTCATGCCGGCCGCGGTCGGGACGTTCACGGTCGGACGATCGTCGCCGACATTGATGGTGAGGGTGGCGTTGCTGGTGTCGCCGTCGCCGTCCTTCAGCGTGTAGGTGAAGGTGTCGGTGACGCCGCCCGGCGAGCCTGCGTCGCGGGTGTAGGTGTAGGTGCCGTCGGCATTCATCTCCAGCTTGCCGTACTGGCCCTGGACGGTCAGCCCGTTGCTGGCATCGGTGTCGCTGCCCTTCGCACCGGTCACGGCCGAAACGGTGGCGCCGTCCGCGCCCTTCACGTCCGCACCGGCCGCGCCCGAGGTCGTGCCGACACCGGTGACGACGTTGCCGGTCGCCTGGGTGTCGCCGATCGCCAGCGCGTCGGTGTCGTTCTTCGCCGTCGGAACGTCATCGACGATGCTGATATTGATGTCGCCGCTGCTGGAGTCGCCGTCCTTGTCGGTCGCGATGACCGTGAAATCCTCACCCGGAAGAACGTCGTTGCCCGACTTCGTATGGTTGGGGTCGGCAGTCGTCAGCGTATAGCTGTAGGTGAGCGTGCCGGTCGCCGAGTCCCAGCCCGTAATCGTGAGGTCGCCGTAGGTGCCTTTGATCGTCGGCGTGGCGCCCGGATTGCTGAGATCGACTGCGGTCCCGTCCACCATGATGGTCGCGACGCCATCTTTGGCGGTCACGGTCACCTTGCCGGCGGTGGTCTCGGCGTTGGAAGCCGGGTCCGAACCGGTCGCCAGCGCGGATTCGTACACCGCGGTGCCGCTCTTGTTGAGATCAATCGGATTGTCGCCGGGGCCTGGCGGCGGCGGCGGCGTAACGATGACCGGATTGTCATCGATCTTGATCGTCAGGACGGCGGTCGAGGTGTCGCCGTCGCCGTCTTTAATCGTATAGGTGAAGGTGTCGTCCGCGGTCAGCGGCTTGCCGTCGTCGCGGGTATAGGTATAGCTGCCATCGGCATTGAGCTCGAGGGTGCCGTGCGCACCGTGGATCTTGGTCCCGACGCCCGTGCTCGACGCCGCGCCGCTGTCGCCGGCGATCACGCCGACCACGCCGCCGCCGGCCACCTTGCCGTCGGCGCCGAAGATGTCGTTGTTCTCGACATTCTCGCCGACCGTCGACGTATGGGTTACCGCCGTGCCGATGCTGATCGTATCGTTCTTCGCCGTCGGCACGTCATCGACGATGCCGATCTCGAGATCGCCGGTGTCGCTGTCGCCGTCCTTGTCAGTCGCCGTGACCGGGAAGCTCTCATCGAGCTTCACGTCATTGCCCTGGCTGCCGTGGGTCGGATCATTGGTCGTTAGCGTATAGGTATAGGTGAGATCGCCGGTGGCCGGGTCCCAGCCCGTGATCTTCAGGTCGCCGTAGACGCCGGTGATGGTCGGCGTATTGGCCGGGTTGGTCAGGTCGACCGTCGTACCGCCGACGGTGACCGTCTGAACACCGTCCTTCGCTTCAATGTGAATCGTGCCGCTGGTCTGCTCGTTCGGCGACGGCGCATCCGTGCCCTTGGCAAGGGCCGATTCGAAGACCGCGGTACCCTTGGTCACGAAATTGATCGGGTTGTCGCCGGGGCCGGGCGGCGGCGGCGGGGTGACGATCACCGGGTTGTCGGGCGGATTGAGCTCGTCGGCGCGCGCGCGGATGATGCTGTTGTCGATCAGGCCATATTGCAGCGCCGTCGCGTCGATGACGCCGACCGCATTGAGGCCGCCGAGGCCGGCGCCGAGGCCGAACTGGCTGAGGATGGCACCGGTGTTGTCGGCGCCCTGGGCACCGGCGGCCGGACCGGCGGCGGTGGTGATGTCGAGATTGGGGTCGGTGCTGGCGAGCACGGTGGCGATATCGATCTTGTCGCCCTGCTCGTCCTTTACAGTAACGGTCGGGTTGCCCGAGGCATCGACCGTCTGCTGGTAGCCTTCCAGGATGACGGTGACGTCGCCGACCTTGATCGCGAGGTTGCCGTTGCCTTCCTTGGCGGCCAGGGTGCCCTGATCGTCGAACGGCGCCGGGAGGACCACGGTCTCGCCATTGGCAACCGCGACGCGCACCACGTTCTCGCCCTGCGGGACGTCCACATGGACGGTGCCGTTGGGCACCGCCGGGATCGCCGGCTTCTGCGGCTGCTCAGGCTGCTGCTGGGCCGTATTGGCCTGAGCGAGCTGAACGGCATCGAACTCCGCGTGATCGCCCGACACGGTCGAGTCGGCGTCGGACGAATTCTGCGGATGGTTGCTGGCGTCGTTGGCCATTGGAGACCCCTTTTAAAACTGGTGTCGCGTCCCCCGAACCCCGATCCTCACCGTCCGGGCGCGACCTGCACGGGAGAAGACCACATCGGTGGAGTCCCGACAATGCGACGGCAACTCAAACATGCACACGACCATGTAAGGTCCAACGCATTTTCGGGAAAATTCGATCTAAATTGCCCCATGAGCCGGGGCGAGAGCACAGGTCCTTTGTCCAATCAGTCCTCCGCTCTCCCCGCGGATGGTTGATAAGACGTTGATTTACACTGTTTTAACCAACAGGCCGGCGCAGAATAAGTGCGCCGGCCGGTTTCGTCAAGTTACTCACACCATGGTGTATATCTCATCACGAGAGATCCACGCTCACACCATGATCTACAGTGACCGTGACCTTGTCTCCGCCGCTGCCGGCATGGAAGACCTGGGCCCCGAAGAATTCTCCATCGGATTCCCAGCTCTTGCCGCTGCTGGCGACGAGATGGACGGTGTCCTTTCCGGCATCGGCGGCAATACCGAGGACATGGAGCCCGCCGACCTGGGTGACTCCGTAGGCGGCATCGTAGCTCAGCGTCACCTGGGTGCCCGTAGCTCCGGTCGGGTCGCCCTTGAAGTTCAGCACCTCGACATTCTCGATCCGCGCCGCCTGGCTGGAATCGAAGGTCGCCAGCCCGCCGAGATCGACGGTGTCGATGCCGTCGCCGCCGTCGATGCTGTGGGTGCCGTCCAGCGTGTGGGTGCCGTCGAGATCCGCGGCATCGACGTTGTGGAACTCATCATTGCCGCTGCCGCCCGATTGGGCATCGTGCCCGGCCCGACCGTAGATATGGTCCGAACCGTCGTTGCCGAAGATGAGGTCGTCCCCGCTGCCGCCTTTCAGGGTGTGGCCTGCACCGATGCCGAAGAAGCCTTTGCTGGTGTCGTCGATCTTGACGTTGTCGCCGACGTGATAGTTCGTCTGGGTGGTGGCGTCGGTGTCGCTCGTCACCTGCAGATGGAGGGCGTAGGCGCTTTCGTCGTAGACCGAGTTCACCGCAGCCAGGCGGGATGAGGATTCGTCCTCAAGGACGGTGATCGTCAGTTTCGCGGTCGAGGTGTCGCCGTCACCGTCGGTCAGGGTATAGGTGAAGACGTCGATGCCGCCCGAGGTGCCGGCATTGGGCTGGTAGGTCCAGGTGCCGTCGGCCGACATCGTCAACATGCCCAACGCGCCGACGATGACGCTGCTGGTATCCTTGGTGACGGTTTCGTCGTCGCCGGTCGTGCTGGTCACCCGAGAAACGGCGGCGCCGTCCGCACCCAGATAGTCGAAGCTCGGGCCGGTGATGACGTTGCCGGCATAGGTGCTGTTCGGATCGGCATCATCGACCGCCAGCGGCGCGTCGTCGTTGACCTGGATATTGACCTTGGCGCTCAAGGTGTCGCCGTCGTAGTCGGTCGCGATGACATTGAAGCCCATCAACAGGTTGTTCTCGACGGGCTGCTTCGGATCCTGGGTCGGATGATCCAGGGAATCGTAAAGCGTGAAGGTGAAGAAACCGGTGACCTGATCCAGCGTCACTTCGTAGACCAGATGCGAGACCGCCGGGCTGCCGGTGAGATAGCCGACCGTCATGCCCGTCGCCGAGCAGGTCAGGACCTGCAACGGTTCGCCATGCGATGTCAGTGGATTGCTGGCATTGTCGAAGACGGGCGTGCCCGCGCCGAGAGCCTCCAGACTGTACGGGCTATCGGCGGGACCGTCGGCGCCGAAGACCGCGGTCACCGTCCCGTTGCAGCTCGTGGTGCCGTAGGTGTCGCCCCGATCGGCATCCTGGTGGCCGAACGGGTCGTTGTCGTTGTCGGTGTTGGCCGTCGGGGAACCTGGATAGTCCTCGTCCACCTGGCCATAGGCATTCGAGGTGATGACCGGCGCTTCTTCCTCGGTGCTCTGGAAGCTGGTGTAGGAAACCGTCGCCGATTTCGGCGCGTCGTCGTCCACCACGATCGTGATCCAGGCGGTGGCCGGATCCCGGTCGCCGTCGGTTGCGCCGTCCACGGCCCCGATCTTCAGCACGACATCGGTGGAGGGGTCGTTCTCCGCCGTATCGCCGGCTTCCGACACGTGGTCGAGCGGCTTCAGCAGCTCGAAGGTGAAGTCCGTCTCGCTGGTCATGGTCACGGTGAAAACCGGAACCGGGCCGCCGTCGTCATAGCCGACCACGAGATGGGTCGGATCGGAAGTGTCGAGTACGACCAGGTCATGGCCGTGCGACTTCACCGCATTGCCATTGGCATCCAGGAATGCACCTGAGAGCGTGAAGCTCGGCGGCGTGCCGGCCGGTGTGCCCGGCCCATCGGCACCGAAATGGGTGCCGCCGATCGAGCCGGTGACGATCGTCTTGCCGAAGTCGTCGCCACGGGCGGCATCTTCGTCCAACAGCGGATTGGCGTTGTCCTGGTCGTGATTGCCGTTGGCCAGGAAATCCTCGTCAACGTGACCGGCGTCGAAGGTGTCGCAGGGGGTTCCATCGTTGAGAGCACTGACATAGCTCACGTCGGTTTCCGGAACGTCGTCGTTGACCTGGATCTTGATCACCGCGGCAACGGTGTCGCCGTCGCCATCGCTGATCGAGCCGGCGTTGAAGGCAAGGTTGATGTTGTCCTCGACCGTGCTGTGGACTGGATGATCGAGCGGTTCGAGCTGGGTGAAGTCGAAGTGGCCACTGTCGGTCAGGGTCAGGATGAAGACGGTCGTGTCCCCATAACCGACCTCCAAGCTGTGGCCATCAGAGCTGAGCACGACCAGCGGATGGCCGGCGGAAGAGAGCGCATTGCCGTCGGCATCCTTGAAAGCGCCGCTCAGGGTCTCCAGCGCGATCGTCTGCTGGCCCGGCCCATCCGCGCCGTACTTCATGTTGATCTGGCCGGAGAGATGGCTGGAGCCATCGTCGTCGCCATTGGCGTTGGCATTGCTGGTGCCGTCGGCGTCCTTGTCCATGTTGCCGAGATAGCTGCCGCCGGCCAAGAGCGAGAGCTCACCGCCCCGCAGCCAGTCCTCATCGATCCGACCCTTGTCGGTGTCGTATTTATAGTTGACGCCTGAAGAACCGTCATCGCTGTAGGGCAGCTCATTGTAGTAGGTGATGCCGACTTCCGGCTTGTCGTCGTTGACCTTGATGTTGATGGCGCCCAGCGCCGTGTCGTGATCGAAGTCCTCGGCGGAGCCCACATCGAAGCTCAGCACCAGGTTGCTCTCGGGATTGCCATCGACCGTGCTCGGCAGATGGTCGATCGCGCCCATGAGCTGGAAGTCGAACTTGCCGGTGCTCGGGTTCAGGGTGAGATCGAAGACGATCTGCCCGGGGACGAGCGTTACTGGAACGCCGTCGTGAGGCGGGACGATGAACGGAGCAACACCGACCTGGAGATGACCCTCGGTAGAGATAAAGACGACCAACGGCTTTCCGTCTGAGGTCAGGGTCGTGCCATCGCCGTTGACAAAAGCCGGGAGATTTCCGTTGCTGGTGTCGTAGGTCTTCAGCGCGAGCTCGCCGTTGTTGGCCGCATCGGACGGACCATCGGCGCCGTACTTGACGTGGATCTGGCCACAGACCTCGAGCCCGCCCTTGTCGTCGCCATAGAGGTTGGCGTTGTCGTGGTAGGAGCCGTCCTGGTCGTGGTTGCCCGGACCATTCGCCAGAATGATGCCGTCATTGCTGATGCCGCCGTTCAGCCAGTCCTCGTCCACATGGCCGAAGTCCTTGGTCGTGTAGTGATCGACGTAGCCGGAGCCGGATGTGAGCGAATCGATGCGCACATCGTCGCCCCAATCTCCGTTCTTCGGGTCCTCATTGGTGTAGCTGATGCTGAAATAGGGCGCGTCGTCGTTGACCAGGATGGAGATGGTCACCGGATCGACCGGGTGGTCGCCGTCGTCATCGGTCGCGATGACCTGGAAATTGAGCGGCAGGTCGGTTTCGAGCGTGGCACCCACCGGATGGTCCAGCGGTTCGCATTGCTCGAAGACGAAGCCGCCGAACAACGGCAGGTTAGGGCCGGTCTGCAGCAGCAACGTGAATACCACGACGTCGGACGAACCTTCGCCGAGCAATGCCGCAGAACCGGACGGAATCTCCGTGAGCGAATATCCGACCTGCACCATCTCGACCGTGGAGAAGGGGAACGGCAGCATCTCATGCTTCAGCACCATGAGCTGCTGGCCGTGCGACGTGGCGTCGGGATACACCGATCCCACCTGGAAGCCGGCGATCGCCAGGGCCGGCGGATTGGCGTCGTGGAAGAGCGGATCGGTCGCCGACGGTAAGTCGCCCTGCGGAATCTTGCCCGACGGGCCATCGGCGCCGAAGTTGATGTCGAGCTTGCCGACGACGAACTTGTCGCCGATGTCGTCGCCGCGCGCCGCGTCGCTGTCGGGGCCGAGCGCATTGTCCTTGTCACGGTTGCCGCCGAAGATGAAGTCCTCGTCCACATGGCCGGCATCGGTGGTCTTCAAGACGTCGGTGATCTTGCCGCCGAGGAAGGCGGAGAAGCAGTCCGCGGCGTCCTCGAAGCTGCAGGCATGCAGGAAGTTGTAATAGGTGGTTTCGCCGACGATCGGGATGTCGTCCTGGATCGGGGTCTGGACGGTGCCGCTGACGAAGGTCGGCACTTCCTCGACGTTCAGCTGCCGGATGTCGTAGGGGATGTCGAGGTTGAGGATGTCCTGCCCCTGGTCGGGATGGTCGAGGCGGTTGATCAAATAGGTGTCGATCTGGTAGTCGCCGCTGCTGGCGGTCGTGTCGTCCGAAAGGCCGTTGCCGGCTTCGTGGGCGTGAATGACCAGCACCAGCGCATCGTCGCCCTCGCGGCGCACGAAGACGGTCGTCGCATGGCCGTCCATGCCGACGGTCAGCGGGTCGATATAAAGGTCGTGCTGGTTCGACTGCATGCCGGCGAGCTGCAGGGCGAGAGCCGTGCAGTCGATATAGATCGGCTCATCGGTGAGCGACGAATGCGTGACCACGTTGCTGAAGCTGGTCTGCTCCAGATAGCTCTCGAAACTGGTTCCGTTCGCGGCGGTGCCGGTGAAATCCGCCCAGGCATTGCCAGTGCCATCCACATCGGTCCCGTAGTTCGTATAGAACGACGTGAAGTCATTGAACGGATCGTTGTTGAACGGATCGCGCAGGAACGGCTCGGCGAGGCCCTTGAAGGCGGTCCCGGTCGTCGTGGTGAGGGCGAGCAGGTCGTCGGCGCGATCGAGCTTGATCGAGTTGTCGATCAGCCCATAGGTGAGCGAGGTCCCGTCCTGGGCGCCGACGGCGTTGAGGCCGGTGAGCCCATTGCCGCCCTGAAGCTGGGCGAGGATGGCGCCGGTGTTGTCGGCGCCCTGGCCGCCCGTGTCTCCGGGCCCCGCGGCGGTCTGGATGTCGATGGCGGGGTCGGTCGAAGCGAGCAGAGTCGCGATGTCGAGCGGCTTGCCGTCGGACGTCTCCACCACCACGGGAGCCGTGGCATTGGCTTCGACATAGCCGACCAGGATGACGGTGACGTCGCCGACGCGGATCGCGAGGTTGCCGTCGGCTTCGCGGCCCAGCAGCGCTGCGCCAGGATCAAAAGGCGCGCTCAGCTCCAGGATTTCGCCCGGGGTAACCTGGACCCGGATGACGTTCTGGTCCTGCGGCACCGGCACGACCACCGGCGTTCCGGGATTGGCCTGGGCCAGCTGCTCGGGGCCGAAGAACGCGTCATCGTCGTTGAAAGAATTGGTGAAATACGCGTCGTTGGTCGCCGCCATATCCTGCGCGGACGCGGTGTTGTCGGCATGCGTGCTGTCGTTAGCCATAGGACCCCCCTGACGTGGCTCGCGCACTCGCTTGAGGGTTCACCCGACCCCACCCCGTCGCAGTGCAGAACCTTTACGAGATCATGCCGTCAGGACGCCCTCAATCTCGGCACAATGGGAAAGGATACATGCAGGTATGCGTTAGGTGCGATTCTCGGCAAATTCTGCGTAAATTAGATTCAATTGCCGGTAATCAATCAACATAGGACTAAACATCGACTCGTTAAGAAATGGCCGGCCATTTCTGCGGCGCTCGCGCAGGCGGTTAAGAAAAACGCCCGCCATTGGAGCGGCGGGCGTTGTGATTTAATCGCCTATTCCGTGGGTTAGCCGCGGGGCTTGTTGGGCTTCTTCGGCTTCTTGGTGTGGGTGCACTCGGAATCCGACCGCGTGAGATCCATGATCCGGCAGTCGACGCCTTTGGCATCGTATTCGACCTTCTGGCCCGAGCCGAACAGACCCTCCGAACCCGTCGCGGGCGCGCTGCTGGCGCTGGCTTCTTTCGGCGCGGGTGCTGGCGCCGGCTCGGGTTCCGGCGCAGGCGCTGCGGCGGGTTCGACCTTCGGCTGCTGCCTGGGCACAACCGGCCCCTCCTGGAATGCCGCCAGGCGACCCCGGGCAATCGCGGCAAACTTGCCGTTCGGAAACTGGGATAGATAGGCCTCGTAGTCGCTGGGCTGCTTGCTGTCAGCAATCGCTTCCCAGACCGTTCTGTCGTCCTGTTCGTTATAAGCGGGCGCGGCCGTCGGCGCCGAGGTCGTGGCGAAGGGCGGCTTGAAGTAGAACGGCGCGGTCAGCGACGAAGAATCCCACGGGATCTGCTTGTCTTCGGTCGCCTGCATGACCTTGCCGCGGACATCGCGGAAGATCTCCTCGATGCCGACGCCCGGCTTGGCGATGGCACTGGCCAGGGCGGCGGAATAGGGGCTGTTCTTGCCCGAGCCGTCGGCGGCCACTGAGCCCGGCGCCGTCGAATAGGCAACGAAGGTCCCGCGTACCGAATCCGACTGCATCGGCGCGAGGCCACGGGTCGCCGAGCGCACGCTGCGCGACACCGGATTGTTGCGGCAGGCGTCCAGGATGATGATGTTGACCGGGTTGGCGGCGAACTCCATCTGCTCCATCACGTCATCGGCGGTGATGGATTCGATGCTGACATCGGCTTCCTTGGTGATATGCGCATCGGTCGGGATCAGGTAGTTGATGCCCTTCACCTGGATCCCATGGCCCGCGTAGAAGAAGAGCCCGGTGGCCTTCGGTCCCGCTTCCGCCAGCTTGGTGCCGAAATCGGCGATCGCACGCTTCATCGCCTTCTGATCGGCATTGGTGACTTTGATGACGGTGAAGCCGGTCTGCTGCAGCGCAGAAGCCATCAGCGCCGCGTCATTGGCGGGATTCGGCAGCTTGCCGATGTCGCCGCCGTAATTCGAATTGCCGATCACCAGCGCGACACGGGGCTCCGCCTGCACCTGGAAAGAGGCCGCCGCCAAGAGGCACAGACCTGCGACGACAATCGCCGGCATCCTGCCCAACATGTACTTCCCTCCTGATCCCGGCGCGACTGCGCACGGAGCCGCCCCGGCTATAATTAAAATTACGCCCGGGGATGCGGCATGTCCACGCATCGCCCGGTCGGTGTGCGCCGGATCACCACACCTCGTTGTGCGGAGCTCCACAGAAGGGTCCTGAATGCAGGGTTACCGCCCCCGCCCGAATCGCCGCTACATGCTTCGGGGCAGGAACAGGGCGAGCAGGCTGCACAGGAAGGCGAAGACCGCCGTGGCGAGGAACACCGAAGGCAAGGGAAAGAGCGTCAGCAGGATCGAGAAGCAGGCGGGCGGGATGACGCTCGCGGCATCGCGATAGATGCTGAAGACCGTCGACATCTGCGGCCGCTCCCAGGCGCGGACGGCGCGCAGGAAGGTGACCGCGGCGACCGAATCCAGCGAAACCGCACCCAGCGCCGAGCCCAGCAGCGCCGCCAAGGCGAGATTCGGGCTGTCGCCGGCGAACCCGGCGATCGCGGTCGCCATGCCGATGATGAGGAACGCTGCCGAGATGAACCGGCGGAGACCCGTCCTTCGCGCCACCCAGCCGAGGCCGAGGGTCAGGAACAGCATGGCGGTGCAGGCCGATTGCAGATCGCCGGCCGCGGTCTTCGGAAAACCTTGCTCCGCGAGATACCAGGGCCCGTAGTTGAACATCATCACCCACCACATCTCGCGGCCGAAATTGATGACCCAGGCCAAAGCGAGGCGCGGCTGCGAGAAATAGCGGCGCAGGTTCTTCAACGGGTTGCGGCTGGAGATTCCGGTCGGGGCTTCCAGGTTGAGCCAGAGGAAGAAGCCGAACAGCGCCAGTGCGCAACCGCCGGAGATGCCGAACACCAGCATGGGATCGATGGTGTAGAGCCTGACCCCGATCCAGGGTCCGGCGACCCAGGCGGCTCCCGAGGCGAAGACGCGCAACGGCTCCGAGGTCGCGAGCTGCTTCTTCGGAATGAAGGCAGAGATATAGAGATTGAGCAGCGTGAGCAGGCTCGCGGCCGCGATCGAGCGCAGGAACCAACCGGCCGAGAAGCCGAGCAGCCCGTCCGCCGCCATGGCCGCCGGTGCGATCACCAGAAGTGCGATGGCGCCGAGATAGACCCGACGCGGCCGCCAGCGCTGCACCAGCGCCGGAATGGCGAAGGTGGCGATGACGCCCATGATCCCGGCCGCCGCGACCATCAAGCTGGCATTGCGCTCGGAGCCGAACAGCCGGAGCGCTTCCAGCGGGATGACCGGCGCCAGCAGGGCGCGCGCAACGGAATCCGCGAGAAAGAGTGCCGCCATCAGCCCGGGGCCGGGCTTCGGCCAACGGCCTGTAGCAACGGACGACGCGCCGGCAGTGGCGGCTGAGGTCGTCGAGGCTTCGGGTTCGGCAAGCATGGGAACTGGGAATGGGGCTACGCAACCACGGCCGCATCATAGCGGCGCGCTTCTAGGAAAGCATCAGGCGGCGCTGATGAGATGAAGGAATGAACCCATGACCCGGCCGTGGCGGCGGCCCATCGCGGCGAGCGCGTTGCCGCGCGCGTCCTTGGCCTGGAACAAGGCGGCATCGCCGCTCTCGCGCAGGACGGTGGCATAGTGGAACTCGTGGCCGGCATAAGCGGTCCCGCGTGCGCCGAGCGGTCCCGCCTCCGTCACCGCGGCATGGCGATAGCCGAGATGCAGTTTCGGCGCGGCAAAGCTGGTCGTGACCGGCAGCAGCCCGGCCATCGGATGTTGAACGCCTTCGGCATCGGTCAGGCTCTCACCCAGCACCATGTAGCCGCCGCATTCGCCATAGACCGTGGCCCCCCGCGCGGCGGCTGCGCGCAATCCGGCTTGATAACCGGTGTTGGCAGCGAGCCTGCCCGCATGGAGCTCGGGATAGCCGCCCGGCAGGAACACCGCATCGGCCTGCGCGTCCGGCGCCTCGTCGGCCAGTGGCGAGAAGAAGGTCAGTTCCGCACCCTGCCGCCGCCAGGTCTCGAGCTGCGCCGGATAGGCGAAAGCAAAGGCGATGTCGCGTGCAACCGCGATGCGCTGCCCCAGGGGCGGAATGCCAAGCGAATCTATGGCCGATCCCGCTGCGATCGGCGCCGCGATCGAGAGGAGCCGGTCGAGATCGACATGCGGCGCGATGGCCGCGGCCGCTGCAGACAGAAACCCCGCCATATCCGCAATCTCGCCGGCTTGCCTCAATCCAAGATGCCGCTCGGGCATGGCGAGCGCAGGGAGCCGCGGAAGAAACCCCAGCGCCGGGATGCCCAGAGCTTCGGCCGCGTCGAAAAGGATCTGCCGGTGCACCGCGCCGCCGACCTGGTTTAAGATGACGCCGGCGATCCGTACGCCGGGGCGATACCCGGCCAGGCCGGCCAGGACCGCACCCGCCGTCGCACCCTGCCCTTTCACATTCATCACCAGCACGACCGGCAAATCGAACAGGCTTGCGAGATCGGCGGTGGACCCGCTGCAGCCGCCGGGCCCGATCGCAGCGCCGTCGAACAGGCCCATCACGCCTTCGATGACCGTGAGCGCGACGTTGTCAGCCGCTTCGGCCAGCAACCCCCGGAGAACTTCCGGTCGCATCGCCCAGGAATCGAGATTGAAGCAGGGGCGCCCGGTCGCCGCCTGATGGAACGCGGGGTCGATGTAGTCGGGGCCAACCTTGGCGCTGGAAACGGCGATGCCGTTCCGCTTCAGCAGCGTCAGGAGCGACAGCGTGATCGCGGTCTTGCCGCTGCCCGAGGCCGGCGCCGCGATGATGAAGCCGCGCGCCGCCACGGGCTTACGACCCGGTCTGGTCGTGATGCCGGGTGCCGAGCGGATCGGCCTTGAGCTCGCGGCCGGCGATGGCACCCAGCCAGTCCAGGGCCGCGCGCAGGCGCACGACCTCGCCGACCACCACCATGGCCGGCGGCTCGATGCCGTTCTTCGCGACATCCGCGGCACAGGTGGCGAGCGTGGTTTCGAGCACGCTCTGCTCGCGCGTCGTGGCCTTGCTGATCACCGCGACCGGCTCGTCCTCGGGCCGGCCGGCGGCGCGCAGGCGCTCAGCGATGAGCGCGATGTGCTTCAGCGCCATATAGATCACGATGACCGGCGCACCCTTGGCGAGCGCGGTCCAATCGACCGAGTCCGGAACCGCGCCGGTCGCGTCGTGCCCGGTCACGAAAGCGACGGCGGAATTGACGTCGCGATGGGTGACCGGAATGCCGGCATAGGCCAAGCCGCCGATTCCCGCACTGATGCCGGGCACGATGCGGAAGGGAACACCGGCCTCGACCAGCGACATCGCCTCCTCGCCGCCGCGGCCGAAGACGAAGGGATCGCCGCCCTTCAGGCGCAGCACCCGCTTGCCCTCGCGCGCGAGCTGGACCAGGCGCAGCGAGATGTCGGGCTGCTTCGCCGAGGGCTTGCCGCCGCGCTTGCCGGCATATTCCAGTTTCGCATCGGGCTTGGCGAGATCGAGGATCGACCGATCGACCAGGGCGTCGTAGACCACGACGTCGGCCTGGGCGAGGCCCTTCACCGCCAGCAGGGTGAGCAATCCGGCCTCGCCGGGGCCGGCGCCGGTCAGCCAGACCCATCCGGGCTCGAGATCGGGAAGTTGGGCCAGAATCCGTTCCATGACGGCGATCTTAGAGCCGAATCCGCCGCCCCGGGCTAGTCAGTTTTGGACACCGATGCCTACAATAACGTCATGACTTCAGGGCCAGAATCCGGGAAAGACGCCACCGCCAAGCCGCTCCGCCGCGGCTGGACCACGGGCGCCTGCGCGACCGCCGCGACCAAGGCGGCATTCGAAGCTTTGCTCACCGGCAGCTTCCCCGATCCGGTCGAGATCACGCTGCCCAAAGGCCAGCGACCGGGCTTCGCCCTCGCTAAAGCCGAACGCAGCGACCGCGAGGCGACCGCCGGCATCGTCAAGGATGCGGGCGACGATCCGGACGTGACGCATCTCGCGCTGGTGCTCGCGACGGTGCGGCGCCTTCCCGCCGGCAGCGGTGTGCAATTCCGCGCCGGCTTGGGCGTCGGCACGGTCACCCGACCCGGCCTGCCGATCCCGCCGGGCGAGCCGGCGATCAATCCCGTGCCGCGGCAGATGATGCGGGATGTAATCGCGGAGGTGGCGGTGCGCTGTGGCGCAACGCCGGACGTCGAAATCACGATCTCGATCCCGAACGGCGCAGAGCTGGCGAAGCAGACCTGGAATCCGCGCCTCGGAATCGAAGGCGGGCTTTCGATCCTCGGCACCACGGGCATCGTCAATCCCTTCTCCTGCTCGGCCTGGATCGCTTCCATCCACCGCGGCATCGACGTGATCCGCGCGGCAGGGCTGGAACATGCGGCCGCCTGCACCGGCTCGACCAGCGAGGCCGCGGTGGCCAAGCGCTATGCCCTGCCCGACTTCGCCTATATCGACATGGGCGATTTCGCCGGCGGCGTGCTGAAATACCTGCGGCATCACCCGATCCCGCGGCTCACCCTCGCCGGCGGCTTCGGCAAGATCAGCAAGCTCGCGGAAGGCGCACTCGATCTCCATTCCGGGCGCAGCCAGGTCAGCCTCGACGCCTTGGCACAAGGCGCCGCCGCGCTCGGCGGCGGCGATGCGACGGTCGCGGCGATCCGCAAGGCAAACACCGCCATGGAGGCGTTGGAGATCGCGCGCGGTTCCGAGTTGGCGCTGGGCGATTGGGTCGCGGCCAAGGCGCGCGCAGTCGCCAAGGCCGAGGCGGATGCAAAGGTCGATATCGAATTGATGATCATCGACCGCGCGGGCGCCATGGTGGGTCATGCCGGCTTCGACGCGCGCTAGGATCCTCATTCTCGGCGGCACCGGCGAGGCTTTGGACCTGGCACAACGCCTGGCCGGCATCCCGGAAGTCTCCGTCATCAGCTCGCTCGCCGGGCGCACCCGCGCTCCGACCTTGCCGCAAGGGGAAGTGCGGGTCGGGGGATTCGGCGGCGTCGAGGGGCTCACGGCCTATCTCGGCGCGAGCGACATCTCCTTGCTGGTCAATGCGACACATCCCTTCGCCGCCGAGATCAGTGCGAATGCCCTTGCGGCACACAAGGAAAGCGGCGTGCCGCTGCTGCGCCTGCTGCGACCCGCCTGGCGCAAGCAGCCGGACGACACCTGGATCAAGGCCCCGAGCGTCAAAGGCGCCGCCGCCATCTGCCGCTGGCTCGGGCGCCGCGTGCTGCTCGCGGTCGGCTCGCAGGAAGTCGCGGCCTTTGCCGATCTGCCGCGGGCGCATTTCTTCGTCCGCATGGTCGATCCGCCGCAGGCGCCGCTGCCCCTGGTCAGCGGCGAGGCGATCGTGGCCAAAGGCCCGTTCGATCTTGCTGCGGAACGTCGATTGATGCTTGACCGCGAGATCGATCTGGTCGTCACCAAGAACAGCGGCGGCGATGCGACCTTTGCCAAGATCGCAGCGGCGCGGGAGCTCGCGATTCCCGTCGTCATGATCGACCGGCCGGAGATCGCGCTGCATCCCGGTTCGGAAACCGTCGATACGGTCGAGGCCGCGCTCGACTGGATCGGCGCACAGGCCCGCGGTCAGATACTGCGCAGTCTCCGCACCGGAGACAGCAGCGCCACCAGCGGCGAAAGCGCATAGCCGGCGACCGCGATCCAGAGCACCGTATCCAGGCTAACGATTTGCACTAGCAAGCCCGCGATCAGTGCGCCGAAGACCGGCCCGTCATTGACGATGGCGATGGTGGCGGCGACCCGGCCGAGCTGGTGGTTGGGCACCAGCTTCTGGCGCAAGGTCCGTTCGTTGACCGCAAAATAGCCGGTGACGGAATCCTGCAACACCTGCTGTAGAACCAGCAGCGGCAAGACAAGCGACGGCAGCAGGCCGGCCAGCGGCAGCATGGCCAGCCCGACGGTCTTGATCGCGAAGGCACCGATCAATCCCGGCCCGGCCGGCAGGCGGGCATTGAGCCAAGGCACGAGCGCCGCACCCAGCAGCGCCGCCGCGCCGCCGCAGGCGATGATGATCCCCATCGCCGCCGGCAAAATACCGAGATGGCGAATGACATAGAGCACGTAGAACGGCCCCATCATGCCGCCGAAGAAGGTTCGGATGATCCGCGCCATGAGCAGCGGCCGCAGGATGGGCTGATGCCAAAGCGCCGCCAGGCCCTCGACGATCTCGCGCCGGATGTGCCGTCGTTCCGCGCGCGGCACCGGCGCAGGTTCCGTATGAGTCATGCGCCACAGCAAGAAAGCGGAGACGAGATAGGAGATCGCATCGATCAGCAGGGTCATTGGTGCAGTGATGATCTGCACCAGCAGCCCGCCGATGGGCGGACCGGCGATCTCGGCCGTGGCATCGATCGTCTCCCGCGTGGCATTGGCCTTGGTCAGTCGCTCCGGCTCCACCAGCAACGGGAGATAGGCGGCATCCGCGGCGGTGAAGAGCAGCGACAGTGCCGCCACGCCGGCGACGACGATCATGAGCTGCGCCAGGGTCAGGGCGTTGCACCAGGCGGCGATCGGCACCGAGACGATCGCCGCGAAGCGCAGCAAATCGGCCGCGATCAGCAGCGGCCGCCGATGCCGGCGATCCACCCACACACCGGCGAAGAAACCGAGCAGCAGCACCGGCAACGTCCCGGCGATGCCGAGCAGGCTCAACGCACCCGGTCCCGCCTGCAGCACCAGGACGGCGGTCAGAGGCACGGCTTCGCGCGCGACCTTGCTGCCGATGCTGGAGACCGCGAAAGCCGCCATCAAGCGGCGGAAATCGCGGGACCAGCCGGTCCGCATCTCCAGGCTCAGACGGCTTTGCGCTTTGGCCGCAGGATGTGCCGGTGATCGGCGTGGTAGAGCCGGCTGTCGGTGAAGTCGCTGTTCTCGAACACGCGGCCGACCAGGATCAGCGCGGTGCGGGTGATCTTGGTCTCCTTCACCTTGGCCTTGATGTCGCCGAGCGAGCCCTTGATCACATGCTGGTCCGGCCAGCCGACGCGATAGACGACGACCACCGGGCAGTCCTCGCCGTAGTGCGGCGTCAGATCCGCCACCACCTTGTGGATGTTGCGCACCGAGAGATGGATCGCGAGGGTCGCCCGCGAGCGACCGAGCTCCGCCAGGCTCTCGCCATCCGGCATCGGCGAAGCCTCGCCGTCGGTGCGCGTGAGGATGATGGTCTGGCTGACTTCCGGAAGCGTCAGCTCGGATTTCAGCATCGCGGCCGCCGCGGCGAAGGCCGGCACGCCGGGCGTCACATCATAGGAAATGCCGAGCGCATCCAGCCGCCGCATCTGCTCGGCGATCGCGCCATAGATGGAGGGATCGCCGGAATGGACGCGCGCCACGTCCTCACCTTTGGCCTGTGCCGCTTCGATCTCGGCAATGATCTCGTCGAGATGCAGGGGCGCGGTGTCGATCACCCGCGCGTCGGGTCGGGCGAGCGCCACGACCTCCTGCGGCACGAGCGAACCCGCATAAAGCACGACTGGACAGGTCTCGATCAGCCGCTTCGCGCGCACGGTGATGAGTTCGGGATCGCCGGGACCGGCACCGATGAAATGAACGGTCGTCATGACGCCTGCTCCAGAGAATGTTTCGCCGCATAGCCCCGCGGTGTGTAGACCCAGGCTCCGCCGTCCGGCCGTTGGACGCGGCGGGTCTCGCTGCTGCCGACGATAACCAGGGTCAGCATATCGACCGCATCGATATCGAGCTTGGCCAGATCGACCACGGTGACGGTCTCGCCCTCGCGGCCGAGATTGCGCGCGAGCACCACCGGCGTCTCGGCCGGCCGCTTCTGCAGCAGGATCTGCTTGGCGGCAGCGAGCTGAGTCCGGCGCCGCAGCGAGACGGGATTGTAGAAGGCGATGACGAAATCGCCCTCGGCCGCCGCCTTCAACCGCTGCTCGATCGCGGACCAGGGTGTCAGCAGATCGGAGAGCGAGATCGCACAGAAATCATGGCCGAGCGGCGCGCCGATCCGCGACGCCGCCGCCTGCATGGCCGAGACCCCGGGCAGGCCGCGGATTTCGACCCGTGCCCAATCGGTGTTGTCGCCACGCTCAATCAGCTCATAGACCAGGGTCGCCATGGCATAGATTCCGGCATCGCCCGAACAGACCAGGGCGACGTCGCGGCCCTGCGCCGCAAGATCGAGCGCGATCCGGACCCGCTGCTCCTCGGCGCCGAGTTCGTAGCCGTGCAGCCGCTTCCCCTGGGTCAATGGACCGAGGAGATCGAGATAGAGCTTGTAGCCGACGAGATCAGTGACGCTGCGCAAGGCGGCATCGACTTCGGCGGTGCGGCCCGATGCAGCACCGGGACCGATGCCGACGATCTCCAGCCGTCCGCGCGCGCGACCGAGCTTCGTTGCCTCCAGCGGCCCGAGCGCCGCCGCGATGGCGCAGGTGGCGCGGACAGACCGGGTCTTGGCGACCAGCAGCTTCCCGCTCGGACCGGCGCCGGCCAGGGCCGCGCCTTCGCAGACACCGTGGCAGCCGGTCTCGGCGAAGACGATGTCGGAGGGATTTTTCAGCCGCGGCGCCTCGCGCTCGAGCTCGGCTGCAGAGAAGAAGCGCGCCGGCACGCCGAGTTCATGCGCCAAGGCGTGGATCGCGGGTTCCGCAGCCTTCAGGCCAATCGAGGTGACACAGGCCACCGATTGCGGGGCGAGATTGGCTTCGGCGAGACAGCGGCGCGCCAGCGTGATGACTTCCTGCGCGTCGGTCAGGCGCTCGCAACCGATGCCGAGCACCAGGGAGGCCGGGTGATAAACCAGATCGGCCTCCGCATCGGCGCGATGCGAGATCAGGACTTTGATCTCGCCATCACCGCTGATCGGCGCCAGCCAGGCCGGATTGACTGCGGTTTCGTTGACGATCATTGCCTTGGCGCCGTTCAGCAAAGCGGCGGTCACACGCTTTACCGCAGCCACATCCTTGATGCGCCAGCCCGGTGGCGGCTGGTCCAGGGCGATGCCGAGCTTCACATCGCTCGCCGTGGTGATCGCGGCATGGCCGCCGATCGCCGCGGCGATCTTGCGCGCAAGGTCGTTTGCGCCGTGATGGCCGCCCAGGAGCGGCACCACGCTGGAACCGTCCTTGGCGACGGCGATCACCGGCGGGTCGATATGCTTGGTCTGCAAGGCCGTACCGACGGCGCGAATGAGAATGCCGGCGGCGCAGATGCCGACGATCGGCCGTCCCTCGGCGAACAGCGCCGCGATATGCGGCATGGCCTCGGTGAAGCTGGCGTCGGTGTCGCCACCGCGGGCGGCAAGGCCGTGGATCTCCGCCTCGCCCAAGGCTGCGCGGATCTTCTCCGCGAGCTTCAGCGCGGAAGAGCCGAGGATGACGATGGCCGGTGCCATCGGCGTATTAGGACTCATGACCAGGCCTCGCCGCGCCGATGCACCAGCAGCATGGAGAAGTAGGGCGCGCTCGCGCCGTCGAAAGAATCCAAGCTCATCACCTTCTGACTGCCGAGCGTCGCATGCTCGACATAACGCGTGTTCGCGGCGAGACCGAGCTCGCCGAGCACCTTGCGCACCTTCGGCAGGTGCCGTCCCACCTTGATGATCGCCGCGGCTTCGGCCTCGCCGAGCCGGCGCTTCAGCTCCGCCTCGGGCAGCGGGGCCGGCACGATCGAAAGCACGTCGTTCTTTGCCGCGAGCGCGCCGCCGCTGGCGATCGCACAGGCCATCAGCGACGAAACGCCCGGCACGACCTCGACGCGGACCCGCTTGGCGAGCCGGGCATAGAGATACATGAAAGAGCCGTAGAAGAACGGATCACCTTCGCAGAGCACGACCACCGTCTGGCCCGCCTCGGCCGCTTCGGCGAGCTTGTCGGCCGCGGCATCATAGACGTCGTCCTTCGGGTATTGGCCGTCGCCGATCTTCATGCGGATCGCGAACTCGCGCTGGCCCGGCTTCATATGCGGGCCGGCGATGCCGCGGGCGAAGCTGTCGCCGGTCTCGGGCGCCGGATAGGCGATGAGATCGGCGGCACCGATCAGCCGCGCCGCCTTGACCGTGACCAGCTCCGGATCGCCGGGGCCGACGCCGATGCCGTAAACGATTCCGCTCATGGTTTCACCGCCCGCCATTGGGTGACCGGCATCATCGGCTTCCAGCCGTGCAAGCCGCCGACCGGCTGCACCCGGGCGACGCTGACCCGGGTCAGATCGCCGCCATGGGCGTGATAGCTGGCGAACAGCGCCAGCTCGCTCTCGACGGTCACCGCATGGGCGACCAGGCGCCCGCCGGGCCGCAACGCGGACCAGGCGGCATCGATCACCCGCGCACGGCCGGTGCCGCCGCCGACGAAGATCGCATCGGGTGCCGGCAGATTGCGCAGAGCCTCCGGCGCTTCGCCTTCGATCAATTGCAGATTGGGCGTGCCGAGCGCTGCCGCATTGTCGCGGATCATCGCAGCACGCTCGGGATCGCGCTCGATGGCGACGGCTTTGAGGCTCCGGTCCTGGCGCAGCCATTCGATCGCGATCGAGCCGCAGCCGGCGCCGATATCCCAGAGCAGCTCGCCGTGCAACGGCCCCAGGGCCGAGAGCGCCGTGGCGCGGATCTCGCGCTTGGTGAGCTGCCCGTCATGACGGAACGCCTCGTCCGGCAGGCCGAAGCCGCGATGCAGGATCTTCGCCTGCGGCCCGGCCACGCAATCGATGGCGATGGTGTTGAGATCGGCGACGTCATTCGCGCCCCAATCCTCGGCCCTGGTTTCGCGGATCCGTTCCTTGCCGCCACCCATGTGTTCCAAGACCACGAAGCGGCTGGCGCCGTAGCCCAACGCGGTGAGCCGAGCCGCAACCAGGCCCGGCGTGGTCGAATCATGCGAGAGGATCATCAATTTTTGCTTCGGCGTTACGGCGGCCGTCAGCAGCTCGATCGGCCGGCCGTGAAAGGTGAGGCATTCGACCTCGGCCAGCGGCCAGGCAAGCCGCGCTGCGGCGAGGCTGAAGGCCGAGAGATGCGGATGGATGGCGATCTCCTCCCGGGCAACGCGCTTCGCCAGGGTGACGCCGATTCCGAAATGCATCGGATCGCCGGTCGCCAGCACCACGACCGGCCGGCCGCGGCGCTTCAGGATCTCCTCGACGGTCAAGGACAGCGGTGAGGCCCAGCTCTGGGTCTCCGCCTTGACGGGCCCCAGCATCGCAAGATGCCGCTCGCCGCCGATGATGAGCGCGGCCGCGGCGATGGTCGCGCGGTGGATCGCCGGCAATCCGTCGATCCCGTCCTCGCCGATCCCGATCACGGTCAGCCAGGGATTCATTCCAGCCCGTCCTGCAGCGCGTTGATCGCCGCCGCCGCAATGGCGCTGCCGCCGCGCCGGCCGCGCAGGGTGAGATAGGGAATGGCGAGGTTCGCGGCGATAAGGTCGTCCTTGGATTCCTGCGCGCCGACGAAGCCCACGGGAAAGGCGAACAGCGCCGCCGGCTTCGGCCCCCCGGCCTCGATCACCTCGATCAGGTGATAGAGCGCGGTCGGGGCATTGCCGATCGCCACCACCGCGCCCGCCAGCCGGTCGCGCCAGAGCTCGACCTGCGCCGCCGAGCGGGTGGTGCCGAGATCGCGCGCCAGATCCGCGACACGCGGATCGCCGATGAGGCAGACGATCTCGTTGCCATGCAGGCGATCGCGGATGATGCCCGAGGCCACCATCTGCGCGTCGCAGAGGATCGGCGCAGCCAGCTTCAGCGCGTCCCGGGCGGCATCGATGGGATCGCCGTGCCACGCGAGATCGGCGGCGAGATCGGTCATGCCGCAGGCATGGATCATCCGCCGCGCCACCGGCTGCAGCCAGCGCGGCAGCGCCGCCAGCTCCGCCTCTTCCTCGATGATGGCGAAGGACTGGCGGTAGATTTCCGCCGGATCCTTGATGTAGTCGCGCGGCGTCACAGCTTCTCCGGATTCCGCTTCCCCGGCCCGTGCGGATGCTCGGGATGCGCCCGGTAGTGGTTGTGGGAATGGCCGTGCTCGTGCTCATGCCCATGGACATGGCTGTGATCGTGCCCGTTCCCATGGTGATGGTGGTGATGACCATGGTCGTGGTCATGATCGTGACTGTGATCATGATGATGACCGTCACCGTGATCGTGGTGATGATCATGATCGGCATCGGTGCCGATGCCTTCGACGTGATGATGGTGGCTTTCCTGCTTGCGGCCGACCTCCGGCTCGAAGCCCAGCACCTGTTCGCGGTACTTGCAGAGGCCGCAATTCATCTTGTTCTCGCCGATGAGGATCTCCTGCACCCGCTCGGCGAAGGCGTCCAGCACCAGCGGGTGGTCGTTCAGGTATTGCGCCTTCAGGAACTCGATCTCGGGATGCAGCGCCGCGATCTCGTCGGTGATGGAATAGATCCGCTTAACCAGGATGCCGGTGAACAGGAAATACGGGAAGACGATGATGCGCTTGTAGCCGAGTTTCACCGCATGCTCGAGGCCCGGCCCCACCAGCGGGAAGGTGACGCCGCTATAGGAAACCTCGCACCAGCCGAAGCCCATGCCTTCCCACAGCATGCGCGCGACCTTGGTGATGTTGGAGTTGGCGTCGGGATCGGAGGTGCCGCGGCCGACCACCATCAGCAGGGTCTCGGCGCGCGGCACCTTGCGGGTGACCGCCCTCTCCGCCGCCTCGATCCGCTCGGCAGCGACGCGGAGCAACTTGAGGTCCACCGAAAGATCGCGGCCGTAGTCTATCTTCAGCCCATGCTGCGCCTGATAGGTGTTCAAGACCGAGGGAATGTCGTCCTTGGCATGGCCGGCGGCGAACAGCATGCCCGGCACGGCGAGGATTCGATCCGCCCCGCCGGCGCGCAGCCTGTCGAGCCCGTCGCGGATGATCGGCTTCGCGAACTCCAGGAAGCCGTAATCCGCCGGGTATTGCGGCAGGCGCTGGGCGATGCCCGCCGCCACCGACTTGAACTCCGCGATCGCCTCCGGGTCGCGGCTGCCATGGCCGCAGACCATCACGCCGATCTTCTGCATCTCATCCTCGCTTCACTTGACGCCGGCTCCCGATTGGGCAGGATCGCCGCCTGTTCCCGGAGTGGCACTGATGTTGAATTCCTGGCTCGTCTGGTCCGAGCCTTTGTCCCTGCTGATCGCGCTCGTCATCGACGCCTGGTTCGGCGATCCGGTGGCGCTTTATCGCAAGCTGCCGCACCCGATCGTCCTCATCGGCACCGTGATTGCCTGGGCGGACGCCCGCTTCAATCGCGAAAGCGACGCGGCGCGTCGCCGCCGGAATGCCGGCCTCGTATTGATCGTCGCGCTGGTCGCGGCTTCCCTGCTGATCGGCGGGTTGATCCAGGCGCTGCTGCTGCGCCTGCCCTTCGGCTGGCTCTGGCTCGGCCTGGCGATGAGCGCCCTCGTCGCCCAGCGCAGCCTTTACGGCCATGTCGCCGACGTGGCGAGGGCGATCGAAGTCTCCGGCGTCGAAGGCGGGCGGCTGGCCGTTTCGAAGATCGTCGGCCGCGATCCCAACCGCCTGGACCGCGCCGGCGTCAGCCGCGCCGCGATCGAATCGCTGGCCGAGAATTTCTCCGACGCGGTGGTGGCGCCGGCCTTCTGGGCGCTGCTGCTGGGTCTTCCCGGTCTCGTCGCCTATAAGACGATCAACACCGCCGATAGCATGATCGGCCATCGCTCGGCGCGGCACCGGGATTTCGGCTGGGCGGCGGCGCGGCTCGACGATGCGGTGAACTGGCCGGCCGCGCGACTCTCCGCGCTCCTGATGATGCTCGGCGCCCTGCTGCTGCCCGGCGCCGATGCGGGTGAAGCCTGCTCCGTCACCGCGCGCGATGCGCGCCACCATCGCTCGCCCAACGCCGGCTGGCCGGAAGCGGCGCTGGCGGGCGCCCTCGGCTTCGCCCTCAACGGGCCGCGCAGCTATCACGGCGTGCCGACCGAGGAGCCCTGGACCAACGCGAGCGGCCGCAAGGCGTTGGACGCGCCGGACATCTGGGAAGCCTTGCGCCTCTATCTGCGCGCCTGCCTGCTGCTGGCTGCCGGCGTCGCGGCGGTCGCGTTCATCGCGCATTAGCGATCTCCAGGATCCGATCGACCGCGACATGCCGCTCCAGATGATCGGCCAGCGCATCCAGGGTCGCATCGACCCGCTGCTCGAAACCGAGGTCGGAGGCGAAATCCGCCTTCAGCGATTGGAGGTAAGCCCGCCGGAAGCCATCGGCGGCGAAGATGCCGTGCAAATAGCAGCCCGTCACCCGGCCATCGGCGGAGCGCGCACCATCCGGGCGGCCGCCGAGATCGAGCATCGGCCGCTCGCAATCCGCACCGGTGGTCTCGCCGACATGCATCTCATAGCCCTTGACCGAAGCACCCGTCGCACGGTCGGTGCCCTGGATTTCGGTCAGTGTCTTCTTCGGCGTGAGGACGGTCTTCACGTCGAGCAGACCGAGCCCCGGCAGCTCGCCGATCGGGCCTTCGATGTTCTGCGGATCGGCGACGCGCAGCCCCAGCATCTGGTAGCCGCCGCAGAGTCCCAGCACCCGGCCGCCGCGCCGCACATGCGCTTTCAGATCGATATCCCAGCCCGCCTGGCGGAAGGCGATGAGATCGACGATGGTCGCCTTCGAGCCCGGCAGAATGATGAGATCGGCATCGCCCGGCAGCGCCCGCTCCGGCGTCACGAACTCGACCGAGACGCCGGGCTCCGCGCGCAAGGGATCGAGATCGTCGAAATTCGAGATCCGCGGCAGCTGCGGCACGACGATCTTGATCGCCGCCCCCGCGCGCGCGCCATAGCCGTGATGCGCGCCGTCGAGCGCCACGCCGTCCTCGGCCGGCAGATCGCGCGCGCCATCGAACCAGGGAACGACGCCGAGCGATTCGAAGCCGGTCTTCTCGGCGATGGTCTTCAGCCCATCGGCGAACAGCGAAAGATCGCCGCGGAACTTGTTGATCAGGAATCCCTTGACCTTGGCCGCTTCCTGCGGCGCCAGCAGCGCCTTGGTGCCGACCAGGCTGGCGATGACACCGCCGCGGTCGATGTCGCCGACCAGCACGACGGGAATGGCCGCCGCCAGCGCGAATCCCATATTGGCGATGTCGCCCTGGCGCAGATTGACCTCGGCCGGAGATCCGGCACCTTCGACCAGCACAATGTCGGCCTCGGCCCGCACCAGGCGATAGCTCTCCAGCACTTTGGCGAGAAGCTGCGGCTTCATGCGGTGATAGTCGGCGGCCTTGGCATTGCCGAACATCTTGCCCTGCACGATGACCTGGGACCCGGTCTCGCTCTGCGGCTTCAGGAGAACCGGGTTCATATGCCGGCTGGGCGCGACGCCACATGCGCGGGCCTGGAGCGCCTGGGCCCGGCCGATCTCGCCACCATCCGCCGTCACCGCGGCGTTGTTCGACATGTTCTGCGGCTTGAACGGCCGCACCTTCATGCCTTTGCGCGCAAAGGCGCGGCAGAGGCCGGCGACGATCAGCGACTTGCCGACGTCGGAGCCCGTGCCCTGGAACATGATGGCGGCCGGCTGCGTCATTGCTCTAAAACTCGATGCCCTTCTGGGCCTTCACGCCGTCGCGGAACGGATGCTTCACCATCTCCATCTCGGTCACGAGATCGGCAATCTCCACGATCTCGTCCTTGGCGTTGCGGCCGGTGAGGCAGACATGGAGCTCGGGCCGCTTCTGCTTCAGCGCCGCGACCACATCGGCGACCGGCAGGTAATCGTAGCGGAGCGCGATGTTGATCTCGTCGGCCAGCACGAAGGCGAACGAAGGATCGGCCATCATGCGTTTGACTTCCGCCCAGGCCTGCTCGGCATGGGCGATGTCGCGGGCGCGGTCCTGGGTGTCCCAGGTGAAGCCCTCGCCCAGCGCCTTGATCTCGCAGAGGTCCGGGAAGCGCTCGAGCACGCTGCGCTCTCCGGTCTCCCATTTGCCCTTGATGAACTGCACGACGCCGGCCTTCATGCCATGGCCGACGCAGCGCATCACCATGCCGAAGGCGGCGGTCGATTTGCCCTTGCCCTTGCCGGTATGGACGATGATCAGGCCCTTCTCGCGGGTCTTCTCCGCCATCATCTTCTGGCGGGCTTCCTGGCGGCGGGCGGATTTCTCGTTGGCGCGTTTGTTGGCGTCGACGTCTTCAACACTCATGCGGCTTCTCCTTTGGACCAGGCGGCGAGGCGCTGGTGCGCGGAATTGTGGCGCGACTTCCACAGCCCCCGCGCCTGCGCCTCTTGCAACCGGTCGGCAATTTCCTTCAAGGCACTCGGATTGTGTTCGGCGATGAAATCGCGCACCGCGTCGTCCAGCAGATAGGCCTCGAACACCGCGTCGAAATGGTGATCGGCGACGCAATCCGCCGTCGCCGCGAAGGCAAACAGGTAGTCCACCGTCGCCGCCATCTCGAATGCGCCCTTGTAGCCATGGCGCATCACGCCTTGGATCCATTTCGGATTGACCACGCGGGCGCGCACCACGCGCGCGATTTCTTCGTCGAGGCTGCGGATCTTCGGCGTCTCGGGCCGCGAATGGTCGTTGTGCCAGACCACGGTCTTCTTGCCGGTCAGATGCTTCACCGTCGCCGCCAGCCCGCCTTCGAACTGGTAATAGTCGTCGCTGTCCAGGAGATCGTGCTCGCGGTTGTCCTGGTTGTGCAGCACCGCATCGACCTGGGCGAGCCGGGTCTCGAACATGCGGCCCTCAGCGGCGCCCGAGACGCCGGCGCCATAGGCATAGCCGCCCCAGGCAAGATAGGCGCGCGCAAGATCGCCGCCGTCGCTCCAGCCCTTCTCGTCGATCAGCGCCTGCAACCCGGCGCCATACGCCCCCGGTTTCGAGCCAAAAATACGATAGCCCGCGCGCTGCGCCGCTTCTTCGGCGCTCGCACCTTTCTCGATCAGCGCCGCGCGTTCGGCGCGGTTGCGTGCGGCCAGCGGGTTCTGCGATTCCGGCTCGTCCAAAGCGGCGACCGCACGCGCGGCGGAATCGAACAGCTCGATCTGCGCCGGAAACGCATCGCGGAAAAAACCGGAGACGCGCAAGGTCACATCGACCCGCGGCCGGTCGAGCACGGAGAGCGGCAGGATCTCGAACCCGGCGACCCGGCCGGAAGCGCCGGCATCCCAGCGCGGCTGCACGCCCATCAGCGCCAAAGCCTGCGCGATATCGTCGCCGCCGGTCCGCATGTTCGCCGTGCCCCAGGCCGAGAGCACCAGCGATTTCGGCCAGACGCCATGCTCCTGCCGATGGCGGTCGAGCAGCAGCGCCGCCGACTTCCAGCCCAAGGCCCAGGCGGTCGGCGTCGGCACCGCGCGGGTGTCGACGGAATAGAAGTTGCGCCCGGTCGGCAACACGTCGAGCCGTCCGCGCGTCGGCGCACCGGAAGGTCCCGGCTTCACGAAACGCCCATCGAGGCCGGTCAGCACGGCCGCGATCTCGGCATCGCCGCAAGCCGCGACCGCAGGGCGAAGCGCGGCGTTGATGAAGTCGAGCACCGCGCGGCTGCGCGTCCATCCCGGCTCCGGCCGCAATGCGCCGGCAGTCAGCTTTGAAGCCAGACTCTCAAGCCGCTCGATCGTATCGCCGGTGGTGCGCCACGGCGTATCCGATGCGGCCGCGACCATGGCCGGCCGCGCGCCGGTCCAGCGTTCGGCCATTTTCGCGTCCAGCGGATCGAAATCGAGGCCGAGATCCGCCGCCAGCGCCCGCAGCAGCGAGGCATCGCCGGCGACACCGGCCTTGCGCGGTAGCCGGGTCAGCGCCACCAGCAGGTCGGCGAGCTGCGTATCCTTCGGCGATTCGCCGAAGATATGCAGCCCGTCGCGGATCTGCAGCTCCTTCAATTCGCAGAGATGGTTGTCGAGCTTGGTGAGCGCCGCCTCGGTGTCGTCGGCGCGGTCGATGCCGCAATCGGCGGCAAGGCCGCTGGCTTGCGCGAGATCGACGATCTTGGTCTTCAGCACAGCACAGCGGCGCGGATCGACCTGTGACGCTTCGTAATATTCATCGACCAGGGTCTCCAGCTCGCGCAGCGGGCCGTAACTCTCGGCCCGGGTCAGCGGCGGCGTCAGGTGATCGACGATCACGGCGCTGCTTCTGCGTTTCGCTTGCGTGCCTTCGCCGGGATCGTTGACGATGAAGGGATAGATAAGTGGTACCGGCCCCATCACCGCCTCGGGATAGCATTCGGCGGAAAGCGCCAGCGATTTTCCCGGCAGCCATTCCAAGTTGCCGTGCTTGCCCATGTTGACGATGGCATCCACCTTCGCCACGTCGCGCAGATAGGCGTAGAAGGCGAAGTAGCCGTGCGGCGGCACGAGATCGGGATCGTGATAGCTGGCGACCGGATCGATGTTGTAGCCGCGCGCCGGCTGGATGCCGACCAGCACCGAGCCGAAGCCCTGCAGCGGCAGCGCGAAATGACCATCGGTGCAGAACGGATCGCTCTCCGGCTGGCCCCAGCGCGCGATGACGGCGTGGCGGATCGCCGCCGGCAAGCCGGCGAAGAAATCGCGATAGCCCGCCACGTCCAGCCGGACCGACGCGGCACGCGCGCGGCTGTCGGCTGCGTTGGTCGGTCCATGGAGCAGGCGCGCGATCAGCGCATCGCCGTCCTTGGGCAGATCGGCGATCGCATAGCCCGCTTCCCGCATCGCCTTCAGCAGGTTGACGGTTCCGGCCGGCGTGTCGAGCCCGACGCCATTGCCGATGCGCCCGTCGCGGTTCGGGTAATTGGCGAGCACCACGGCGATCGTGCGCTCGCCCACCGGCTTCCGGCGCAAACCGATCCAACGCGCGGCGAGATCGGCGACGAAGCCGATCCGATCCGCGACCGGTTCCGGCTCCACGATATTGCATTGGGTCGCGGCATCGTAGCGCGCCGCCGCCTTGAACGAGATCGCGCGCGTCAGGATGCGCCCGTCGAGCTCAGGTAGTGCGGCCTGCATGGCAAGGTCGCGCGGCGAAAGCCCGCGGGTGCTGCCGCGCCAGTCCTCAACGCCGCCGCTGGAGAGCACGACCTGCAGGACCGGGCAATCCGCCGCATCGAACGGCGTCGCAAAATCGCCGCCGGGCTGCGAGACCGCAAAGCCGGTCGCGTTCAGCACCAGATCGGGCTGCGCTTCACCGAACAGCGCCGCGATGAGATCGCCGGCAACGGCATCCTTCAGGCTGTTGACGAAGACCGGCAGCGCATTGATGCCGCGCGCGCTCAGGCTCGCGATCACGGCGTCGATCGGCTTCAACGTCCCGGCCTGCATCAGCGCGCGGTAGAACACGATCGCCGAAACCGGCTGCCCTGCGCGCCAATGCTTTTTGAGATCGGCCAAAGCTGTGACGGTTTCTCCGGGCCAATAGAGACCGGCCTTCAGCAGCGGCCGCGGCTCCAGCCATGCCGTATCGCGGCCGAGCAGGCTCGCCGCGTAGAGCAAGGCCTGCCGCGCGTTCTCGATCCCGCCTTCGGTGAAACTGCGCCAGAGCCGATGCGCGGCTTCGGTCGGGAGCGTCGTGAAATCGGAAAGCTCCGGATCCGGCTGGTCGTCGCCCGGCAGCACCGCCAGCGGAGTCCCCTTCGCGCGGCAGGTCGCGGCGACCTCTTCCAATCCATAGGGCCAATAGCGCCGTCCGCCGAGCAGCCGCACGATCACCAGCTTGGCCTGCGCGACGATGTCCTCGACATAGGCATCGACCGAGAGGTGATGCTGGAGCTGCAGCAAGTTGGCGAGCCGCAGGCTCGGCTTCGGTGCGGGAAGCGCGGCATAGGCGGCCGAAAGACAGGCGAGCTCGGAATCCGCGGCGCTGAGGATGACGATCTCCCCCGGTGTCTGGCCGAGATCGATCGCGCCTGATCCGTCGGAAATCTCGCCCGGCTTTGCCGCGAGGAGATGCATCTCAGCCTTTCACCGCCGCCTCGATCGCCGCGCGGTCGAGGCCTTTGAGGCCGATCACCACGAGTCGGCCTTTGCGCGGCTCGTCCGAGGCCCAGGCGCGATCGTAGTAATGCTGGATGCGGCCGCCGACGCCCTGCAGCACCAGCCGCATGTCGCGGCCGGCGACATCGAGAAAGCCCTTCACCCGCAGAATGTCATGCGTGGCAATCGCAGGCTTCAGGCGCTCCAGCAGGTCTTCCGGCGCCTTCAACGCCGGCATGTCGATCTGGAAGCTCTCGAACTCGTCGTGGTCGTGGTCCTCGCCTTCGAGCTCGTGATGCGAGAAACGGGTGTCGAGATCATCCTCCGCCGCGGCGCCGAGGCCCAGGAGCACATCGGGATCGATCGCGCCGTAGCTGGAGAGGACCAGCTTCGCCTTCCGCTTCATCTCGCGGTCGATCACATCCTTGGCCGCGACGCGGTCGTCGGGCGACATCTGGTCGTTCTTGTTGAGGATGATGAGATCGGCGCTGTTGATCTGGTCCTCGAACAACTCGGCCAGCGGTGATTCATGGTCGAGCGACTCGTCGCTCTTGCGCTGCGCATCGACCGCATCCGGGTTGTCGGCGAAGCGCCCGGCCGCCGCGGCCGGCCCATCGACCACCGCGATCACGCCATCGACCGTCACGCGCGTCCGCACTTCCGGCCAGTTGAAGGCGCGGATCAGCGGCTTCGGCAAAGCGAGGCCCGAGGTCTCGATCACGATATGCTCCGGCGGAAGCGGCCGGTCGAGCAAAGCGGTGATGGTCGGCAGGAAATCGTCGGCGACCGTGCAGCAGATGCAGCCATTGGCCAGCTCGACGATGTTCTCCTCCGGGCAATCCTCGATCCCGCAGCCCTTCACGATCTCGCCATCGACGCCCAGCTCGCCGAATTCATTGATGATCAGCGCGATCCGCCGCCCGCGCGCATTCCTGAGCAGGTTCTGGATCAGACTCGTTTTCCCGGCGCCGAGAAAGCCGGTCACGATGGTCGCGGGAATCTTCGTCGTCATTCTTCTCTCACTTCAATTGCATCGGCAAACCGGCAGTCACGAACACGACGCGGTCCGCCTTCTCCGCCAGGCGCTGGTGCAGGATGCCGGCGAGGTCGCGGAAGCGCCGCGCCAGCGCATTGTCCGGCACGATCCCCAGCCCCACCTCGTTCGCGACGAAAACCGCCGGCCCGCCGAACTGCCCGACCGATTCGATCAGGCCGGCGATCTCGGACTCCGCATCCCGCTCCGCCCCCAGGAGATTGCCGAGCCAGAGCGTCAGGCAATCCACCAGGACCGCCGCTCCCTGTTCCGTTTCGGCCTTCAGGGCAGCGGCGAGTTCCAGCGGCTCCTCGACCGTCTTCCAGTCCGAATCGCGACGATCCTTATGGGCTTTCACCCGCTCGGCCATCTCGCCGTCGCGCACTTCCGCCGTGGCGAGGTAGGTCCGGCGCCCGGGATGGCGGTCGACCAGCTGCTCGGCATAACGGCTTTTGCCGGAACGCGCGCCCCCGAGGACCAGGGTCACCGGCGGCAAAGGTGTGATCACGCCGGAGACGCCCAGGGACAGCGAGGGCGCATGAGGGGTGGTTTGAGACTTCGACAAAGCGTTGCGCTCCTCCCGCCGAGGCGCCGACCGTTTCAAGAGTTCGCCGAGGTCTCCTGGCTCAACCGCCGGGTCCCGCGCCTTCCCGGCCTAGAAATCGGCCAGTGGCTTTGGTCGGGTCCGTTGCCGGGCTACTCGACCCGGCGCGGTCCTACAGTTGCGGGGGCAGCGCCGGCATCGGACCGGCTTCCCTTCCTGCGAACGGCCGGAACCTAGCAGGAAGTCTGAGGCAGCGCAGCAAAATCCGGCGCCCTTGGTTAATAGCCTAAACCGCCTCCCAGACCCGCTCCGGCGGGCGGGCCAGGACGGCACCCTTGGGCCCGACCACGATCGGCCGCTCGATCAGGACCGGCGTCTTCGCCATCGCCTTGATCAGCGCCTCATCGGTGGTCTTGTCGGTGAGATTCAGCGCTTCGAAGGCGTCGCCCTTCTTCCTAAGGATGTCGCGGGGGCCGAGTTTCAGCTTCTTCAGCAGGGATTTGATTCCCGCCTCGTCCAACGGCGTCTTCAGGTATTCGACCACCTTGGGCTCATGGCCTTTTTCCTTCAGCCAGCCCAGCACCTTCTTGGAGGTGCTGCAGTTCGGATTGTGATAAATCGTGACGGATTCTTTCGGCATTGGCTGTCCCTCACTCCCTGATTAAGTAGAGATCATGAAGCTGCTTTATTTCGCCTGGCTCCGCCAGAAGATCGGCAAGGCCGAGGAGACTCTCGACGTGCCCGCCGATGTCACCCAGGTCGGGCAGCTGCTCGACTGGCTGGAGACGCTCGGCCCCAATTACGCGACGGCACTGAAGGAACGCAAGGCCGTGAAGGTCGCGGTCAACCAGGACTATGTCGGCCTCGCCCACCCGGTCAAAGCCGGCGATGAGGTCGCCCTGTTCCCGCCGGTGACCGGCGGCTGATTGCGGGGAATCCCAAAGTGACCGTCCGCGTCCAGACCGAGGATTTCGACATCGGCGCCGAGCTGGAAAAGCTCAGCGCCGGGAACCACCAGGTCGGCGGTATCGCGAGCTTCGTCGGCCTGGTCCGCGACATCGCGCCGAAGGGGTCGGGCGCGGCGTCCTCTATGACGCTGGAGCATTATCCGGGAATGACGGAGAAGCGCCTCGCCGAGATCGAAGCCGAGGCGCAACGCCGCTGGCCGCTCGCCGCCACGCTCATCATCCATCGCTACGGCCGGCTGGAACCGGGCGACCGGATCGTGCTGGTCGCGACCGCTTCGAGCCACCGCGAGGCGGCGCTCGAATCCTGCGCCTTCTTGATCGACTGGCTGAAGACCGAAGCCCCGTTCTGGAAGCTGGAGGATGGCCCGCAGGGTCCCCGCTGGGTCGAAGCCAAGGTGAGCGACGACGCCCGCAAGGCCAAGTGGGAGAAGTGACGGCCGATCACGGGCCGACGTGTCGTTCCGCCATGTAGCGACCCGGCGAGGTGCCGAGGGTCTTGCGGAACATGGTCACGAAGCTCGGCACGCTCTCATAGCCGAGATCGGCCGCCACCCGTTGGATCGAGGCCCCGCCCGCCAGCCACTTCACCGCGAGCACGACGCCGAGCTGCTGGCGCCAGCGGCCGAAGCTCATGCCGGTCTCCAGGGTGATGCGCCGCGCCAGGCTCCGCTCGCTCATTCCTGCCTGGCGGGCCCAGGCATCCAGCGTCCTTCGGTCTGCCGGCGTGGCCATCATGAGCTCCAGGATCTTGCGGAGGCGCGGATCGGCCGGCATCGGCAGGTGCAGGTCTTCGATCGGCGCTGCGGCGAACTCGTCCAGCAGCACCGCGACCAGGCGCGTGTTGGCACCGCCTTCTTCATAGAGCGCCGGCAGATGCGCGGCGCGGATCAAGAGCTCGCGCAGCAGCGGCGTCACGGAAACCGCACAGCAGAACCAGGGCAGGCGCAAATCGGCCTCCAGATCGATGAAGGCGCAATAGCCTTCGAGGGTGCCCGTCGCCTTGACGGCATGCAGCGCCCCGCCGGGGATCCAGAGCGCGCTGCGCGGCGGCACGACCCAGAGCCCGTCTTCAATCTCGCAGCTGAGCGCGCCCCGCTGCACCAGCAGGACCTGGCCCTTCCGGTGGCGGTGAAAGTCGAGCTCGATCTTGCCCACATCCACCCCCGCAAAGCCGAAGGTGACGACCGCGCGGGGCACCCCGTCGGGATCGATCCATTCGGACTCCTTGGGAGGGTTGCTGAGGAGAGGCATGGGTCCGCCTTCGAACAGTCCGTGGCAGGAATGAATAACATTCTGTCCTGATTTCGGAATGACGCCAACCCCGGCGCACCTTACCTGATCGGTGCCTGCCCCGATCGGAAAAGGAACACCATGCATCTCTTGAGCAACACGCGTGTCGTCCGGCTTCTGGAACGACTTCACCAGGACGCCGAAGCGGCGGATGGAGCATTCATCGCCAAGTTCACGGCGGAGATGGAAGCCGGAGGGTCAACCCTGGAGCAGGTGGTCGCCGACAGGCTGGTCGAGGAACAGGCGAATTATCGCGACGTCTATCGCGGCCACGCCGAGCATTTCCTCGCCGTCTCGCCCGACTATGGCCGGTTCCTCTATGCCATGGCGCGTGCGGCGCAGGCGACCCGGATCGTCGAGTTCGGCACCTCGATGGGAATCTCCACGATCTATCTCGCCGCCGCCGTGCGGGACAATGGCGGCGGACGGATCATCGGCACCGAGCTCGAGCCCGGCAAGGTCGCGCGTGCCCGTGCCCATCTTGAGGCGGCAGGGCTCGCCGATCTCGTCGAGATCCGGGAAGGCGACGCGCTCGAGACGCTGAAGGACGTCGGCGGGGAGATCGACCTGCTGCTGGTGGACGGTGCCTTTGCTCTCTACCTGCCGGTGCTGCGATTGGTCGAACAGCGGCTGCGGCCCGGGGCCGTCGTTCTCGGCGAGAACGCCTTCACGCCCGAATATCTCGAATACGTCCGCAATCCGGCGAATGGTTACATCTCGCAGCCGCTCCCGCTCGACGCAGGCCGCGGCAATGAGTTCACGGTGCGGACGCTCTGATGCCCGCCATGGAATCCCCCGAACGCCCTGCAGCCAAGACTCCAGGCCGGCTGAGCCAGGCGCTGCTGCGCCTGTTGATGACGCGCGCAACCGTGGTGGCGAGCGCGCCGCTGGCGGAACGTTTCCGGCTGGTCACGCTGGAAAGCGCGACCTTTGAAGGGACCGCCTGGATACCAGGACAAAAGCTGCAGATCGCGATGGGCTCGGCCTTCGTCGCGCGCACGTACACGCCGATCGACTGGGATGCAGCCGCGGGCCGGACCCGCATTCTCGGCTACGCCCATGGCGACGGCCCGGGCAGCGCATGGCTGCTCGGCCTGAAACCCGGCGACGCCTGCGACCTGTTCGGTCCGCGCGGCTCCTTGGATGTGAATCGTACGGCCGGCCCCCTGGCGGTTTTCGGCGACGAAACATCCATCGGGCTCGCACATGCCCTCATCCATCGCGATCGCACGCCGGCGCTGGCGTGCCATTTCGAAGTCGGAGACATCGAGGGATGCCGGCGCGTGACGGCGAAACTCGGCCTCGACGATGCCGTGCTGTTCGAGCGCAGGGACGATGAAGCGCATCTCGATGCCATGAAAGCCACGCTGCCGGCCCTGGCCGAAACGGGCGCGACCTTCGTGCTGACCGGGAGGGCCCAGACGATCCAGCAATTGCGTCAGGCGCTGATCCGTCAGGCTTTTCCCGCTGCGCGCATCCTCGCCAAGGCCTATTGGGCTCCTGGAAAGAAGGGCATGGACTGACGTCCTCGGCGAAGACGATCCCGTGTCGACTTCTCTGCATACTCGTGAATTCAGCGACGGAGCCGGGACATCTGGCGGCCAATGTGATACAATCGGCTTGCTGTTTGAAATGGTGAATGCTGCATCGAGGTCGCACAATGCGACGCGAGCGTGCTCGCGCGCAACCCAAGCGGCGCCGACGGAAAATCGGCAACGTTGACCGGACGTTTACGGAATCGCTCTTCAGCTCGCGTGGCAAGGTCGCCGGAACGTTGACGGGACGTTTACGGAATCGCTTTTCGGCGCGCGTGGCAAGGTCGCCGGAACGTTGACCGGACGTTTACGGAATCGCTTTTCGGCGCGCGCGGCAAGGTCGCGCGGACGTTGACCGGACGTTTACAGAATGCGGAATCGCCCGGGTGGCGCGGACGGCAAAAAGCATGGCTCGTCATAAGCTTATACCGCTTTGACGCCGCTCCTGGCGTAAGGGCGCCGCCGGACAGGAAGCCGCTTGAAATCCGTCTGACCAGCGGCCATCTCTGCTGCTTCCGAAACGGCCGATCAGGGGCGACCGCTTCCTATGTCCGATTATCTGCAGCTTCTGACGGATCCTTCCGTCATCTTGAGCTTCCTCACCCTTGCCGCCCTCGAGATCGTGCTCGGAATCGACAACCTGCTTTTCGTGCAGATCGTCGCCGGACGCGTCTCGCCGGATAAGCAGCGGCTGGCGCGCCGCCTCGGGCTGGCCTTGGCCCTCCTCACGCGCCTCGCCCTGCTCGCTTCGATCGCCTGGGTGGCCGGGCTCAAGGAGCCGATCCTCAGCATCGACTGGTTCGGGCCGGAGCATGCTTATGAACTCTCCTGGCGCGACATCATCCTCCTCGGCGGCGGGTTGTTCCTGCTGGCGAAGTCCACCACCGAGATCCATCACAACATCGACGTCGCCCATGAAGAGGAAGGCGCGAAGAAGACTTACCTCACGCTGGCGTCTGCCGTGGTGCAGATCGCGATCCTCGACATCGTCTTCTCGCTGGACAGCGTCATCACCGCCGTCGGCATGAGCGATCATCTGGAGGTCATGGTGGCCGCCGTGGTCGTGGCGATGATCGTGATGATCGCGGCGGCGAATGCGGTCGGCGATTTCGTGGACAAGCATCCTTCGGTGAAGATGCTCTGCCTCGCCTTTCTGCTGCTGATTGGCGTGGCGCTGCTCGGCGAAGGCCTGCACTTCCACATCCCGAAAGGCTATCTCTACTTCGCTATCGCCTTCTCGGCCGGCGTCGAAGGCTTGAACCTCTGGGCCCGCGCCCGCAGAGAGGCCGCGGAGAAGAACGCGGCGGCCTAAAAAGAAAAACCCCGCCCCTCGGCCGGAGGGAGCGGGGTTTGACCTTCCGCAGCGCGGCGTTACGCCGCTGCGCTGTTCTGGTGAGCGCGGACTTCTTTCAGGTAGTCCTCGCGCAGCTGGCGGGTGACCGGGCCGACCTTGAACTTGTAGTCGCCGACTTCGCCGACCGGCGTCACTTCCGCGGCGGTGCCGACCAGGAAGACCTCGTCGGTCTTGCCGAGCTCGTCCGGCATGATCGCGCGCTCGACCACTTTGAGCTGGCGGCGGCGGGCGAGATCCATGACGGTCTGCCGGGTGATGCCGTTCAAGAAACAGTCCGGCGTCGGCGTATGCACTTCGCCGTTCTGCACTAGGAACACATTGGCGCCGGTGGCCTCCGCGAGCTGGCCGCGATAATCGAGCATCATCGCGTCCTGATAGCCTTCGGACTCCGCCTCATGCTTCGAGATCGTGCAGATCATGTAGAGGCCCGCGGCCTTCGATGCCGTGGGCGCGGTGTTCGGCGCGGGGCGCTGATACTTCGCCCATTTCAGGCGGATGCCCTTCTCCAGGAGCTCCGGCGAGAAATAGGCCGGCCACTGCCACATGGCGATCGCGCAGTGGATCGTGTTCTGCTGTGCCGCGACGCCCATCATCTCGCTGCCGCGCCAGGCCAGCGGCCGGACGTAGCAATCGACCAGGCCGGCGCGGCGGATCAACTCTTCCTTCGCCGCGACGAGTTCCGCGACCGGATAGGGAATCTTGAAGCCGAGGATCTCGGCCGACTTGTGCAGGCGCTCGGAATGCTCCTTCGACTTGAAGACCTTGCCGCCATAGGCGCGCTCGCCTTCGAAGACGCAGGAGGCGTAGTGCAAACCGTGGGTCAGGACATGGACCTTTGCTTCGCGCCAGGGCACGAACTTGCCGTCGTACCAGATCTCGCCGTCGCGATCGTCATAGGGGACCAGGCTCATGGTAAGGTTTCCTCCGGTCAGGCTTCTCGGGTTATAAAAGCATCGTATCTGGGCCGAATTTAAAAGCTTCGGAAAAATAAGTCAACAGTGCTGACATAAAATGGCTGAAGTCAAATCTCCGGTGAATCTCCTGTTCCTGCGCGACGACGATCTGCGCCAGGGGATCGAGCTTTTGTTCTTCGCCTACAGGGACTTCACCGCCAAAGCCGACGAGACGCTGCTGCAATACGGCTTCGGCCGGGCGCATCACCGGGTGATCTATTTCGTCGGACGCAACCCAGGTATGACGGTTTCCGATCTCCTCGACATCCTGAAGATCACCAAGCAGAGCTTGAGCCGCGTGCTCGGCCAGCTGGTGCGGCAGGGCTTCATCGTTCAGCGCCCCGGCTCGACCGATCGCCGCCAGCGGCTGCTGAGCCTGACCGATCGCGGCGCCGAGCTCGAAAGGAAACTGACCGAGGAACAGCGCGCGCTGGTCGCCAGGGCTTATCGCAGCGCCGGCGCCGAAGCGGTGGAAGGTTTCCGCAAAGTGCTGTTCGGCTTGATCAACGAGTCCGACCGCGAACGGTTCAAGCCGCAACCTCCGCGGTAAGGCAAGAGATTGACCCAAGAGGTTGACCCCTGGGCATGAGCGACCAGCCCCATATCCTCGTCGTCGATGACGACCGCCGCATCCGCGATTTGACCGCGCGCTATCTGAGCGCGCAGGGCTTCAACGTGGTGACGGCGAACGACGCCGCCGATGCCCGCGGCAAGATGAAGAGCCTCGCCTTCGACCTCCTGGTGCTCGACATCATGATGCCCGGCGAGAACGGGCTCGAGCTCACGACCAGTCTCCGCAGCGAAAGCGACGTGCCGATCCTGCTCCTGACGGCGCGCAGCGAGACCGAGGACCGGATCACAGGCCTCAAGACCGGCGCCGACGACTATCTGACCAAGCCGTTCGAGCCGGAAGAGCTCGTGCTCCGCATCCAATCGATCCTGAAGCGCAGCCGTGCCGACGAGCGCGCGGCGCCGCAGCGCCGGGTCATCAAGTTCGGCGAGTTCCTGTTCGAGCTCGACCGCCGCCGGCTGTTCCGCGGCGAGGAGCCGGTCTATCTGACCGAGGCGGAAACCGATCTCCTGACCGAGCTTGCGACCCGGGCCGGCGAGGTGGTGACCCGCGAGGAGCTCTCTTCCTCTTCCGCCGCCGATCCGGAAGAAGCCGCCGCGGAATCCTCCGGCAGCCGGCAGGTCGACGTCCAGGTCACCCGCCTCCGCCGCAAGCTCGAGAACGACCCGCGCTTCCCGCGCTATCTGCAGACCGTGCGCGGCCGCGGCTATCTGCTGCAGCCGGACTGAGCGCCATGCTCCGGCAGTTCGGCGATATCCTCGACGCAATCGAGCGCCTGATGCCGCGCACCCTGCTCGGCCGCTCGATCCTCATCATCGTGACGCCGGTCATGCTGCTGCAGGCGATCTCGGCCTGGGTGTTCTACACCAGCCACTTCGATACCGTGACCAGGCGCCTGGCGCAAAGCGTCGCTGGCGACATCGCCTATGTGATCCGCCAGCTGCCGCATCCGATCGATCCAAGGCAGGCCCGGCAGGCCTTCGCGATCGCCAAGGACATGATGGACGTGAAGCTCACGTTCAAGCCGGGCGAAATCCTGCCCAACGATCCCACCGTCACGCGCCAGAACCTGGTCGATCGATCGCTGTCGAGGGCGCTGGAATCCGCGTTGCAGCGGCCATTCCTGATCGACAGCCGCTCGCAGCGCAACTACATCGAGATCCATGTGCAGCTGGCCGAAGGCGTGCTGCAGGCCCAGGTGCGGCGACGCCGGCTGTTCAGCTCGACCACCTATCTCTTCTTCCTCTGGATGGTCGGCACCTCGCTCGCTCTGCTCGCCTTCGCGACCATCTTCATGCGCAACCAGGTGCGGCCGATCAAGCGGCTGGCGCAGGCCGCCGACGACTTCGGCCGCGGCCGCGATATCCGCGACTTCCGCCCGAGCGGTGCCACCGAGGTCGAGCTCGCCGGCCATGCCTTCAACCTGATGCGCGACCGCATCCGCCGCCAGATCACGCAGCGGACCGAGATGCTGGCCGGCGTCAGCCACGATCTCCGCACGCCCTTGACCCGCATGAAGCTGCAGCTCGCCCTGATGGGCGGCAATCCCGAGATCGCGGACTTGAAGAAGGACGTCGAGGAGATGGAGCGGATGGTGGGCGGCTATCTCGCCTTCGCCCGCGGCGAAGGGACCGAGCGCGCGGTCGATGCCGATCTGGTCGAGCTGGTGAGCGATGCGGTCAACGACGCGCGGCGCGAAGGGGCTGAAATCGAGCTTTTGCCGCCGCCTCACAAGAAAATCATGCTGTCGTTGCGCCGCGACGCGCTGCGGCGCGCGCTCGCCAACGTGATCGGCAACGCCCGCCGCTATGCGACCAGGATCGAGGTCTCGATGCGCGACCGCAGCCATGGCGTCGATGTCATCATCGATGACGACGGGCCGGGCATTCCCGCCGGCCAGCGCGAGGACGTGTTCCGGCCGTTCTTCCGTCTGGAATCATCGCGCAACCCGCAGACCGGCGGAACAGGTCTGGGCCTTGCGATCGCCCGCGATATCGTCCGCACCCATGGCGGCGAGATCACACTCTATGACTCGCCGCTGGGTGGCCTTCGCGCGGTGCTGAAATTGCCGAGCTAGGCTAGAGAATGAATCCCTGCTGCAGCGCCTTGGTGAGGTCGTCGCCAAAGGCGCTGGTCTTGCGGATCAGGCAGACGTGCGGCGGCAGCACCTTCAGCTGCGGGTCGCCGGCATCGAGGCTGGTGATGACGGCGAGCGGGATGTTGCGGGTGGCCGGGATCGCCGCGAGCGCGAGCGCAAGGTCGATGCCGGAGAGCTGCGGCATCACCGCGGAGACGATCATCATGTCGGGCTTGGCACGGGTCGCATAGGCCAGCGCCTTCAAGGTGTCCGGGATCGCCGTCGCACGATAGCCGCAGGCCCGCAGCTCGCGCTCGACGAAGGTCTGCTGCGTACCCGGGGCCATGACCAGCACGACCTCGATGTCGCGCACTTCGGGCGCCTCGTCGATCTCGACGCCGCGGCGCAGCGGAAGGCCGCGGACCATCTGGCGGATGTCCCCTTCGGCCGATTGCTTGCCGCTCAAGAGGTCCTGGATCACGTCGAGATACCGACCGAGATCGTCGATCGCCCGATCGTCGAGCGTGACGACCGCGGTCAGATAATTCTGCGCCTGGTCGGCCACGGTCTCGAGCATGGTCAGGCCGAAGTTGCGCGCCTGGCCGGCGAGGTCGAAGACGAACCGGCGCAGCTCCGGCAGGCAATCGCCCTTCGGCAGGCGCTGCGTGAGATCGGCGATGCGCTCCTGGGATTCGCCGACAAATTCGGCAAGCAGACCAGCCACCATATCCGCCGTGGCGCCGGCGTAAGCGCCATTCCCAAGCCCACGCATATCGATTCCTATTCCCGGTTGAAAGGAGATGCGCAGTTTGCGAGGCGTTCGTTAAAAAAGCCTGTAGGCGATCAGAACAAGCGACCGCCATTGGGGACGCCGAGCGTCGGGCTGATCAGCACGACCCCGCCGGAATCGTCGGGAAAGCCCAGGACCAGAACTTCCGACAGGAACTTGCCGATCTGCTTCGGCGGGAAATTGACCACGGCGGCGACCTGCTTCCCGACCAGGCCCTCCAGCGTGTAGTGCTTCGTAATCTGGGCCGAGCTGCGTTTCAGGCCGATACCAGGCCCGAAATCGACCGAGAGCTTGAAGGCGGGCTTGCGCGCCTCCGGATAGGGCTCGGCGGCCACGATGGTGCCGACCCGGATATCGACCTTCAGGAAATCGTCGTAACTGATCGGCGCTGTCGCGCCGGCTTCCGCAACCATGGCCCGTTCTCTCGCTCCTGGATTGATCGCCGGACCCTAGCGGAAAAGCGAAGGGCCGCCCACCCGGTTTCCCGGAGGGCGGCCCTCAACCGATCTCGGCTCCGAGCTGGAGCCGGAGCGAAGCGGATTACTTCTTCGCGGTCTTGGCGAAGGCGGTCTTCACTTCGTCGAAGCTGTCGGAGACGCGCTTCGAGACGACGTCGATCGCCTGGGCATTCGACTTCACGAGGGTGTCATTCATCTCGCGAACGGTCGAGAGCGCCTGCTCGAACGCCGACTTGGCGATCTCGGCCTGCTTCACGAGCTTCTCCTCGACGCTGGCCGGAACCGAAAGCTCCTTCGCGAGCTTCGAGAACTCCTCGACCGCTTCGCGGGCGAGCTCGGCCTGGCGCTGGGCAACGGCCTTCACGCCGTCGAACGCGAGCTGGTTGGCGCTCTGGAACGCCTCGAAGTTCTTGCGCTGGGACGCGAACAGCGTCTCCATATCGACGGTCGGGGTCTTGCCGTTGGCGAACGACTTCGAGAAGTCGCTGACCCAGCGGTTGAAGTCGGCCTGGAACTGACCGAAATCCGGAACCTTGAAATAGTCCGGCTTGAAGAAATCGTTGGTCTCTGCGGCGTTGGTCTTGGCCATGGGGGCTTTCCTCCTGGTGGATTTCATCTTCACGTGCCTTCATTGTGCAGTGCACAATTGCCACCAACATGGTGCAATGCAGCAGAAAAATCAAGCCTCGATGTTGCGACGCAACAGCTCAGCAAGAATAGCATTATTTATCTGACACTTAGATGAATATCCGGGGGAACCCTTTGCGGCGTCGAATCTCCGAATTTCAGCCCCGCCGGGTCACTAACCGAAAGAAGACGATGGTCAGGAGCAGGACCATCAATAGTAATACAAATGAAACCGCGGCCCCTTCGTTGATGCTCAAGCCCAGGAAAGCCTGGCGATAGGCGAAGTAGCTCATGAGATCGGTCGCGATGCCGGGCCCACCCCGGGTCAGCACGTAGACCAAGTCATAGGTGCGGGTCTCGTTGATCAGCTGGATCACGATGGCGATTGCGGCAACCGGTCGCAGCATCGGCAAGGTCAGATACCAGAACTGCTGCAGGCTGCCCGCCCCATCGACCTCGGCCGCTTCATAGGGGTCGCTTGGCAATGCGGCCAGGCCGGCTGCCAGGATCAGGATCACGAAGGAGACCTGCTGCCAGATGTCGACGAAGACCACGGTCCAAAAGGCGGGGCCGGGCTCGCCGAGCCAATCCACCCCGCCCAGGCCCGAAAGTTCGAGCAGCCGGTTGACGATGCCGAGATTGGGCTGCAGCAGCATATGCCAGATCAGGCCGACGCTGACCGGCGACATCGCCATGGGGATGGTCAGGATCGCAAAATAGACCGCCTTCAGCCGGACCACCCGGTTCAGCAGCAAGGCGATCAGGAGCCCGAGCACGAACTCGCCTGTCACTGTGACGGCGGAGTATTTGATGGTGATCCAGACTGAATGCCAGAAATACTCGCCCGCCATCACGGTGCGGAAGTTCTCCAGCCCGACGAAAGGCGCGAGCTTCGGTTTGAGCAAGGTGAAGGACGACAGGCTGAGCAGCACCGCATAGACCAGCGGAAAGCCCATGACGATGGCAATCATGGACAATCCGGGCGCCGCGAACTTCCAGCCCGTCGCCCGCCAGCGGTCGCGCGGCTTGCGCTTCTTCTTCGGCGCGTCGATGACGGCGGCGTCGGTCATCGGAACCCGTCTACGCCGCCGTCATCGTGTTTTGTGAAGAGCACAGGCATCCGCCGCTTACTGCGCCTTCTTCATCAGCTCTTCCAGACCGGAGGCCGAAGCCTTGATCGCCGTGTCCGGCTTCACTTCGCCCGAACCGGCCAGCGACAGCTGCCGCCCGAGCACGTCCTCGTATTGCGCCGAGTAGGTGAAGATCGGGAAGGACATGCCGCTGGCGACGACGTCGAGTGCCTGCTTGTAATAGGGATACTTCGCCAGCACGGCCGGATCCTCGAACACGTCCGAGCGGGTCGGCGCATGGCCTTCCATCGCACGTTTGATGGAGATTTCCTTGCCCTGGACCCAGGCGATGAACTTCCAGGCGGCGTCCTGGAGCTCGGCGCTCTGGTTCTTCGGGATGCCCCAGCCCCAGCCGCCGCTCTCGCCATGGCCGCCCGGCATCACGCCGAGCGCGACCTTGCCCGCGGCGTTCGGGCATTTATCCTTGTTGTCGATCTGCGGCAGCATCCACCAGTAGGTCACCATGCTGAATGCCTTGCCGTCGCACATCAGCCGGAAAGTGTCGTCGAGCGTCGCCGACAAGGCACCCTTCTGCGCACCGTTCTTGAGATTGTCGACATAGAGTTCCAGTGCCTGCACCGCCTCCGGACTGTCGAGCGCCACTTTGCCGCTGTCGTCGAGATAGCGGCCGCCGTTGGCAAACAGATAGTTGGAGAACTCCATGCTGTTGGGATCGCCGCGCTGCGACTGCATTGCGGCACCCTCGACCCCGGCATTCTTCTTCATGAACTTCGAAAGCGCGACGTAGTCGGCGAGCGTCGTGGGAAACGCCAGGTCCTTGCCGCTCTCCTGCTTCCAGGCGTCTTTCAGTTTCACATCCGCTAGGAGATCGGTGCGGTAGATGAGCCCCATGGAGTAGTTGTACATGGGGATCATGTAGAGCGTGTCTTTGTGCTTCCCGACCAGGTCCATCATCGACGGAACGAACGGCTTCAAGTCGAAATTTGTCTTGTCGACGAAGGGCTGCAGATCAGCGAGCCAGCCGGCTTCCGGGAACTCGCCGGCCCAGAGGAAGTCCACTTCGAGCACGTTATAGGCGCTCTGGTTGCTGATGAGCTGAGTCACCAGCTTCTGATGCATGTCCGGATAGGCGAGCTTCTGGAACTCGACGGTAATGCCTGTCTCCTTGGTGAACTCCGGCAGCAGCGCCTCGATGATATGCGTCTCCGGCACATCTTCCATCAAGGCGGTGAGCTTCAGACCGTCCGCCTTGGCGTCGGGTGCCGCGAGAAGCAGTGCTGCCAGCGAAGCACTGCTCAACAGGGCGGAAAGCATATGTTTGGTCATTTGGTACCTCCCTTTTTCTATTTGACGGCCCCGAAGGTGAGGCCGCGGACCAGATAGCGTTGGATGAAGCGCGAGGCGATCAGCAGCGGCACGACGCCGAGCACGACACCCGCGGAGACTTCGGCGATCTGCACGCCGTTCTGCGACTGCAGGCTCGCAAGCTGGACCGGAATCGTCGCCGTGTCGGGCCCGGTCAGCACCAATGCGAACAGAAACTCGTTCCATGCCAGGATGAATCCCAGCACCGCCGCCGCGGCGAGACCGGGCAGCGAGACCGGGATCACGATCCGCCAAAAGGCCCGCCAGGCCGTGGCGCCGTCCACCATGGCCGCCCATTCGAGCTCCACCGGCACGCCCTCGAAGAAGCCCATGAGGATCCAAGTCAAGAATGGCAGGTTGAGCGCCGCGTAGGCGATCACCAGACCGCTCACCGAATTGGTGAGATCGAACATGCGGAACAGCGTGAAGACCGGCAGCACAATCGCGACCGGCGGCAGCATCTGCGTCGCCAGGATCACGAAGCGGCTGGCATTGCCGCCGGTGCGATAACGCGCGAAGGCATATCCTGCCATCGCGGCCAGTGGCAGGGCCAGCAGGGTCGAGAAGGTAGCGGCGGCCAGACTGTCCGCATAGGCCAGCCAGAACTTGTCCTTCACCAGCAGCTTCACATAGTTGTCGAGGGTGAAGGCCGGCAGGAGGTCGATGCTGTAGGACTGCGCTTCCGGGACGAAGCTCGTGCGCAATACCCAGAGCGGCGGCAATGCGATATAGAGCGCAAACAGCGCCAGCACCGCATGGGTGATGAGGCCGCCTCCCCGCTCTTTGCCGCGCGCTGCCATTGCATCAATCTCCCTGGGTCAATCCATGGTCACGCCGCCGCTGGCGTTGATCGCCTCGCCGGTCAAGAACCGCGAGAGATCGCTCGCCAGGAACAGCACGATATCCGCCACGTCTTCGGCCTCCTGCAATCGTCCGAGCGGCGTCAGTGCAATGTACTCCTTGCGCACCGCGTCCGGATCCATGCCGCGCAGCTTGCCCTCCCAGATCACCTCGCGCTCCTGCATGCTGGTGCGCACGAAACCCGGGCAGACGCAGTTGACCCGGATGCCATGCGGTCCCATCTCGCGGGCCAGCGCCTGGGTGAAACCGACGACGGCGAACTTGCTGGCGGAATAATGCGCCAGCAGCGGTGCGCCGAGCTTGCCGGCAAGCGATGCCGTGTTGACGATGACACCTTTGTGACCCGTCGCAATCCAGCGCCGCACCGCGGCCTGGTTGGTCAGGAACACGCCCTTGGCGTTGACGTCCATGTTGGAATCCCATTCCGCCTCGGTGAGATCCACCGTGGCGTTCATGGTCGAGATGCCGGCATTGGCACAGACCACGTCGATGCGCCCGAACGCAGCTTCCGCCTGCTCAAACACCTTCGCTGTCGCCGCAGCATCGGTCACGTCGAGCTCGGCCGAGATCGCATCCTTGCCGATCTCCTTCGCCAGCGTGGCGGCGGCAGCGCCGTTCTTGTCCGTAACCGCAACCCAGGCACCGGCACCGGCCAGCGCCTTCACGATCGCCCGTCCGATGCCGGATGCGGCACCGGTCACCAGCGCGGATTTTCCGGCGAGCAGTTTCGCCTCGCTCATGCTGCATTTCCTGTCTTGATCGTTTCGCCCGTGACGGGCGCCAGCTTCGGATAGAGCGTCTTCAGCCGCTCGTAAATCTCGCGGTAGTTGGCATAGGCCTGATCATAGACGGCCTTCCGCGCCGGATCCGGCCGGAACACCTTGCCGGCGGCCACATAGCGGCTGACCGCGGCGAGATCCTTGAAAGTGCCGATTCCATGTCCCGCGACATAGGCGGCGCCGAGGCAGGAACCAGGATGCTTGTCGATCCGCGTCACGGTCACACCGAGCGTGTCCGCCGCGATCTGCAGCCAGAGATCGCTCGCAGCACCACCGTCACAGGCAAAGACGCGGTTCACGCTGAGACCCATCTCTTGGAAGACGTCGACATGATGTCGGAAGCCGAAGATCACGCCCTCGAGCGCCGCACGCCAGACATTGGCGATTCTGTGGTGCAGGCCCAGGCCGACGATTGTGCCCCGCGCATGCGGATCGTGGAGCGGCGTCTTCTCGCCCAGGAAGTAGGGCAGCAACACCACGCCTTCGGATCCGGCCGGGACGTCCGCCGCCAATCGATCGAGATAGGCATGGGGCGAGAGGCCGGCCGCTTTGGCTTTCTCCGCCTCGCCGCTCGCCAGTTCCCGCACGATCCAGTTGAGCAGGCTGCCGCTCGCCGCCGTGCAGCCATTGCTGAAATAGTGATCGGGCAGGATGTGATAGTCGATGAAGAGTCTGGGGTCGGTCGCCGGCTTCGCGGTCGAGAGCAGGATGTCCCCCGCGCCGCCGAATTTCAGCACCAGGTCGCCGTCACGCGCCGCGCCGGCCACATACGCCGAAACCACATGATCCGCACAACCGGCAATGACCGGCGTGCCGACCCTGAGTCCGGTCGCCTGCGCGGCCTCTCCGGTGACCTGTCCGATGATCTCTTGCGAGGCATGGATCGGCGGCAAGACCGCGGGCGATATCCCCGCCTCCGCCACCAACTCCGGCGCAAATGTACGGCTGGCGAAATCCATAAGCCCGGATTCCAGCGCCCAATTGTGCTCGATCGAGCGCGCACCCGTCAGGCGATAGGCGATGTAGTCGTAGGAGCCGAACACCGTCGCGATCTTCGCGAAGACCTCGGGTTCGTTGCGCGCGACCCAGCGCAGCTTCGGTGCCACGACCTGCTGGTTGATGCTGCCGCCGGTCAGCTTGAAGAAACGCTTGGCGTCGAACCGCGCCTGCATCGCCTCGATCTCGACGGTGGCGCGGGCGTCATTCTGCTGCATGCTGGGCCGCAGCACGGTGCCGCCCTTGTCGAGCAGCACCACCGCCGGCACCATGCCGGTGACGCCGACCGCGGCGATCTCATCTGCGCTGATCCGCGCGGCTTTCAGCAGGTCGCCGATCAGCGTGCAGCAATTCGACCACCAGAGCGCGGGATCCTCCTCCGCCCAGTTCGCATGGCGCGAGACGAGCTCGCTCGGCCGCTCGGCCGTCGCCAGCGTGTCGCCCTCGGCATCGATCAGGATGCCGGCGGTCGAGGTGGTTCCGATGTCGAGGCCGAGGAACGCGGGCATCGGATCACCGCAGCGTTCTGACCTTGTCCATGAAGCGCTTCACGCGATCGCCATCGACTGCCTTCCAGGTATCGCCGTCGATCTTGAAATGCGTGCCGATGACGATACCGTCGGCGATCGCCAGGATGTCCTTCACATTGTCGATGTTGACTCCGGTGTTGGCGAAGACCGGCGTCGTCGGCAGCACGTCCTTGACCGCGCGGAGATCGCTGGTCTCGGTCGCCTCGCCGGTCATGACGCCCGAGACCAGCACCACGTCGGCGAGCGAGGCGAAGACCGCACTTTTCGCCCGTTGCGCAATGGTGCGCGTGCCCATGGGCGAAGCGAACTCGGCGTTGATGTTGTACATGAGCTTGATGTCGTCGCGGCCGAGATTGTGCCGCAGCCGAACCGCGCCGGCGCAATCCGGCGCCCAGATGCCCATGTCGGAATCATAGACCCCGGTCATGATCTCGCGCCCGAACCGAGCGCCGGTTGCGGCCGCAACCGCCACCGTGGCGACCGGATCCCAGAGATAGTTGACGCCGAACGGCACCTTGATCTCGGATTTCAGCGCCATCACCGCCGCCGAATAGGCGGAGAGCGATTCCGGCGTGCTTTTCAAAATATAAGGCCGATCGCCCTCGTTGCCGAACATCACCGCATCGACCCCGCCCTTCTGCAGGGCCGCGATATCCTTCGACGCGGATTCGATGATCCAGTCCATGCCCCGCTTGGCATCGTAAAGCGGCGAGCCGGGCAGCGGCGGGAAATGCACCATGGCGATGATGGGCTTCACGCTGCCGAATGTTTCCTTGATCATGGTTGTACTCCTTGAGCTTCAAACATCCCGTGGCACGGCCATGGTCGTGCGCGGGTCAAACAGGTGCATTTCCGCGAGATCGAGATAGAGCCGCTGCATGCTGCCGATCGGCGCACGGTAGTGCCGGCCGAGCCTCGCGGCGAAGTCGATGCCGTCGAGACCGGGTATCGTGGCGACCAGCACCACTTCGGCCCCGAGCGTCTCCAATGCCACGACCTCGACATCGATCGCCTGCCAGCCGGGATCGCTCTGCTCCGCATGCACATCCTCGGGCCGGATGCCGAAGATCGCGGCCTGGGCGTTATAGGTGCGGTAGGGCGGCGTGTAGGGGGTCGGTATCCGAAGCCGCGCGGAACCCGCCTCGATAAAGAGGGCGCCGTCTTCGCGCTTGGTGCCGTCGGCGGTCATGACATGGCAGGGCAGCAGGTTCATCGGCGGGCTCGCCAGGAAGCCCGCGACGAAGGTGTTGACCGGGTTGCGATAGACCTCGAGCGGCGCACCGATCTGTTCGACATGACCTTTGCGCATGATGCAGATCCGTTCGCCCATGGTCATCGCCTCGACCTGGTCGTGGGTCACATGCACCATGGTGCGTCCGAGGCTGCGATGCAGCTTCACCAACTCCAGCCGCATATCGGTGCGAAGCTGCGCGTCGAGATTGGACAAGGGCTCATCCAGCAGGAAAGCGACGGGATCGCGGACCAATGCCCGTCCTAATGCCACGCGCTGCCTCTGCCCGCCGGACAGCGCGGCGGGCCGCCGATCCAGGAACTCGTCGATCTGCAACAGCTCGGCAACCCGGCGCACGCGCTTCTCGATCTCGGCCCGCGGCACGTCGTGCATCTTGAGGCCGAAAGCGAGATTCTGGCCGACCGACATATGCGGATAGAGCGCGTAGGACTGGAACACGACCGCGACATTGCGGTCCTTGGGGGCGACGTCATTCACCATCGCATCGCCGATGAAGACCTCGCCCGAGGAGACGCTCTCCAGCCCCGCGATCATGCGCAGCACGGTCGACTTCCCGCAGCCAGATGGGCCGAGCAGTATCATGAACTCGCCGTCATTGACCTGCAGCGACACGTCCTCGACGGCCGTGACCTTGCCGTAAGTCTTGGAGACGTCCTGAAGCGCAATCGACGCCAATGCCCCTCCCGGTGCCGACAGTCCGCCGAATCAGCGGTGTTTGTTGGTCATTATCTTCGCATCGCACCCTGCTATGTGCAATAGCGCACAAAATCGCACACTTGATGATCGGATTTGTGTTATAATGCCCGGATGCTGGATGATCGCGCGCATTTGGCCGACCGGATTCCCGCCGGCGTTCGTCAGGCTCGACTGTTGGAAATGCTCGGCCGGGCCGGCTTCCTCTCGGTGGCGGAGGCTTCCGAGCGGATGGGCGTTTCCGCCATGACCATCCGCCGCGACCTCGAGCTTCTGGAGGCACGCGGAGTGCTCACCCGAACGCATGGCGGGGCGATCGCGATCCAGGGTCGGCGCCTCGAAGTCTTCGACGCGGTCGAGCCGGTGTTCGAGCAACGCCGTCGCCGCCAGGCTGGAGCCAAAGCGAAGATGGCCGCCGCCGCCGCCGCTTTGATCGGCCCCAACGAGACCATCGCCCTCGATGTCGGCACCTCGGTGTTGGCCCTGGCAAAGGAGCTGGTGGGACGCGCCGATCTCAAGTTCCTCACCAACAACCTGCCTGCGGCGATGACTTTGAGCGGCGGACCGAGTCCGGTCTATCTCCTCGGCGGGCAGCTGCGCGGGCCGGAAATGTCGGTGATCGGCACCGGCGCGACCGAGCAGGCGCGGAGCTATTATGTCGACCGCGCCTTCATCGGCGTCTCCGGCCTGATCGAGGGCGGCTTCTACGATTATTCGCTGGAAGACAGCGACGTGAAGCGCGCCTTCATCGAGCGCGCGCACCAGGTCGTGGCGCTCTGCGATTCATCGAAATTCGATCACCGCGCCATGGCGCGCATTTGCGCGCTCAACCAGGTCCATCTGGTGGTGACCGAAAGCGCGCCGCCGGCGCATCTCGCCGAGGCGCTGCAGGCCGCGGGAACGGTGGTGCTGGTCGCCTCTTAGGCCGCCTGCGGGCGTCGGCGCTGCAGGAACTCCGAGACCCGCTCGGCCTGCCCCAGGCGCTTGTCGATCTCCGCCATGGTCTTCGAGAGATCCTCGCTCTCGTCATTGGCGAAAGCGCGCAACCCCGCAACATAGATCGCGAGCAGACCTTTCAGCCGCAAAGCGCCTTTCAGGCCGCCGGAGCTGATCCCCGCCGCTTCCAAGGTCAGGGAGAGCGAACGCCGCAACTGGCAGAGCAAGGCGGCGAAGGCATTCGGGGTCGCCGGCAATTGCCGCATCAGCCGGCGATAGGCGTTGCGGTCTGCCTTCAGGGCATCGAAGCGGCGCATGACGATGTCGAACAGCCGGTCCTTGGTCGAACCCTCCAGCGGATCGTCCGCAAGGCTGTTCAGCATCCGCTCGTCGATCGCGCGGGTGAGGCCGAGCAGGACCGCGGTCTTGCTCGGATAGATCCGATGCGCTTCCGCGATCGGCACGCCGGCTTGCTCGGCGATCTCGGCAAAGGAAAGATCGATCCAGCCCTGTGTCTCGACCAGGTCGAGCAACGCCCGCCGCAGCGCGGCGGATGAGTCGCCGCTGCCGCCGCTTCGCGGTGCGGTTCTTGCGGCAGCCTTCTTCCCGGCCGCCTTCTTCTTCGCCCCAGCCCGTTTCGCCATATCCGAGCCTCCCAAGAGCCTGTCTCGTGAACCGAGACTTCACTGGAAACTATGGCCCCGCGCTTGCGCTGCATCAAGAGCAGCGCGCAGTGCTCACGCCTTCAAATCGAGAATTTGACCGCCCGTCACCCGGAGCAGGTCCTGCGGTGTCAGCCGAAAGACGGAATTGGGCGATCCGGCGGCGGCCCAGATCTCCGACAACGGCATCAAATCCTCATCGATGAACGTCTTCAGCCTGAGGCCGTGTCCGACCGGAGAGACACCGCCGATCGCAAACCCCGTCTCCGCCCGCACGAAATCCGCATCCGCCTTGCCGATGGTCTCGCCGAGCGCTGCCGTCAGCTTCTTCTCATCGACCCGGTTGGCGCCGCTCGCCATCACCAGGATCGCGCGACCCGACGGCTTCGCCCGGAACACCAGCGACTTCGCGATCTGCGCGACCGCGCAGCCGATCGCCGCCGCGGCATCGGCCGAGGTCCGCGTCGACGCGGCGAACTCCCTGATCTCGGCCTGCAACCCCAGCGCCGCCAAATCCGCGCGGACCCGATCGACACTGTCTCTGGTCATAACCGAGGGGCTACTGCGCGAGTTCCCGGGAGCGCCGGGTCGCCGCGGCAATGGCCTTGGTCACCAGCGGCTGCAAGCCGTCCGCCGCCATCAGCACGTTGAGGGCTTCGAGGGTCGTGCCCTTGGGGCTGGTCACATTCTGCCGGAGCTGCGCGGCACTTTCCTCCGAAAGCCGCGCCAGTTCACCCGAACCGGAGACGGTCTCGCGCGCGAGCCGCATCGCCATCTCGGCGGGCAGGCCGGCTTCGCGTCCCGCTTCCGCAAGACATTCGATCAGCAGGAAGGTATAGGCCGGCCCGCCGCCGGAAAGCGCCGTCACGGCATTGAGCAGGTCTTCGCTCTCAACCCATTCGACCGTGCCGACCGCCTTCAGCAATTCGCCGCAGAGCTCGAGCCGATCCTTCCGCACCTGCGTATCGCGGAAGATGACGCTGACGCCGCGGCCGACCGCAGCCGGCGTGTTCGGCATCGAACGCACGATCTCCGCTTCCTTGCCGAGACGGTCCTTGAAATAGGCGACGGTCTTTCCCGCCGCGATCGAGAGAAAGGTGGCTTCGGGCCCGACATGCTGCCGATAGTCGGAGAGCGCCTCGTCCATGAACTGCGGCTTCACGGCGAGCAGCAACAGCGCGGGTTTCAGCCCCGGCGGAAGATCCGCGGCCTTGGTGATGATGGTGACGCCCTTGGCTTTGACGTCATCCAAGCCCTGCGGGTTGATGTCGATCGCCGTCACCAGCTTGGGATCGACTCCACGCGCCAGCCAGCCGCGCAGCAAGGCGCCGCCCATCTTCCCGCAACCGACCAGGACGAGCGGTCCCGGCAGGCGCAACACCTGCTGCTTTGGC
>Ga0209257_1000683_pt1 | contig 52794 bp, 48 predicted proteins | sample AraplaCvi_mCL_r2_FD_184277 | JGI IMG/M metagenome (GOLD analysis project Ga0209257, IMG submission 184277) | Arabidopsis root microbial communities from North Carolina, USA - plate scrape MF_Cvi_mCL_r2 (SPAdes) (version 2) | ecosystem: Host-associated > Plants > Roots > Endosphere | place: USA...
GCTGCGGGCCTGCGCTGCGGCGGCCTCGTTGATCGTCTGCAGCCGGTTTTCGTGGAGATCGATCTCGGCGCGGAAGCGTTGCCCGGCCTCGGTCGCCGCGGCGGAGAGCCGGTCGCCCTGGGCATGCGCGATCTGCTCCAACCCCTCGGTGCGCTCGCGGACCGCGCCGCTGGCATTCTCGATCTCGCGGGCAAGCTCGGCGATGCGGCGGCCGAACAGCTGGGCCGCGCGCTCGGCGCTCTGGCCGAAGGCATCGGATTCCGCGCGCATCACGGTTTTGACGTCGTTGTTATGCGCGATCACCCGGTCGGCGACCGACTTGGTCAGCGCCTCGACCTCGATGATCATCTCGTTCATCTGGCCGCGGAAATGCTGGGCGCCGATCTCGGCCGCATGACTCATGCGCTCGATCTGCACCCGGCTCGCCTGCTCCAGGGCCGCGCTGTCGGCCTGGGCGCGCTCGGTTGCATTGCCGATCTGGTCGAGGATCCGGTTCAGGGCGTCGATGAAGGTGCTTGAAAGGCCGCGGACCGCGGTGACGACGCCGTCGCCCTGGTCGCGGATCGCGCGCTGCACGTCGCCGGTCTTGCGCATCATGTCGGCGACGATCGCGGTCGCGTTGGCCGCGGTCATCTCCTGGTGGCGCTTCAGCGCCGCGTTGAACTTCTGCGCCGCCTCTTCCGCCGCCGCGACCATGGTGTCGCGTTGCTCGCTCATGACGTTGGCCAAGGCTTTGTGCCGCTCCTCGGCCGCCTGCAGCGCTTCGCCCAGGCGGTCCCGCTCGGCCACCGTTGCGTTCGCCAGCACGCGCATGTTGTTGGTGACGGCATCGCCCAGCGAATCGACATGGCGCGCGAGAATCTGCTCGAACTCGCGCTGTTTGGTCTCGGTCGAATGCACGACCTCGTTGATCTTGCCGAACTCGACGGTGATCTGCTGGTGGAGGTTGTTCAAGGTGTCGCGGGCGCTGCCGACCAGGCTGTTCGACTGCTTCTCCAGCAGTTCGCGGAGCTCGGCCTCGGCGGCGGCGATCTGGCCGCGGCTCAAGCTGATGGCGGCCAGGCGCTGGTCCAGGGTCTTCACCAGCGTATCGGCCTGGGTATTGGCCTCTTCCAGCCGGTTGCGCGCGGTGCGCTGCAAGGCGGCCTCGTGCTCGGCGGAGGCGCGCTGCGCCGCCTCGATCCGCTCGGAGAAGCGCGCCGTCAGCCCTTCGGCGACTTCGCTCATCTTTGCGCTGACCTCGTCTGCCGCGCTGCCGAACAGACCGGAGAGCCGCTGGGTCGCGTCCATCATCGACTGCGCCTGGCGCCGTTGGCCCTCGGCGGCGGCATCGATCCGCTTCACGATCCCGTCGGAGGCGCTCTCGAAATCGGCGGCGGATTGCTGCGCCTCGTTCCGAAGTCCCTCGATCTGGCGCTCGATCGCCGCCCGCACCACGCCGCCATGCTCCAGGATGCGGTCGATCACCGATTCCATCTCGGGCTGCCGGGCCGCAAACGCATCGGTGACGTGGCGCGCGGCATCCTCGGCGGCATTTTGGATGGCCTTAGCCTGGGCCGCCGCGACATCGACCAGCAGGTCCTTCTGCTGGGCGACCGTCTTCGCCAGATCGCCGAGGTTGAGGCGCTGCTGGCCGAGCCGCACGTCGATCGCCGCCGCTTCGGCCTCGGCCGCCTTGGCGGCGCTTTCGAGCTCCGAGGTTTGGGTCTTGAATTGGGCGCGGATGCGTTCGACGACTTCTGCCGCGCCGGCGCTGGCGCGCTCCAGCTCGGCGCTTTGCTGCTTCAGCGCGCCGGCCAGGTCGTTGACTCGCTGGGTCGCCTGGTTGTCGGAGATGGTCAGGCGTTCGAGCGCGGTGTTGATGCGGTCGGTCTGACGGGCGAGCTCGCGGCCGCGGGTCCAATAGGCGATCAGCACCCAGATCAGCACCGGCGGCAGGAAGAGCGCGAAGACGATGCCCGAGATGATGTCGGGCGGCAGCGCCGTCAGGTTCTCGAGGCCGAGCGACGACGAGATGTACCAGACGTAGAGCGCCACCCAGGCGAGGGTTGCGATGCCGCCGCCGATGGCGGCGCTGCGGTGAATCCGATCGTTGGTGTTCATGAGCCTCGACCCGCTCTCCCAGAATTCATTAAGAGATTTATTGGCGCGTCGCGGCGCTCTTGTCGACGCCCATGACGCGCAGCGTGCAAACGCCCGTCCGTTCGAGTTGGGTCCCCGCCTGCCTTATTCGGCAACTCCCTTCGGCAGGCCTCTTATTCGGCAGCCCCTATTCGGCAGCTTGCGCGCGGCGATGGATCAGACGGAGGATTTCCGCCGCCGCCTTAGGAATATTGGTCCCAGGGCCGAAGATCGCCGCCACCCCGGCCTTGCCGAGCATCTCATAGTCCTGCGCCGGGATGACCCCGCCCGCCACGACCAGAATGTCCTCGGCCTGCGCCGCTTTCAATGCCGCGATCAGTTGCGGCACCAGCGTCTTGTGCCCGGCGGCCTGGGAGGAAACGCCGATCACATGAACGTCGTTCTCGATCGCCTGGCGCGCCGCTTCTTCCGGCGTCTGGAACAGCGGCCCCACATCGACGTCGAAGCCGATATCCGCAAAGGCGGTGGCGATGATCTTGGCGCCGCGGTCATGGCCGTCCTGGCCGAGCTTCACCACCAGCAGGCGGGGGCGGCGGCCTTCGTCCCGGGCGAAGTCCTGGATCTTGCGCTGGATCATCTGGAAATCCGGATCGTCGCGATAGGCGGCGCCATAGACTCCGGCGACCGAGCGGATCTCCGCCTTGTGCCGGCCGAAGACCTGCTCCAGCGCGCTCGAGACCTCACCCAGGGTGGCGCGGGCGCGCATGGCGGCCACGGTCAGCTCCAGCAGGTTGCCGCTCCCTTCCTCGGCTGCTTTCGCCAGCGCCGTCAGGGTCGCGGTGACCGCACCGGCATCGCGGTTGGCCTTCACGGTGTTGAGGCGCGCGATCTGGCTCTCGCGCACCTTGGCGTTGTCGACGTCGAGGATGTCGATCGCCTGGCGGTCGTCGGTCTTGTACTTGTTGACGCCGACGATCACCTCCTCGCCGCGATCGATCCGCGCCTGGCGCCGCGCCGCGGCCTCTTCGATGCGAAGCTTCGGCATGCCGCTCTCGACCGCCTTGGTCATGCCGCCCAGTTTCTCGACCTCCTGGATCAGCGCTTCCGCGGCCGATGCCAGGCTTGCGGTCAGGTGCTCGACGTAATAGCTGCCGCCCAGCGGATCGATCACATGCGGGATGCCGGTCTCCTCCTGGATCACCAGCTGGGTCGCGCGTGCGATCGCGGCGCTGGCCGGGGTCGGCAGCGCCATCGCCTCGTCGAAGGAATTGGTGTGCAGCGATTGCGTGCCGCCCAGCACCGCGGCCATCGCTTCGATCGTGGTGCGGATCACGTTGTTATAGGGATCCTGCTCGGTGAGAGAGACGCCCGAGGTCTGGCAATGCGTCCGCAGTGCCGAGGATTGCGGATCCTGGGGATCGAACTGCCGCATCAGCTTGGCCCAGAGGAAGCGTGCGGCGCGGAGCTTCGCCACTTCCATGAAGAAGTTCATGCCGATCGCGAAGAAGAACGAGAGGCGCGGCGCGAACTCGTCGACCTTCAAACCCTTCGACAAGGCCGCGCGCACGTATTCCAGCCCGTCGGCCAAGGTGAAGGCGAGCTCCTGCACCGCGGTCGCCCCGGCCTCCTGCATGTGATAGCCGGAGATCGAGATCGAATTGAATTTCGGCATGTTCTTCGCCGTGTACTCGATGATATCGGCGACGATGCGCATCGAGGGTTCGGGCGGATAGATATAGGTGTTCCGCACCATGAACTCTTTGAGGATGTCGTTCTGGATCGTGCCGGAGAGCTTGGCGATTGGCACGCCCTGCTCCTCGCCGGCGACGATGAAGCTGGCCAGAACGGGGAGCACGGCGCCGTTCATGGTCATCGAGACCGACATCTTGTCGAGCGGGATTCCGTCGAACAGGATCTTCATGTCCTCGACGGAATCGATCGCCACACCCGCCTTGCCGACATCGCCGACGACACGCGGATGATCGCTGTCATAGCCGCGATGGGTGGCGAGGTCGAAGGCGACCGAAAGCCCCATCTGCCCGCGCTTCAGGTTCTCGCGGTAGAAGGCGTTCGACTCTTCGGCGGTGGAGAAGCCGGCATACTGCCGGATGGTCCAGGGCCGGTTCGCATACATGGTGGCACGCGGGCCGCGGGTATAAGGCGCCAGGCCGGGCAGGCCGCCGAGTGTCTCGAGGCCTTCCAGGTCGGCCGCGGTGTAGAGCGCCTTCACGCGCAGGCCTTCCGGCGTCAGCCAGTCGAGGCTGGAGGCCGCGGCGCCCTTCAGCTCCGCTTCCGCCAGCTTCTCCCAATCGCCCACCGTTGGATTGGTGGGGGTGCGCTTTGGATCGTCCACCATCTGCCGCGCCCATCTCCCGCTTTTCCGCGCTGCAAAACGACAAACGATAACAGAGCGCCGGGCGGGAAGTCCAGGAACCGGACCTCGGCCTTAAGGACTGATCTGGAAGGAAAAAACTCGCTGCGCCCTTGCGCCGCTATTGCCCGTACATGGTGTATTCCTTCACCTCATAGGGGACCAGGATGTTGCGGTCCTCGGCGAAGATCAGGCAGGGGGCGCCGGCGCTGAACTGTTCACAGCGCTTCATGGCGCTGGCCTTCATCTGGTCGTCGGGCGGGCAGGAGCCCTTGGGGCAGCCGGCCTGGCCCCAGTTCTGACCGTCCTTGGAGATGGCGAAGAAGCCGTGCCGCTGGTCGGTCGCGCTGGCGAGGTACTGCTGATAGCCGGCCCAGGCCGCCTTGGTGACCGGCGTCTTGGCTTCTTGGGACAGAGCCGGGCCGCTCAGCAGCAGTGCGGCGGCGATAAATCCTGCGAGCGGCTTCATTGGGCGATTTCGTACCGGACTTGCGGATGGTTGTCCTTGGCGAAGATCAGGCAGGTCTTGCCCGGATTCGAATCCTGGCACTGCTTCATGGCGAGATCCTTGCCGTTGTAGCTCATGCCGCAGAGCGCATCGCTGCAGGACCAGCTGGCGCCGCCGACCCCGTCCTCGGTGATGGCGTAATAGCCGTTGCCGATCCGGCCGACGCGGCTCAGGTAGACCTGATAGTCGTCCCAGATGCCCTTGTTGATTCGATAGACCTGGTTCACCGGTGTCAGGCTCGCGGTATCCGGCCCCGGTGCATCGGGAATGGTCGAGATGCGGGTGTTGTCGCCGGCATTGGCGCCCGGCGTTGAAGTGTCCATCTTGTGTCCGGCTTCGCTGCAGGCCGCTAAGGCGGCGACGGCGCTGAAGGCCAAGACCCGAAAAATCGTGCCGCTGCTGAAACGCATGCTGGTACTCCCCTTGGTGTTGGGAACCCCACCGCCAATGTCCGGCGGATACGAAGGTTCCGGCTCGTCCCGCTCAGCTTGACATCCCCGATCGCGGTCGACAGCTTGGGCTGGAATTTACCCATCACCCGCATCCGAGTCGAGATGGGGAACCTTGCTTAGGACCGAGCCCGAATTGATCGCCGCCGCCGAAGCCCTGCTCGGTGCGGAAGGCGACGGCGCGCTGCGCGCTCAAATTGCAGCGGGCGGCGATCCGTTGGGCGCGGCCTTTGCGCGGATCCGCGGCGCCCGGGAACGGCGCAACCTCGGCGCCACCTACACACCGCCGGAGATCGTGCAGGCAATGCTGGCCCTGGCCTTGCGGTTGACGAGCGCGCGGCAACCGGGGTCCGCGCCGGCGCGCATTGTCGATCCGGGTGCCGGTTCCGGACGCTTCCTCATGGCGGCGGCCCGGCGCTTTCCCGCGGCGACACTTGTCGGCATCGAGATCGATCCGCTGGCGGCGTTGGTGCTGCGCGCCAATCTCGCGGTCTCGGGTTTCGCCGGCCGCGCACAGGTGCTGGTCGGCGACTATCGTGCGATCGATCTTCCGCCGGTCGAAGGCCGCGCGCTCTTCATCGGCAACCCGCCTTATCTCCGCCATCACGGCATTGCACCGGAATGGAAGGACTGGTACGCGGCAAGCGCGCGGCGCTTCGGGCAGAAGGCAAGCCGGCTCGCGGGATTGCACCTTCATTTCTTTCTACGGACGCTGGAACTGGCACAGCCGGGCGATCTCGGCTGCTTCGTCACCGCCGCGGAATGGCTGGACGTGAATTACGGCGCAGCCCTGCGCCGCCTGCTGACCGCGGCGCTCGGCATCAAGGTGCTGCATCAGCTCGATCCGAAAGCCTTGCCGTTTGCCGATGCGATCACCACCGGCGTCATCGTCGGATTCGAGATCGGCACGCAATCGGAAGCGGTGCGGGTCCATCGCGTCGCTTCCGTCGCCGATCTGGCCGATCTCAGCGGCGGCGCGGATGTGCCGCGTTCGGCACTCGCCGCCGCGCCGCGCTGGACGCTCATCTCGCGGCCGGCCGCTGCGATCCCCCACGGTTGGAGCGAGCTCGGCGAGATCTGCCGCGTGCATCGCGGCCAGGTGACCGGCGGCAATGCGATCTGGATCGCCGGCCCGCACAGCACCGGCCTGCCGTCGCAGTTTCTTCATCCGGCGATCACCAAGGCGCATGAACTGCGCGCGGGCGCGGCGTTGCAGGATTCGTCACGCCTTCGTCGCGTGATCGATCTCCCGCCGGATCTCGCGCCAGTGGATGAGGCGATCGCCCATTTTCTCGCCTGGGCGCGGGCGCAAGGCGCCGACCGCAGCTACATCGCCCGGCACCGCAAAGCCTGGTGGTCGGTGGGGCTGAAGCCGCCGGCACCGATCCTCTGCACCTACATGGCGCGGCGACCGCCGGCCTTCGTGCGCAATCACTGCGGCGCGCGCCACATCAACATCGCCCACGGACTCTACCCGCGGGCAGCGATGGCGGACGCGCAGCTCGATGCCCTCGCGGCTTTCCTGCGCGAAAACGTCGCGCCGTCCGCCGGCCGCACCTATGCCGGCGGCCTCACCAAATTCGAGCCGAAAGAGATGGAGCGGATCCCGGTGCCGCCGATCTCGGAGCTTGCTCCTGGACGGACCGAGGAGCAGTCGGCGCACCTCTTCGTGCGGAACGACTCCGCCCTCCGCGACGTAGGGTAAGCCCTGCTCGACTTTCTGCTTCACATAGAGTTCATACATGATCCGGTCCCAGTCGGCGTCCTCCGGGAGCTGATCCAGAATCTCTTAAGCGGATTTCTTGGCGCTCTCGCATCTTGCCCAAGAACAAATGATGAACTATAGTTCTTGTCCTCGCTGTGACGTACCAGCTGTCGCCCAGTTGCTTGGCCAACCTTTACCGGGCCTTTACAGAACGCGAATCGCCGCGGCGCGCGGCACCGATAGAGCATTCTGTATCAATGACTTACGGGAAATTTCGGCGTTGCGGGCGTAAAGGTTGAAGGCAGGGGCTCAGAACTCCATCAGCGCGTCGATCTGGGCCTGGTCGACGGCGTGGTCGGTGCCGTGGATGACGGCGCTGGCCTGGCCGATCAGGTCCTGGAGGTTGCGCGAGGCGCGTTCGGCGATCATGCGCGTCACGTCTTCGTTGCCTTCGGCGATGGCGGCGTCCAGCTTCTCGATGCTCAAGGCGACCAGCCGGTTCATCTCGCCGACCAGGCGGTCGAACGGCTCCTTGTAGGCCGGCGGCGAATAGTCATAGGCCTCGATGGCGAGGTCGCGGTCGGCGATGTTGCTGGCGCGGAAGTGATCCTGATAGGCGAGCGGCTGCCAGGCCTTGCAGTCCTCCAGGCATTCCGGTGCGTCGGGCACCAGGTCGAGCAGCATGACGATTTCATTGATGTGATTGAGGTAGTCGGTCGCGAGCAGGCTCTTTTCGTTCACGTTGGAGCCGCGGGCGCGCTCGCAGAGTTCGCGCGTCTTGGCCGCACGGTCCCGAACTTCCCCTGACATGCCGACTTCGCCGGTCACCGTCTCAACGACCTCAAACACACATCCTGGTTCCCGGCCGGCCGCCGCCTCTCAATCCCAGGCGGGTCCCGGGCGGCGGCTAGGAACACCCGCCCAGTATGGGGAACAACAGGTTAATCAGTTATGTGCGTCGCGGCGCCAGGTAAAGGGTTCAGGCCAAAGAACTATTCGCCGGGCCGCTCCGGCGGGAAGGCGAGCCGGCGGAAGGCCAGCGGCGCGGCAAAACCCTTGAGAGCGGCTTGATCCTGTTGGGCCGGCACGCCCTCTCCGGCCAGCCGGTCCAGCATTGGCGCCACCGCCGGATCCTCGGCGATCTCGCGGCTCAAGACGATGTCCCCGCCCTGGCTCTGACCCTGCAGGCGGGCCGCGAGATTGACCGTCGAGCCGAAGTAGTCGAGCCGGTCATTGAGGGTGACCACGATGCAGGGTCCCTGATGCAGGCCGAGCTTGATCGCTACCGCCTCCCCGCCCTGCTCATCCTGGGCGCCCACCGGATGGCCGCGGTTGAAGGCGGCGACCTGGCGCTGGATCGCGACCGCCGCGGCGAGCCCGTCCTCCGGCCGGGCGAAGGCGGCCATCACCGCATCGCCAATGGTCTTCACGATGGCGCCTGCATGGTCGCGGATGGTCTGCGCCATGAAGGCGAAGTGATCGCGTACCAGGTGATAGGCGGTGGCATCGCCGATCTTCTGATAGAGCGCAGTCGAGCCGCGAAGATCGGAGAACAGCAGCGTGACACGGCCGATGCTGACCTCGTCGCCCGGCCGCAGCACGTCCTCGGAGAAGAGATCGCGGAACGCCTGCAACGCCGTCATGCGATCGGCGGTCAAGGCATCCGCCACCCAGGCACGGCTTTCGACGATCGCGGTCAAAGGCCGCGTGCCGCGGTTCTCCAGCCGGACCATGCCGCGTTCGGCCGGCGCACCGGGCTTCACTGCATCGTCTTCGAGGATCACGGTCGGGAAGCCTTCGATGCCGGCCTCGATGTCGCATTCCGGGCCCACTTCCAATGTCCGCAGGCGATAGGGGCCGAAGGAGAGCCGGGCCGTGAGTTCCCGCACCTCGCCGGGATCGAGCGCGATCTGCAGCTTGATATGCGGCGTGGTGACGGGGCCCCAGAGGCAAAACTCGCCGCCGGTCAGAACGCGGATCGCTTCCGCCGGACGGAAACTCGCTTCGACGTTCTTCGAGAAGTCACGCCCATAATCGATGTTGCAGGAGTTGCAATGCGCGCCGTCCGGCAGGCGGTCGAGACCGCCCGACCAGGCCTTGGCGCCGCGGCAGCGCGGGCAGAGCAGGTTCCACCGGAGCTCCAGCAGCCCCGCCCGCACCGCTTGCAGGCAAAGCTCGATCACCTCGATCGCCGGCCGGTCCCAGTCGCGCGCGAGCTTCAGCGGCCGGATCTGCATGAGGTCGATTTCCGCGCCGCTGACGACGAGATCGGCCAGCCGCTGCGCCAGGCCGTGGCCGTTCGGCGTCTCCTCGATTTCCCGCACCATGCGCACCACCCGCGCCGCGACCTCGGGCTTCGGCTGCGGCGTCTCCACCGCGAAGGGGACCGCTGCTTCACCTCTGGCAAAAGCATTGGCCTCGAGGGCGAGGCGCGCGAAAGTCTGCGCCGTACCGCGGAAGAAGCCGGTCGCGAGGATGAAGCGACCAATCAGATTGGCGGGCTCGGCGGTGAGATGATAGCGACCGACCGCGCCTTCGCCCCTGGGCTCCAGCTCGAACTGCGCGCAGAGCGATTTCAAGGGCCCGGACTCGAAATAGCGGCAATGCTCGAACCATTGCTCGGCCACCCAGTTCACGGGTTTCTCGCGCCACCGGATGTCGAACGGCCCCATCTTCACGCGGCCGAAGAACTTGACGCGTCCGTCCGGCTGCAGGACCTCGGTGATCGTGTGCTTGGGGATCTTCGCCGCTTCGTTGAAGCGCGCGGTATCAGCCATCAGCGGCCAGATCGCCGCCGGCGGCCGGTCGAACGTCCAGGTCCAGGTCGCCGATTTCTCGCTCAAAGCCTCTCCCCAGTCCCCGCGTTCATTCTAGATACGCGCGGGACGGGCGGCCAGATGCTACCAGGTGAGGTAAGGCAGGCCGTAATCCGGGACGACCTCCTGGTTGCGGGCAAGATCCCGGAGCCGCTTGGGGTCGATCTTGCCGGCATAGAGCAGTTCCGTGCGGTGGATGCCGCCGGCGACCAGCACACCCTTGCCGCCGGAATCCTGGACGCCGCGGATGTCGGTGCGGAAGGAATCGCCGACGCCGATGGCGCGGGTGCGGACCACGCCCAGAGTCTTGAAGATCACGTCGTACATCTTCTTATGCGGCTTGCCGTGATAGACGACGCGGCCACCGAAGGACTCGTAGCGTTCGGCAATCGCGCCGGCACAGATCTCCTCGACGCCGCCGCGATGCACCAGCAGGTCGGGATTGGCGCAGATCATCGGCAGGCTCTGCCGGAGCGCCTGCCGCAGCAGCGGGTCGAAATCCTTGGCCGTCGTCTTGGCATCCTCGACGCCGGTCACCAGGACGAAGCTCGCGGCGCCGATCTCATCAACGCGCTCCAGATTGAGGCCTTCGAGGATTCCGGTATCCCGCTCCGACATGATGGCATAGACGCGGCGCCCCAGGCGCTGGCCCAATCCGTCGGGCCGGGTGTTGAGATACTTCCAGGTCTCTTCGCCGGAAGTGAACATGCTGGTGTACAGCGCCCGGTCGATGCCCATTTCGCTGAGCTTCGCCTCGACTTCGCTCGCCCGGCGCGGCGCATTGGACAGGATCGCGACGGATTTGCCGATATCCTGCATCCGCGCCAGGCAGTCGAGCGCCGCCGGGTAGGGCTTCACCCCGTCATGCACACAGCCCCAGAGGTCCATGAGCACGAGGTCGAAATCGTCGGCGATCTCGCGGAGGCCGGTGAGGATGCGGGTTTCGGGCATTGGGGATTAGGAGGCGGCGGTGGCGAGGTCCGGTTTGGCGATCCTGGGTTCGCCAAAGAGATAGCCTTGTCCGAAGTCGATGGAAAGCTCCAAAAGCTCGAGCAGCATGGGCTCAGACTCGATGCGGTCGACGATCAGGTCGATCGCATAGGAATCGAGCATGCGCTTGAAGGCCTTCGGATCGTCGCCGATGGCGCCGGTTGCCGCCGCCTGCGCGAGCCGCGCCGCCTCGATCTTGATGAAGCGGAAATGCCGGCTGGAAAGCCCCGGCACGTCGATGTCGAGATTGGTGACCTTGTCGAGGCTGAACCGGTAACCGAGCTGGGCCAGCCGGTCGAGGTCGCGATGGAGCGTGTTGTCGGCGCTGTCCCAGGCCTTTTGCGAGAACTCGAAGACGATCGCCGGGGCAAGCTCCGCGTTCTGCGCCATCAGATTGATGAACTCGCGAAAGAAGTCGCGGTCCGCCAGGGTGCGCTGTGAGATGTTGAGGAAGAAGCCGACGTTGGCGTTCGCCTTCCGGAGCTTCCGCAGCAATTGGATACAGCGGAACAGAAGCATGTTGTCGATCGCCGTCACGAGGCCGAAGCGCTCGGCGATGTCGAGATACTGCTCGGGCACCAGCACCTTGCCGTCCGCCGCCTTGATCCGCGAATAGCATTCGAAGAAGCGGCGCTTCCGTTGCGGCAGGCTGACGATCGGCTGCAAGGCCAGCTCGACGCGGTTCTCGCGCAGCCCGTCGCGCAAGTGATCGAGGATCTGCCGCTCGCCCAGGCCTTGCGCCACCGGCGGCATCGGTAGGCTGCTGCTGTTCTCGTCCTTCGCGCCCGCGGCCACGGACGCCGGTGGCTCGGGCGCGCGACGCACGGCATTGGGGTTATCGACCACGCGCAACGTTGGCGGCGCGGAGGGAACCGGCGCGGGAGCCGGTGCAGCCGCAGCGGCAGCGCTGCCGCGCTGCTGATAGAGCTGCTCGATCAGGGTCTGCAGCACTTTGACTTCGGCAACGACCTCGCCGACATCGCGCTGCGGCTCGGCTTCGAGCGTGCTCAAGGCGCCCTGGATATTTTGCATCTGCTCTTCGATGCGGCGCTGGTCGGCGATCATGAGGCCCATCGTGTCGTTCATCTGGCCCATGATGTCGGCGCATTGCCTGACCGTCGCGCGCTGGCGCAACACCACCACCAGCAGTGCGCCCAGCACGAAGATGAAGCCGCCGCCGATCAGGCCGACCGTGAACGAGGTGACGTATTGCGGATAGAGATCCGGCATGAACCAGGCGAATGCCGCGCCGATGGCTGCGAAAACCAGAAGCAGAATGAAATGGAGCCCCGAAGACATGGCGTCTGGCTTAACCCATGATGGTTAACAGCAGCTTAACCCATCATCGATGATCGACGCCAATCGCTTCCGCAACTGTGCTGAAGCCGTCGCGCTTGAGCAGCGCGGCGAGTCCATTCTTGATCCGGCCGACGAGACCCGGGCCTTCGAACACCAGCGCGGTATAGAGCTGCACCAGGCTCGCGCCGGCGCGAATCTTGGCGTAGGCGTCATCGGCGCTGGCGACCCCGCCCACGCCGACGATCGGCAGCCTGCCGCCGGTGCGCCGATAGAGGTCGCCCAAGACTTCCGTTGCCGGCTCGAACAAGGGCCGCCCGCTCAAGCCGCCGGCTTCCTGCGCAAAGCGCGGATCGAGACCGGCGGGCCGTGCGATCGTCGTGTTGCTGACGATCAGCCCGTCGAGTTGCGCGGCCAGCGCCACTTCGGCGATGTCGCGGCGGTCCGCGTCGACCAGGTCCGGCGCGACCTTCAGCAGCAGCGGCGGACGGCGTTTCAACAAGGCGCGCGCCTCGAGCACCGCGGCGACCAGCGCCGCCAGTGCGTCCCGGCTTTGCAGCGCGCGCAGTCCAGGCGTATTCGGCGAGGAAACGTTGATCACCAGATAGTCGGCGAATGGCCCGAGCGCGCGCGTGCCCGCGGCATAGTCGGCGGCGGCATCGGCCTGGTCCTTGTTCTTGCCGAGATTGACGCCGACGATGCCGCGCATCGGATCGCGGCCGCGCAGCCGTGCGGCCATCGCCTCGATACCCTGGTTGTTGAAGCCCATGCGGTTGATCACCGCATGGTCCCTGGTCAGGCGGAACAGCCGCGGGCGCGGGTTGCCCGGCTGGGGCTTCGGCGTGACGCTGCCCAGCTCGACGAAACCGAAGCCGAGGCCGAGAGTCTGCCGATAGACCTCGCCGTCCTTGTCGAAGCCTGCCGCCAGGCCGACCGGATTTGGAAAGGCAAGTCCGAACACCGTCTGGGCGAGGCTGGGCGGATCGGCACGGAGGTCGCCCCTGATTACCCCTGTCTTCAGGGCCGCGATCGCCAAGCGGTGCGCCCGCTCCGGATCGATCCGGTCGAGAAGCGTAAAGGCGCTTTGGTAAAGCATCGACACCGCCGGTTCCTGGCCGAGTTTTCAGACTGTGCGAAAGCTATCAGGCGCCGGCGATTCGCAAACAGCGACAGGAACAGGACCATAAACTTGGTCCGAAAGCTTGGTGACCATTTGTGCGGGACCAAATCGGCGATTTTTCGCAATTTGCAAATCGGTGGCTGCAAAGCCATACCAGAAACGTCCAAAACAGCACCAAATTGTGCTGGGGCCGTCATCTTTTTCCCAGCAGCGCCATTTATTCCTGAAGACCGAATCTTTAAACTGCCTTCGCGAGTCGATCGGAGACGCTGCCACGGCGCTTGCGCTGTATCAGACCCGATTATCGATTATCACCGGCGGCTTCGGTCGGTGGCACTGGCCTGCGTGGCAGGCAATTGGGGACTGGCAGATGACGATGGCCAAATTGGCGGGCGAGCCGAATGACGAGGAGGGGCGCGTGAACAATCCAATCATCCACACGCAGATGCTGCAGCATAGCGACGTGTGGCGCGGCATCGACCGGCTGGCCGCCAAGCACGGGCTTTCGGCTTCGGGCCTGGCGCGGCGCGCCGGCCTCGATCCCACCGCGTTCAATCCGTCGAAGCGGATCACCCGCGAAGGCCGGCCGCGCTGGCCGAGCACGGAATCGGTCGCAAAGATTCTGGCGGTGACCGGCGAGAGCTTTTCGAGCTTCGTGCAGTTGACCGGCGCCACGGGCAGCGGCACCGGCGCCTATGAGGACGCGATCGGCGGCCGCATGGCGGCGCGCCCGACAGCCCGCGCGCTGCCGATCATCGCGCTCGAGCGCCTCGGCGAAGGCGAATGCTTCAGCCATGACGGACAGCCCAAGGGCGAAGGCTGGGGCCGCATGAGCTTCGGCCAGATCAACGACCGCGGCGCCTTTGCGATCGAGATCAGCGGCCGCGATCTCGATCCGATCTATCGCGACGGCGATGTCGTCGTGGTTTCGCCCAGTGCGGAAATTCGCCGCGGCGACCGCGTCGTGGTGCAGAACGGCGACGGCTCGGTCCGCATCCGCCGGGTCGGTCGCCAGGACGCCGACGGCGTGCTCCTGGAGCCGGTGGCGACATCCGGTCCCGGCGAGTACGTGCCGGCAGCGCAGACCCGCTGGATCGCGCGCATCCTCTGGGCCAGCCAGTAACCGATCCGACGACCGATCTCTTCCCAGTGAACGGCGGACCTTCGGGCCCGCCGTTCGCGTTTTCGGAGCGACCTTGACCGCGCGCCCGCGCGCCCGCTACCGTTGACGGGTTCGGCCAAACCGCACTGAGCCCGCTCGGCTTCAGTCAGACTTCCATGCGACAACCGAGGTTTGATCCGACGGACATTCCGTCGGCGGCAGCAACGTGCGGCAGCAGATCTGGGAGGAGAAATCGTGAGCGCCATCGTGCCCGATGCGCTGCATTTCATCGACGGCAGCTGGGTGAAGGGCGATCCCTACATCCTCAGGGCCTTCGACCACGCGACCTGGCTGATGGGCGGCGTGTTCGACGGTGCCCGCGCCTTCGAGGGCGTCACCCCCGACCTCGACCTGCATTGCCAGCGTGCGGTGCGCTCGGCGCGCAACATGGGCCTCGCTTCTCCACTCTCCGCCGGCGAGATCCAGGAGATCGTGCTCGACGGCGTTGCGAAGTTCCCGAGCGGTACCGCGCTCTACATCCGCCCCTTCATGTGGTCCACCGCCGGCTGGATGCAGCCCGATCCCGCCAGCACGCGGATCGCGATCTCGCTGACCGCGACCCCAATGCCCGAGGCGAAGCCGTACCGCGTCATGCTGTCGCGCTTCCGCCGCCCGAGCCCCGAGACCGCGCCGACCGATGCCAAGGCGGTCTGCCTCTACGCCCAGGCCGGCCGTGCCGCCGGCGAAGCGGCGGCCAAGGGCTTCGACGATGCGGTGATGCTGGATCCCCTGGGCAATGTCGCCGAGTTCAGCGCCGCCAATCTCTGGATCGCCAAGGATGGTGCTGCAATCACGCCGGCGCCGAACGGCACCTTCCTCAACGGCATCACCCGGCAGCGGTTGATCAAGCTCTTCGCCGCGGCCGGCGTACCGGTCTATGAGCGCAGCTTCCGGTTCGAGGACGTGCTGGAGGCCGACGAGGTCTTCTCCTCGGGCAATTTCGGCAAGGTCCTGCCGGTGACCGCCATCGAGGACCGCGAGAAGCCGATCGGCGCGATATATTCGCTCGCCCGCCGGCTCTATTGGGACTTCGCCCATTCCAGGAACTGAGATTGCCCAACGGCGCCGGATGATTCAGCATTCGCGCGTGATGGAGCAGGAATCATGAGCGAGTCGACGTCCGCCCCGCGCAAGAGCTGGGGCCAGGCGCTCGCGGTCTATTTCGAGCCGCGCCAGTTGATCATCCTGGTCATGGGTTTCGCCAGCGGCTTGCCGCTGCTGCTGACGCTTTCCACCTTGTCCTACTGGCTTGCGACCACCGAGGCCGATCTCACGACCATCGGACTCTTCGCTGCCGTGGGCGCACCCTATGGCTGGAAGTTTCTCTGGTCTCCGGTCATCGACCAGGTCCGCTTGCCGGTGCTCAGCACTCTCCTCGGGCACCGGAAAAGCTGGCTTATCGTGCTGCAGGGCTTTCTGGCCGTTGCCATCTTCGCCCTCGGGCTGACCGATCCCACGACCAATCCGTTCGGCACGGCGTTCGCCGTCCTCACGGTTGCCTTCTTTTCGGCAAGCCAGGATATCGTGATCGACGCATACCGGATCGAGATCCTAAAGGAAGAAGAGCAGGCCGCCGGCGCGGCGACGACCCAGATCGGGTATCGGATCGGCCTGCTGCTCGCAGGTGCCGGCGCCATCGCACTTTCCGACTTCGTCTCCTGGGCAACCGTCTTCGCGGTCCTCGCCGCCTGCATCCTCGCCTGTGCAGTTTTTACTCTGTTCATACCCGAGCCGCAGGTCCGACGGCCTGCTTTCGGCAACGACTATGCCGCCTGGCTGAACGAGGCCGTCGTCCAGCCATTCCGCGAGTTCATGCAACGCCGCGGCTGGGTCGTCGTTCTGCTCTTCATCCTGTTCTACAAGTTCGGCGACGCGTTCAGCGGATTCCTCGCCAATCCCTTCTATAAGGCGATGGGGTTCTCCGGCGTCGAGATCGCGCTCATGACCAAGATCTACGGCTTGATTGCGACGATGGTCGGCGGGGTGCTGGGCGGCGTGATCGTGGCGCGGATCGGATTGTTCAGGACCCTGATGATCGGCGGCATCCTGCAGGCCGTGACCAACCTGCTCTTCACCATGCTGGCCTTGCACGGGCATGACCTCGTCTGGCTCGGAATCTCCATTACGGCGGACAACCTCGCGGGCGGTCTGGCGGCGGCGGCCTTCGTCGCGTATCTATCCGGCCTTTGCAACAAGGCCTTCACTGCTACGCAATATGCGCTCTTGAGCTCGTTCATGGCGCAGGGTCGCACCTTGATGTCGATGCCGAGCGGCTGGCTTGCCGAGAAGCTGCAGTGGCCGGAGTTCTGGGCCATCACGGCCTTCATGGCGATCCCAGGCCTCATCCTGCTCGTCTGGATCATGCGCCTCTATCCGGACGAGAAGCGGCTCACGACCGAAGACAAGAAGGACGAAACCGCCAAGGTCTTCTCATGAACGACCTCCCGCGCATCGAGATCGAATACTGCACCCAGTGCCGCTGGCTGATGCGCGCGGCCTGGATGGCGCAGGAACTCCTGACCACCTTCGAGACCGAGATTGGCGGGGTGACGCTAATCCCCGGCACCGGCGGTATCTTCGAGGCGCGAAGCGCGGGAAAGCTGCTGTGGTCGCGGAAGGCCGAAGGGCGATTCCCCGATATCAAGGAGCTGAAGCGGCAGGTGCGCGATGCGGTTGCGCCGGAGAAGCCGCTCGGTCATTCCGATCGAGGGCACTCCGACCGCAAACCTGAATAGACTTTAGACTAGCCCTCGGCGTCGAGCGAGTAGCCGGCGGCCCGCACGGTGCGGATCACGTCGGCGGCACCCTCGATGTTGATCGCCTTGCGCAAGCGCCGGATATGCACGTCCACGGTGCGCGGCTCGACATAGATGTCGCGGCCCCAGACGTGGTCGAGCAACTGCTCGCGCGAGAACACCCGGCCCTGGTTCTCCATCAGGAAGCGGAGCAGGCGGAACTCGGTCGGGCCGAGGTGCACATCCTTCTCCATGCGCTTCACCCGATGGGTCGCGAGATCCATCGAGAGGTCCTTGTAGGCGAGGATCTCGGTCGAGAGCTGCGGCCGGGCGCGGCGGAGCACCGCCTTCACCCGAGCCATCAGCTCGCTCGGGCTGAACGGCTTGGTCACATAGTCGTCGGCGCCGACTTCGAGGCCGCGCAGTTTGTCGGCCTCCTCGCTCTTGGCGGTCAGCATGATCACCGCGATCGACTTCAGGTCCGGCAGGCGCCGCATCTGGCGGCAGACTTCGATGCCGGAGAGGAAGGGCAGCATCCAGTCGAGCAGCACCAGGTCGGGCTTGGTCTCGCGGATGAGGGTGAGGCCCTCTTCGCCGTTCTTCGCTTCGACGACGCGATAGCCTTCACTCTCGAGATTGTAGCGCAGCAGTGCGAGCAGCGCCGGCTCGTCTTCCACCACCAGCACGGTCGGCCGGTTGGCAGGGTCGCGGTCCGTCTCCCGCCCGGCATGGGCGGGACGGGTGCGGTCAGCCATCGATTGCAACATTCGTGGTATCGCCCTTCGGTCTGGTTTCGTCGATCGTCCGGCCGAGCGCCAGGAAGTGGACGGTCTCGGCGATGTTGGTGGCGTGGTCCCCGATGCGTTCGATGTTCTTGGCGATGAAAAGCAGATGCGTGGAAGGCCCGATGTTCCGCGGATCCTCCATCATGTAGGTCAGGAGCTCGCGGAACAGCGAGGTGTAGAGGTCGTCGATCTCCTCGTCGCGGCGCCAGGCGGCCAGCGCCAGCGCGGCGTCCTTCTCGACATAGGCGTCGAGCACGTCCTTCACGATCTGCTGGGCGAGGCGGCCCATCCGCGGGATCGAGGAGACGGGGCGCAGCGGCCCCAGCTGATTCAATTGCAGCGCGCGCTTGGCGATATTCTTCGCATAATCGCCGATGCGCTCGATGTCGGAGGAAATCTTGATCGCCGCCACGACCTCGCGGAGGTCGGTCGCCATCGGCTGGCGCAGCGCCAGGATGCGCACCGCGAGATTGCCGGCGTCATGCTCCATGACGTCGATGCGGCGGTCGCTCTCGATCACCTTGGTCGCGGCATCGGAATCGCGGCGCGCCAGGGCGTCGATCGCCTGCGCCAGCTGCTCCTCGGCGAGGCCGCCCATCTGGGCGATCTCCTGTACCAGGCGCCGGAGCTCCACATCGAAGCTCTTCACCGTGTGGTCTGAAGCCATGTTCGTGCTCTCGTGCGCGGGGTCCAAGGTTTTGCTCGGCATATTACTACCGTTTTATGACAGATTCGTGAACGCCAGGCGCGACGCCACCGGGCCCGGAACACCCTGCCCGCCGGTCGCAATTTAAGTCCTTCGAATGACGCGAATGTTTCCTTTGTATGACGCTTCCGTGACGAAGCGCCCGGCGGGCTTGGCCGCTACCCTTCGGCCGGCAGGAAGAGGGTGAAAGTGCTGCCTTTCCCGGGCTCTGACTCGATATCCAGGCTGCCCCGATGCCGGTTCACGATGTGCTTCACGATGGCGAGGCCGAGACCGGTCCCGCCAAGCTCCCGGGAGCGCGCCGCATCGACCCGGTAGAACCGCTCGGTCAGGCGCGGGATATGCTCCTTGGCGATGCCTTCGCCTTGATCTGAGACGCTCAGGGAGATCATGGCCTTGGGCGAACGGATGCCCTGGAGCTTTTCCCGGCAGGCGACGGGATCCTCGATCCGCTGGTAATCGACCCGGACCTCACCGCTGTCCGGACTGTACTTGATCGCGTTATCGACCAGATTCTGGATGGTCTGGGTGAGCTCGTCGGAATCGCCCGGAATGGTCGGGAGCTCGGCCAGGCCGGGGAAGACCAGCTTCAGCTGGCGCTGCTCGGCCTTCAAAGACAGGCTGTCGCGGACGGTCTTCAGGATGTTGCCGAGATCGGCGCGACCCGACGGCGGCTGATGCTCGTTCATCTCGATCCGCGAGAGCGAGAGCAGCTCGGAGACCAGCCGGTTCATCCGCTCGGCCTCGCCGCGCATGATGCCGAGGAAGCGCTGGCGCGCCAGCGGATCGTCCCGCGCCGGTCCCATCAGGGTCTCGATGAAGCCGAGCAGGGCGGCGATCGGCGTCTTCAATTCATGGCTGACATTGGCGACGAAATCCCGCCGCAACGTCAGCGCGCGCTCGGCCGCCGTGGTATCTTCGAGCAGCACCATGACCGAAGCGCCGGCCATCGGCGGACGGATCGCCTGCAACCGCGCCACCAGGCGGCGCTGGCCGCTGCGGCCCTGGTTCTCAGGCAGATCGACCGGCTCGGTCTGACGCCCGGCCTCGCAGGCCTCGACGGCATCCACCAGAGGCGGATGGCGCAGGAAGGCGAGCAGGTTGCGCCCGGTGATCGCGCCACCGAACAGCTTGCCGGCCGCCGCATTGGCCGCCACGACCTGACGGTTGCGATCCAGGGCGAAGAGCGGCGCCGGCACCGATTCCAGCATGCGGCCCAGAGACTCGATCGCCGCGCCGTTGACAAAGGCGGCCTGCTCCCCCGCCTCGACCGGATCCTCGGCCTTGCGGCCGGGTTGAACACCGATCGAGGATAAAATCAGCTTCGGCAAACGCATGAGAGCCCACATAATGGCCGGCACGGGAAACGCCACGAACCCACGAATCGAACGCAACCAGCCTAACGGATTCCGCCGAGTTTAGGGGAGGATGTCATGAAAACTTCGCAGATTTGCAAGGTCCGCTGGGCGCTGGCCGCCAGCGCCGTCGCCGTTATCGCTCTGATGGCGGTCCCGTCCGCGCAGGCGGACACGGCCACGACGACCCAGCAATACCAGCCCTGGGCCGGTGCTGCCGGCCAGCAGCTGAAGAGCTTGATCGCCGATCTCAAGGCCAAGATCGCGGCCGCGGAAGCGTCGCAGGCAGCCTCACCGGACTTCCTGGCGGATTTGAAGGCGCTCGCCACGAAATACGAGACGATGCAGACCTCGGGGCAGAGCACGGGCCAGACGACGGGCACCGGCGGCGTAGCGCCGGGCACCCAGATCTTCCTGGACAATTTCTCCGACGGGGATTTCACCACGAACCCCACCTGGAAGGTCAGTGCCGGCAGCTGGAACATCGATGCGACCGGCAACAACCGCGGTCTCGCCAGCAAGGTGAAGGCGCAGAAGGTCAATCTCAACAACGTCCTCGGTGCGCTGCTCAACACCCAGGGCACCAACACGCAGCAGAGCCAGTTCTCGTCGATCTACACGCCGGTCAAGATTCCGAACGCCTTTTCGCTTTCGGCCACGCTGACCTCCACGCTGAAGCAGGGCGCACTCAATCTCGGCGTCTATCAAGGATCTGCCGGCTCGACGCTCTACCGCATGGTCTATCAGCCGGGAACGTCGCCCGGGATTGCAATCCAGAAAGTGACGCCGTCGGGCGCGACCACGCTCGGAAGCTACAACAGCCTGGCCAATCTCGAAGACGGCAACGCCCATACCTTGGTCTTCAGTCGCGACGCCCAGGGCAATATGAAGGTGACGCTCGACGGCCAGTCGGCAGCCACCGCCAAGGACACGTCTCTCACTGGCGACATGACCGGACTGCTCTTCGTCAATACCGGCGGCAGTTACTTCATCCGCGAAGTGAAGGTGACGGCGAACTGAGCCCGAGCGCGGGTCCTCTCCCTCGTGGGGGCGGAGGACCCGCAATCACCCATACGGCCTGAATCCGGCAAAATGGCCCAAGCTTCTGGCGGAGCGTGCCTTTATCGCACTGGGCCGGTCCATCGAAGGTCGATTCCGTAGGGGTCCGGTCGGGGTTGCGACACCGGCTGCGACGCTGGCCGGCGCCGAAAATCCCGCCCAGCCTCCACGGAAGGCCATGCAAATTTCGGCGAGGCACGGGGTCGTGTCGTGCGGAATCTGCGAATAAAGCTTTTTCTGTCCGGGTCGGGTCCGGGTTGCGCCTGCGCCCCTGCCGCGGCGCGACCGTCCTGTCAGTTTCACCATTTCAAACAGCGCAGCGACTATAGCACTTTCTGCGCTCTACGTCCCTCGGCGCCCTGGCGCGCCTGAATTCAGGAATATGCAGGAGACGTGCGAGCCCTTCTCCGGCAGAGGGAGAAGGGCTCGCCTGCGCTAGTTCGCCGCCTGCTGCGCGATCTTTTCCTTCAGCTCCTGGTATTCCTCGCAATCGCCGCAGGCCTTCTCGAGCGCGGCCAGGCGTTCCGCAGCCTTGGCCGGCTGCTTCAGCTCGAGATAAAGCTCACCCAGATATTCGTTGGCGTCGAGATGATCCGGCTTCTGCGCCAGCGCGCGGTTGTAGTAGTCGAGCGCCTGGTCGGGATGCCCGGTCTTGCGCAAAGAGAAGCCGATAAGGTTGAGAATATCGGGATCGTTCGGCTGCTCCTTCTCGAGGGCCATGAGCTTCGCCAGGGCCGGTTGGTAGTCGCCGGCATCGACCTCGGCCTTGACCGCGGTGTAATCCGGATTGGCAGCGTTGTCTGGCGTCGGCGTGTCGTCCTCGGCGAAGGCGAGGGGCATGGTCGGCAGGGTGGCGCTGAGCAGCAAAGCACCGGCGATCAAGGACAAGCTGTTGCGCATCTTCGTTCTCCACATATTCAGGGTTCACGCGGTCGGATGATCGTCGAAGCGGATCGGCGTCGTGGTCTCGACCCGGCGCCAGCCGATGCCGTGGTCCTGGGCCGTCGCGTTCCAGGGAAGCGGTGCCTTCTTCGGCTGCGAGCCGGGGGCGGGAAGCGGATACATCGCCGAGCGCGCCGAGACATGCAGCACGTTGCCGTCCTGATGCGTGATCTCCTGGTGCACATGGCCATAGAACACGGTGACGTTCTTGAACGGCCGCAGCAGGGCCACAGCATCGGCGCCATCGGGCGTGAACCAGTCCCAGTCGCGCTTGAGATCGAACAGCGGGCGATGGGCCAGCACGACCAGCGGCGTGTCCGCATCATGCGCCTTGAGATCGGCAGCCAGCCATTCGAGCTGTGCCGCGCCGATCGCGCCCTTGGGATCGGAGGCGTTGTCGAGGGCGATGAAATGGAAGCCCTTGTGGTCGAAGCTCTGGGTGAGCTTGCCGAAGACCTCCTGGAACGCAGCGCCGCGGTCGCTGCCGGCATCGTGCTCGCCGGCGAGTGTCACATGTGTCTTCGTCGTGAGATTGCCGAGCATCGCCTTCACCTCGGTCATGCGCTTGCGGCGCTCGGCCGGATCCTTGGTCATGTGGGTGAGATCGCCGGTGAAGACGATGAAGTCCGGTTGCGGGCTCGCGGCATTGACCGCGGCGATCGCCTTCTCGAGGCTGGCCTTGGTGTCGGGATTGACCTTGGGATCGGCAAAGCCCCAATGGAGGTCGGAGAGCTGCACGAAATAGAAGTCCGGCGCGGCGGCATGGGCCCCCGATCTCGCCAAGCCGAATCCGCGCAGGCCGGAGGCGAAGACCAGGCCGCCGATGGCGCTGATCCGCAGCAGGTCGCGCCGGCTTGTCCGCAAGCTGACAGAATTGGCCGATTTGGCAGGGTTGGACATGAAAGAGGCATCCTTCTGGGGTGAGAGACACCCAGAAGACCGCGAGCGAACGCCGCCTATTCCGAAGATTCGACCGCGGGAATAAAATCGCGCGATCTCCGGTACTGATGTCTTCGGAGTGTTTCATCCGCCGGGAGCGGGCTTTGGTCGAGCGGCAGGCAGATCCATCGACACAGCGGCGGTCGCGCTTCCACGCGACGGTGCTGCCGCATCTCGACGATGCGATGAACCTTGCCTGGTGGCTGGCCGGCAATCGCGCCGATGCCGAAGACATCGTTCAGGAGGCGGTCTTGCGGGCCTTCAAATATTTCGACCGCTTCTCCGGCGAAAAGGCCCGGCCCTGGCTGCTCGCCATCGTGCGCAACACCGGTGCCTCCTGGATGCAGAAGAACCGGCCGCGGCATCTGACACTGGTCGCCGACCCCGCCGAAGCGGAGCATGAACGTCCGGAGGAGACCGCACCTTCGCCTGAACAGCAATCCGAGCAGCGCGAGTTGCGCCACGAGATCGACCGCGCCGTGGCCGCCCTGCCGCCGGATTTCCGCGAAGCCATCCTGCTTCGGGAGGTGCAGGAGCTGTCCTACAAGGAGATCGCCGCCGTGCTGGAGGTGCCGATCGGGACCGTCATGTCGCGGATCGCCCGCGGGCGAAAACTCTTGCAGATCCAACTGAAGGAGGCGGTGGGATGAGCGTCTTCGACCCGACAGGATTCATCATGGATTGCGAATCCCTGCATCTCTATTTCGACGGCGAACTCGACACCGTCGCGGCCCTCGCGTTCGAGAAACACCTGGAGACCTGCAGCCAGTGCCGGACCGATCTCGCCGAGTTCCGCGAGATCCGCCGCCATCTGCAGAGCGAGCTGACGCGCGTCCCGGCGAGCGATGGATTGCGGCACAGAATCGAATCCGGCCTGGAGGGGCACGATGAAGACGCCGTGCCGATCCGCCGTCGCGGCTGGACCTGGCAGAAGCTCGCCGTCGCCGCGGCTATGGTCGCCATGATCTCCAGCGGGACCACCTTCTATCTCGAGCAGCCGAGCGAGGAGAGTCTCTGGGCCCATGGCATCGTCAACGCACATGAGCGGGCGCTGCTCGCCGGCCACACGATCGACGTCGCCTCGTCCAGCCGCCACACGGTGAAGCCCTGGTTCAGCGGCAAGACCACGATCGCGCCGCTGGTCGCCGATCTTACCGATGCCGGATTCCCGCTGATCGGCGGCCGGCTCGACGTGCCGCTCGACCGCGCCATGCCGGCGATCGTCTACCGCGCCGGTGCGCATCTCATCAGCCTCTACATGCGTCCGGCCGATGGCGCCACCGCCCCGAAGCTCGACAAGATCGACGGCTTCTCGGTGTTGTCCTGGCGGCAGAACGGTTTCGCCTTCACCGCGGTCAGCGATGCCGACGGTGCCGAAGTCGGCAAGTTCCAGCAGGCCTTCGCCGCCAAAGCCGCCGAGATGCAGTAAATCACGCGTCGCCGCGGTTTGCGCTTGCAAGGCGGGTGCGGCCCGCTACTTTCTGCCGCCCGCCACGACGAGTCTGTTCCGCGATGCCCGCCATATCCTTGCCTGAAGCCGCCACCTGGGCGATTGCCGCCCTCTCCACGGCTGGCGTCATCATTCGCCCCTGGCGGCTGCCGGAGGCAGTCTGGGCGGTGCTGGGTGGCGTGGCGCTGGTCGCTTTCTCGCTGGTGCCGTGGCGAGACGCGCTTGACGCCGCTGGCCGCGGCTGGGACGTCTACCTCTTCCTGACGGGCATGATGCTGCTGGCGGAACTCGCGCGCCAGGAAGGCGTGTTCGACTGGCTTGCGACCCATGCCGCCGGTTTTGCCGACGGATCTCCGGAGCGGCTATTTGCACTCATCTTCGGTGTCGGCACGCTGGTCACGGTGTTTCTGTCCAACGACGCAACTGCCGTGGTGCTGACGCCCGCGGTCTACGCCGTCACCCGCGCGGTGAAGGCCACGCCGCTGCCTTATCTCTTCATCTGCGCCTTCATCGCCAATGCGGCAAGCTTCGTGCTGCCGATCTCGAACCCGGCGAATCTCGTCGTGTTCGGCAGCCACATGCCGGCGCTCGGGGAATGGCTGCTGCGCTTCGGCCTGCCCTCGCTGCTGGCGATCGCCGCCACCTATGTGGCGTTGCGCCTGACGCAACGGGCGAGTCTCCGCCAGCCGATCGCGCGCGAGGTGCCGATGGCCGAGCTGACGCGCGCCGGCAAGGTCGCGGGCTGGGGCATCATCGTAGCGGCTCTGGTCCTGGTCACTGCGTCGGCGCTCGGCCTGCCGCTCGGCTGGCCGACCTTTGCCGCGGGCGGGGTCACCGTCGCGCTGGTCCTGCTGTTCGAGCGTCGCGCGCCCTGGGGTTTGCTGAAGCATGTCTCCTGGAGCGTGCTGCCGCTGGTGGCCGGGTTGTTCGTGCTGGTCGAGGGCCTGATCAATACCGGCGTCATCGCAGCGCTTGCCGGAATGCTGCACGACGCCGCAGCCGAGTCCGCCGGCCGCGCGGCTTGGATCGCCGGCATCCTGACCGCGATCGCCTGCAACCTCATGAACAATCTGCCGGCCGGTCTGATCGCCGGATCGCTGGTGCGGATCGGCGAGCTGCCGAACGAGGTCGCCAATGCGCTGCTGATTGCGGTCGATCTCGGCCCCAATCTGTCGGTCACCGGGTCGCTCGCGACCATCCTCTGGCTGGTGGCCCTGCGCCGCGAAGGCCAGGAGGTCGGTGCCTGGCGTTTTCTCAAGGTCGGCACCGTGGTCACCATTCCGGCGCTGGTGCTGGCGCTCGGCGCCGCCATCCTCGCCGGTCCCTGAATCTAACGGCTGAGCGCGGCGGCCAGCTCGTCCCAGTAATACGCGGTCTCGTCGCAGGCCCAGCCTTCCGACCGGTCCACGCGCCGGTGCACGTTGCGTCCGCCGATCCTCTCATAGAAGGCGCGCGCCGGCGCATTCCCAGTCAGGACCCAGAGCCCGACACGGCGACGCCCGCGTGCCGCCAGCTCTGCCGCCAAGCGCTGCAGCAAGGCGCGTCCGATGCGGCTGCGCTGGTGGCGACGCAATACATAGAGCGCGTAGATCTCCGCGTCCCAGTCGAAGGCCGGATCGCGCACCGGACCCGCCGCGCCGAATCCGGCCGGCGATCCATCTTCGGCTTCGGCAACGAAGACCATCGGTCCCTTCGCGCCGCGCGCCAGGCCCGATGTCCATTGCGCGGCGCGATCGGCCGGCGTGATGCCATCGATCACCGGATCGGGGATGAGGCCGCGATAGGTCTCGTGCCACGCTTCGACATGCAAGCGGCCGATCGCCGCGCTGTCCGCCTCCGTCGCCGCGCGAATGACCGCCGGCGGATTCGCGCTCACCGGCTGAGGGGCGTGGTGGCGAGCGCGGCGAAGGCGGCGGCGGTGACGATCTCGTTGACCGTGGCGCCGGTCTGCACGATCTGCACCGGCTTCTCGAGGCCGACCAGGATCGGGCCGATGGCGGTGCCGCCCAGCTCCTGCATCAGCTTGGAGACGATGTTGGCCGAATGCAGCGCCGGCATGATCAGCACATTGGCAGGCCCGCCCAAGCGGCAGAAGGGATAGAGCTCCTTCATCAGCGCGTAGTTCAGCGCGACATTGGCCTGCATCTCGCCGTCATATTCGAAATCGACCTTGCGGTCGTCGAGGATATGCACCGCCTCGCGGATGCGCTCCGCCTTCTCGCGCGGCGGATGGCCGAAATTGGAGAAGGAGAGTAGGGCGACGCGTGGCTCGTGCCCGAGATGCCGGGCGATCGAGGCGCATTGCACGGCGAAATCCGCGAGCTGATCCGAGGTCGGCAGCTCATGCACGCTGGTATCGGCAATGAGAACGGTCCGGCCGCGGGCGATCAGGATCGAGACCGCCATCAGGGTCTGCCCGTCGCGCGCGTCGAACACCTTCATCGCATCGTCGAGGCAGACATAGAAGCTGCGTGTGACCCCCGTAACCATCGCGTCGGCATGACCCTCCGCCACCATGCAGGCGGCGAAGATGTTGCGATCCTGGTTTACCATGCGCTGGGCGTCGCGGGCGAGGATGCCCTGGCGCTGCAGCCGCGCATAGAGGCGGTCGGAATAGAGCTTGTTGTGCGGCGAAACCCGTGCGTTGACGACTTCCAGATTGGCGGCGTCGGCCAGGCTCGCCTGCTTGATCGTTTCCTGGATTCGCTCGGTGCGCCCGACCAGCACTGGCGTGCCGTAGCCCGCGGCACGGAAGGCGATCGCGGCGCGAATCACCTTCTCCTCCTCGCCCTCGGCGAAGACCACGCGCTTCGGGTTGTGCTGCACCCGGTCGAAGATGAGATGCAACGACCCGGCGCTGGGATCGAGACGACCTCTCAAGGAGTGGACGTAGGACTCCATGTCGATGATCGGCCGGCGCGCGACGCCGCTGTCCATGGCGGCACGGGCGACCGCCGGCGGCACGTGCGAGATGAGGCGCGGGTCGAACGGCACCGGGATGATGTATTCCGGGCCGAAGCGCAGGCGTCGCCCGGAATAGGCGGCGTCCACCTCGTCGGGCACGTCCTGGCGGGCGAGCTCGGCGAGCGCGCGGGCGGCGGCGATCTTCATGGTCTCGTTGATGGTCGAGGCGCGGACGTCGAGCGCGCCGCGGAAGATATAGGGAAAGCCGAGGACGTTGTTCACCTGGTTCGGGTAGTCGCTGCGCCCGGTGGCGACGATCGCGTCGTCGCGGACGGAACGGACTTCCTCCGGCGTGATCTCCGGATCCGGGTTCGCCATGGCGAAGATGATCGGCTTCTTCGCCATCGCGCGCACCATCTCCGGCGTGACGGCGTCCTTCACCGAGAGGCCGAAGAAGGCATCGGCGCCTTCCATGGCTTCGGCCAGGGTCCGCGCGTCGGTCGGCGTTGCGTGCGCCGCCTTCCACTGGTTCATGCCCTCGGTGCGGCCCTGGTAGATGACGCCCTTGGTGTCGCAGAGGATGACGTTGTCACTGGGCATGCCCATGGCCTTCACCAGCTCGGCGCAGGCGATGGCGGCGGCACCCGCGCCGTTGATCACCAGCTTCGTGCTCTTCATGTCGCGGCCGGTGAGGTCCATGGCGTTGATGAGGCCGGCCGCGGCGATGATCGCCGTGCCGTGCTGGTCGTCATGGAAGACCGGGATGTTCATGAGCTCGCGGAGCTGCTGCTCGATGATGAAGCATTCCGGCGCCTTGATGTCCTCGAGATTGACGCCGCCGAACGAGGGCGCGAGATAGCGCACGCTGTTCACGAAGGCGTCGACGTCCTTGGTGTCGACTTCGAGGTCGATCGAATCGATGTCGGCGAAGCGCTTGAAGAGGACGGACTTGCCCTCCATCACAGGTTTGGAAGCCAAGGCACCGAGGTCGCCCAGCCCCAGCACCGCGGTGCCGTTGGAGATGACGGCCACTAGGTTGCCCTTGGACGTATAATCGTAGGCGGCATTCGCGTCCTTGGCGATCCGGAGGCAGGGCCAGGCCACGCCGGGCGAATAGGCGAGCGAAAGATCGCGCTGGGTGGTGAGCGGCTTGGTGGAGATGATCTCGATCTTCCCGGGCCGCCCCTGCATGTGGAAGCTGAGGGCATCTTCCTCGGTGAAGGTCGGTTTGATCGCGGTCATCGGGGGCTCAAATCCTGACTGTGGTGGCTTCGCCGGTCTTGGCGCCGGGTAAAGCGCATCGCACCATAGTGCACCATCTCCACGGCGACACAAGCGGCGGGGGATTTATTGCACTGCGATATGGCGCGCCTCAGCGCGTCGCCGGATCCAGGTAGCTCTCCCAGAGGTCGAGGTAGACCGTGTCGTTGCCGGCATCCTCGCCCCAAAGCGCTTCGCCTGCAAAAGCCACGGTGTAGAGATGCTGCGGGCAAGGCCCGTCGCCCCGCGCATTGCTGTCGGCAAAGCTGAAGACGCCGCGGTCGGCGTCGATGACGCCGCTTCTGCCGCGTGCATAGCGCGGCAGGCGCGTATGGCCGGAGGGATGGATATTGCGCGCCGTGACCCGGTCGCCGACCGCGAAGCGCGCGGTGATTCCATCCGCCGGCATCCGGGTCGAGGCGCCGGCCCCGATCGCCGCCATCACGGTCTCAGCGGCAAGCGGCTTCGTGCCTTCGGGCCTGCCGTGCTCGATCACGCCACGCTGCTGCAGCAGCGCCATGTGCGCGCGATACCAGAGCTCGTAGTAATCGGACTTCAAATAAGTCGCGGGCGCGACCCGCTCGATCTCCTGCCGGAAGTGATCGTCGCTCATCGGGACGGCGAAGGGGATCGCCGAGGCGAGCGCGAACATCCGCCGCTCCCAATCGGCATGGAAGACCGGCTCGTTATCCTCGCGGCGGATTGGGCCGAACCCGTCCATCCCGCCCATGTCGTGCATGCCGTTCATAAGAGCGCGGTGCCGATCATGCCGTCGCGCGTCACCAGCGCTGCGCGCTCGGCCTCGCTCATGTCTCGGGCAGAGGCCGGCTGCATCGGCAGGACCATATAGCGGATCTCCGCCGTGCTGTCCCAGACGCGGATCTCGGTCTCGGGCGGCAGGGTCACGCCGAATTCGGCGAGCACGCCGCGCGGATCCTTCACCGCGCGGGAGCGATAGGGCGCCGACTTGTACCAGACCGGCGGCAGGCCCAGCACCGGCCAGGGATAGCAGGAGCAGAGCGTGCAGACGATCATGTTGTGGACCTGGGGTGTGTTCTCGACCACCACCATGTTCTCGCCCTGCAGCCCGCGATAGCCGAGCTCGGCGATGGCGGCGGTCGCGTCGCTCAACAGGCGCCGCTTATAGGCGGGATCGCTCCAGGCTCGCGCCACCACGCGGGCGCCGTTTCTGGGACCGATCGCGTGCTCGTAAGCCTCGACGATCTTGTCGAGGGCGGCGCGCTCGACCACACCCTTCTCGACCATCAGGTCTTCGAGCGCCTTCACCCGCAGCGCAATGTCGGAGAGGACGCTGCCGCCGTGATCTCGATAATCGTGGTCGTCGTGGTCGTCGCCTGCCATGCGGCCGAGTCTAGCCGATCTCGAGCACGACGCGACCGACGATCTTGCCCCGCCGCATGCGGTTCAACACCGCCATGGCCGAACTCAAGGGCGCGGTCTCGATCTTCGCCGCGACGGCGCCCCGCAAGGCGAAGGCAACCGCCTCGTCGAGATCGAGCCGCGTCCCGACATTGGAGCCGCGCACGCTCAGCTCCCAGTTGACGATGGCGGAGATCGAGGCGCGGATCTGGTCCGCCTTGCCGCCGGGGAGGCCGATATAGGCGACGGTCCCGGCCGGGCCGAGCATGCCGATCGCCTGCTCGAAGGCCTGGGTCGCGACCGCGGTCACGACGGCGCCCTGGGCACCGCCGCATTTCTCCTGCACCGCCGCCATCGGGTCCTGCTCGCGGGCGTTCACCAGGAAATCGGCGCCCAGCTTCTTGGCAAGCGCGAGTTTCTTCGGGTCGATATCGACCGCGGCGACCCGCAGCCCCATGGCCTTCGCGTATTGCACGGCGATATGGCCGAGCCCGCCGATGCCGATGATCGCGACCCAGTCGCCGGGCTTGGTGTTGGTGCGCTTCAGCCCGCGATAGGTGGTGACGCCCGCGCAGAGGATCGGCGCGATCGCGTTCAGATCCGTGCGCTTCGGCAGCTTGGCGACGAAATCGGCCTTCGCCACCATGTATTCGGCATAGCCGCCGGGCTTGGTGTAGCCGGTGGCTTCGCCCTGCTTGCAGATCGTCTCCATGCCGGCGAGGCAATAGCGGCAGCGCCCGCAGGCGCTCCACATCCAGGGCACGCCGACCGCATCGCCGGCGCGGAATCCGCTGACACCTTCGCCGATGCCCGCGACATGGCCCGCGACCTCATGGCCCGGGATGAGCGGCAGCACCGGTGCCGGAGTCCAGTCGCCGTCGATCGCATGGAGATCGCTGTGGCAGACGCCGCAGGCCGCGACCTTGACCAGGATCTCGCCGGGACCGGGCTCCGGAATCGGCAGGCGCTCGATCTTCAGCCCTTGCCCCAGTTTGCGCAGCACTGCCGCTTTCATCGTGTTCCCGGCCATCGCGCGATCCCCTGCTGTTCTTATCTTCGCGCCAAGTATAGAACAGGCGGGAACCGACCCGACATATCACCAAAGCAATACGCGTCGCATGAACGCCGAAGCTCCGCATCGACCGCTGTCCGCCGCCGCAGGCCCCAGGCGCGACGAGGCCAAGCCGGCCGGTCGCGCCGAACTGCTGCTCGCGCAATGGAGCCGCGGCACCGCCGAGATCATGGGCGTGCTGCGCAAGCCGGGCTTCGAGCCGGCGGTCTTGCAGGCGGTGCGGCGGCTGGTCGATTTCGACTTCGTGATGAGCTTCGCCTATGCCGGCCCGCGGCGGCCTTCGGCGCTCGGCGATACTCTATCACCGCAGCGCCGCAAGCTGATCGTGCAGGATTATCTCGCCGGCCCCTATGTGCTCGATCCCTTCGTGCAACAGGCGATGGTCGGCGCGCGGGCGGGCTGCTATCGCCTGCTCGATCTCGCCCCCGACCGGTTCCGGCAGAGCGAATACTACCGGCTGCACTACGGCCTGACGGGAATCCGCGAGGAGGTCGGCTTCTTCTTTCCGCTGCCGGGCGCGGCGGTCGGCGTGCTGTCGCTGGCGCGCTGGGCCGCGGCGCCGCGTCTCGCGCGCCGGGACATGGCGGTGCTCCGGCTGATCGAGCCGGCCTTGGGCGCGCTGGCCGCAGAGCATTACGGAGCGGCGCTTGCCCTGCCGGAGGACCATCCCTCGCCCTTCACCCAGGCTTATCAGCAGTTCGGCGGCAAGCTGCTTTCGGAGCGCGAACGCGAGATCGTAGCCCTGGTGCTGCAGGGCCATTCCACCGAATCGATCGCCGGCCGGCTGGATATCAGCCCCGGCACGGTGAAGATCCACCGGCGCAACATCTATCGGAAGCTCGGGATCGGAACCCAGGCCGAGCTCTTCGCGCGCTTCCTGCGCTTCATAGCCTGAGCACAGCCCCGGTGCCGATGCGCTATACCTCCGGGGATATGCCCAGCGTGATAGGGATTGGTCATACTGGTGAACAAGAGCAAATCGACGAAGAGCCAAGGGAGGCCAGAATGTCGAAGACCTGGTACGGCGACCTGCCGGAGTTCTACCAGCGCCAGATCAAGGCGATGGGGCTTGACGACGCCGGCCTCAGCCGCCGCCGGTTGCTGAAGAGCGCCGCCGCCGCGGCCGGCATCGCGGCGGCCGGTTCCGTTTGGCCGCGCGGCGCACAGGCGGCGGGCACGATCAACTACATGTGCTGGGAAGGCTATAACGATCCCCGGATCATCGATCCCTTCAAATCGGCCAACGACTGCGACGTGGTCTTCGACCTGATCGTCGATTCGCCCGGCGGCTTCGCCAAGCTCCAGGCCGGCGCCTCGCGCGAGGTCGATGTGATCTCGACCGACATGCCCTGGGTCACCCGCATGGGCCCGGCCGGCCTCGCGCTGGAGCTCGATCCCAAGGATTACGAGGATGTCTACGCGACCTTTTACGACCAGTTCAAACCGCCGTTCGCGCCGCTCCTCAACGAGGGCAAGACCATCGGCGTTGCCACGCGCTGGGGCTGGGTCGGGCCTTGCCTCAACACCGACATCTCGAAGGAAGAGGAGTGGAAGACCTACGACCCGGTCTTCGATGCCAAGAACAAGGGCAAGATCTGCGTGATGGACTGGGGCGACTGGCCTATCCTGCCGATGGCGCTTCATGCCGGCGTCAATCCCTACGAGGAGCTCGACAAGGCGGCGCTCGAGGAAGTGCGCAAGGTGCTGCGCGCCATGTTCGCCAACACCCGGACCCTGGTCGCCGACCTCACCTTGGCGCAGAAGGGCCTGCTCGACGGCTCGCTGCTGGGCTGCATCGGTGCCGGCTCGTATCTCACCTCGGCGATGCGCAAGCAGGGCCACAAGAACATCAAGGCGATCGTGCCCGAGCCGAAGAACGGGCTGAAGCAGGGCATCATCTGGGTCGAGGCGACCGCGATCCTCAAGGAGACCGACCAGCCGGAGCTGGCGAAGAAGCTGGTGAAGCACGTGGTCTCCAAGGATGCCGGCCACATCCTCTCGCTCCAGGACGCGACCTGCAACGTCGTTACCAACAAGGCGGTGGAAGCGCTCTACACGCCGGAGGAAAAGGACATCCTCCAGGTCGACTACATGTGGCACGCCTGGGACAATTCGCAGATGCACCGCATCGCGCCGAATATCGACGAGATGCTGCAGATCTGGCAGGAGGAGCTGGCCGCCAGCCAATAATGGCCGAGGCTCTTCTCGAACTCACCGATATCCGCAAGTCCTACGGCGCCTATCAGGCGCTGAAGGGTGTTTCGCTCTCGGTCGCGCCCGGCGAGTTCATCGCGCTCGTCGGGCCGTCGGGCTGCGGCAAGACCACCTTGCTGAAGCACGTCGCCGGATTCGAGGATCCGGATTCCGGCTTCGTCACCATCGAGGGCCGCTCGATGCTGGGCGTGCCGCCGGCCGACCGGCCGACCCGCATCGTGTTCCAGAAGCTGGCCCTCTTCCCGCATATGACGGTCGCCGAGAACATCGGCTTCCCGCTGAAGCTCCGGAAGGTCGATCGCGCGGAGATCGCCGCCAAGGTCGAAGAGATGATCCGGCTGATGGAGCTGAAGCCGGAATACCTGAAGCGCTTTCCGAAGCAGCTTTCCGGCGGCGAGCAGCAGCGCGTGGCGCTCGCCCGCTCGATGATCTCCGAGCCGAAACTGCTGCTGCTGGACGAGCCGCTCTCGGCGCTCGACGTCAAGCTGAAGAAGGTGCTGCAGGCGGAATTGAAGCGCCTGCACCGCATGCTCGGCGTCACCTTCGTGCATGTGACCCACGATCTCGAAGAGGCGATGATGCTGGCCGACCGCATCTGCGTGATGCGGGCAGGCCGCATCCTCCAGGTCGGCAAGCCGGACGACATCTACTATCGCCCGGCAGATGCCTTCGTCGCCGGCTTCATCGGCGAGACCAATCTCATCCCGGTCGAGGTCCAGGCGATCGACGGCGGCGGGGCGCGCACCCATGTGCCCGCGCTGGAGACGAATACGATGACCATCCCGGCCGCGCAGCTTGCGCCCGGCCTGGAGCGCGGCCCGGCGCTGATGATGATTCGCCCCGAGCTGATCTCGATGCTGAAGGACGGCGGTGCCGAATGCACCATGCCGGCCAAGGTACAGGAGATCTTCTCCAAGGGCGGCACGGTGCAATACCGCGCCCGTGGGCCGCAGGGATTGGAGATGGTGGTCGAGCTGCCCGGCACGCCGGAAAAGCCGGCCGCGATCGGCGACAAGCTCCGGCTCGGCTGGGCCGAGCGCGACGTGTTCCTGATCCCGAAGCCGGCAGAGGCGGGATGACGCCCCGATGACCGAGGACACGGTCGCCCGGAGCTGGAGCGATCCGGCGCTGCTCTGGAAGGCGCTGCCGGCCGTGCTGCTGCAGACCGCGTGCTTCCTGGCTCCGCTCGGCATGACCGTGGCGCTCACCTTCCAGACCACGAAGAGCTTCCAGCTCACCTGGACTTGGAACCTCGCCACCTGGACCGACGTCTTCAGCCGCGCCCATTACTGGACCACGCTGCTGCATACACTGACCATGGCGGGGCTCTGCGTTGCGCTCTGCATCGGCCTGGCGCTGCCGGTCGCCTACGCCCTGGCGACGCGGCTGCAGGCCTTCAAGAACCAGGTGACGGTGCTGATCACCTTCGCCTTCCTGACCGACACGACCCTGAAGACCTTCGGTTGGGCGATGTTCCTCGACCGCACCGGCGTCGCCAATTACCTGCTCAAAGAGATCGGGATCGACACCGGTGGCGCTTCGATCCTGTTCAGCGATTGGGCGACCATGCTCGGCATGGTCTACAACCTGCTACCCTTCGCGATCTTCACCATCTACATCTCGATCGAGGCGATCGACCGCGCGCTGATCCTCGCGGCGTATGATGCCGGCGCCAGCAAGTTCCGCGCCTTCTGGGAAGTGACCCTGCCGCTCTGCCGTCCCGGCATCTGGGCGGGCGCGGTGCTCATCTTCCTGCTGGCGGTCGGCGTGTTCCTGGAGCCGAAAGTGCTGGGCGGCGGCAAGTCGCCGATGTCGGCGGAATTGATCCGCCAGACCTTCGAGACGCGGGTGAACTGGCCGCTCGGCGCGGCACTCACTCTGGTGCTGATGGTGGTCTCGGTCTTCGTGGTGCTGCTGTTCAGCCGGGTTTATCGGCTGCAGCGCGGGCGCGGCCTGCTGTGAATCCGCGCGCCCAATCCGCGATCGCCGGCATCGCGCTCTACGGCACGACCGCGGCGGTGCTGATCTTCTTCTATGTGCCGATCTTCACCCTGATCGCCTTCTCGTTCCAGGAAGGCCGCTATCTCACGCTGCCTTTGGACGGGCTCTCGCTGAAATGGTACGGGGCACTCCTGGACAATGCCGGGGCCCGCCAGGCGCTCGGGAACTCGACCGTCATCGCGGCGATCGCGACACTCTTCGCCACCGCGATCGGCACGGTCTCGGCGATCGCCGCGGTGCGCTATCGCTTCCGCGGCCGTGCCGGATTCATGGGTCTCGCCGCGGCGCCGCTCGCCTTCCCGCAATTGCTGCTGGGAATCATGCTGCTGCTCTGGTTCTCGGTGCTCGGCCGCTGGCTCGATTTCAACATGGGGCTCACGACCGCGATCATCGGCCATGTCGTCTGCATCACGCCTTTCGTGATGGTGATCGTCGCGGTGCAGGTCTTCACCTTCGACCCGACCCTGGAGGACGCAGCGCGGGACAGCGGCGCCAGCAACTGGCAGGTCTATCGCTATGTGACGCTGCCGCTGCTCTGGCCCGGCATCTTCTCGGCGGCGATCTTCGCCTTCCTCCTGAGCTGGGGAAATTTCTACCTGACCTACAGCCTCGCCGGCTCGGCGCGCACCCTGCCGACCTTCGTCTTCGCCGGGATCGCGGTCGGCTCCTCGCCGCTCTATCCGGCGATCGCCACGGTGATCTTCATCCCCGGCCTCGTGCTCGTTATCCTGGCCGACCGGCTCCGGCGTCGCGCCGCCGCGGCCTAGCCGATCGTCAGCACGACGCGGCCGACGATCTTGCCGCGGCGCATGCGGTTGAGCACGGTATTGGCGGCGCTCAACGGTGCGGTCTCGATCTTGGCCGCGACCTGTCCGCGCAAGGCGAAGGCCACTGCTTCCTCGAGATCCAGCCGCGTGCCGACGGAAGAGCCGCGGACCGAAAGCTCGCGGCCCGAAATCTGCGCGATCGAGGCGCGGAGCTCATCCGCCTTTCCGCCGGGCAAGCCGAGGAACACGACCGAGCCGCCGACCCGCAGCATGCCGATCGCCTGCTCGAAGGCCTGGGTCGCGACCGCGGCGACCACGGCGCCATGGACGCCGCCGATTCCCTTGCGGATCGCCGCGATCGGGTTCTCCTCGCGTGCATTGACCAGGAACTCGGCGCCGAGCTTCTTCGCCAGCGCCAGCTTCTTCGGATCGATATCGACCGCGGCGACGCGCAGGCCCATGGCCACCGCGTATTGGACGGCGATATGCCCCAAGCCGCCGATTCCGACCACGGCGACCCATTGGCCGGGTCGCGTGTTGGTGCGTTTCAGGCCGCGATAGGTGGTGACGCCGGCGCAGAGGATCGGCGCCACGGCGACGAGATCGGTGCGCTTCGGCAGCCGCGCCACGAAATCGGCGCGGGCCACCATGTATTCGGCATAGCCGCCGGGCTTCGAATAACCGGTCGCCTGGCCGGTGCGGCAGACCGTCTCCATGCCGGCGAGGCAGGCTTCGCAATGGCCGCAGGCGCTCCACATCCAGGGCACGCCGACGGCGTCGCCTTTGCGGAAGCCGGTCACACCCGCGCCGAGCTCGGCGACATGGCCGGTGACTTCATGGCCGGGAATGAGCGGCAGGACCGGCGGGCTCGCCCAGTCGCCGTCGATCGCATGGAGGTCGCTGTGGCAGACGCCGCAGGCCACCACCTTGATCAGGATCTCGCCGGGACCTGGTTCTGGAATCGGCAGGCGCTCGATCTTCAGCCGGGTCTTCAGCTTGCGCAGCACCGCCGCGCGCATCCTGGTCGGTCGGCTTCCCGCTTTCGTCTGTACCGGCTTTGCACTCATACTAGCGTCCTGCCCTGTCGCATCCGGATCAGGCCAATGATGCGCTGCTTCACGCCGTCGATCTCGCATGCCTGCAACGCCTTTCCCTTGCCTGCAACCGCAGGTACATCGGCCGGGGCGTCCAGACTGCCGACAATGGCGGCTTTGTTCAAGACATGGAGCAGGTCGCGCATGTCGCGGAATGGAAAGAGTAGGCGCTGCGTCACCAGGAAGTCGCGAACGTGATCGAGAATGTCTGGTGCCAGGCCGGCGCGGTGCCGCCGCCGCCGTCGCGCATCGAGTGAAAGGCCCAGCCCGCGCGACGAGAAGCGGGTGAGATATTCGGGAATCGTCAGTGGGAAAATCTCGACCGGCTTTCCCGTAACACAGGCATCGGCGATCATGGAGGCGCTGTCGCAGGTGACCAGGAATCGGTCGGCCAGCGCGAGCAGCGCCGGATAGGGGTTCGGCTGCGGTGGCGGCCAGCCGAAGACGCGCTGCGCGCGATCGCCGGAAAGACCCAGCTCCAGGATTTCCTGCACCGCAAGCGGCGTGCGCGGCCCATAGGCGATCAGCAGCGAACCGCCGAGCGCGCGTTTCAATTCCGTCATCCGCCGCAACAGCCGCGATCCATCGGCCGCATCGAATGGAATCGGCGAGGCGGGCCCACCGACCAGCACGCCGAGCCAGGGCCGGGGCAGATCCAGAAGCTGCTTCTCCCAAGCTTCGACTGCGGTCGCTTCGCGGGCGGGATCGCGGCGCACGATCGGCAAGGTCAGCGATATCATGTTCTCGGTCGGCGCCACGCCGTATTGCGCGGTCTCGAGCACGAGGTCGATCGCCTTCGGCTTCACGCCGAGGCGACCGAGCTGCACGTGGACGGGGCGTCCGCCGGCCAGGTCCTTCAGCCATTGCGCGACGATGCATGGGGTCCGTCCGCAGGCGATGACGATCTCCGGCCAGGGCGGCGCCATGCCTGAGGCGGCGAAGACCTCGAGCGCGGGCCGCTTCGCCCAGAACCGTTTGCCGGCCTGGCGGAGATCGGGCGATACGGTCTTGATCTCGGCCCGCCAGCCGGTGCCCTCGGTCAGGCTCTCGCCCAGGGCCAGGACCTGGGCGTTGTCGCCTGCCATCTTTCCCTGCAGCAGCCAGAGGCGCGGCCCTCCGGTCGATTCGTGCATGCGCATCCTGTCCTTAAGTCCCCGCGCGCGACTATGACCGAGCCCCCGGGCGCGGACAACAGGCCTAGCCGTGATGATGGCCAATCGCCGCGTCTAATGCTAATCGGATCGCCATGAACGATCAGTCGCCACCGCCTGAAGCACCCGCTGTGGATAAGTCCGTCACGCCGATGATGGCGCAGTATCTCGCGGCCAAGCGTGAGCATCCGGACGCGCTGCTGTTCTACCGGATGGGTGACTTTTACGAGATGTTTTTCGAGGACGCGGTGAAGGCCGCGGCGGCGCTCGACATCGCGCTGACCAAGCGCGGCCGGCACGACGGCGAAGACATCCCGATGTGCGGTGTGCCCGTACATGCGCATGACGCTTATCTCTCAAAGCTTGTCCGCCAGGGCTTCAAGGTCGCGGTCTGCGAGCAGATGGAGGACCCGGCCGAGGCGAAAAAGCGCGGCTCGAAATCGGTGGTGAAGCGCGCGGTGGTCCGGATCGTGACGCCGGGCACCTTGACCGAGGACGAGCTGCTGGAGGCCCGCGCGCACAATTATCTCGTGGCGCTCGCCGATGCTGCGGGCGGGCTCGGCCTTGCCTGGGTCGATATCTCGACCGGCGGCTTCTTCGTGCAGGCCATCGAGACCGCGGCTTTGCCGGCGGCGCTGGCGCGCCTCGATCCCAACGAGATCCTGCTGCCCGACCGATTGCTCGCCGAGCCGCAGCTCTTCGAGATGTTCGGCGACTGGCGCCGGCAATTGTCACCGCTGCCGGGCAGCCGCTTCGATTCCGAGAATGCACGGCTGCGGCTGCAGAAGTTCATGAACGCTGCGACCCTCGATGCCTATGGTGCGTTCAGCCGCGCCGAGATCGCCGCCGCCGGCGCGATCCTCGACTATGTCGAGTTGACCCAGCAGGGCAAGATGCCGCGCCTCGCGGCGCTGAAGCGCGTCGCCGCGGCTTCGATCCTGGAGATCGATGCGGCGACACGGCGCAATCTCGAGCTCAGCCGCACCATGTCCGGCGAGCGCACGGGCTCGCTGCTTGCCACCATCGACCGCACGGTGACCGGCGCGGGTGCCCGGCTCCTGAACGAGTTCCTGGCGGCGCCGCTCACCGATCCTGCCGCGATCGCCGAGCGCCAGGACCTGGTGCAGTTCCTGCTGGAAGACGACGGCTTGCGGGAATCCCTGCGCGAGGCCTTGCGCCAGGTGCCGGATCTTGAACGGGCATTGTCACGGCTGACCGCCGGCCGCGGCGGTCCGCGCGATCTCGCCGCGGTCCGCGACGGCTTGCGCCAGGCGGCGGCGCTCCGGGACGTCATCGCCGGCCTCAAGGGCAACCCGGCGCCGAAGCTGCTGAAGACCGCGGAGACGGGGCTCGGCCACCATGCCGAGCTGGTCGATCGGCTGACGCGCGCGCTGAAGAACGAGCTTCCGTTCCTCAGCCGCGAGGGTGGTTTCATCGCCGCCGGTTATGCGCCGGAGCTCGATGAGTTGCTGCAGCTCCGCGACGGCTCGCGGCAATTGGTGCTGGAGCTGGAAGCGCGGCTGAAGAGCGAGAGCGGCATTTCCAGCCTCAAGATCCGGCACAACAACGTCATCGGCTATTACATCGAGGCGACGCCGGTCCATGCCGAGAAGCTGAAGAGCGATCCCAGGTTCGTGCTCCGCCAGAGCATGGCCAACGCCATGCGCTTCTCGACCGGCGAGCTCGCCGAGCTCGAGCAGAAGATCGTGCATGCCGCCGACCGCGCGCTCGCGCTCGAATTGCGCCTGTTCGCCGACCTCGTCGGCGAGGTGATCGCCCGTAAGGATCCGATCGCCGAAGCCGCCGCGGCGCTGGCACTGATCGATGTCGGCGCGGCGCTGGCGATGCTGGCCCGCGACGAGGATTGGGTGCGGCCGAAATGCGATGACAGCCGCGCTTTCGCAATCGAGGGCGGCCGGCATCCGGTGGTCGAGGCGGCGCTGCGGCGCCAGAATGCCGGCGCCTTCGTCGCCAATGATTGCGATCTCTCACCGGAACGGCGGCTCTGGCTGGTGACCGGCCCGAACATGGCCGGCAAATCGACCTTCCTGCGGCAGAACGCGGTCATTGCCGTGCTGGCGCAGATCGGGTCCTTCGTGCCGGCCAAGCGCGCGCATATCGGCGTGGTCGATCGCCTGTTCTCCCGCGTGGGTGCGGCCGACGATCTCGCGCGCGGCCGCTCGACCTTCATGGTCGAGATGGTCGAGACCGCGGCGATCCTGAACCAGGCCGGCGACCGCGCGCTGGTGATCCTGGACGAGATCGGCCGCGGCACGGCGACCTTCGACGGCCTTTCGATCGCCTGGGCCTGCCTCGAGCATCTGCACGAGGTCAATCGCTGCCGCACCCTCTTCGCCACGCACTACCACGAGCTGACCTCGCTCGCCGCGCGGCTCGCAGCGCTGAAGCCCTATACGATGAAAGTCATGGAATGGCAGGGAGAGGTGAAGTTTCTGCATGAGATCGCCGCCGGCGCCGCCGACCGCTCCTATGGAATCCATGTCGCGCAATTGGCGGGCTTGCCCGCCGCCGCCATTCACCGCGCCGAGGAAGTCTTGAAAACCCTGGAGCAGGGCGAGCAGGCGAGCGCGCTGACAAGGCTTGCCGACGACCTGCCGCTCTTCGCCGCCGCCGCACCCGAACCGAAGCAGCTCTCCGAACCGAGTGCTGCGGAAGATGCCTTGCGCGCGGTCAACCCCGACGAGCTCTCGCCCAAGGAGGCGCTGGACCTGCTGTACAAGCTCCGGGGGATGGTGGGTTTGAAATGAGCAGCCAGGAATGGGCGCTGGAAATGGCGCTCTACAGCACATGGCAGAACGACAAGCTCTATGGGATCTGCGACGGCTTGAGCGATGAAGAGCGAAAGCGCGACCGCGGGCTTTTTTTCGGCTCGATCCATCGCACCCTCGACCACATCCTGATGGTCGATCGCGTGCTCTGGGATTTCACGCTCACGGGTGAGCCGCCGCGCAACTGGGATCCGAACGCCAAGGTCACCGATGACTACCCGGTGCTGCGGCAGCAGCGCGGAGATTTCGATGCCATGGTGCTGGAACAAATCCGCATGCAGCCGAAGAGCTGGCTCGATGAAACGCTGCGCTACCACCATCCGCGCCTGGGCCGCGATCGGGTCCACCCGCGCCAGTTCCCGCTGATGCAGATGTTCAACCACGGCACCCATCACCGTTCCCAGGTGACGTCGGCCTTGCATGCCATGGGAATCGACTACGGCAACACGGATCTGCCGTATAACCCGCTGTCTCAGTATTAGCTATTCCTCGGCGAGCCGCACGATCAGCTTGCCGAAGTTCTTGCCCTGGAGCAGCCCGATAAGGCCCTGCGGCGCATTCTCCAGCCCGTCGATGATATCTTCGCGGTACTTCACCCGGCCTTCGCGGATCCACTGCGCCATGTCCTTGTAGAAGGCGGGCCGCTGCTCGGCGAAGTCGCGCTGGATGAAGCCTTGGATGTGCAGCCGCTTGGAGAGCACCTGGCGCATGACCACCGGGAAGCGATCCGGTCCGGGAAAATCGCCATCGACATTGTATTGCGCGATCAGGCCGCAGACCGGGATGCGCGAGAAATCGTTGAGCAGCGGGAACACCGCGTCCCAGACATGCCCGCCGACATTCTCAAAGTAGACGTCGATGCCGTTCGGGCAAACCTTGGCGAGCTGCTCCGGAAAATCCGCGGCCCCATGGTCGAGCACCGCGTCGAAGCCGAGCTCCTGACGCGCGAAATCGCACTTCGCCTTGCCGCCGGCGATCCCGATGGCGCGGGCGCTCTTGATCTTTGCGATCTGGCCCACCGCCGATCCGACCGGGCCGGTCGCCGCCGCGACCACCACGGTTTCGCCGGCCTTGGGCCGACCGATGGTGAGCAGGCCGGCATAGGCGGTGAAGCCCGGCATGCCGAGCACGCCCAACGCTGTGGTCAGCGGTGCGTCCTTGGGATCCAGCTTTCTGAGCTCGGACGGTTTCGCAATCGCATGGCTCTGCCAGCCAGAATAGGAGAGGACATTCTCGCCGGCCCGATATTCCGGATGCCGGGATTCGAGCACGGTCGCGACCGTCCCGCCCTCCATCTCCTGGCCGATAGCGGTCGGCTTGGCATACGACTTCGCATCGTTCATCCGGCCGCGCATATAGGGATCGAGCGAGAGATACTGCACCTTGAGCAGCACTTCGCCCTCGGCCGGCCGCGGCATCGGGGTCTCTTCCACGCGGAAGTCCGAAAGTTTCGGCAATCCGCTCGGCCGCGCCGCCAGAACGACGCGCCGGTTTTTACGCCCCGACATGATTACCGAGGCTCTGCCGCACCATGTCCTGGAAATACTGCACGCCGTCTTCGTGGCGCGGGCTCAAGGGGCCGTCGCGGTAGATGCCGGCTTTGAGGTTCTGCTGCACCTCTTCGCAGATGCCGAAATCTTCGCGCACGATCTCGCAATTGGTCTCGATGGTCGCGCGGTGCTTTTCCAGCAGCGCCGGGCTGCGGTCGGCGAAGTAGAACTCGTAGCGGAGCTCGGTGCGGGTCTCGCTCGTCGGGACAATGCGCGAGGTGTTCATGCCGTCGGGATAGACCGACAAGGTCATGTTGGGCCAGATCCAGAGCCAGAGCCCGCCATAGATCGAGCCGCCTTTCTGCGGCGCCTTCATGATCACGACGCCCCTCTGATGCGTGGTCTCGAAGCGCGCCATGTCGATCGCGGCGTTGAGCCCCGCATGAATGCCGGGGATGTGGTAGCCCTCGACGAAATTGTCGGTATAGGTCTTCCAGTTGCAATCCATGGCGAACTCGGCTTGGTCGAGCTTGCCGAACGTCTCGATCGGATAGGGTTCGAGCAAAGCCGGGAGATCGCCCAGGAACTCGACCAGCGGCACTGCGTTCGCATCGAGCGTGGCGAACACCAATCCGCGCCAAGTCTCGACCCGCACGGGGACGAGCCCATGCGCCTTCTTGTCGAACCAGGCGGCCTCGCCGAAATTCGGCGTCGCCATGAGCCTGCCGTCGGTCGCGAAGGTCCAGCCGTGGTAGCGGCAGCGCAGCACGTCGCAATGCCCGTCGCCCTCGCTGAGCAGAGGGGCCGCGCGGTGCGGGCAGAGATTGTGGTAGGCGCGCAAGTTGCCGCCGCGCTCGCGGATCACGAACAGGCGGTAGCCCGCGATCTGCACCGCGCGATAGTCGCCGGGTCTCGCGAACTCGGCTTCCGGGCCGATGAACTGCCAGGTCCTGGCGAAGATCGCCGTGCGCTCGGCCTCATAGACCGCGGGATCGCAATACCAGGATGCAGGCAGGGACCGCACCGGCGTGGTCGAGAAGCTTTGAACCGGCTGATTCACGGCACTCCATCACTCCCGTTTCGGGGAATAATAGAGGCGCTCTAACTTCTCGTCACGATGGTTCGTGCGGGTCTAGTCCTGGGCGGCGCCTTATTGGGGAGGAGCGGGGGGCAGCGTCTCGATCGAGCGGCGGTTGGCGCCGTCGTCGAGATCGATATGCAGCACCCAATGCTGCCAGTCGCGGCGATAGGCCGCCATGTCGGGCACCGTGAAGCGGACGGTGCTGGTGGTCATGGAGCCGGTGCGATAACCGCTGGGGCCGCCGCCGCCGAACAGCGGCAGGCCGAAACCGATGCCGGTGGAAACACCGCCATTGGAGCCGCCGGCGACGCCGACGCCGAAACCCGGGCCATAGCCGGTGCGCTCGGAATAGACATTGCGCTCCTTGTCGATCTGCTGCGCCGCCACGCTTCGCCCGTCGGGCAGTTTCAGGGTCGCGGCCTTGACCGGGAGGGCATCGACGACCGTGGCCTGGATCTGGTCGGGCGAGCCCAGCACGAAATGGCTCGTGACGGCCTGCCGCGGCGGCGGGGGTTCGCCGCCGCCCCAGCAGCCGGACAGAAGCAACACCGCCAAAACGGCGCGGGGGAATCGGAACGGACCGGAAAACATCGCGGATTCTGTGCGGAATCCGCCGTGAGCCACAAGGCCGGAATGCGCCGTCACGCCGAAGTGAAGCCACCCTGCGCGCTTCCGCCGCCCCCGATTTGCCGAGCGGATTATGGGATTTTTAACGCTCCTGGCCAAGTATGGGGCGAGCATTCCGGATAGTTCCAGGAGCATGGTTTCATGGCTGTCGACCGATCCTTAACGGGTCGTGAGCGGTTTTTCGATTCCTCCGAAGTGATCGTCACCAAGACCGATCTCAAGGGGCGGATCACCTACGCCAACCGCACCTTCCTCAACATCGCCAATCTCGACGTCGGCCACGCGCTCGACGCGCCGCACAGCCTGATCCGGCATCCCGACATGCCGCGTTGCGTGTTCTGGCTGCTCTGGGAAACCATTCAGGCGGGCAAGGAGATCTTTGCCTACGTGCTGAACCGCGCCACCAACGGCGACCACTACTGGGTCTTCGCCCATGTGACGCCGAGCTTCGGCGCGAAGGGCGAGATCGTCGGCTATCACTCCAACCGCCGCGTGCCGCGCCGCGAGCCGATCGACACCGTGATCAAGCCGATCTACGCCGAGCTGCTGGCGATCGAGAACAGCCATGCCAACCGCAAGGACGGCATGCATGCCGCTGTCGCCGCCCTCACCGAGAAATTGAAGAGTGCCAAGGTTTCTTATGACGAGTTTATTTTCTCGATTTAGCCCGCTGCTTTGCGTCGTAGTCGCCGGCGCTTTCGGCGTGCTGGCTGCGGCCTGCGCGGCGCTGGGACTGCCGATTGCGGCCGCTGTGCTCGGCGGCTTGGCCGTGATCATGCAGATTCTGGCGCTGATCGGACTGCTGCGTGAGCGCCGGCTGGTTGCTGAGGTGACCGGCATGCTGAAACGCCTGAAGGCCGGCGACCTCGAGGCCCGCGTCGCGCGGATCGAGGGCAGCTCGCCGCTGGAGCTCCTCGCCTGGGAGGCGAACGACGTCATCGACTTCGCCGATGCTTTCGTCCGCGAGGCGACCGCCTCGCTGGAAGCGGTCAGCCGTCAGGTCTATTACCGCCGGGTCATCACCACCGGCATGCCTGGCGCCTACAAGCAGGGGGCCGATGCGATCAACGCCGCCACCGGCGCCATGCAGGCGAAGATCCGGAACTTCACCGCCGCCCGCGGCCTGTTCGAGACCGACGCCGCCACCGTGGTGTCCGATCTCGCTTCGGTCACCGTGGAGATCGGCGATACTGCAAGGCAGCTCAATGCCGCCGCCGATTCCACCACCGCGCGCGCCGCATCGGCGGTGAGCGCCAGCGGCGAGGCCAAGACCAGTCTCGAAGCGGTCGCCACGGCGACCGAAGAGCTCAACGCCTCGATTGCCGAGATCAACCAGCAGATCCATCGCTCCGCCGAGATCGCCCATGAAGCCCGGCGCGAGACCGCGGCGGCCAACGAACGCACCCAGGTCTTGATCAAGAGCGCCGAGCGCGTCCGCCAGGTCGTGGCCCTGATCAAAGAGGTCGCCGATCACACCAACCTCATCGCGCTCAATGCGACGATCGAGGCCGCCCGTGCCGGCGAGGCCGGGCGTGGTTTCGCCGTGGTCGCCAACGAGGTGAAGAACCTGGCCGGCCAGAGCGCCCGCGCCGCCGACGAGATCACCGGCCATGTGGCCGAGATCGAAGGCGGAGTCGAATCCGTCTCCGGCGCGATCAAGGCCGCGACCGATGTGATCGCCGCCATGGACCAGGCCTCGGCCGGCATCGCCTCGGCGATGGAAGAGCAGAGCGCCGCGACCAAGGAAATCGCCCGCAGCGTCGAGCAGGCGCTCTCCAGCGCGACGACCGTTGCCGGCAACATGGACGGCGTGCAGCGCGCGACCGCCGAGACCCAAGGCTCGGCGACCCGTCTCAGCCAGTCGAGTGCCGCGCTCGAAACCCACAGCGGCCGGCTCTCCGGCTCGGTCGGCGCCTTCCTCGATGAGCTGAAGAAGGTGATCTGAACGCGAGCCTATTGCGCGAGCGAATCGATCTCGCGCTGCAGGCTCTCGCGCTGGGCCGAGCCTTGCGGAATGAGCGCCAGCACCTTCAGCCACATGTCCTTGGCGGCCTTGGTGTCGCCCTGCGCCCGCGCCACCAGCCCGCCGTAATAGAGGCCGAGCGGATTGTCGGGGGCGAGGGTGCGGATCTTGGTGACGGTGTCGGCGAAATTCGGCGGCAGGGTCTTCGAAAGATCGGTGCTGCCATCGATCAGCGCATTGGCGTAGTCGAGCTGCACGTCGAGCCGGGTCGGCGCGAGCGATGCCGCCTTTGCCCAGGCCGCGCGCGCATCGTCGCGCTTGCCGAGCACGCTGTAGGCTTTGGCGAGGCGCAGCCAGCCGTCGAGATCGTCGGGCTCGGCTTCGAGGCGCTCGGCCAGCTTCGCCACCATGCTCTCGATGAAGGCCTCGCGCTCGCTGTCCGACATCTTCGCGGCGGCATCGAGGTCGGACGCGTCGGGCGCACCGCCCTGCTGCGGCGTCGCGTTGGATCCCGGTGCACGTCCGGGTAGGGTCGCCGGATCCAAGCCGAGTTCGCGGGCCACGCGGTCGATGTTCTCGGCAAGGTTAGCGTGCCAAGGCAGATCCTGAGGGACGTCCCGCTCCAGCGCGAGCCAGTCGGTGAGAGCGCCGGTAGCATCTCCAGCTTGCTCCTTGGCCAGCCCCAGGAAGAAGCGCGCGATCGGATCGGTCGGATCGGCGGTGGCGGCCGCGGTGAAGGCGGCCTTCGCCTTCTCATTGACTCGGCCTTGCCCGGCCATGACCAGGGCCGACCCATAGCGCGATTGCAGCTTCGGATTGCGGTCACCCAAGGCGATGGCCCGGGCAAAAGCATTGGCGGCATCGCTTGGCCGCTGCACCGCCATCAACCCGTCGCCCAGCGCGCGCCAGGTGGCAGGATCGGTCGGCGCCCTCTCAACCGCGCCCTGCAGCGCCGCGAGCTCGGGTGAAGCGGCGATTGACTCAGCGAGACCTTGTGCCGGCTGTCCCGGTAAGTCAGGGCGGCCGAGAAATAAATATAGACCGAAGGCGCCCAAAGGCAGGACCACGGCCATGGCGACGATCAGGAGCGGTGTCGGCGCCTTGGCGGGCTGGAATTTGGGCGCATCGGCGAGGGCGAGGATGCGGCGCTCGATCTCGATCTGCGCCGCGCGGGCCTGCGCCTCGTCGAGAATGCCGCGCGCCGCGTCGTGGTTGATCTCCGCCAATTGGTCGCGATAGACGGCGAGGGCAAAGGCGCTGTCGTTCTTGAAGCGCCGCGAATCGAACAGGGGCCAGGCGAGGATGAGCGCCGCCGCCAAGGTCATCAGGCCGAGCACGATCCAGAGCAGGATCATGACGCGTCCTCGCCCTTGAGCAGCCGTTCGACCCGGGCGCGCTCGCTGGCGGTGAGATCGGGTGCCGCGGCCGGCATCGCGACATCCTTGCGCCGCCGCTGCACCAGGATGAAGCCCACGCCGATTGCGACCAGCACGAAAGGCCCGATCCAGAGCAGCAGGGTCTCCGGCTTGAACGGCGGCTTCAGGAGCACGAAGTCGCCGTAGCGCGCGACCAGGAAGGCGCGGATCTCATCCTCGTTCTTGCCCGCCGCCATCTGCTCGCGAATCGCGTTGCGGAGCTGGGCCGCGATCTCGGCATCGGATTCGTCGATCGACTGGCTCTGGCAGACGACGCAGCGGATCTCGCGCATGAAGGCCCGCGCCTGCGCTTCCTTCGCGGGATCGCTGAGCGGCTGGTCGCGGGTCGGATCGGTGACGTCGGCCCGCGCGGCACCGGGCAGCGTCACCGCGAGGAACCCGATCAGCAGCAGGCGCGCGAAGGCCTTCATGGCTGCAGGCTTTTCAGCAGCGGCCCGATCTCGCTGCGGATCCGATCGGGATCGAGCGGCATCGGCAGGCGATAGCGCACGACGCCGTCCTTATCCAGGATGAAGGTCTCCGGCACGCCCATCAGTCCGAAATCGAGCCCGGTACGGCCGCTCTCGTCGAGGCCGATCTTGGCGTAGGGGCTGCCCATTTCCTTGATGTAGACCGCGGTGTCGGCTGGGCGGTCCTTGAAGGCCACGCCATAGACCGGGACACCGTAATCCTTACCCAGCGCGAAGAGCAGCGGATGCTCCGCTTTGCAGGGCAGGCACCAGGAGGCGAAGAAGTTGATCACCGTGACATGCCCTTGGACATCGGCGGTCGTGAGCTTCGCGGCATTGGCTTCAAGCGGTGGCAGGTCGAACTGCGGCACCGGTTTTCCGATCAGCGCCGAGGGCAGGGCGGAGGGATTGCGATCGGGTGCCAGGCCGCGCCAGGCGAGCCAGGCGAACAGCACGAGCAGCAGGATCGGCAGCGCGTAGAGCAGGCGGCGGATGGGCATTCTGGTTCAGGCTCCGGTCGCCTGCACGACGGGAAGGCGGTTGGGCACGCCGACGCGATAACGCCGGTCGCTCAAGGAGACGAGACCGCCGAACGCCATCAGCAGGCCGCCGGTCCAGATCCAGGGCACCAGGGGCTGGTGATAGATGCGGACGGTCCATGCCTGCGGGCCGGTGCGGTCGCCGATCACCGCATAGATGTCGCCGCGGATCGAGGATTCGATCGCTGCCTCGGTGGTCGGCATTTCCTGGACTTCGTATTGCCGGCGCTCGGGATGGAGCGTGGTGTAGGGCTTGCCGTCGCGCGTCACCGAGAAGGTCGCGCGCTCGGCGAGATAGTTCGGTCCGCGGGTCGGCTCGACGCCGTCCAGGCGATAGGTGAAATCGCCGAGCGTCACACTCTCGCCGAGCTGCATGGTCTTGACGCTCTCGGATTTCCAGGCGGCGGAGCCGGTCATGCCGACGATCGCAATCGCCAATCCAATATGTGCCAGAGTCATGCCGTAAGCGCGGCGCGGCAGATGGCGCGCGCGATTGAGGTTCTCGCGCGGCGGCGCGCGGAACAGCTTCACCCGTTCGGCCCATTCGACCAGCGTGCCGACGAACAGCCAGACGCCGAGCGCGATGCCGAGCGGCGCCAGCCAGGAGCTGCCGGTCTCACGGCTCAGCGTATAACCCGCGGCGAAGACCGCGAGCACGCCGGCGACCGACAGCCGCTGCAAGGCACCCGGCAGATCGCCGCGCTTCCATCCCAGGAGCGGGCCCACCGCCATCAGTAGCACCATCGGCACCATCAGCGGCACGAAGGTGACGATGTAATAGGGCCAGCCGACCGAGACCGCGCTGCCACCGATCACCGAGAGCGCCAACGGATAGAGCGTGCCCAAAAGCACGGTCGCAGCGCCGACGCTCAGCAGCAGGTTGTTCAGCACCAGCGCGCCTTCGCGGCTGATCGGCGCGAACAGGCCGCCCGGATTGAGATGCGGCGCCCGCCAGGCGAAGAGCGCGAAGGAGCCGCCCAAGGCGATGCCGAGGATCAGCAGGATGAAGAGGCCGCGCGCGGGATCCTGGGCGAAGGCATGGACCGAGGTGATGACGCCGGAACGCACCAGGAACGTGCCGAGCAGGCTGAAGCCGAAGGCGATGATGGCGAGCAGGATGGTCCAGACCTTGAGCGCATCGCGCTTCTCGACCACGGTCTGGCAATGAAGCAAAGCGGTGCCGACCAGCCAGGGCATGAAGGAGGCATTCTCGACCGGATCCCAAAACCACCAGCCGCCCCAGCCCAATTCGTAATACGCCCAATGCGCACCGAGCGCGATACCGGCGGTGAGCGTGGTCCAGGCGAGCAGGGTCCAGGGCCTGACCCAGCGCGCCCAGGCGGCGTCGACCCTTCCTTCGATCATCGCGGCGACCGCGAAGGAGAAGGTCATCGAGAAGCCGACATAGCCCAAGTAGAGCATCGGCGGATGCATGGCGAGGCCGGGATCCTGCAGCAGCGGGTTGAGCTCCTGGCCTTCGAGCGGCGCGGGCGAGAGGCGGGTGAAGGGATTGGAGGTGAAGAGCATGAAGGCCAGGAAGGCAAAGCCGATCATTCCCTGCACCGAAAGGGCCCGGGCCTTGAGGCGCGGCGGCAGGTTCTCGCCGAAGAGGGCGACCAGCGCACCGAAGATCGCGAGGATCAGCACCCAAAGCAGCAGCGAGCCCTCGTGATTGCCCCAGGCCGCGGCGATCTTGTAGATCAGCGGCTGCTGCGAATGGGAATACTGATAAACCGTGGCGACCGAGAAGTCGGAGCGCACGAAACAGGCGACCAGCGCCAGGAAGGCAAAGCCGACGAAGCCCAATTGCGCGAAGGCCGCCGGTCGCGCGAAGGACATCCAGGGCCGGATGCCGCGCTGCGCGCCCAGCATCGGCAGCACCGATTGCGCGAGCGAGAGCGCGAAGGCGAGGACAAGGGCGTAATGGCCGAACTCGGCGATCATGGATTGCTGCTCCCCGAGGTGGACCCTGCCGGCGCCGCTGTGCCGCTCACCGGCGTACCGCCAACGGGTTCACCATTGGTGCCTTCCTGCCAGCGCCCTGATTCCTTCAGCGCCTTGGCGACTTCGGGCGGCATGTATTTCTCATCGTGCTTCGCCAGCACCTCGTTCGCGGTGAAGTTGCCGTCGCTAGCATAGGCACCTTCGACCACGACGCCTTGGCTCTCGCGGAAGAGATCCGGCAGCACGCCGCGATAGGTGACGTCGACGCTGTGCTGCAGATCGGTCACCTTGAAATGGATGGTCGAGCCGTCGCCGGAACGTTCGACGCTGCCGGCTTCGACCAACCCACCCAGGCGCACCACGCGGCCGGTCGCCGGCCGTTCCGCGGCGATGTCGGTCGGGCTGAAGAAGAATACGATCCGGCTCTGGAACGCATAGAGCGCCAGGCCGACCGCCACGCCGAGGAGGCAGAGACTCGCCGCCAGCAGATAGAGCCGCAGCGTCTTGCGCTTCATGCGCTGCTTCATGCGCCTTCTGAATCCTTGTCATCGAGGGCGCGTTCCGCCGCTTGCAGGCGCCGCGCCGAGAGGACGAACAGCACCACCAGCAGAACCGCGGCCACGCCGTAGCTCGGCCAGATGAAGGCGGCATAGCCGCCCATCGCCAAATACTCGCTCATGCGCCGCGCACCGGTGCGACGTTGCGCGGGCGCGCGGTGTTGCGGCGCGTGGCGAGCGTGCGCTGGCGCGCTTCCAGCAGCAGCGCGCGCATCCGCATGAAGGTCGTGAGGAAGAAATAGCACTGGCAGGCGAGCGCCATGATCAGCAGCGGCCGCAGCATCGAGGCATCGATCGACGGCCCGCCCATCTTGATGACGCTGGCCGGCTGATGCAGCGTGTTCCACCAATCGACCGCGAACTTGATGATCGGCAGATCGATCAGGCCCACCACCGCCAGCACCGCAGCGGAGCGGCGCCCGCGCTGCCGGTCGTCGAACGCGTTCAACAGCGCGATATGGCCGAGATAGAGAAAGAACAGCAGCAGGAACGAGGTGAGCCGCGCATCCCAGGCCCAGTACGTGCCCCACATCGGCCGCCCCCAGAGCGAGCCCGAGACCAGCGCCACGAAAGTGAAGACCGCGCCGACCGGGGAAGCGGCCTCGGCGGCGACATCGGCCAAAGGGTGACGCCAGATCAGCGCCGCGGCGGAAGCGAGCCCGACCCAGCCATAGGCGAACATGGCGATCCAGGCCGCGGGCACATGGATGTACATGATGCGCACGGTCTCGCCCTGCTGATAGTCGGGCGGCGAGGCGAAGAGGGCGAAATAAAGCCCAACCGCGAAGCAGAGCGCGGTGGCCGCCGCGAGCCAGGGCAGCACCGTGCTGGCAAGGCGTAAGAACCTGCCGGGATTGGCAAATCGGTGAAAGGCAGATCCGGACATGGGTCCGGAGTTATACAGGGATCGGCGCAGAGGCAACAGTGATCCGGATCAAATGCCCGGGAACCTCCTAAAGGGCGACGATCGGTCGCTGCGCTGATGCGGCGGGCCAGCGAACGGTATGAAATCGCCCCCAAAAGAAATCGGGCGCCACCCAGGGGTGACGCCCGATCCTTGCAGTTCTTGCCGTCTGGCCTGCCGGAGCAGACCGGACGTCAGGACAATTACATGCCCTTGTTGTAGGTGCCGTGCGGGGCAACCATGACGTCCACGCGACGATTCTCTTGGTTGTCGGTGTTGTCCGGGCTGTCCTTCGGCTCGCCGACCGCGTCGGCGGCAACGGTCGCCGCCAGCGGAACGCCGGCTTTCTTGAGGGCTTCGACGGTCGAAGCGCAACGACGACGGGCCAGTTCCTTGTTGGCGCCGGTCGAGCCCTTCGTGTCGGTGTAGCAATCGATCTGGATGTGCGAGATCGGGTACTGGCTCAGGAAATTGCCGACCTGAGCGAGCTTGCCGGCTTCTTCGCCGGTGATGCGCGAGCTGCCGGTGGCGAAATAGATCGACGCCTTCAGCGGGCCGACATCCTGCGGCACATGGAGCGATTCGAGATAGGCGAGGCGGGCGCGGATCGGATCGAGGATCCGGTTCAGCGCAGCTTCGGCCTTCTTGCGGTGATCCAGCGCCTCTTCCGACAGCTGCACGCCCTTCTTGCGGAGCGGCAGG
>Ga0209257_1000687_pt1 | contig 52593 bp, 46 predicted proteins | sample AraplaCvi_mCL_r2_FD_184277 | JGI IMG/M metagenome (GOLD analysis project Ga0209257, IMG submission 184277) | Arabidopsis root microbial communities from North Carolina, USA - plate scrape MF_Cvi_mCL_r2 (SPAdes) (version 2) | ecosystem: Host-associated > Plants > Roots > Endosphere | place: USA...
TCATCGAGCTGGCCTGCAAGCGCAAGATCCCGCTGGTGTTCCTGCAGAACATCTCGGGCTTCATGGTCGGCGGCAAGTACGAGGCCGGCGGCATCGCCAAGGACGGCGCCAAGCTGGTCACGGCGGTCGCCTCGGCCGAGGTTCCGAAGTTCACCGTGCTGATCGGCGGCAGTTTCGGGGCCGGCAACTACGGCATGTGCGGCCGCGCTTACAGTCCGCGCTTCCTGTTCACCTGGCCCAACAGCCGCATCAGCGTGATGGGCGGCGAGCAGGCGGCCAGCGTGCTGTCGACCATCAAGCGCGACGGGATGGAGGCCAAGGGCGAGACCTGGGCGGTCGAGGACGAAGAGGCCTTCAAGGCCCCGATCCGCGCCCGCTACGAGGCCGAGGGCGACCCCTACCACGCCACCGCCCGCCTGTGGGACGACGGGATCATCGACCCGGCCCAGACCCGCGACGTGCTGGGCCTGGCGATCAGCGCCAGCCTGAACGCCCCGATCCCCGAGACCACCTTCGGTGTCTTCCGGATGTAAGCCGGGAAAGGACGAGCCATGACCAATCCCATCGCCGACCCGATCGTCGAGGTCCCGGACACCGACGCCATGACCCCGCTGGTCCATCTGGACTCCACGCCGAGCGGCGCGGTCACCGTCTGGATCAATCGTCCGGCCAGGAAGAACGCCTTTGACGCGGCGACCATCGCCGCCCTGCACCAGGCCTTCGAGACCCTGCACGGGGCGGAGGGCGTGCGGATCGTCTTCCTGCGCGGGGTGGGCGGGGCGTTCAGCGCCGGGGCCGACCTGGAGTGGATGAAGGCCGCCGCCGACTGGAGCGAGGACGACAACCGCGACGACGCCCTGGGCCTGGCCCAGATGCTCAAGGCCCTGCACGACGTCCCGGCCCTGACCGTGGCCCTCGTCGAAGGGCCGGCGTTCGGCGGCGGGGCGGGGCTGGTCGCGGCCTGCGACCACGCCCTGGCGACGGCCGACGCCAAGTTCGCCTTCTCCGAGGTCAAGCTGGGCCTGACCCCGGCCACCATCAGCCCCTATGTGATCGCCGCCCTGGGGCCGCGCACCGCCAAGCTGCTGTTCGCCACCGGCCGGGTGTTCGACGCCGACCAGGCCTGGAGCTACGGCCTGATCGACGAGGTGTTCGACGACGTGGCCGGCCTGGTCGCGGCTCAGGACGCCCTGATCGAGGAGATGGCGCTGTGCGCGCCCGGCGCGATCGGCGACGCCAAGGCCCTGGTCAACGACTTCGTCGGCCAGAAAATCGACCGCGGCCTGATCGACGAGACGGCAAGACGCATCGCCCGCCGCCGCGTGTCGGACGAAGGCCAAGAAGGCGTGCGCGCGTTCCTCGAACGCCGTAAACCCGGCTGGACCATCTAGAGTCGAGCAGGGGGCCAGATGACGGGCGAAATGGAAGCGGCGGCGGCGGACTCGTTCGGCGAGATCTTCAAGCGGCGCAAGAAGCACGCCTTCGAGGGCGTCGGTAAGCCGTGCGCCAATTGCGGGGCCGTCCTGGAAGGCCCGTACTGCCATGCCTGCGGCCAGAACGCCGACACCCACCATCGCTCGATCGGCCACCTGATCTGGGAGGCGATCGAGGGGATGTTCCACCTCGACGGCCGCCTGGCCCTGACGCTGCCGGCCCTGTTCCTGAAGCCGGGCGGGCTGGCCAGGGACTACATGGAGGGCCGGATCGTCCGGCATGTGCCGCCTTTCCGCACGTTCCTGGTCGCCCTGCTGCTGTTCATCTTCGCGGCCGAACACGCCATCCATTCGGCCCAGCACCACGCCGAGGAAGAGGCGCACAGGCGCGCCGAGCGCCTGGCCACGCCGCAGGGGCGCGCCGCCGAGGCCGTCCGCCTGCGGGCCGAGGCCGCCAAGGACCGCGACGCCGGCCTGAAGGAAGCGGCCCAGGACCGCGACGCCGCCTTGGCCGAGGCCGCCGTCGATCGCGACGCGGACTTGAAGGACCCCGACGAGGACCGCGCCAAGGTCCTGGAGCGCTACCAGAAGGACGCGGCCAAGGCCGCCGCCGACTATACGGAGGCGACCGCCAAGGCCCAGGTCGACTACGCCCAGACGATCGCCACCGCCGACCAGATCGCGGCCGGCAAGCTGCCCGAGGGCATGGGGCTGACCCCCGAGGAGACCCGCAAGGCCGAGGCGGCGAAGATCCGGGGCCTGTCGCTGAACGGCGAGGTTCCGTCGGTGACGGTCCACGACGACGGCGAGGTCACGACCGGCGCGACGTCGATCCCGCCGGAAGCCCAGGCCGCGATCAAGCAAGCCAAGCTCAAGGGCCACGATCCGTCCAAGGCCTCCCGCGACTGGCTGAAGGAGAGCATCGCCAAGGCGCGCGAGAACCCCGAGTTCTACGTGCTGGTGCTGTTCACCTGGGGCCACCGCATGGCGGTGCTGCTGCTGCCGATCGTCGGCCTGGCCCTGACCCTGGTCTATCGCAACAAGCCCAAGTTCTTCATCTACGACCACCTGCTGGTGGCGATGAACCTGCTGTCCTTCGCGTTCCTGACCAACGCCCTGGGCCTGGTCCTGCCCGACGCGCTGAAGACCTGGTGGTTCGGGCTGCTGGTGCTCTGGACGCCGGTGAACCTGTTTCAGACCCTGCGGGGGGCCTACGGCTCAAGCATCGTCGGCGCGGCCCTCAAGACGCTGATCGTTTGGTGGGCCACCGTGTTTTCCTTCTCCCTCCTGCTCGTCGGCCTGGCGCTCCTGGCCCTGGCACAGATCTAGGAATTTGGTTTTGATCTCGTCCGTCCTCATCGCCAATCGCGGCGAAATCGCCCGTCGGATCATCCGCACCGCCCGCGAGCTGGGCGTGCGGACGATCGCGGTCTATTCCGAGGCGGACGCCCACGCGCCGTTCGTGATGGAGGCCGACGTCGCCATCCTGATCGGTCCGGCCCCGGCCCGCGAGAGCTACCTGGTCCCGGAGAAGATCCTGGCCGCCGCCCGCCAGACCGGCGCCGAGGCGATCCACCCCGGCTACGGCTTCCTGTCCGAGAACGCCGACTTCGCCCAAGCGGTGATCGACGCCGGCCTGGTCTGGATCGGCCCGCCGCCCTCGGCGATCCGCGCCATGGGCCTGAAGGACGCCGCCAAGAAGGTGATGATCGAAGCCGGGGTGCCCACCACGCCCGGCTATCTGGGCGAGGACCAGACGCCCGAGCGCCTGGCGGCCGAGGCGGCCAAGATCGGCTTCCCCGTGCTGATCAAGGCGGTGGCCGGTGGCGGCGGCAAGGGCATGCGCAAGGTCGATCGCGCGGAGGACTTCGCCGCGATGCTGGCCTCGTGCCAGCGCGAGGCCAGCGCCAGCTTCGGCGACGACCGGGTGCTCTTGGAAAAGTACGTCACCCGCCCGCGCCACATCGAGGTGCAGGTGTTCGGCGACAGCCATGGCGACGTCGTCCACCTGTTCGAGCGCGACTGTTCGCTGCAGCGCCGCCACCAGAAGGTCATCGAGGAGGCCCCGGCCCCCGGCATGGACGAGGCGACCCGGGCCGCCGTCTGCGGGGCGGCGGTCAAGGCCGCCCAGGCCGTGGGCTATGTCGGGGCCGGCACGGTGGAGTTCATCGCCGACGCCAGCGAAGGCCTGCGCGCCGACCGCATCTGGTTCATGGAGATGAACACCCGCCTGCAGGTCGAGCACCCGGTCACAGAGATGGTCACCGGCCAGGACCTGGTCGAGTGGCAGCTGCGGGTGGCCTCGGGCGAGCCCCTGCCGCTGACCCAGGACGAGATCACGCTGGACGGCTGGGCCATGGAGGCCCGCCTCTACGCCGAGAACCCGGCCACGGGCTTCCTGCCGTCCACCGGGCCGCTGACCCATTTCCGCCTGCCCGAGGGCGACGTGCGGGTCGATAGCGCGGTGGAGGAGGGCGGCGAGGTCACCCCGTTTTACGACCCGATGATCGCCAAGTTGATCGCCCACGGCGTCGACCGCGAGGACGCCGCCGCCCGCCTGGCCGAGGCCTGTCGCCTGGTGGAAGTCTATCCCGTCAAGACCAACGCCGCCTTCCTGGCCCGCTGCGCCAGCGATCCGGACTTCGTCGACGGGGCGGTGGACACGGGCTTCATCGAGGCGCGGCTGGACGACCTGACCCGCCGCGAATTCTCCGACGCTCCGACCCTGGCGGCGATCGGTCAGCGGCTGGAGGCCTTCATGGAGGCCGACCAGCCCCGCGCCGACGCATGGGCCAGCGCCCCGTCGCGCCTGCTGGGCTTCCGGATGAACGCGCCCCGGGCGGCGATGAAGCTGCCGCTCACCGTGGACGGCGAGGCCATGCCGCTGCGTGTGGCCCTGGCGGGGGGGACCGGCGAGGACTGGTCGTGGGACATCACGGTCGAGGACGGCCGGCCGCTGGACGACGTCGACGTGCTGCCCACGACCCATGGCGGCGATCCGCTGTACGTGTTCGAGGGCGGCGACGTCCGCGAGTTCGACTTCACGCCGAAGGTCGGCGCGGCCCACGTGGCGGCGTCGGACGGGGCGATCCTGTCGCCGATGCCCGGCAAGATCGTCTCGGTGGCCGTCGAGGCCGGCCAGGCGGTGGTCAAGGGCCAGACCCTGCTGACCCTCGAGGCCATGAAGATGGAGCACGCCCTGGCTGCGCCGTTCGACGGCGTGGTCGTCGAGCTGTCGGCCGTGGCCGGCGGCCAGGTCAGCGAGGGTGTGGTGCTGGCGAAGCTGGAGCCCGCGGCCTGAGCCCCCTCCGGCCCTCCGGGCCACCTCCCCCAAAGGGGGAGGAGCTACGCCGTGCAACTGCTCCCCCTCTGGGGGAGCTGTCGGCGAAGCCGACTGAGGGGGCGCTGCGATCACGCCTTGCATGACGGCTCCACGGCGTTAAATCGGCGCCATGCCCCTGCACATCATCAAGCTGGTCGTCGGCTGCGACAACATCGACGAACTGGTCGCCTGGCACGCCGAGGCCGATCGCCCATGGATCATGCACACGCGGATGACCCCCAAGCGCATCGACGAGGTGCTGGACGGCGGTTCGTTGTACCGGGTGATGAAGGGCCAGATCCTGTGCCGCCAGACGATCCTCAGGATCGACACGGTCGGCGAGGGCCAGGCCTCGCGCTGCGAGGTGACGGTCGACCCGACCATCATTCGCGTCGCCCCCACGCCGCGTCGCCCGTTCCAGGGTTGGCGCTACCTCAGGCACGAGGACGTCCCGCCGGACCTGACCGAGGCCGAGGCCGCCGAAATGCCGGCCGACCTGGCGCGGCAGCTGCGGGAATTGGGGGCTTGGTAGGGGCGTGGATGGCCACGCAAACCGGTTTAAGTGGCCGCCCGTATTGACAATGTAGATACAGGGGCCAAAATGCAGGCATGGCGAGAACCCGGACCAAGGCTGCCCCAACCGCGTCCGCTGATGGCGATCTGCGGTCCGCCATCAAGGGTTCGATCAATCTTCGGATCGAGGCTCAGACCCGTCAGTTGATCGATGACGCCGCTGCGGTGCTCGGTAAGACCCGCACGGAGTTCATGGTCGATAGCGCGCGCGCGCAGGCGATCGATGTCTTGTTGGACCAACGTCTCTTTGTGCTCGACGCCGAGCGCTATGACGCCTTCATGCAGGCGCTCGATAACCCGCCGGCGCCAGGACCAAAACTGCGCGCCCTTTTGCGGCGGACACCCCAGTGGTCGAGCTGAGTTCGTCCGCCCCACCACTGGCCGAACTCTCTGAACCTGTACCGCTTTCAGCCGACCACGATCTGTCGGCCTTCGATTGCGGGGTGGCGGTGCTGAACGATTGGCTCAAACAGCGGGCGGCGAAGAACGAGAGCCGGTTCTCTCGCACCTATGTCGTTTGCGAAGGCGACCAGGTTGTCGGCTACTACTGCATCTCCGCGGGCGCCGTTGAACGAGCCGCTGCGCCTGGCAAGGTCCGGCGCAATGCTCCCAACGCCATTCCGATATCAATCATTGGACGCCTTGCCGTCAGCCGCACCCATGCTGGCCGCGGACTTGGCGCGGACCTCTTGGGGGATGCCTTGAGGCGGATCGCGGTCGCCTCGCAGAGCATCGGTATCGGCGCGGTGATGGTGCAGGCCAAGGACGAAGCCGCTAAGCGCTTCTACCTGCGTTGCGCGGAGTTCGAAGAATATCCAGAAGAGAGCCGCACGCTCTACCTGCCTATCGAGACCGTCATCGCGGCGTTCAGCTAGACGGGATCTCGGATGGCTCAATGTCCGCTTCCTGCAGCGGGTTCAAATTCCGCTCATGACGCCAAGGACGCTCAGCCGCGGCGGGGATTCAGGCATCTCTATCCCCGCCGGCGCCGGGACAAAGTCCAACCTTTCCAAAGCCCTGAAAAATAAACAGCGTCACCAACGCGCCAGCCCTTGAACTTACTGCACAATCAGAGCTGTCCCCATCGCGGGGGAGGGCTCTTGGTACCGGCCCAAGCAGGCGATGGGGATGGAACCGAGCGGGGCCGCCTGGGCCTGGCGATCGGCTCCCGGCGGGCGGCGGGGCTCAGAAGGCTCCAAGGTCCGGCGGGGACGGTGGCGGGACGGGCGGGTCGACGGGGCCGGGAGTTTCAAACCGGTCTGTTCCAGGATCAGTCGGAGTCGCCGACGGCCCCATCCGGGCGACCAGATCCTGCCCGTCCGAGGGGGAACGTCGATCGGGATGAAACAAGCCCTCAGTCGCCGTCCCTCGAGACAAACGGTTCCGCGGAGCGGTCAGGTCAAGCCGAAACGCACACTCACTACCCACGGTCATCCGGGCTCGGCCCGGACCGCTCCGCGCCTCCCCATCAGCTCAGCGGCTTTCCGCGTGAGGCGGCCAAGCCGTGTCTTCAGCCAGGATCAGGGATAACGCTTGTTCGAGCAGTCTGATCTGTTCCTAGTCCACCGCCATGTTGTCGATCAGCCGGGTCTTGCCCAGCCAGGCCGCGACCAGGATCCGGCCCCGGGCGTCGCCGATCGGCCCGGGGCCCAGGCGCGACAGGTCGCCAGCCTCGCGGATGTCGACATAGTCCACCTGGCGAAAGCCGGCGGCGAGGAGGGCGGTCTTGGCGGTTTCCTCGGCCTCGTCGATCCGCCCGCCCGCGGCGACGGCCTCGGCGGCGGCCCTGATGGCGTTCGGCAGGGCGACGGCGGCGGCGCGCTCTTCGGCGCTGAGATAGGCGTTGCGCGAGGACAGGGCCAGGCCGTCCGCGGCCCGGGCGGTCGGCGCGCCGACGATCTCGACCGGGATGTCCAGGTCCCGGACCACCCGCTTGATGACCTGCAGCTGCTGGTAGTCCTTCTCGCCGAAGATCGCCACGTCGGCCTGGGACTGCAACAGCAGCTTGGTCACCACCGTCGCCACCCCGCCGAAGAACTGCGGACGGGCCGCGCCCTCCAACGGTTCGGAGACGCCGGTCAGGTTGACCGTGGTCGAGAAGCCGGGGGCGTACATCTCCGACACGTCCGGCGCGAACATCAGGTCGCAGCCGACCCCGGCCAGCAGTTCGGCGTCGCGGGCCTCGCCGCGGGGATAGGAGTCGAAGTCCTCGTGCGGGGCGAACTGCTTGGGATTGACGAAGACGCTGGCCACTGTGCGCCGGGCGCGGGCCTGGCCGAGCTGGACCAGCGACAGGTGCCCCTCGTGCAGGGCGCCCATGGTCGGGATCAGCGCCACGCGCTCGCCGGCGGCCTTCCAGGCGGCGACCTGGGCGCGCAGGTCGGCGACGGTGCGGACGATTTTCAGCGTCGATTTCGCCACGGCGAACTCCTGCCTCGAACAGGCGTTGGCTTATGACGGACGCACGCCCAGGCGTCCACCTGCGACAATGGGTCCACAGGGAAGGAGGCCGGGATTGACGTCGCGCCCTCTCAGGGCGTCTCCTGCGTGTTAATCTTTCATTGAGAGTCGCCGAGTCGGGCGAAAAGAAGGAAAGAAGGCATGGCCGAAACGCGTGTCATCGTCGTCGGCAACGAGAAGGGCGGGGCGGGCAAGTCCACCATCGCCGTCCATCTCGCCACCGCGCTGCTCTACGGCGGCGCCAAGGTGGCGCTGCTGGATCTCGACCTGCGCCAATGCACCTCGATGCGGTTCTTCGAGAACCGCAAGGCCTGGGTCGCCGGCAACGGCGTGACCCTGCCCGAGCCGCTGTCGTTCCGGCTCAGCGACGACGACATCAAGCTGGCCGCCGCGCCGGAGGAAGACCAGGTCGCCAAGTTCGAGGCCGCCTTCGTCGCCGCGCGCGAGGCCGCAGACTTCGTGCTGATCGACACCCCCGGCGGCGACACGGCCATCTCGCGCATGGCCCACGGCCTGGCCGACCTGATCGTCACCCCGATGAACGACAGCTTCGTCGACTTCGACATGCTGGGCCACGTCGACCCGGTGACCATGGAGCTGCAGAAGCCCAGCCTCTATTCCCTGACCGTCTGGGAGGCCCGCAAGGCCCGCGCCCTGTCGGGCCAGCGCCAGGCCCTGGACTGGGTGGTGCTGCGCAACCGCCTGGCCACCACCGAGGCCCGCAACCGCAAGCGCGTCGAGGACCGCCTGACGGCCCTGTCCAAGCGGGTCGGCTTCCGCATGGGCCCCGGCCTGCGCGACCGGGTGATCTATCGCGAACTGTTCCCGTTCGGCCTGACCATCGCCGACCTGTCGCCGCAGGTGCGTCCGGTGCCGGTGTCGCTGCAGCACTTGGCCGCGCGCCAGGAACTGCGGGCCCTGATGCACGCCCTTGGCCTTTCGGCCTATTCCGGGGAAACTCTGCTCGCCGCCCAATAGAACCAGGGCCGGCGCCGGGATTCACGCTTGATGTTCTATCTGCTGCTGGGCGGCGCGATCCTGCTGTTCGTCCTGTCGGGCCGCGCCACGCGCGCGCTGAAGGGCGACGGCTGGCGGATCGGCGCGGGCATAACCGCGCTGCTGGCCTTCGCGGGCGCGGCCTATGCCGGCCTGCGCAGCGAGTGGCCGGTCTGCATCGTGCTGCTGGTCATCGGCGCCTGGAGCGCCACGACCGCTCGCCAGCGTCCGGCGGTCTTCAAGGCCCGGCGGACCGAAGGCGGGCCCAGCCTCAGCGAGGCGCGGGCGATCCTCGGCGTAGGGCCCGAGGCGTCCAGGGCCGAGATCCAGGCGGCCTATTCCCGGCTGATCCGCATGGCCCACCCCGACAAGGGCGGCACCGCCGGCCTCGCCGCCCAGCTCAACGCCGCGCGGGACCGGTTGCTGGAGGGGAAGTGAAGTAGGGTCTCTGACGCCCGTGGCCTGGCGGGCGCCGTCCCGGCCGCTGCGCAGCTAGGCCCGCGCCTCGAAGCGGCGGTCGCCGGAGCCGATCTCCAGCACCAGCCGGCCGCGCTGCATGCCCTTGAGCGTGACGCCGGGCGCCTGGGCGGCCGGAACGCCGTCGACCCGCACCGCGTCGGGCGCGCGGGCGGGGATGTGGACCTCGGCCCGGCTGTTGGCCGGAGCGACCAGATGCAGCTCGAAACCGCCGTCGGGCTTCAAGGCCCAATCGGTGCTGATCCGGCCCAGCACGCTGTCATAGTCGCCGCCGCCCTGGGACACGCGAGGGTCCAGCACCGGATCGAAGCGGAACGACAGGAAGCCCGGCCGGATCGGCTCGATCCCGGCGATACGGCGGAAAATGAAGCCTGTCACCGCCCCCAGGGCGTAGTGATTGTAGGAGTTCATGGACACGTCGCCGACGTCGCCGTTCCACCGCTCCCAGATGGTCGTGGCGTTCTTGCGGATCATGTAGCCCCAGGACGGGAAATCGGTCCGCAGCAGCAGGTCGTAGACCAGGCTCTGCTGGTCGTTGTCGGCCAGGGCGTCCAGGCTGAAGGGCGTGCCCAGGAAGCCGGTCGACAGCAGGGTCCCGCGCCGACGGATGTCGGCGACCAGATGGCCGGTGGCGGCGGCGCGCAGGGGCTCGGGAACCAGGCCGAAGCGCAGGGCCAGGATGTAGCCGGCCTGCGAGCCGTTGCCCAGAGAACCGTCGGGGCGGACGAACTCGCGCTGGAAGGCGTCGACGATCCGGGCGGCCAGGTCTCGGTAGCGGACCGCTTCGGGGCGACGGCCCGAACCCATCGCCATCTCGGCCATGGCGTCGGCCGACCGCTTCCACATGGCCGTGCCGATCAGGGCCTTGGGCGTGGTCTCGTCGCCGGGACTCTTGGCGTCCAGGGCCACCCAGTCGCCGAAGTCGTAGCCGCGTTCCTTGCGCCAGATCAGGTCCGGATTGTTCTTGCGGATGAAGGCCAGGTAGCGGGTCATCGCCGCCCAGTTCTGGTCGACGATGGCGGTGTCGTTGTAGCGCTTCCAGACCGTCCAGGGCAGGATCACGCCGGCGTCGGCCCAGCCGGGCGAAGCGCCCAGGCCCAGGTCCGCCCAGCCGGCCGGCGCATAGTCGGGGAACTCGCCGCGCGGGCCCTGGGCGTCGCGCATGTCCCGGCCGAACCGCTCGGTGAAGGCCGCGACGTCCATGTTGAAGGCCGCCGCGTCCCAGAAGACGTTGGCGTCGCCGGTCCAGCCCAGCCGCTCGTCGCGCTGCGGGCAGTCGGTCGGCAGGCCGAAGAAGTTGGACCTCTGGCTCCACAGGCTGTTGCGCCACAGCTGCTGGATCACCGGATTGGCGATGCGCAGGTGGCCGGTCTCGGCCAGGTTCGAGGACACCACCACGCCTTCGACGTCGTCGGCCGTTGGGGCGCGGCCCAGGGCCTCGGCCAGGCCCTCGACCTCGACATAGCGGAAGCCGAAATAGGTGAAGCGCGGCTCGTAGGTCTCGCCCGCCGGGTCGCCTTTCAGGGTGTAGACCAGGGCCGCCCGGGCGGCCCGCAGGTTGGACTGGTCGGCCCGGCCGTCGGCGGTCAGCACTTCGGCGAAGCGCAGCGTCACCACCTGGCCGGCGCCCCCGCGCACCTTCAGCCGCGCCCAGCCGGCGAAGTTCTGGCCGAAGTCGAAGACGTGGCGCGATCCGACCGCGGTGACGGACACGGCGCGCAGCGTCTGGATCCGGCGGATCGGCGGACTGATCTGGGCCTTCAGCGCGCAGGGCGGCGTCGGGGCGATGTCGGCCGTGCGCCAGGCGGCGGCGTCGAAGCCCGCGGTCGACCAGCCGGCCTGCTCCAGCCGGGCGTCGTAGTCCTCGCCGTAATAGATCTCGCCGCGCGTGACCGGAGCCCGAGCCAGGCGCCAGGACTCGTCGCTGACGATCGTGTCGCGCGTCCCGTCGGCATAGGTGATCTCCAGCTGGCCCAGGAAGCGCAGGGGCGCGTCGCCGAAGGCGTAGCGTCCGGCCGGGGCGACATAGCTGCCGTACCAGCCGTCGCCGACCATCGCCCCGATGGCGTTGTCGCCGGGGACCAGCAGGTCGGTCACGTCGTAGGCGCGATAGAGCGCCGTCTTGCGGAAGTCGGTGCTCTCGGGCGTCAGCAGGGCGTCGCCGACCCGCCGGCCGTTGATCTGGGCCTCGTAGGCGCCCAGGGCGGTGGCGTAGAGGCGGGCGCGGGCCACCGGGCGAGCGACCGCGAAGGTCTTGCGCAGCAGGAAGGCGCCGTGGCCCGGCCAGGCCTGGGTCTGGGTCTTCGAGACCTCGGCCGGCGCCCAGCGGGTGTCATCGAAGCCGGGAGCCGTCCAGCCGTCGGGCGCGTGCAGGGCCGTCTTCATGCCGCGCGACGTGAGCCGCAACACCTTGCCGCCGGCCAGGTCGGCGCGGATCATCACCGCGGTGGCGATCTCGTGCAGCTTGGGCTCGTTGAACCCCGACGGGTCCCTGACCCGGACGGCGATCACATGGCGGCCGGCGGCGAGTCTGTGGCGGGTCTCGGCGATCGGCGCGACGCCGTAGGCGATGGGCGAGTGCGGCGGGCGCTGGACGGGCTGGCCGTTCAGCCAGACCTCGGACTCGGCGTTGGCGATCGAGAACAGGGTCGCCGTCGCGGCGCCGGGCAGGTCGAAGGCCAGGCGGAAATGGCGGGGCGAACGGTCGGCCGGACGGTCGCCGCGCATCCACAGCAGGCCCGCCTGGCGGTCGGCGCGCGCCAGCTCGGTCTCGGCCGCGATCCACTTGGCGCGCCAGTCGGCCGGTTCCAGCAGACCGGTCTCGAAGCTGGCGACAGCGCTGGTGGCGCGGCGGCCCTTGTTGTCGCGCACCAGGACGCGCCACCAGACGATCTGGCGCGACCGCAGCGGACTGCCCAGCCACGAGACGTCCATGCTCTGGTCGGTCAGCACCTCGCCGGCCTGCCACAGGTCGGGCGTTCCAGCCTCGAGCAGGGCGCGCGAGCTGGCGGCCTGGATCTCGTAGCGGGTCTGGCGCACGTCGGGATCGGGGCTGGCCAGGCGCCAGGACAGGCGCACGGCCTGGTCGTCGACGCCCAGCGGCGCGGTCATCGAGCCGGCCTTCAGGTCGACAACCTCCAGGCCCGGGGTGTGCAACGCCTGCGCCGCCAGCGTCGGCGCCGAGACCGCGACCCCGGCCAGGCCGGCGCCCATCATCAATCCACGGCGGGAAACGGTCATCGGGCGGTCTCCGTCACGGGACGCGGTCCCGCCTTGTCGATCACGGCGCGCGCCTCGGCCGGCCAGTCACGGGTGGGAATCAGGAGGTTATTTTCGGCGACATTGCCGATCTCGGCCAGCCAGCGGCCGCCGGTGCGTGGCGAGCTGCGCCAGTTGCCGGTCGCGAGATTGTCGGTCGAGATCCTGCGCCGGTACATCTTGCCGGCGGTGTTGATGTTCAGCCACTTGCCCCGGGTGTCGATGACGTTGCCGCTCACCCGGAGGTGCTTGGAACCTTCATCCAGATAGACGCCGATCCTGTCGCCGATGTCGAAGACGTGGTTGCCCCGGATCACCGCGCCCGGATTGGCCGACAGGTTGTAGATCGCCCCGCCGTCCATGTACCAGGTCTTCACCCCGTGGATCCGGTTGCCCTCGACCACGGTGTTCCGCAGCGTCGTCGGCGTCGCGTAGCGGGTGTTGTGCAGATAGCCCTTCTGGTTTTCGTCATAGTTCGGGTTGCCGCCGGCGTCGTTGTAGCCCCAGCCCCAGCCGATCGCGACGCCGTCATAGGGCGCGTCCGAGATGTCGTTGTGGAGGATGCGGGCGCCGTCGACATAGGTGGTCAGGATGGCGGCGTTGTCCTTGTAGTCCTGGCTGACGGTGGCGACGGTGTTGTCGGCGATCTCCAGGTCGGCGTTGACCAGCTCCGGCGTCGAAGGGTGGTGGGCGTCCTCGCGCACGCCGCCGGCCATGATCGCTCCGCCCGACAGCACGGCGAACAGGTTACGGCGGACGCGGACGCCGCGCGTGGCCAGGCCGACGCCGGCGAGATTGGCGTTGGGGTCGTTGCCGACGCCCAGGGCGACCTGGCCCAGCTGCGAGAACTGGTTGTCCTGGAAGACGATGTCGCGCGCCGCCGCGACCTGGACGGCGGCGGGGATCTGGCTCCATTTCTGGCGCATGGACTCGAATTCGGGGCAGCCCCAGCCGCAGGTCGCCCAGGCGTCGGCGGGGCGCATCGGCGAGGGATCCTTCAGGAAGGTCCCGCTCTGCTGGTTGGCGTAGCCGGTCGGCTCCGACGGCCCCATCCACGAGGTGTACGAGAAGCGCAGGCCCTGGAAGGTCATGTTCCGCACCGGCGCGCCTGGCGTACCGCCGATCGAGGCCAGGGCGGGCAGGGCGGGGACCGTGACGCGCAGCCTGGCGATGTCGTCGTCCTCGGCGATGCGCAGGTAGAGCTTGCCCGCCTTCGGATCGACGAACCACTGGTAGGGCTTGGCGCGCCAGTCGTTGGTCTTGCCGATCAGTTCCGGGGCGTTGACCAGGAACAGGCGCGAATCCTCCGGGAAGATCGGCTTGGTCAGGGTGTCGTAGCCCCAGGTGTTGTTGTCCCAGGCGGGCTGGCGCATCGTCACCTTGGCGCCGTCGATCGCGGCCACGGGTGAAATGCGGTCGGTGAAGAACCCCGTCGCCTCGACCTCCAGCCGCTCCGGATGGGCCAGGGTCGACAGGAAGGCCAGGTCCGGATTGACGATCTCGAAGCCGGTGGCGGTGAACCTGACGTCCGAGGGCCTGATCTCGAGCCAGGGACGTTCGGCCAGGGTGTCGTCGACCCAGACCTGGCGGGTGTCCAGACCCTTGGGAATGTCGGCGACATAGAGGCGCCGCTTCTCGTCGAACGGCTTGAAGCCGGTGACGTCGAAGCCGCCGGAGATCAGCGGGCGAGCTCCGGCCGCGCCGCGCCAGACCACCCGATGGTCGCCCTGGCCGCCGTCGGCGGCGGTGAACACCAGGGGGCGGTCCAGTCGATATTCGCCAGCGGCGATCTCGACCGTCACGTCGGTCTTGAGGTTGTTGGCTCGCACCAGGGCCTGGGCGCGGGTCAGGCTGCGCACCGGCTTGCCGGCGCCGCCCGAATTGTGGTCGTCGCCTTGGGGAGAGACATGGATGACCACCGGCGCCTGGGCCGCCGCGGCGACGACCCAGGCGAGGGCGACAGTCGAGATCGTGATGGCCGCGGCGCGGCGAATGACGAAGGCTTTGACCATCACGAACTCCCCAGTTTTTGTTATGAACCGGCTCTTCGGCCGGCTCCTTCGGTGCGGGCGGCCTTGGCCCGCGAACGTCAGGCCTGGCCGACGACCTGCCGTTGCTGGCCCAGCCCCTCGATGCCCAGCTCCATCACGTCGCCGACATCCAGATAGACCTCTGGCCGCTGCCCCAGGCCGACGCCGGGCGGCGTGCCGGTCGAGATGACGTCGCCGGGCTGCAGGGTCATGAACCGCGAGAGGTAGGCGACGATGAAGGCGGGCTTGAAGATCATGGTGGCGGTGGAGCCGTCCTGGAACGTCTTGCCGTTGACCGTCAGCCACATCTTCAGGTTCGCCGGATCGGCGACCTCGTCGCGCGTCACCAGCCAGGGACCGATGGGGCCGAAGGTGTCGCAACCCTTGCCCTTGTCCCAGGTGCCGCCGCGCTCCAGCTGGAAGGCCCGCTCGGAAACGTCGTTGATCACGCAATAGCCGGCGATGTGCGCCTCGGCGTCCGCTTCTTCGACATAGCTGGCGGTCTTGCCGATCACGACGCCCAGCTCGACCTCCCAGTCCAGCTTGGTCGAGCCGCGCGGCTTCAGCACCGTGTCGTTGGGGCCGACGATCGCCGAGGTGGCCTTGGTGAACAGCACCGGCTCCTCGGGGATGGGCAGGCCGGATTCGGCGGCGTGATCGGCGTAGTTCAGGCCGATGCATAGGAACTTGCCCACCTTGCCCACGCAGGGGCCGTAGCGGACGTCCGCCGGCGCGAGGGGCAGGGTCTCGAGGTCCACGGCGCGCAGCTTGGCCAGCGCCTCGTCGGACAGGGCCGCGCCGTCGATATCGGCCACTACGCCGCTGAGGTCGCGCACCCGGCCCTGGGTGTCGAGAGCGCCGGGTTTTTCCTGGCCGGCGGCGCCGAAGCGGAGCAGTTTCATGGGGTATCCCTCTTGCCTTGGTCCTAATTGACCCAGCCGCCGTCGATGACGTTAGCGGTACCCGTTGTAAAGGCGGACTCGTCCGAAGCCAGGTAGACCGCCAGGGCGGCCAGCTCCTCCACGCGGCCGAAGCGTCCCATGGCCTGGCGGGCGGTGAACTCGGCATAGGCCTTGTCGAAGTCGCCGGTGTCGCGCAGGCGCTGCAGCAGGGACGGGGTCTCGACCGTGCCGGGGCAGATGGCGTTGCAGCGCACGCCCTGGGCCACGAAGTCGGCGGCCACGGCCTTGGTCAGGCCGATCACGGCCGCTTTGGTGGCGCCGTAGGCGAAGCGGTTGGGCACGCCTTTGATCGATGAGGCGATCGAGGACATGTTGATGATCGACCCTCCGCCGCCCCGGATCATCGCCGGCAGGAAGGCGCGGATCATCCGGTACTGGGCCGTGACGTTCAGGGCGTTGGAGAAGGCCCAGTCCTCCTCGTCGCAGTCGAGGATCGTGCCGGCGTGGACGAAGCCGGCGCAGTTGTAGAGCACGTCCACCTGTGGGAACTCCTCGGCGATGGTCCGGATCGCCTCGCGGTCGGTCACGTCCAGCCGGCGCACGACCAGGCCGTCGGCGTCGGCCAGGGGCTCGACGTGGATGTCGACGGCGATCACCGTCGCACCCTCGCGCCTGAACGCCTCGGCCGTCGCGCGGCCGATGCCCTGCGCCGCCGCCGTCACCAGCGCTGTCTTGCCCGAGAGCCTCATCGATCCATCCAAACATAAGACGTATTATGTTTGCTAATGGCGTCGCACCTATGCGTCAAGATCGTCCCGGGCTCCGCCCCAAAAGAAAAACCGCACCACGACAAGCGTGGTGCGGCGGCCTTGATCGGCAGGAGGGAAGGGGATCTAGAAGCGCACCCGGACGCCGCCGGCGACACGCCGGCCGGTGGTGCGGAACTCCTTGGTGCGGTCGGGCGTGACCGAGTAGATGAACTCTTCCTCGTCGGTCAGGTTCAGGCCGTCGACGAACACCGTGAAGTGGTCGGTCACGTTGTAGGACGCCCCGACGTCCAGCTGGCCGTAGCTGTCGAAATATTCCGGCTCGCCGTTGCGGCCCGAGGCGACCTGCAGGAACTTGTCGCGCCAAGTATAGGCCACGCGCGCCTGGATCGGACCCTTCTCGTAGAAGCCCACCAGGCTGTAGGAATATTTCGACAGGCCTTCCAGCCCGTACGACACGTTTGCGACGGTGTTGGTGTAGTTGGCGTTGGATTCGGCGTAGGTGAAGCTGGTCTGCACGCCCAGGCCGTCGAACGGCGCGGGCAGGTGGCCGAACACCTGGCGGTAGCCCAGCTCAAAGCCCTTCACGACCGCCCCGTCGCCGTTGTCGGGCACGGTGACCTGGAAGGTCACCTGGTCCACCTTCTGGGGCGTGGTGACCAGGGTCACGAACGAGTCGATGTTCTTGTAGAAGGCCGCGAACGACAGCAGCGACAGGTCGTCGAAGTACCATTCCAGCCCACCCTCGACCTGGGTGGCGCGGAACGGCTGCAGGTCGGGGTTGCCGCGCTTGATGGTCTCGTTGCCCGGGTTGGTCTGGATGGATTGGCGCGGCGACAGGTCCGATAGGGTCGGCCGGGTCATCACGCGCGAGGCGGCCAGGCGCAGGATCAGGTCGTCGGTCAGGTTCAGGCGGGCGTTCACCGACGGCAGGATGTCGGTGTAGTGGCCATCGAAGCTGACGGGGACGACAGGCGAGACGGTGATGATGTTCTGGCCCGCGCCGTTCGGCTTGGCGCTGGTCACCGTGCGCGAGGCGCCTGACGAGGTGTAGTCGGTGTCCTCGATCCGGACGCCCAGGTTGATGGCCAGGGGCATCGAGCCCAGGTCCGTCCTGATGTCGGCCATCAGGTAGCCCAGCAGCACCTTCTCATCGACCACCGACGAGCCCGACGGCGAGTAGACCGCCTGATTGAACGCCTTACCGTCGCGAGTGGCGTACTCCTTGACCTGCAGGATCAGCGCGCGGGGATCGTAGATCAGCCAGTCGTGGAGGATCTTGTCGCCGTACTGGCCATTGAAGAAATTCCGGTTGGTCGGCTGGAACAGCGAGGTCGGCAGGACCTGGTTGGAGTCGCAATAGGCGCACTGCTCGCCGAACGGCATCTCGTTGGAGGTGATGGTCTTGGTGCGGTTCTGGGCCGAGAAGCCCGCGCTGACCGAGACGGCGCCGGGTGGCTTCCAGGAGGCGTCGACCTTGTACTCCTCGATCTCGTCGTCGACGTCCGACCCGCCGCCCCAGATGTAGTAGTGGGCCGTCACGCCCTGGGGGTTGGTCGCGGCGTCGGCGTAGCTTGGGCTGGTGAATCCGTAGGAATACATCGGGCTGCCGCCGCGGCGGTCGAACCATGTGTCGACGTTCTTGCGCCGGATGGTGGTGAAGTCGTTGTCCTCCTTGCCGCGGCGTTTGGCCTTGGAGGTCGAGGCGTCGAACGAGACGGTCAGATCGTCGGTGGCCTGCCACCTCACGTTCAGGCCCAACTGGTCGGTGGTGACCTTGCGGTGGTCGTACTGGATGATCTGGTCGACGAAGCCGCCCTGGTAGCGCTGGTAGACCGCCTCGCCGCCCTGGACGACCTGCTCGACCAGCGCGCCGCCGGCGAAGTCGTAGGCCAGGCCGGTTTGCTGTTCGATGATGTCGGCCTTGGCGTAGAGAGCGTCCAGGCTGACCGTCAGGCGGTCGGTCGGCTTGTACTGAACGACGCCGTTCAGGCCGGTCATCTTCTTGTCGCGCTCGAAGAAGAACGGCGACAGGTTCGAGGGCATCGAGACGTTGCTGAACGGCGCGACGCCCGGGCCGATGCGGCCACCGGGGACGCCGGCCAGATTGTAGTAGGAGTCGGTGCTGGACCGGTGGACATGGCCCGCGCCGATGGTGAACTCGTCGTCGCGCACCTTCTGCTTGGAATAGGAGACCGACAGGGCCGCGCCCAGGGTGTGCTCCTCGTTGCGCCAACTGACCACGCCTGACGTTTCGGGATTGTAGGTGTCGCGCAACTCGGCCCAGGTCGAGCCGACCGAGCCGGCGAAGCTGAAGGGCTTGCGCTGGTCCAGCGGACGCAGGGTGCGCACGTCGATGGTGGCGCCGATCGAGGCGCCGTTGATGTTGGCCTGGGGCGACTTGTAGACGTCGGCCCCGGCGATGATCTCGGACGGCAGGACGTCGAACGAGAACTCGCGGCCGTTGTTGTCGGTGGCCAGGGTGCGGCCGTTGACGGTCACGGCGTTGAACTTCGGACCGAAGCCGCGCACCGACACGTAGCGGCCTTCGCCCCGGTTGCGCTCGATGGTCACGCCGGCGATGCGCTGCAGCGACTCGGCGACGTTTTGGTCAGGCAGCTTGCCCAGGTCTTCCGAGGCGATGGAGTCGACCACCCCGACGGCCTGGCGCTTGATGTCGATCGATTGCTGCTGGCTGGCGCGGATGCCGGTGACGACGACCTCCTCCACGGCGTTGGCGTTCGGCGCGGAGGCGGGCGGCGCGTCTTGCGCTACGGCCATGACGGGAATCGCCCAGGCCCCGATCAGCCCCAACGCGGTGGCGGCCAGCATAGTCGTCTTGGTGGACATCCTCGGATCCTGTCGTTTCTACCCCGGTGGCCGGTTTACCGGCCTTGTCGCGACGTTAATCGTCGACAAGATGTATGTCAAATTATCATCATACATCTTATGAATTTGAACTCAGCGCACCGACTTGATCGGGGCCACCAGGAAGGCCGAGCTGAAGACGAACAGGATCGCGGCGACGAAAATGGCGGCGTAGTTGTTGTCGAACAGGTGCAGCAACACGGCCGCCATGACAGGGCTGATGATCTGCGGGATGTTGACCGCCGTGGTCAGCACGCCCAGGTCCTTGCCCTCGTCGCCGACGGCGGTCTTGGGCAGCACCTGGGTCATCAGGGCCATGTCGATCGACATGAACATGCCGTAGCCGACGCCGATCGCGCCGGCGTAGATCCACATGCCCGCCATGGTTGGCAGGATTAGCGGCGCGACCATGGCGCCGCCCATGATCAGGCTGGAGGCCACGACGAACGGCTTGCGCCGCTGCAGGCGGTCCGACAGGAAGCCCGAGGCCAGGGACGAGACGATCAGGCAGACCAGGGTCAGGATCGCCAGGTTGGCGATGGCGATGTTGGAGCCGGCGTCCGACAGGCCGATGTAGTCGCGCAGGATATAGAGCAGATAGGCCGCCACGGCCTGGTAGCCCATGTAGACGGTGAAGCGTCCGGCGAAGGCCCAGGCGAAGTCCGGATGATCCTTGGGGCTGATCCAGAAGCTGGCGGCGAAGGCTTTCCAGGAGAAGGGCCGGGACGGCAAGTCGGCGCTGGACGACTCGCGATTGATCAGCACGAAGGCCAGGCACGAGACGGCGATCGCCGCAGCGAACAGGCCATAGGCCAGCACCCGCGCGTCGGCCAGATAGCCGGCGACCACGGTCCCCGCGGTCAGTCCGGCGGTCATGCCCGCGCCGACGACGCCCGACACCAAGCCGCGCGTGTGCGGCGGGAACCGGTCGGCGATCACGGTCGTCATCGCTGGCTGCATCGAATTGTAGGCGACGGCCGCCATGACCCATAGCACCATCAGCGACCAGAAGCTGGTCATCCACGAGACGCCGAACAGGCACAGCGATCCGATCAGCGAGGCGATCGCGATCCAGGGCGAGCGCCGGCCCCAGCGCGTCCGGGTGCGGTCCGACAGGGCGCCGGCGATTGGCGTGGTCAGGGTCGAGAACACCGAGGTGACGGCGAACATCAGGGCCAGGTTGTTAGCCTTCTGGCTGGGATTCAGGGCGGCGATCTGGTTGGGCAGCAGCACGCCCAGCACGCCGCTGTAGAGCGCCATCAGCAGGAAGAAATTGACCATCAGCGACAGCTGCAGGCGCAGGCGCCCGGCGCCGGCCGTGCTCGCGACGGGGATGGCGGTGTCGATCGTCATGGAAGCGTCTCCGGCGCCAGGGCGTAGAAGGCGGTCGCGGTCCCGGATTCGATCCGGCGCCGGTCGTGCGAGGGTAGGGCGGCCGTCGCCGCTTCGAAGATGGCGCGCCAGCGGGCGTAACCGCCGGCCAGATCGACGACCGGCCAGTCGCCGCCGAACATCAGGCGTTCGGAGCCGAAGCAGTCCAGGGCGTGGTCGATGTACGGGTGCAGCGTGCCGTCCAGGCCGCCTGGCCAGCGGTCCTGGGTCGTCAGGCCGGAAATCTTGGCCGACAGGTTCGGAAAACCGGCCAGGACTCGCAGGCTGTCGGCCCAGCCGGAGCCGTCGATGTCGCCGGCGTGGGCGGCGATGTCGGGCTTGCCCAGATGATCGAGCACCACGCGGGCGTCGGGCTGGCGCGCGAACAGCTGGGCCAGCAGGTCGATGAGCCGCGGGAGTTGGTGGTCGCGGGCGCAGAGGTCGATCGTCAGGCCGCGCCGGGCGGCGGCGACCAGGCCGTCCAGATGCCTGCGGTCGGTGATGAAGTCGTCAGGCTCGTTCTGAACCGAGCGCCGCACGCCGCGCACCATGGGGCGCTGGCGCAAGGCGTCGAGATGCGGGGCGACCGCCTCCCCCAGTTCGAGCGGCGCGAAGGCGACGATGCTGAGGATCTCCAGGTCCGGATGCTTCAGGCTGGCCGCCCAGTCGATCTCGTCCAGCGCCTGTGTGGGCGCGCAATCGGCCTGGACGAAGACGGCCTGGCGCACGTCGGATCCCGTCGTCGTCCAGTCCTCCGGGCCATGCCGGCCCGCGATGGCCGGAACCTGGGCCAGCCAGTCGTAGTCGAGCCGCGCCGGATCCCAGAGATGCAGGTGCGCGTCGATCATGCGCCCGCCTTGCCGCCATGGCCCGGCAGCAGGTCCCAGCCGAGATCCTTGACCGGCGCGAGGGCGGACTGGGCGGCGGCCAGGATCTTGGGATCGATCGGGGTAGTGAGGGCGGCGATGTTCCGGCGCAGGGTCTCGGGCTGCGACATGCCGACGACGGTCGAGACAACGCCGGCCTCGCTCGCCGTCCGTAGGGCGAACTGCAGGGCGACGAACGACAGGTCCGCGCCGAGCGCCCGGCAGCGCCGCGCCGCCGCCATCGCCGCGTCCCGCACCCGGTCATGGGCGGGGTGCCAGTCGGGCGGACCGTTGGCCGTGAGCAGGCCCATGCCCAGCGGCGAGGCGTTGAATACGGCCACGCCGCGCGCGGACAGCCGTCGTGCGACGGGCGCCAGGCGCTGGTCCTGCAGGGTGTAGGTGCAGTAGGCCATCACCGTGTCGACGGGTTCGGCGAGGGCGACCTGCTCCAGCAGATCAAGATCGTAGCCGGTGACGCCGATCCGTCCGACCACCCCCTGGGCCTTGAGTTCGCGCAGGGCAGGCAGGGCTTCGTCCAGCAATTGCCGGCGGTCGCCGTATTCGATGTCGTGGCACTGCAGGACGTTGATCCGGTCCACGCCCAGGCGCGCGAGGCTTTCGTCCAGGCTGCGCAGGACGGCTTCGCGCGAGAAGTCCCAGGTCTTGTCGCCCTGGCGGCCGACCTTGGTCATCAACGCGAAGTCGTCGCGCGGGACGCCGCGCAGCGCCACGCCGAGCACCGCCTCGGCCCGCGTCGCGCCGTAATAGGGCGCCACGTCGATCAGGTTGACGCCGGCCTCCAGGGCCGCGGCCACCACCGCGTTCGCCTGGGCTTGGGAGACTTCGTCATAGACGCCGCCTAGCGAGGCGCCGCCCAGGGCCAGGACCGAGACAGCCGGTCCGTCCGCGCCGAGCTTGTTGCTGATCATCTGGTCGGTTCCTCGATCGCCTATCGAGACGGTCTATCGTTCGGCGGCGGCGCGGCCGTTGGGCACTAGGCCCAGCCCCGCCTGCCTTGGCCGGACGTGGGGTCCTCCCGGCCTGGACCATGTCCCGCTCAGGCGGTTGGCGGCGATGGCCGCCTCGTCCACCTCGATCCCCAAGCCGGGCCGGTCGCCCAGGACCAGACCGCCGTCCATGATCTGCTGATCCACGTCAAGGCCGAGCGGGAAGCCGAAGTCCTGGATCTCGACGCCCACCATGTTCGGGGCCGCCGCCGCGGCGTGGGCGACGGGGTTGGCGTCGTAGCCGACCGGCGAGACCGGCAGGTTGTGCGCGTGCGCCGCCAGCGAGACGCGGATGAAATGGGTGACGCCCCAGACGCTGCCCGTCTGGACGATGTCGACGGCCTTGGCTTCGAACAGCGGCGTGAACTGGTCCAGCCCGGTCAGGTTCTCGCCGGTCGCCACGGCGGCCTTCACCGCCCGGCTGACAATGGCGTGGCCCTCGGCGTCCCAGCGGCGCAGGGGTTCCTCGATCCAGGTCAGGTCGATGCGAGCCTCGATCTCGGTGACGTGGCGCACAGCCTGCTTGCGGCTCCAGCACTCGTTGACGTCTAGCATCAGGGCCGGGCGCTCGGCGTTGCGGTGGAGGAGGTCGCGCGCCATCGCCAGGCGGCGGACGTCGCGTTCGATGTCGCGGCCGCCCTTGATCTTGGCCCCCGTGAAGCCCCGCTCGGCCCACAGGGCGTAGTGCGCCTGGAACGCGTCGTCCTCCAGGCCGTAGCACAGGCCCGAGGCGTAGCCCGGGACGAAGCGGCTGCGCGCGCCCAGTGTGCGCCAGAGCGGCTCTTCGGCCATCTTGGCTTTCAGGTCCCACAGCGCCATGTCCACGGCGGCGATGGCGCCATACGTCGCGCCGGCGTGGCCGCTTTTGAACACGTGGGCCAGCATGCGGTCGTACAGGGCGGTGACCGCGCGAGGATCCTCGCCTTCGACGGCGGGAAAGACACGTTCGATGTCGGCGTGCTGGCCAAGTCCCACCCCGGTCAGGCCCCCATCGGTCTCGAGCAGCAGGATCGGCGTCTCCGTGATCCCCGCCTCGACCACGCCGTTCACGTCCCCCACGGGGCGCCCCCAGTCGTGGATCGTCGTCAGGCTGCGGTAGCCGGTAATCTTCATGGCCCAGGTCTCTTCGCGCCATGCCGGGTCGCGGCGCCTTGATCACATAATATGTATTATGAATTTAGGCCTTGCAACCCTTGACTGGGCGCGCGCGGCGAACTCACGAGAGGACACAGGGCGTCTCGAATCTCGTATTGTGATACGATACGGGTTTCCGACAGGGCGCCGGGACAGCGAGATTAAGCGGTGGTCATGACAGCTTCGACGAACGTCTCGGGCCCGAGGGCCGCGCGGCGCCCCAGGCTGGCCGTCGCCGTGGTCGAGGACCTAGTCAATGCGATCGTCACCGAAGTCTATCCTTCCGGCTCGGCTCTGCCGCCGGAAAACGTCCTGTGCGACATGTACGAGGTCAGCCGTACGGTGGTGCGCGAGGCGACGACGGCCTTGACCGAGAAGGGCCTGGTGGTTTCCCAGCAGGGGCGGGGCACGATCATCCAGGACCCGTCGTCCTGGAACCTGCTGGACCCGATGATCCTTGGCGCGCTGTTCCGACGCGAGGACGGGCTGAGCTATCTGGACAACCTGTCGGAAATCCGGGCGTCGCTGGAGGCGAGCATGGCCGGCAAGGCGGCTCGCAACATCACCCCTGAAGCCGCCGCGCAGCTGGGCCGGCAGATCGAGAAGCTTGAGGGGCTGATCGACACCCCCGCGGCCTATGTTCACGAGGACGTGCTGTTCCACGACATCATCATGCGGATGTCCGGCGACCGCCTGAGCAAGGCGATCATCGACAGCATTCAGGGCAAGGCGGTGAAGACCTACAGCTATAGCGGCCGGCTGGACGTCGATCACGTGCGAGCCACCCATGAGGCGCACAAGCGGGTCTATGAGGCCATCGTGGCCGGCGATTCCGATGGCGCGGCGCGGGCGATGCGCGAGCACATCGAGACCTCCTGGCGCAAGCGTCGTCCGTCGGAGCCGGGCGAAAAGAGCGCCTGATCGCCTCGACCTCGCCGCGCGATCGGCGGCCGGCGGGCTCGTGCGCATACACTCGCACGCATACACAAGTGATTTCAGGCATGATATTGCCCCAGGAAATCCCTGACGCCTTGAATTGATCGAGAGCCGACGCCCCCGCGGCCAGGTGAAGATCGCGAATTAAGTCTGCGCCTTATGTCGAAGCTCTCCGTTGCGCCCATGATGGACTGGAGCGACCGTCACTGCCGGTCGCTGCACCGGGTGCTGTCGCGCCGGGCGCTGCTTTATTCCGAGATGGTGACCAGCGGCGCGGTGCTGAACGGCGACCGCGAGAAGCTGCTGGGCTTCGACGCCGGCCAGCATCCCGTGGCGCTGCAGCTGGGCGGTTCCGAGCCCGCCGACTTGGCCGCCGCCGCCAGGATCGGCGAGGACTGGGGCTATGACGAGATCAATCTGAACGTCGGCTGCCCGTCCGACCGCGTGCAGAGCGGCCGGTTCGGGGCCTGCCTGATGCGCGAGCCCCGGCTGGTGGCCGACTGCATGGCCGCCATGGCTGCGGCGGTGTCCGTGCCGGTGACGGTCAAGTGCCGGATCGGCGTCGACGACCAGGATCCGGAAGAGAGCCTGTTCGAACTGGTCGACCTGTCTGCCCAGGCCGGCGTCACCACCTTCGTGGTCCATGCCCGCAAGGCCTGGCTGAAAGGGCTGTCGCCGAAGGAAAACCGCGACGTGCCGCCGCTGGACTATCCGCTGGTCCATCGGCTGAAACGTGAGCGCCCGGACCTGACCATCGTGATCAATGGCGGGATCCCGGATCTCGACGTGGCCCTGGCCCAGCTGAAGCATGTGGACGGGGCGATGCTGGGGCGGGCCGCCTACCATGAGCCGGGTCTGCTGGGGCAGGTCGATCGTCGGGTGTTCGGCGACGACGTCGCCGATGTCGACGCGTTCGAGGCGGTCGAGCTCTACAAGCCCTACATGGCCGCCCAGCTGGCGGCGGGCGTGCACCTGGCGGCGATGAGCCGTCACATGCTGGGCCTGTTCCACGGCCTGCCCGGCGCGCGCGCCTGGCGCCGCATCCTGACCGTCGAGGGCGTGAAGGCCGGGGCGGGGCTGGACGTGGTCGATCGCGCCTTGGCCGCCGTCCGCCAGGCGGTCGACGCCCGCGAAGCCCGGACGCTGGACGCCCTCGTCAGCTGAGCCCTGGGAACAACTGACGCGGACACTCGGTTAACGGACCTCGAGGTCGGGGTGAAACCCTGATGCGAGGTCGCCAAATGTTACGTCCTTTTCTTGTCGCTGCGCTTCTCGCGGCGACCGCCCCGTCCCTGGCGCGAGCTCAGGACGGTCGCCTGGCCGTCGGCGCCAATATCGGCACACCCGGCCTGGGAGCCGAGCTGCAGTACAAGCTCAATGACCATTTTGTCGTTCGGGGCGGCGGCGACTGGATGAACTTCGACCACGACCACACCTACAGCGGCGTCGACTATTCGGCGAAACTGAAGACCGGCACGGCGGGCGCCTTCGTCGACTGGCACCCGGGCGGCGGCGACTTCTTCCTGTCGGGCGGCAGCTATTTCGGCGAGCGCAAGGCCAGGCTGGACGGCCGGCCGACGGGACCGACCCAGATCGGCGACCTGACGTTCACGCCCGAGCAGATCGGTACGATCCGCGGCGATGTCGAGATGTCGAAAACCCAGCCGTTCCTGGGGCTGGGCTGGGACAACACCTTCACTCGCAACAGCCGTTGGGGCTTTCGGGTGCTGGGCGGCGTGTCGTTCAGCGACAAGCCCAAGGTTGATCTGACCGCGACCGACGGCACATTGGCCGGCGATCCCACCTTCCAGGCCGAACTTCAGCGAGAAGAGGAGGATGTCCGCGACGACGCCAAGGGTTTCAAGTACTTTCCGATCGTCCAGGTCGGCCTGAACTATCGGTTCTAGCCGAGCGCTAGGATCGCAGGACCAGGGCGCGGGGCGTGGCCTGGAAGCTGGACAGTCGGCCCAGATAGCTCATGCCCAGCAGCGAAGTCTCCAGACCTTTCTCGACGACCAGGGCGTCGACGTCGCGCACCTGGGCGCCGGCCACCGAAACGCTGGCCAGCCTGACCGAGGCGGCGCGGGTCTGGCCCGAAGCGGTCATGACCTTGTAGCTGTAGTCCAGCGCCTTGGTGTCGATGCCCAGTCGCTTGGCGTCGGTCTGGCTAAGGGCGACCGCCGTGGCGCCCGTATCGATCAGGAAGCGCACCGCGCGGCCATCGACCTTGGCCTCGGCCCAGAAGTGGCCGTCGGCGGCCTTGACGATCTGGGCGGCGCCGTCATCGGCGGCGGCCACGGCGGGAGCGGGGCCGCGCAGGTCCGGCTGGCGCAGATCGTCCAGCGACACGACGGCCTTCGCCGCCCCGACCGCCGAGAGCGCGCCTACCATCGCGATGGCCGCGAACTTGAACATCGAAGTCACCCCGCCATACAGGCTTGCTGGCCGTTTCTACGACCGTTGCGGGGAGAGTAGCCGCGAATGGGTTTTCAACCGATGAATCGCGGTCTTTACCGTTCAGTAACGTTAACAGAATGCCGATCGATTGGAAAATTAAAAAGCTGTAATACTTGCGGTATCTGACATTACATTCAAGTAATGTGTAGCATGACTTCGATTTAACTTCAGATCGGCATGTCTCGGCGGCATATGGTTGTTCATCAACTCAGTGCTTGTTGAGGGAACAACGCCATGAAGAAGATCATCATCGCCGCCGTCGTCGCGCTTTCCGGCTTGGCCGGCGCGGCCCAGGCCGCCGAAATCAGCAACACGCAGTTCCTGCAAGCCGCCCGCTGCCGTGGCCTGGCCGCTTCGGAGGGCTTGGGCAAGCTCGACACCGCCGGCATCGACGCGTTCCTCAAGCAGGAAACCGGCAGCCGCGAACTGCCGGTCCGCGTATCGGCGAACAACAAGATCGCGGGCGCGCAGAAGGAAGGCGACAAGGCCGACGGGGCCAAGAAGGAAAAGCTGCTCGCCGAACGTTCGGGGACTTGCTCCGCCTGGCTGAGCGGCGCGGCGACCGGCGCGGCTACGAACACCGCGAACTAGGAGCTATCTAGTCCTGGCCGATCGTCAGATTGGCCATCGGGTCGGGGCGGTGGGGCAGGTCGCTCATGATCGCCGCCCGCTCTTCGTCGCTCAGGCGAGCCCAGCCGGCGATCTCCGGAAGGGTTCGCCGGCAACCCAGGCAAAAGCCGCTCCGCCCGTCCACGGCGCAGACCTTCACGCAAGGCGTCGCGATCGGGCGCGGAGGGCGGGGCGCCGACTTCAGCGTGTCGAGGGGTGTCGAACTCATACCCCGTATGTCGCCGTTCCCGGCGGGCCGCGCAAGGCGGCGCCGGCGCCGGCCGTGTGTCGATAGCGTCCGTCATTCTCCCCCATCTTCCGGTCAAAAGGAGCCATCATGCGTATTCTTGGTCTCGCCATCGCCGCCGCGCTCGCCGCCTCGGCGACCGCCCCGGCCTTCGCCGCCGATCGCGTCAGCGATAGCGAACTCGTGCGGGCCTCGCGCTGCCTTGGCCTGGCCAAGGCCGCCAACCTGGGCGTCTCGGACGCGAGCGCGCTGCAGGCGTTCGTGAAAACGCAGGGCCGGAGCCGCGATCCGCTGGTCCAGGACCGCGCTGACGCCGCCGAACGGGCCGCCAGGTCCCAGGCCAGCAAGGCCAAGGACAGCCTCAAGGCGTCGCTGATCGCCGAGCGCGACGGCGCGTGCAAGGCGCTGGTCCAGGCCGCGTCGACCGCTTCGGCCGCGGCGCCGGCCGGAGCCTGACGGCTCCGATCGGGTCGAACCGGACTTTGCATCGGGCGCGGGCTGGCTTAAGCCCGCGCCTCATGACCGTTTCCTCACCCACCGCCTCGCCCTTCGACGACATCCGCAAGCTGGCCGCCGCCGCGCCCGCTGCTCCGATCCCGGCCTTCGAGGGCGGGGATCGTCTGGCGGAGCTCTCGGCCTGGCTGACCGCCTGGACCGGCAAGACGCCGCCGGCGGTGCTGCGTCCGGTCGTGGCTCTCTATGCCGGCGCGCGCCAGGGCGTGGGGCCGCGCGGCTGGGCTCGCGAGCGGCTGGAGGCGGTGGCGGCCGGCGGCGCCAATGTCTGCCGCATCGCCGGTGTGCAGGGCGCGGGGCTGGAGGCCTTCGACCTGGCCATCGATCGTCCGACGCCGGACGCCGTCGCCAAGGCGTCGATGAGCGAGAAGGAATGCGCCGCGACCATGGCCTTTGGCATGGAGGCCTTGGCCAAGCAGCCCGACCTGCTGATCCCCGGCGTGATCGCGGCCGAGACCGACCGCGCGGCCGGCGCCATCGCCCTGGCGCTGTTCGGCGGCGAAGCTTCGGACTGGAGCGAGGCGCCCGAGCCGATCGCCGCCGCCGTGGCCCGCGCCGCGGGCGAGAACGACCTGTCCGATCCGCTGCAGGCCTTGCGTCAGCTGGGCGGGCGGGAGACCGCCGCCCTGGTCGGGGCGATCCTCGCCGCCCGGGTCCAGAAGATTCCCGTCCTGCTGGACGGCTACGCGTCAGCCGCCGCCGCCGCCGTGCTGCAGGCGATCGACCCCGCCCTGATCGCCCACTGCCAGGCCGGCCATGTGGGGACCGCCAAGGGCCACGCCCGCCTGCTGGGGGCGCTGGGCAAGCGGCCGCTGGTCGTCCTGGATCTCGCCGAGGAGGAGGGCGTCGGCGGGGTGACCGCCCTGGCCCTGGTGCGGCTGGCCTGCGAGGTTCGCTGAGGCCTCGGCCGGCGTCACCTGAACATTGTTTACGTTGACGCTAAGGTCATCTTTCCAAACGCCCGTTCGAACTCTAAGGTGACTCCCGAAAGCCAAAGACGGCCCCGCAGAGGGCCGGTTTCCGGGAGTCCGCCATGAACCTCGATTTCTCGCCCGAAGACGTCGCGTTCCGCGACGAGGTCCGCGCCTTCATTGCCGAGAACTACCCCGCCGGCCTGCGCGAGAAGCAGGAGGAGGGTGAGGAGATGGCGAAGGAGGACTTTCTGTCCTGGCACCGCATCCTGGCCAGGAAGGGCTGGGTGGCGCCGGCCTGGCCCGAGAAGTACGGCGGCCCGGGCTGGACCTCGGTGCAGCGCTACATCTGGTCGGAAGAGACCGCCCGCGCCGACTGCGTGCCGATCCTGCCGTTCGGCATCAACATGGTCGGGCCGGTGATCTACACCTTCGCCACCCCCGAGCAGAAGGAACGCTTCCTGCCGCCGACCCTGTCGGGCGACATCTGGTGGGCCCAGGGCTATTCCGAGCCGGGCGCGGGGTCGGACCTGGCCAGCCTAAAGACCAAGGCCGAGCGCTTCACCGGCGACGACGGCAAGGAATACTATCTGGTCAACGGCCAGAAGACCTGGACCACCCTGGCCCAGCACGGCGACTGGATCTTCTGCCTGGTCCGCACCGACCCCAACGCCAAGATCCAGGAAGGCATCTCGTTCCTGCTGATCGACATGAAGTCGCCCGGCGTGACCGTGCGTCCGATCATCACCCTGGGCGGCGAGCACGAGGTCAACGAGGTCTGGCTCGAGAACGTCAAGGTGCCCGTCGAGAACCGTATCTACGAGGAGAACAAGGGCTGGACATGCGCCAAGTTCCTGCTGGCCCATGAACGCTCGGGGATCGCCGGTGTGGCGCGTTCCAAGCGTGGCATCGAGCGCATCCGCCAGATCGCCGCGACCGAACTGGGCGACGACGGCCAGCCGCTGCTGGCCGACCCGGCCTTCAAGCGCAAGGTCGCCGACTTGGAGATCGACCTGACGGCGCTGGAATATACCGAGCTGCGCACCCTGGCCGGCGAAGCCGCGGGCAAGGGACCCGGTCCGGAATCCTCGCTGCTGAAGATCAAGGGCACCGAGATCCAGCAGCGGATCACCGAACTGGTGCTGGAAGCCGCCGGCCACTACGGCGCGCCGTACTTCCGCGGCTTCCCGAACGACGGCGACAACGCCCACCCGATCGGCCCCGACTGGGCCCACCGCGCCGCCCCGACCTATTTCAACGTCCGCAAAACGTCGATCTACGGCGGCTCCAACGAGATCCAGCGCAACATCATCGCCAAGATGGTGCTGGGGCTTTGACGGCTCTTCCTTCTCCCCTTGCGGGAGAAAGTGTCGCGAAGCGACGGATGAGAGGTTGAAGGCGCGATCAGCCGCGCTGCGCCTAGGCCGACACGCCGGCGCGACCCCTCATCCGACGTCCTTCGGACGCCACCTTCTCCCGCAATGGGAGAAGGACACAAGACAAGCAAGCGGCCAGGACGCCGAAGAACAAGATCCGGAGACCCAGGAATGGACTTCAACTTCACCGAAGAGCAGTCGATGGTTCGCGACACGGTCGCGAGCTTCCTGCAGGACAAGTACGACTTCGAGACCCGCCGCAAGATTGTGGCGTCCGAGAGCGGCTGGCGCGCCGACTACTGGAAGGCCTTCGCCGAGGAGCTGGGCATACTGGGGGCCTCGTTCAGCGAGGACCTGGGCGGCCTGGGCGGCGGCGCGATCGACAACATGATCATCATGGAGGAGTTCGGCAAAGCGCTGGTGATCGAGCCCTATCTGGGCACGGTGGTGATCGGCGGCGGCTTCATGAAGCACTCGGGCTACGCCGGGGCGGCGTCGGTGATCGAGGGCATCGTCGCAGGCACGACCACCATCGCCTTCGCCTATGCCGAACCGCAGGGCCGCTACACCTGGCGGGACCTGAAGACCACGGCCAGGAAGGAAGGCTCCGGCTATGTCCTGAACGGTCACAAGGCCGTGGTGGTCGGCGCGCCGTTCGCCACCCACCTGGTGGTCACCGCCCGCACCGGCGGCGCCCAGCGCGACGCCGGCGGCGTCTCGGTGTTCCTGGTCGACAAGAGCCTGCCCGGCGTCGTCACCCGCGACTACCCGACGGTGGACGGCGGCCGCGCCTCGGAGGTCTATTTCGAGAACGTCTCGATCCCGGCCGACGCCTTGATCGGCGAAGAGGGCAGTGGCCTGCCCCTCATCGACAAGGTGATCGACGAAGCCACCGCCGCCGTCGGCGCCGAGGCCGTGGGCGTGTTGCGCAAGCTGCATGAAGGCACCCTGGACTACGCCAGGCAGCGCAAGCAGTTCGGCACGGCCATCAGCAACTTCCAGGTGCTGCAGCACTGGATGGTCGACATGTTCATCGAGGTCGAGCAGGCCGTGTCGATGACCTACATGGCCACGATCAAGCTGGACGAGGGCGACGACGAGCGCGCCAAGGCCGTCTCGGCCGCCAAGGTCCGCATCGGCCGGGCCTGCAAGTTCGTGGGCCAGAACGCCATCCAGATCCACGGCGGCATGGGCATGACCGACGAGCTGGCGATCGGCCACTACTTCAAGCGCGCCTCGATCATCGAGGGCCTGTTCGGCTCGGTCGACCACCACCTGAAACGCTACGAATCGCTGTCGTTCGGCCCGGCCGGCGACAAGGCGGCCTGATACAGTCCACGGACAGCTCTTGATTGATCGCCAAGCCGCCCGCGACAGGCTGTCGCGGGCGGCTTTTTCCTTGTAGCGCAAGGCCTTGCGCGAAAAGGAGAAACCAGATCATCCGTGTGCGGATTTCGTCAGGGTTCGGATGATCTGTCTTGCGTCCTAGCCGCGTCGGCGCATGCTTTGCTTCGACGCGCTGACGACTAGGAGGGTGGGAACCCTGTAAGCCGCGCGCGTCTCCTGGTCCAACGGCCTGTCGGTTTTTCAAGCAAGTCTGGGAGACGCCGCCAATGAACGTATCGAAGATGAACCACGCCATGCTGTCCTTCGCCCTGATGGGCGGGATGCTGGTGGGAGGACGGCAAGCGCCGAAGCCGCCGGTTACCGAACCCAAGCCCTCCGGCCGGAAATAGACGGAAAAAAGGGCGGACCGCCTGGCGGTCCGCCCTCTGTTCGCGGTCTGGAAAAGCCGAGCAGGCTTACGACTTGGCGGCCGTATTGCAGTCGGCGAGGCCCGCGGCGTCCAGGTCCTGGCCACGATAGTTAAAGCTGGTGATCGCGCCGAGTTCGGCGGCGACCTTGCGGCAGGCGCGGCCGATCGGCAGCGACTTGACCTGGGGGGCGGCGCAGACGTCGCCGTTGCAGCGCCACATGGCGCCGTCCTGGATCAGGGTGGGCGCCTTGCTGGGCGCCTTCAGCTTGAGAACAGCGCCCTCGGCGGCGAAGGCGCCCGTCGCCATGCCAAGAGTGGACAGGGCGGAGGCCGCGGCCAGCGCGGTCATGAAGATACGCATGCTTGTTTCCTGTAATCCCCTAACACCGGCGCTGGGAGGCCGACTGGGGATACAATTGGTTGCGTTTTGCAACTAAGTCAACAAACGAACGTTTGACGCGGCGTCTTCGCGCCCGGTTTCCGCCAGCCAGGCGAGCAGGGTCGGCGTTATGTCGCCAGCCTTCTCCGCCACCCGCCAGCAATCCGCGAGGGAAGGCGGGGTCAGGCCTTGGTCGATAGTGTGGCGCAGCAGGGCGAACAGCGGGTCCCAGAAGCCTTCCGGATTGTGGAAGACGATCGGCTTTCGGTGCAGGTCCAGGCGTCGCCAGGACAGCAGCTCGATGATCTCCTCCAGTGTGCCGATGCCGCCGGGCAGCACGACGAAGGCGTCCGATCGCTCGAACATCATCATCTTGCGCTCGTGCATCGAGGTGACGATCACCGTCTCCACATCGTCGAAGGGCTGCTCGCGACCGCGCAGGAACTCAGGGATGATGCCCAGCACCCGGCCACCGGCGGTGTGGGCGCCGCGCGCGGTGGCGCCCATCAGCCCCACGCCGCCGCCGCCATAGACCAGTTTCAAGCCGGCCCTGGCGAAGTCGCCGCCGATCTGGAACGCTGCTTCCAGGAAGGCCGGGTCGGCCGCGTTCGACGAGCCGCAATAGACGCAGACGGCGTTGGCGGCCACCGCGGCGGCGGCTTGGCCGCTGGACAGGTCGGGCATCGTCGTCCACTCCAGAAAATAAACAGCGCGCCGGTCCTTGTACCCAAGGGCGGCGCGCCGCACGTGAACAGCCAAGAAGCGGGCCGTCGGGGCGTCGTCGGCCGTTGGATACGCCATGATCAGGATTCGCGAGATCGGTTTCAAGTCGGCCTGCGCCGTCACGGTGCTGTTCCTGCTGGCGCTGGGCGCCTGCGGGCGCGAGGACAAGGGCTGGCGGCGCGATCCGGCGACCGCCAAGATCGAGCAGGTTTCGTCGCGGGACAGCTATCTGAAGCCGCCCAGTCTGGTGTCGGCGGTCCGCCAGGGCGACTCCGTGGCGCTGTCGGGCCAGGCCGAGCCCCTGGCCAGCGTGCGGCTGGGCGCGCCGACCGGAGAAGCTCTGCTTGGCAAGGCCGATGCGGCGGGCGCCTGGCGGCTGGTGGCGCCCCTGGCCTCCGAGCCCCGGCTCTACGGCCTGTCCATGACCATGGATGGACGCACAGTCCAGGCCCAGGGCTACCTGATGGTCGCCCCCGACGGCGTGGCGGCCCTGCTGCGGGCCGGGGCGGGCGCGGAGGTGATGGGGCAGAGCTCGCCGTCGCCTCGCGTCCTGGCGATCGACTACGACCGCAGCGGCGGGGCCATGGTCTCCGGCGTCGGCGCGCCGGGCGCGGGCCTCGGCGTGCGCGTCGACCGCACTACGCGCGGCGAAGGCAAGGTCGACGAGGGCGGCCGCTTCTCGATCTCGCTCGACCAGCCGCTGGCGGCCGGCCCCCACACGGTCCAGGTGGCGGGCGAGGGCGGCGAGCAGCAGGTGGTCGTCGACATCAGTCCACCGACGCCGCCCAGGGGCGGGCCGGCGTCCTCGACGCTGACGGCCGTGGGTTGGCGCGTCGACTGGATGACCCCGGGAGGGGGGCTGCAGAGCACCCAACTTCTGGGCGCCGTCCGGTGAGGGGCATGGCGTCGCGATCCGGAGCCGCAGCTGGCGCGGTGGCGTCCGCGGAGGTCAAGGCCAACGGCTGGAAAGCCCTGGCCGACCTGTTCAGCCTGGTGATGCGCTCCAAGGCGCCTGGCCTGCGCTGGCGCGTGACCCTGGCCCTGGTCTTCACCTTCGTCGGCAAGTTCCTGGGCGTCGTCGCGCCCCTGCTGCTGGGCAAGGCGGTCAACGCGCTGAGCGCCGGACAGGGGGCGGCGGTGCAGGTCGGCCTGACTTTCGCCGCCCTGGCCGGCGGCTGGGCCCTGATCCGCTTCATCGCCGCCGTCGCGCCCCAGGCGCGGGACGCGGTGTTCACCCCCGTGGCCCAGGCGGCCCAGACCCGCGTGGCCGTCGAGACCTTCGCCCACGCCTTGTCGCTGTCGATCGACTTCCACCAGACCAAGCGCACCGGCTCGCTGTCGCGGGTGATCGACCGGGGGGCGCGGTCGATGGACTTCCTGCTGCGCGGCCTGGTGTTCAACATCGCGCCGACGGCGGTCGAGCTGATCATGGCCGCCATCGTGCTGGCCAAGGCCTATGACTGGCGCTTCGCCCTGACGGCGGTGGTCACGGTGGTGATCTACGGCGTGGTGACCTTCGCCATCTCGGACTGGCGGATCGGCCACCGGCGGGTGATGAACGAGGCCGACGCCGAGGCCGCCGGCCGGGCTGTCGACGCCCTGCTGAACTACGAGACGGTCAAGGCCTTCGGGGCCGAGGACCGGGCGGTCGGCGGCTACGACACGGCGCTGAGGGCCTATGGCGCGGCCAATATCAAGGCGACCAATTCGCTGACCCTGCTCAACAGCGTGCAGTCGGCGGTGATGAGCCTGGGGCTGGGCGTGATGGCGATCCTGGCGGGCGGCGAGGCGGCGGCGGGTCGGATCGGGCCCGGCGACGTCACCGCGGCGGTGCTGATCCTGGTCAACCTGTACGGACCGCTGAACATCCTGGGCTTCGCCTACCGCGAGATCCGCCAGTCGTTCATCGACATGGAGGCCATGCTGGACCTGCGCCGGGCCCAGCCGGACGTGGCCGACGCGGCCGACGCCATCGACCTGCCGCCGCCGGCCGACCGGCGGGGCGGGGCGGTGGCCTTCGAAGGCGTCTCGTTCCGCCACGGCGCGCGGTCGGAGGGCCTGCAGGACGTGACCTTTTCCGCCCGGCCGGGGACCACCGTCGCCATCGTCGGTCCTTCAGGCGCGGGCAAGACCACCCTGGTGCGCCTGGCGCTGCGGATGATCGACCCGCAGGCCGGCCGCGTCACGCTCGACGGCCACGACCTGAAGGCGTTGAAGCAGAGCTCCCTGCGTCGGGCCGTGGCGCTGGTGCCGCAAGACGTGGCCCTGTTCAACGACAGCCTGATGGCCAACATCGCCTTCGCTCGGCCCGAGGCGTCCGAAGCCGACGTCTGGGCGGCGGCCGAGGCGGCCGAGCTGGGCGAGTTCATCCGGGGCCTGCCCGAGGGCATGGCCACCAAGGTCGGCGAGCGCGGCCTGAAGCTGTCGGGCGGCGAGCGTCAGCGGGTGGGCATCGCCCGGGCCCTGCTGGCCGACCCCCGCGTGCTGATCCTGGACGAGGCGACAAGCGCCCTGGACAGCCGTACCGAAGCCGCCATCCAGGCCACCCTGCGCAAGGCGCGGGCCGGGCGCACGACCCTGGTCGTGGCCCACCGCCTGTCGACCATCGCCGACGCCGACGAGATCATCGTGCTGCGCCGGGGAAGGATCGTGGAGCGCGGCGCCCACGCGGCGCTTTTGGAGGCCGGCGGCGAATACGCGGCGTTGTGGCGGCGGCAGACTCGGGAGAAACCTGTGGAGGCGGGGGCGGTCGTCGATTGATATCCAAAAACCGCCATTGTAGAACGAATATGGAACATCAACGGCGGTTACTGTCATGCTGACGCGCAAGATCGATCGGGCCCTGGACGCGATGGCCGCTTGCAAGGACCGGGTGCCGGCCCTGCGCGAGATCTACCGCGCCGACAGTCCCGAGGGCCTGGCCCTGGGCCACCTGATGGAAGCCGTCGAGCGCGCCCAGCAGGCGCTGCAAGGCCCGGCCGCACGGGCCGGCGAATAGGTCGCCACGCCGTTCCAGCCTATAAATGTGGGGTGCGGCGGCGGGCGGCTGTATCCCGCGCCGCGCCGCGCCGATCTGATCCGAGGAGCCGTCCATGCGCTATCTGCACACCATGGTCCGCGTGAAGGACCTCGACGCCTCGCTGCGGTTCTATTGCCAAGGCCTGGGCCTGACCGAGATGTACCGGATGGAGAACGACAAGGGGCGCTTTACCCTGGTGTTCCTCGCCGCGCCGGAAGATGTCGAGCTGGCCCGGGAGCGCAAGGCGCCGATGGTCGAGCTGACCTACAACTGGGATCCCGAGGACTATCAGGGCGGCCGCAACTTCGGCCACCTGGCCTATCGGGTCGACGACATCTACGAGACCTGCCAGCGGCTGATGGACATGGGCGTGACGATCAACCGTCCGCCGCGCGACGGCCACATGGCCTTCGTCCGCTCGCCGGACAACATCTCGGTCGAACTGCTGCAGGACGGCAGCCTGGAACCGGCCGAGCCGTGGGTTTCGATGCCCAATACGGGGGCTTGGTAGCGGGCGTGATCTCGTCCAGCCTTTGACGCCCTAAACCAGCTTCACCCTCGGCTCCGGAGGCTCGTACGCCTCGGCCAGGGACTCCAGGCGCTGCGCCGGGTCGTCGATGATCGCCAGCCAGGCCAGCCGCGCCAGCTCCAGCCGATAGTCGGCCGCGTAGCCGGTCGAGAAGGGCGACTGGGCGCTGCCGGGCGGTTCGGCGGCCTTGGCGTTAACCAGCTTCTGGCGGGTCAGGACGGCGGGGCGGTCGATCAGGATTTCGCCGTCTCCGCCCGCCACCCAACCATCGACCAGGGCGCAGGCGGCCACCGCATGATAGACCATGACGGGCAGGACGCGCTTCTGCGGCGCCGGCTCGGCGATCATGATCGGCTTGGCGGCGTTGGGCGGACTGGTGATCCGGAAAGCCAGGGCGTTGGCGCCGCGCTGCAGGATGGTCTTCCAGTGATCATTGGTCGCGCTCATGGTTAAGCCTGTATCCGCTACGCGCCGGCTGGTGAAGACCCAACGCGGCAAATGGCGCAGCGGATACAGGCTTGGGCGGAAATGCCGCGCCCTGATCTATTCAGCCGCGACGACGACGGGCGTCTTCAGGGCGGGGTAGTCGGTGTAACCCCGACCGTCGCCGCCGTAGAAGGTGGTCGGGTCCGGGTCGTTCAGCGGCGCGCCGAGGCGCAGGCGCTCCACCAGGTCCGGATTGGCGATATAGGCCTTGCCGAACGCCACGGCGTCGGCCTTGCCCGCGTCCAGGGCCGCCTGGGCGGTGGCGGCGGTGAACTTCTCGTTGGCGATGTAGACGCCGCCGAAGGCCTTCTTCAGGTCGGCGGCCAGGCTGTCGGGGCCGTCGTATTCGCGAGCGCAAATGAAGGCTATGCCGCGCTCTCCCAGCGCCTTGGCCACGTAGCCGAAGGTGGCGGCCAGGTCGCTGTCGCCCATCGAGTGGCTGTCGGCGCGCGGCGCCAGGTGCATGCCGACCCGGCCCGGGCCGAACACCGAGGCGGCGGCGTCGGCGACTTCCAGCATCAGGCGGGCGCGGTTCTCGATCGAGCCGCCGTAGCGGTCGGTGCGCTGGTTGGAGCCGTCCTGCAAGAACTGGTCGATCAGATAGCCGTTGGCGCCATGGATCTCGACGCCGTCGAAGCCGGCGGCCTTGGCGTTTTCGGCGCCCTTGCGGAAGGCCTCGACCACGCCGACCACTTCGTCGGTCGTCATGGCGCGCGGTGTGGGGTAGGGGCGTTCGGGCCGCAGCAGGCTGACATGGCCCTTGGCGGCGATGGCGCTGGGCGCGACCGGAAGCTCGCCGCCGTGGAACGAGGGGTCAGAGATCCGGCCCACGTGCCAGATCTGCATGAAGATGCGGCCGCCCTTGTCGTGCACGGCCTTGGTGACCTGCTTCCAGCCCTCGACCTGTTCCTGGGACCAGATGCCCGGCACGCCCTGGTAGCCGACGCCCTGCGGCGTGACCGGCACGCCCTCGGTGATCAGCAGACCCGCCGAGGCGCGCTGGGCGTAGTAGTCGGCCATCAGGGCGTTGGGGATCTGGGTCGGCCCGGCCCGCAGGCGGGTCAGCGGGGCCATGACGATGCGGTTGGGCAGGTCGAGATCGCCGAGGCGAAGCGGATCGAACAGAGTAGGCATGAAGCAGTCCCTGGAGCGTGTTTTGCCGACATCGCGTCGGCGCTTCGCATATCTGGCGAGCCTCGGCGCAATCGCAACTGTCACAGGATCTGATTTTATTCTGACGATCGTCGCAGGGAATCTGGGGAGCCGTCCTGGGGAACGGCCCGGCCCGCCGGTCGTTGGCTTGCAACGAGACTGGAGAGCTTCCATGGCCCAACCCGACGTCACCAACGGCGACGAAGCCGACGACGCCTACGATCCCTCGACGGTCGAGGCCAACCGCAACATCCAGCAGGGCGGCGGCGTGGGCGCGCGCGACCTGGCCCGGCAAGACGAACCGGCCGAGATCGTTGCCCCCGACGGCGACGGCGACGGCGGCGACGACGACGCGCCCGTCGAGGCGCTGGGAACCGCCCATCCGAAGGACTGACCGTCATGGCCGAACTCAATACCGACAAGCGCGACAAGCTGCCAGACAAGGCCTTCGCCGAACCGGACAAGCGCGCCTATCCGATCGAGGACAAGGCGCACGCCCGCAACGCCAAGGTCCGCGCCAGCCAGGCGGTGAAGGCGGGTCGGATGTCCAAGGCCGAGGAAGAACGGATCGACAGAAAGGCCGACGCGGTCTTGAAGAAGGGTTAGGGCTCGACCGGAGCGAGCGGTCCGGTCTATTCGCCTAGCCTGATCCTTCGCCATAGAGAATCCGCCATGCCCTCCGGCCTCGCCGCCCTCCTCGACGACATCGCCGGCATCACCAAGCTGGCGGCCGCCTCGCTGGATGACGTTGGCGGCGCGGCCAGCAAGGCGGGCGTCAAGGCCGCCGGGGTGGTGGTGGACGACACCGCCGTGACGCCCGGCTATGCCATGGGTTTCACGCCCGACCGCGAACTGCCGATCGTCTGGAAGATCGCGGTCGGCTCGTTCCGCAACAAGCTGCTGTTCCTGCTGCCGGGCGCCCTGATCCTCAGCGCCTTCGCGCCGTGGGCGGTGACGCCGATCCTGATGGTCGGCGGCGCCTACCTGGCCTTCGAGGCCACCGAGAAGATCATCGAGGCCTTCGCGCACCATGAGGTCGCCGGCGAGGAGACCGAGGACCTGGCGCTGAGCAGTGCGGAGCTCGAGGCCGAGAAGGTCAACGGGGCCATCCGCACCGACCTGATCCTGTCGGGCGAGATCATGGCCATCGCCCTGGCCGACGTCGCCGACAAGCCCCTGGCCGTGCAGGCCGCCGCCCTGGCGGTGATCGGGGTGGCGCTGACCGTCGCCGTCTACGGGGTCGTGGCCCTGATCGTGAAGATGGACGACATCGGCCTGCACCTGGCCCAGCGGTCCAACGCCGGAACCCGGGCGCTGGGACGCGGCCTGGTCAAGGCCATGCCGGTGACCATGGAGGCCCTGACCGTGATCGGCACGGCGGCCATGCTGTGGGTCGGCGGCGGCATCATCGTCCATGGCCTGGAGCATTTCCACCTGACCCCCGTGCCGCACTGGGTCGAGGGCGCGTCGCACTGGGCGAGCGAGGTTCCGGGGATCGGTCCGGTGACGGGCTGGCTGGCCATGGCGGTGGGCTCGGCGGTGGTTGGCCTGATCGTCGGCGGCGCGATCGTCTGCGTGCTTCACCTGATCCCACGCAAAAAGGCGGCGCACTGAGGCGCCGCCTTGGCTTGCCGTTCCAGAGGGCCGGCTAGGCCGCGCGGGACGCCGCCCGGTAGCCGTCGATGCGCCGGAAGATCGCCGCCATCGCGGCGTGGGCCGGCTGGTGGTCCTCGGTGATCTTGCCTTCGGCGAAGATCAGGGCTAGGCGGTCACGCGCCCGGCTGACGCGGCTCTTGATGGTGCCCAGCGCCGCGCCGGTGACATCGCTGACTTCCTCGTAGGACATGCCGGCGGCGCCGATCAGGATCAGGGCCTCGCGCTGGTCGGGCGGCAGCATGTCCAGCGCCCGGCGCAGCTCGTCCAGTTCCAGGGCCGCCGTCGGGTTGGTGGTCGACACCAGGGTCCGTTCGGCGACCTCGGGGTCGAGGGCGCAGGAACGCCACGAGCGGCGCTTTTCCGAATAGAAGACATTGCGCAGGATCATGAAGGTCCAGGCCTTCATGTTGGTGCCTGGCTGGTAGGAGGCTCGAGAGGCCAGGGCCTTGGCCAGGGCGTCCTGGGCCAGGTCGTCGCCGTGGCTGGCGTTGCCGGTCAGCGAGCGGCCGAAGGCGCGCAGATGCGGGATCAGAGCGACGAGCTCGCGTTCGAAGATCGTCTTGGCCGAGTCTTGATGGGTCATAGTGATGGTCCCCGTTCAAAGACTGAACGCGCTCAGCCAACCAAGGCTCCGCTTCGAAGTAAAAATATTTGACGATCGCGAGCGTCGCGACCTTCTTGATGAGGATCGCCATCACCGAGCCAAGCGCGGCGCGGCCATGTCGGCGACGTCGAGAGATTGAGTCCGACCGGCCTAACCCGCGACGCCGTGGCCGGCGCTCTCAATCTGGTCGGCTAAGGACTGGCGTTCTCCTCCCGCCCACGTTAGCAGACCGCCCATGATCCGCCTCGACAACATCTCCAAGCAGAATGGCCACCAGATTCTGTTCATCGAAGCCTCGATGGGCGTCCAGAAGGGCGAAAAGGTCGGGCTGGTCGGCCCGAACGGCGCCGGCAAGACGACGCTGTTCCGCATGATCACCGGCCAGGAGCAACCGGACGACGGCCTGGTCGCGATCGATCCCGGAATGACGATCGGCTATTTCAGCCAGGACGTCGGCGAAATGTCGGGCCAGAGCGCGGTCGCCGCGGTGATGGACGGCGTCGGCCCCGTCAGCGCGCTGGCCGCCGAAATGGCCAGGCTCGAGGCGGCCATGGTCGATCCAGACCTGGCTGACGAGCTGGACGCCATTCTCGAGCGCTATGGCGAGGTGCAAGGCCGCTTCCAGGAACTGGACGGCTATGCGCTGGAAGCGCGGGCGCGCGAGGTGCTGGCCGGTCTGAGTTTCAGCCAGGAACGCATGGACGGCGATGTCGGCCTGCTGTCCGGCGGCTGGAAGATGCGCGTGGCGCTGGCCCGCATTCTGCTGATGCGACCTGACGGCATGCTGCTGGACGAGCCCAGCAACCACCTCGACCTGGAAAGCCTGATCTGGCTCGAGGCCTTCCTCAAGGATTACGACGGCGCCCTGCTGATGACCTCGCACGACCGGGCGTTCATGAACCGCATCATCGGCAAGGTGGTGGAGATCGACGGCGGCTCGCTGATCTCCTATTCGGGCGATCTCGACTTCTACGAACAGCAGCGCGCGCTGGGCGAGGCGCAACGCCAGGCGCAATATGAGCGCCAGCAAGCCATGCTGGCCAAGGAAATCAAATTCATCGAGAAGTTCAAGGCGCGCGCCTCGCACGCCGCCCAGGTCCAGAGCCGGGTGAAGAAGCTCGACAAGATCGAGCGCGTCGAGGCCCCGCGCCGTCGCCAGTCGGTCCAGTTCGATTTCAGGAGCCCGCCGCGGTCGGGCGACGACGTGATCAGCCTGCGCAATGTCCATAAGGGCTACGGCGCCCAGCCGATCTATGAAGGCCTCGATCTCCTGGTGCGCCGCAAGGAGCGCTGGTGCGTGCTGGGCGCCAACGGCGCCGGCAAATCGACGTTGCTGAAACTGGTGGCCGGCGCCACCACGCCCGACCAGGGCACGGTCAGTATCGGCGCCAGCGTCAAGATGGGCTATTTCGCCCAGCACTCCATGGACCTGCTGGACGGCGAAGAGACGATCTTTCAGTCTCTGGACGGCTCGTTCCCGCAGGCCGGCCAGGGCGCGCTGCGCACCCTGGCGGGTTGCTTCGGCTTCTCCGGCGACGATGTCGAAAAGCCCTGCCGGGTCCTGTCCGGCGGCGAGAAGGCGCGCCTGGTCATGGCCAAGATGCTGTTCGACCCGCCGAACCTGCTGGTGCTCGACGAGCCGACCAACCACCTCGACATGGCCACCAAGGAGATGCTGGTCGCGGCCCTGGCGGACTTCGAGGGCACCATGCTCTTCGTCTCGCACGACCGCCATTTCCTGGCCGCCCTGTCGAACCGCGTGCTGGAACTGACGCCCGAGGGAGTCCATCAGTACGGCGGCGGATATTCGGAATATGTCGCCCGCACGGGCCAGGAAGCGCCGGGACTGCACCCGGAAGGGTAGCCGCCGCGAGGGATTGGCTTCGCAGCGGCGCCAGCCGCCGTCTGGCGGCCGCGTGCGGAACGGGTGAGTTTCGCCAACCTGGATGGCGCGATCGAGTCGATCGAAGTCCGACAGGCCTTTGATCGGCCGAAGGAAATGAACCCTGGTCCAGATACGAAAAATCCGGCCGAAGGGCCGGATTCTCTCAAGACCAGAGGTGGCTCCGCGGGTAGGATTCGAACCTACGACCAGCCGGTTAACAGCCGGCTGCTCTACCACTGAGCTACCGCGGAACAGGTCGCCTCAGGAAGAGGCCGGGTGATAGCCGCCGATTTGACTCGGTGCAAGCGCATTCGGACAAAAAAACAGCCCGGTCGACGACCGGGCTGTGGAAAGTCAGTGATGTGGGGTGTCTTCAAGAAAGACCAGGCGAAATTCGGCTTTTATGGTTAATCAGGCCTTAATTTCACCTGCGACCAAATGGCCCCTCAGCGCTTGAGCAGGCCGACGGGGATCGACTGGGCGGGAAGCGCGACCTGGGCCTTGGCGGCCGAGTCGCGCGACGAGGCGCCCAGCGTGACCGTGTAGTCGCCGGCCGCCACCGACCAGCCGTGGGCCTTGTCGTTCCAGGTGGCCAGCAGGCGCGGATCGACCGCCAGGACGACCCTGGTGGTCGCGCCGGGCGCCAGTTCGACCTTGCTGAAGCCGGCCAGGCGCTGCGGCGCTTCCCAGCCGCCCGCCTTGGGCGAGACATAGATCTGCGGCACGGCCTTGCCGGTCCGCTTGCCGGTGTTCCTGACGTCGAAGCTGACGGTCAGGACGCCGCCCTTGGCCTCGGCCTTCAGGTTGTCATAGGCGAAGGTCGTGTAGGACAGGCCGTGGCCGAAGGCGAACAGCGGCTGGTGGCCCTTCTTGTCGAACCACTTGTAGCCCACGGCCGCGCCCTCGATCGTGTAGTCGACCGCGAACAGGTCGTCGGGCTTCTTGGGATCGCCGTCCAGCACCGGGCGGGGCAGCTGGTCCAGCGACGCCGGGAAGGTGACGGGCAGGCGGCCCGAGGCGTCGACCGCGCCGGTCAGAACGCTGGCGATCGCCTCGCCGCCCTCCGAGCCCGGATACCAGGCCTCGACCACGGCGCCGACCTTGGACAGCCACGGCATCAGCACCGGGCCGCCGGTCTCCAGCACCACCACGGTCTTGCCGCTGGCCGAGGCGACGGCGTCGATCAGGGCGTCCTGGTCGTTCTCCAGCGTCAGGGGGCTGTCGAAGGACTCGCCGTTCCACTGGGTGGCGAACACCAGCACCACGTCGCTGGCGGCGGCCAGCTTGGCGGCGGCGGCCTTGTCCTTGCCGTCGGCGAACTGGATGTCGGCGCCCGGCAGGCGGGCCTTCAGCGCCTTGAGGGGCGAGGAGGGGAAGTAGATCATCGGGCCGGGCCAGGAGGCCGGACCCTCGCCCTGCACGGCGCGACCGCCGATCGGATAGACCTGGGACGAGCCGCCGCCCGAGAGCACGCCCACGTCGGCATGGCCGCCGATCACGGCGATCTTCCTGGCGCCGGCGACCAGCGGCAGCAGGCCCTTGTCGTTCTTCAGCAGCACCACGCCTTCCTCGGCGTCGGCCCGGGTGACCTTGGCGTGGGCGGCGTAGTCGATCGGGGCGATCTTGACCGGCTTTTCGACCACGCCGCTGGCGAACAGGCCGCGCAGCACGCGGCGGGCCATGTCGTCGAGTCGGGCCTGGCTGACCTCGCCCTTCTTCAGGGCGGCCTTCAGCGGGCCCTTGAAGAAGGGCTGGGTGTCGAAGGCGTCGCCGGCCGACTCCTGGTCGAGGCCGGCGTTGATCGCCTTGGCGCTGGAGTGCGCCGCGCCCCAGTCGGACATCACGTAGTTCTTGTAGCCCCAGTCGTGCTTGAGGACCTTGTTGAGCAGGAAGTCGTTCTCGCAGGCGTAGTCGCCGTTGACGCGGTTATAGGCGCACATCACCGAGTGGGGATCGGAGTCCTCGATCGCGAACTGGAAGGCCAGCAGGTCGGAGGTGCGGGCGTCGGCCTCGCCGATCTTGGCGTCCAGCACGAAGCGGCCGGTCTCCTGGCCGTTCAGGGCGTAGTGCTTGATGGTCGAGACGATGGCGTTGGATTGGATGCCCTTGATCTGGGCCCCGACCATCTTGCCGGCCAGCCAGGGATCCTCGCCGCCATATTCGAAGTTGCGGCCGTTGCGCGGCTCGCGGACCAGGTTGACGCCGCCGGCCAGCATGACGTTGAAGCCGGAGGCGCGGGCCTCGGCGCCGATCATCGCTCCGCCGGACTGGGCCAGCTTCGGGTTCCAGGTGGCGGTGGTGGCCATGCCGGAGGGCAGGGCGGTGCGCTCGCGCTTGTTGGGTTCGCCGCCCTGGGTGGCCACCCCGACGCCGGCGTCGGTCTGGAACTGGGCCGGGATGCCCAGGCGCGCGATGCCCGGCACGTAGCCGGCCGAGCCGGGCAGGGCGTCGGGAACACGCTTGTACTTGTCGCCCATGTCGGCGCCGAAGAAGCCGAAGATGACCGTCAGCTTCTCGTCCTGGGTCATGGCCTTGACCGCCAGGTCGGCGCGCGTGTCGGCGTCGAGCTTGGGGTTCAGCCACGGACGGGCGGCCGGCGCCGCGGCGGGCGCCTGGGCGCAGGCGGTGGCGGCCAGGGCGGCGGCGGACGCGCCGAGCATGAGGGCCAGGGCCGGGCCCCGCCAGGTCTGTCGGTTCATAGTACCTCCCGTTTCTATCGGCGCGGACGATGCTCGCCGGCGCGTGTTGGAATTGCGGCTAGCCTCCGCGGGCCGGGCCGGTGGAGTCGCGGATCACCAGGCTGTGCTGGGTCAGGATGGTGGCCGCCGCCTTGCCGAGCGCCGCATTGGCGCTCCAGGCGTTGAGGGCGGTGATGGCCCGCTGGGTCATCTGGTCGAACGGCTGGCGGATCGTGGTCAGGGAGGGCCAGATCGCGGCGGCGATCGGCGCGTCGTCGAAGCCGACCACCGACAGCTCGTCGGGCAGCTTCAGGCCGCGGCGCTGAGCCTCCATGCAGGTGGCGGCGGCCATGTCGTCATTGGCCGCGAAGATGGCGGTGGGCGGATCGTCCATGTCCAGCAGGGCCTGGGCGCCGGCCAGGCCGCCCTTGAAGCTGAAATCGCCGGGGACGATCAGGGCGGGGTCGGGGCGCGGCTTGCCGGCCGCGGCGTAGGCTTCGTAGAAGCCATTGCGGCGCAGGGTGCTGGCGGCGTGGTCGGGGTGGCCGGCGATGTGGCCGATCCGCTCGTGCCCCAGGCTGAACAGGTGCTCGACCACCTCGCGGGCGGCGGCGCGGTCGTCCATCACGATACTGGGCGACAGAGAATCGGGACTGGTCGGCGAGATCAGCACGCAGCGCACGCCATGCTCGCGCAGCAGGGCCTTGAGCGGCGCGAAATCGCATTCCGGCGGCAGCAGCACCATCTCGCGGATGCCGCCTTCGGTCACGAAGGCGCGGATGCGGTCCTGCCAGCCGGCCATGTCGCCCTCGACAAGTTCGGCCGACAGGTGGCGGCCGTTCTGCAGGCAGGCGACCATCAGGGCATGGTGGATCCGGGTCTGGTAGCCGCCGCTGGGGTCGCCCATCAGGATGCCGACCGCCGGGGCGGCCTGGGCGCGCAGGCCCCGCGCCACGGCGTTGGGATGGTAGTCCAGGGCCTGCATGGCGGCGCGCACCCGCTCCCGGGTCTTGGCGCTGACACTCTCGTGGTCGTTCATCACCCGCGAGACGGTCTTGGGCGATACGCCCGCCTGCAGCGCCACATCGTGGATCGTCGCCATGACCTTGTCGCACCCAGACTCCAGGGATTGTCGCGCGCCGACCGTCCTGGTCGCCGCCGCCCCGTCGCCCAAGCCATAGCTCAGCCCGACAACGATGTCATGCGGCAGGACAGATATTTGTCCGATGATGGACATTCGGCGGGACATTTCGGGTCAAAGTCGGCCGTTCCGAGCGGAAAATCCGGAATGACGTTGGGGAAGGCGATGGTAGAGCTTGTGTTGAACTCGCGGTTAGGATGTCGCGAAAAGCTTGGCCATATGGTCTCGACATGTCGCTTGTCGCGGCTTGGGTTCTCATAAATTCATAGTAAAATCAGTAATTTGACAGGTATTTTCCTTTCGCCGAGCGAGAGGCTGCGGGGCGGGCCGCACGCGTTTTTGTGCGGACGTAGTGAAAAATGACAACGTTGACATTTCGATTGACACGACCAGGACATTTGTCAATCTTGAGACACGGCTGGGGAGGGCGTGAGCCAGCGGGGGCGTCGGAAGAGGCCCGGGTCGCCACCGGATTTCGCTTGGAAGAAGGGCTGGCCGCCAGGCCGGGCGCCCGACGGCAGGTGAAGCCAAGACGCAGCCCGCGCCGGAACCGGCGGGGTCAAGAACGGCCATAAAAACGTTTGGGGAGCGAAGACCTTGTCCAATCCACGAAACCAGTCCGCCTGGACCCGGGGCATGACCCTGGCGCTGCTGGCGGGCGCCTCGTCCATGGCCCTGGCCACGGGCGCCCACGCCCAGGCCGCGCCGGATGATTCCGCGCAGGTCGAGGAAATCGTCGTCACCGGTATCCGCGGCTCGCAGATGCGCTCGGTCGACGTCAAACGGCGCGAGGCCTCGATCGTCGACGCGATTTCGTCGGAAGACATCGGCAAGCTGCCCGACGTCACCATCGCCGACTCGCTGCAGCGGATCCCTGGCATCCAGATCAAGCGCGACGCCGGCGAAGGCGCGACGGTCAACATCCGCGGCCTGGCCCAGGTCATCACCCTGCTGAACGGCGAGCAGTATCTGAGCGCCGGCAACATGGGCTCGGCCCAGCCGAACCTGCTGGACGTGCCGTCGCAGCTGATGAACTCGGTGGTGGTCTACAAGTCGACCGACCCGACCAACGCCCTGTCGGGCATCACCGGCACCATCGACCTGCGCACCCGCCGTCCGTTCCAGATGGAGCAGGGGCTGTCGATCGCCGGCGGCGTCGAGGGCCAGCGCGGCGAGCGCACCAAGGAAAACGACTACCTGATCAACGGGCTGGTCAACTGGCGCAACGACCGCGTCGGCCTGATGGTCTCGGCCGCGGCCAGCAAGGCCAACCTGGGCAACAACTCGTCGGGCGTCGTGGGCCTGTCGGGCAACAACGACTGGGGCGGTTCGGCCGCCAACAACTTCATCTCGCCGCACGGCTTCGAAAGCTTCCATCGCGAGGTCGAGCGCAAGCGCCTGGGCGTCAACGTCGCCTTCGAGGCCGACCTGGGCGAGGGCTTCACCCTGGTGGCCGAGGGCTTCTACGCCAAGCTCGACGAATACAACCGCGCCGCCGGCATCAACATCTCCAACCGCTGGGACGGCGGCGCCTTCGGCGTCTGGACCACCCCGACCGTGTTCGAGAACACAGGCTACAACAGTCCGGCCCCGCCGACGGGCAATGGCCGCCCTTGGGTGGCCGTCGACGAGTACGACATCAACGCCTGGTGGGTGAACAGCTTCTCGGTGAACCGCACCACCAAGTCGGAGACCAAGAACTACAATCTCGAGCTGAAGTACGACAACGGCGGCAATTTCACCAGCGAAGTGCGGGCCATCCGCGCCAACGGCGACCGTCTCAGCATGAACGGCCAGGCCCAGGGCGACCTCAGCAACTGGCAATACGCGCCAGGCCGCTTCACGCTGTTCCGCGATCCGAACGACCGCACGCGCGGCCCGTTCTATCCGGCCTCGATCTGCGCCCAGTATCCGGCGTCGCAACGCAGCAACGCCGTCGTGGGCAGCGCCGGCGGCTGCTACCTGAACCCGAACCCGCTGGGTTACGGCGCCAATCCGCAGCTGCACTACAACATCGGCGGCAACAAGGCGGTCTGGAGCGGCTTCGACAACCCGCTGGCCGGCGGCCTGGGGGCGGGCAAGACCCTCAAGGACTACATGGCCAACAAGGACAGCTATGCGATCGCGGCGTTCTCCTCGGAAGGCAACAACGAGATCGAGTCGGACATGAACGTGTTCCGCGCCGAGGGACACTACAAGTTCGACGACAACTTCCTGGGCTTCATCACCAAGATCGACGCCGGCGTCCGCCAGAGCGACCGCACGGTCGAGGTCGAATCCTTCCACCTGTTCTCGCCGTTCTACGGCGGCACGCCGGGCGCGGTGCAGGCCAACGGCACGCCGGTGCCGGCGGCGGGCTGCTTCGCCCAGTGGAAGGCCATCGACGTGGTCATGAACCAGGACCAGTGCCAGGCCGGCGAGTTCGTGCCCAATCCGCTGGGCGGGGCTCCGGTCTTCCAGGGTTACACGGTCAACAGGCCGACCAAGATCGACGCCTACAACAACGTCATCTGGATGGACGATCTGGGCAGCATCACCCAGGGCATCCCCGGCTTCTGGGTCGTCGATCCGCATGACTTCGACAATGTGGCCGCCTTCCAGCAGAAGGTGTTCGGCGCGGCGGTCCGCTACCAGATCCCTGGCTCCACCTATGACGTGACCCTGAAGGAGCAGAGCGCCTACGCCGACGCCAATTTCGAGATCGGCAAGCTGTCGGGGAACATCGGCCTGCACGTGATCCAGAGCCACTTCCTGGTGAAGCAGAACCTGACCGGCGCCACCCAGAACTACGGCGACACCAATCTGGACGTCGGCGACACGGTCACCAACCGCAAGTACACCGACTGGCTGCCGTCACTGAACGCGGTCTACGACTTCGACGACCACCTGAAGTTCCGCTTCGCTTACTCCAAGACCATGCAGCCGCTGGACCTGGGCAACTACGGCGGCGGTCTCAGCATCTCGACCGCCGACTGCGGCACCAAGCCGGGCCGCTGCGTGACGGGCGCCAGCTCGTCGGGCAACCCGTACCTCGATCCATGGCGCTCGACCAACTTCGACGGCGCGATCGAGTACTACTTCGGCAGCGCCTCGATGGTGAACCTGGCGGCGTTCAAGCTGAAGATCGACAGCTTCGTGACCAGTGGCCAGACGGATGGCACGTTCAAGGACGAGGACGGCACGCCGCGCACCGTCAAGGTCAACCAGCCCATCCAGGGCGACGGCGGCTCGGTGAAGGGCCTGGAGGCCGGCACGAAACTGGCGTTCAGCGACCTGCTGCCGGGCGGCGGCTTCTTCTCGAACTTCGGCGTCGACGCCAACGCAACCTACTCGCCCAGTTCGGAGTCGCGCTTGGGTCTGGACGGCAAGAAGCTGCCGTTCATCGACAACTCGAAATACCAGTACAATCTGGTGGGTTGGTACCAGGACGACAGGTTCCAGGCTCGGGTGGCCTACAACTACCGCACCGACCGCCTGAGCGGCGTCACTACGTCGAGCGGCTCCAACCTGCCGACCTTCCAGGACTCCACCGGCTTCGTTGATGTGAACGTCAGCTACAATGTTCGCGACAATATCGTCGTCTACTTCAACGGTTCGAACGTGACGGGCGAGATCGAGAATTACTACGTGAAGTTCGCGGACGGTAAGACTCAGTACGCCAGCCAGAACCAGTTCGAACCGCGATACACGCTCGGCATTCGCGCCAAGTGGTGATCTAGACCTAAAGCCCTTTCCCTGCGGGCCGCCGTGACCCCCCTGTCACGGCGGCTTCTTTTTTCGAGCGGGGCGGCTAGCATGATTACGACCAAGACGGGCGCTCGAAGCCCGCGAGAAGGAGCCGGCAAGCGCTTCGATCGAGGGAGTGAGCCACCATGCAGGACAGCGCGCGCGACCGGCGCATCCGCGACATCGTCATCGTCGGCGGAGGCACGGCCGGCTGGATGGCCGCCGCCAGCCTGAGGCGGCATTTCGGCGCCGCGCCGGTGACCATCACCCTGATCGAGTCCTCCGAGATCGGCACGATCGGGGTGGGCGAGGCGACGATCCCGACCATCCGCCGCTTCTACCAGGCCCTGGGCCTGTCCGACATCGACGTGCTGCGCGCCACCGGCGGCACCTGCAAGCTGGGCATCCGGTTCAACGACTGGACCGGGCCCGGCTCGTCTTTCATCCACTCCTTTGGTCTCTACGGCCAGGACCTGAAGGGCGTGGCGTTCCACCACTACTGGATGCGGCTGCGGGCGATGGGCGAGGCCGCGCCGATCGGCGACTATTCGCTGGGCGCCAGCCTGGCCGCCGGCGGCAAGTTCACCACCCCGTCGCGCAATCCGCCCTCGACGCTGTCGGTGTTCGACTGGGCGCTGCACTTCGACGCCAGCCTGTTCGCCCGGCTGATGCGCCAGGTCGCCGAGCAGAACGGCGTGCGCCGCATCGACGCCAAGATCGTCAAGGTCAACCTGCGCGGCGAGGACGGCTTCATCGAGTCGGTGTCGCTGGACACCGGCGCGACCGTCGCCGGCGACCTGTTCATCGACTGCTCGGGCTTCCGCGGCCTGCTGATCGAGGAGGCCCTGCACACCGGCTACGAGGACTGGAGCCAGTGGCTGTTGTGCGACAGCGCCCTGGCGGTGCAGAGCGAAGGGCAAGGGTCGCCGCCGCCCTATACCGACGTCACCGCCCACGAGGCCGGCTGGCGCTGGCGCATCCCGCTGCAGCACCGCTGGGGCAACGGCTATGTCTATTCCAGCCGCTACACGACGGACGAAGCGGCGAGGGCGGTGCTGACCGCCTCGTTGGACGAGCGCCTGCTGCACGAGCCGCGCAAGATCGGCTTCCATCCCGGCCGCCGCCTGAAGGCCTGGAACAGGAACTGCATCGCCCTGGGCCTGGCCTCGGGCTTCCTGGAGCCGCTGGAGAGCACCAGCATCGCCCTGATCGAGACGGGCATCGAGAAGATCAAGTTGCTGTTCCCCAGCCGCGACTTCGACCCGGCGGTGGTCGACGAGTTCAACGCGATGTCGCGTCTGGAGATGGAGCGCGTGCGCGACTTCATCATCCTGCACTACAAGCTCAACCAGCGGCCAAATAACCCTGGGGGCGACCCGACGGGCTTCTGGACCCATTGCCGTCAGATGGCGGTCCCCGAGACCCTCCAGAAGAAGATCGACCTGTGGCGCGCCCAGGGCCACTTCGTCCGCTATCGCTGGGAGATGTTCTCGCCGCCCAGCTGGCTGGCGATCTATGCCGGCCTTGGCCTGCTGCCGGAAACCTACGACCTCAGCGTCGACGGCTTCGACGCCGGACAGCTGTCGGCCGCCCTGGGCGAGATGCGCAAGGCCGTGGCCGACACCGTCGCCGCCGCCCGACCCCATGGCGACTTCATCGAACAATACGCCCGGCCCCGGCCGGTCGCGGCCGAGTAGGAAGCTTCAGAGATGGCCCACCTGAACAAGATCGTCATCGTCGGCGGCGGCTCGGCCGGCTGGATCTGCGCGGCCATGCTCAGCCACTATTTCCAGAACGGGCCGACGGCGGTCGAGCTGGTCGAGTCCGAGGAGATCGGCACGATCGGGGTAGGGGAATCGACGATCCCGCCATTCCTCCAGCTGATCCGCACCCTGGGGATCAACGAGCAGGACTTCATCCAGGAAACCCAGGCCGCCTTCAAACTGGGCATCCGGTTCGAGAACTGGCTGGAGAAGGGCGACGTCTACTACCACCCGTTCGGCCAGATCGGCGGGCCGCTGGAGGTCAACGAGTTCTACCAGTGCTGGCTGCGGGCCAAGCAGAACGGCCATCCGTCGAAGCTGCAGGACTTCGCCCCGGCCTCGGTGATGGCCGAGGCCGGCAAGTTCATGCTGCCGTCCAAGGCCCAGCGGACGATGATCGCCAACGCCAACTACGCCCTGCACGTCGATGCACGGCTGGTGGCCCTGTACCTGCGCAGGTTCGCCGAGGCGCGCGGCGTCAAGCGCACCGAGGGGATCGTCACCGAGGTGGCGACCCGGCCCGACGGCGGCGTCCAGAAGGTGATCCTGAAGGACGGCCGCGAGGTGGCCGGCGACTTCTTCA
>Ga0209257_1000688_pt1 | contig 52564 bp, 52 predicted proteins | sample AraplaCvi_mCL_r2_FD_184277 | JGI IMG/M metagenome (GOLD analysis project Ga0209257, IMG submission 184277) | Arabidopsis root microbial communities from North Carolina, USA - plate scrape MF_Cvi_mCL_r2 (SPAdes) (version 2) | ecosystem: Host-associated > Plants > Roots > Endosphere | place: USA...
AGAACAAAGGCGGCCGCTTCGCCGACACGCCGCTCACCCGCACGCCGGTCGAGGCCGAGGCCGGCAAGCTTGGATTGATGACCGGTGGCGATGAAGCCACGTTGAAGGAGCTGCGGCCGATCCTCGACTGCTTTGCCGAGACCATCATCCATGCCGGCGGGATCGGCGCCGGGCACAAGCTGAAGCTGATCAACAATTTCGTGGCACTCGGCACGGCTACGGTGGTGGCCGAGGCGATCACCGCCGCGACCAAGGCCGGCGTCGATCTCCAGGCGCTGCACGACATCGTGGTCGCCGGCGGTGCGAAATCCGTGATGTTCGAGCGGCTGATGAAGGTGCCGCTCGCCGACGACGACACGGCATTGAAATTCGCCGTCGCGACCGCGCGGAAGGATCTGCGCTACTACACCAACATGACGGAACAGATCTCCGCGACCTCCTTCGTCGCCGAAGTGGTGCACCAGAGCTTCATCCTGGCCGAGAATGCCGGATATTCGCAGCGTTTCGTGCCCCGGATGGTGGATTTCTTTGCCGGGCTCAACGGCGTGGAGAACCGCAAGAAATAGCCGGCTTTGGCCAAAGGATATCGCACTTGACACCTTTGGCCGGGCTTGGTCGGATGCCCCACAGGCGTCCGGCGGGGCGGAACGCCCGAGTCTCCTTGCAGAATCGCAGCACATCCGCCATTTGAGCGCGCGCGTATGCCGGGAAGCGAAAACTGAAGATCCCGCGGCACCACGACAAGAAACCGATAGGAGAGGTCCCATGATGATCCGCACGGCAACCTGTGCCCTGCTGGCCGCAGCCCTGCTGGCCGGATGCGGCGAGAAGAAAGAGGAGCAGGCCGCGCAGCAAGAGCAGCAACCGGCCGCGTCCACGCCTGCCGCAGCGCCCGCGGCGGCGAGCGGCGCCAAGATCGGCAATTGCGAGGTGGTCGGCCCGAAGGGCTCGATCGCGATCGCCAGCCCGGCCAAGCCCGGCCAGCTGACCGTCGAAGTCTCGCTGCCCGCGCCGATCTGGTGGAACGGCGATACGCCGGAAGCGATCAAGGACGGCATGGAATACTGCCTCGCCGCCGAGATCGCCTACCGCGCCGGCTTCGAGAAGCTCGAAGTCGTGAACGTCGGCTGGGATCCGCTGGTGACCGGCCAGACTTCCGGCTTCGACCTCGCCATGTCGGAGATCTCCATCACCGATGAGCGCAAGAAGGTGGTCGATTTCTCGGTGCCCTATTTCAGTTCGGACATCGGTGTGCTGACGCGCACCGACAAGCCGGTCGATGACAAGACCATCAAGGACGTGACGGTCGGCGTTCAGCAGGCGACCACCGGCGCCACCTTTGCCACCGACACGCTGAAGCTGACCAAGGTGCAGGTCTACCCGGACCAGGGCGACATGTTCACTGCCCTGCGCGCCGGCCAGATCGACGCCGCGATCACCGACACCTCGATCGTGCTCGCCGAGGAAGTGCGCGGTGAAGGCAAGATCAAAGTGCCGGGCCAGTACAAGACCGGCGAATCGTACGGTGCGCTCTATCCGAAGGGCGGCGCCAACAATGCGACGATCGACAAGATCATCCAGGCGATCATTGACGACGGCACGATGAAGAAGCTGAGCCAGAAGTACCTGGCCGCGGCCTGGGGCAAAGACCCGGCCGAGGTGCCCGTCTGGAACCCGTAAGAGACGAATCGTTTTCCCGGTCGTGGGCTTCGGCGCACGACCGGGAAATCCGTCCCAACCCTAGATCGTGACCGAGACCAATCCCGAAGTGTCTTCCCTGCCGCCACGGCGCGCCGGCGTGAATGGAAGCCGGCCCAATGGTCGCCAACCGGCAGCCGACGGCCTCTCCCTCGCCTCCGCCCTCTTCGCCGCGCTCTGCGTCCTCGCCGCTTTCGGCGCGACCGTCCTGGTCCGCAGCGCACTGGTTCACCTCAATGCCTATAGCAGCGCCTGGGAAATCCCACTGATCGCGACCATTGCGGTCGCCGCCGTGCTGTTCTGGCCGGCTTTGCGCGCGCTCAATCTATCCCGCAAGGCGCGGCGCTTTCGCGATGCGGGCGACGTCGTCCATGCCCGCATCGACACCGCCGCCGCCAAGGAAAGCGCCGTCCTCACCTTCGGCTGGGGGGTGTTCCTGCTGATCGCCCTCGGCACGGTCTGCTTCGTGCTGCTGAACAATGCCGAGGTCGGCAAGACCTTCTTCTTCCTGCCGCTGATGCTGGAGAAGTGGCCGCTGGTCGTGCGTGCGTTCTGGAACAACGTCTTCATCTTCATCGTCGCCGAGATCCTGGTGCTGATCTGGGGCCTGATCGTCGCCATCCTGCGCCTGCTGCCGGGTCCGGCCGGGCTGCCGATCCGGGCGCTCGCGATCATCTATTGTGACGTGTTCCGCGGGCTCCCGGCGATCGTGACGCTCTATCTCGTGGGCTTCGGCTTGCCGCTCTCCGGACTGCCGCAGATGATCATCCCGCCGATCGCAGGGTTGTTCGTCGATCCCGCGACGGCTGCCGAATACGCCAAGGTGCCGCTCTCCTGGTATTGCATCCTGGCGCTGACATTGACCTACGGCGCCTATGTCGGCGAGGTCTATCGCTCCGGCATCGAGAGCATCCATTGGAGCCAGGTCGCGGCGGCGCGCTCGCTCGGCCTCTCCTATCTCCAGACCATGCGCTATGTCATCGTGCCCCAGGCGGTGCGCCGGATCGGCGCGCCGCTGTTGAACGATTTCATCGGGCTGCAGAAGGACACGGCCTTGGTGCAGGTGATCGGCGTGGTCGATGCCTTCAACCAGTCGCGCATCATCGCCTCCAACGCCTTCAACCTCTCCGCGGTCACCATCGTCGCCATCCTCTTCGTGCTGGTCACCATCCCGCAGGCGCGTTTCGTCGATCACCTGATCGAGCGCGACAACCGGCGCATCCGGGCCGGAGGTTGACCATGGCCTTCCTGGAAATGCGCGACGTCCATAAGCGCTATGGCCATCACGAGGTGCTGCGCGGCCTGAACCTCTCCGTCAACGAGCACCAGGTGGTCTGCCTGATCGGCCCATCGGGCTGCGGCAAGTCCACCCTGCTCCGCTGCATCAACGGTCTCGACCCGATCCAGTCCGGCGAGATCCGGCTGGAGAACGACCGCGTCTCCGGGCCGGGCGTCGATGTCAATAAGCTGCGCCAGCAGGTCGGCATCGTGTTCCAGAGCTTCAACCTGTTCCCGCATATGTCGGTGCTGGAGAACGTGACCCTTGCGCCGGTCAAGGTGCTGAAGATCGACAAGGCCGAGGCGGAAGCGAAGGCCATGGCGCTGCTGAAGCGCATCGGCCTGGAGGCCAAGGCCACGGCCTATCCCGACCGCCTTTCCGGCGGGCAGCAGCAGCGCGTTGCCATCACCCGGGCGCTGGCGATGGAACCGAAATTGCTGCTGCTGGACGAGATCACCTCGGCGCTCGATCCGGAGCTGGTCTCCGAAGTGCTGAACATCGTGCGTGATCTCGCCGGCCAAGGCATGACCATGCTGCTGGCAACCCACGAGATGGGCTTCGCCCGCGAGGTCGCGTCCAAGGTCTGCTTCCTGCACCAGGGTGTCATTCACGAGGAAGGACCGCCGGAGCAGATCTTTGGCGACCCGCATGACGAGCGGACTCGCGCGTTCCTGAAGCGGATTATCGAGGCCGGGCGCCTTTAGGTCTGTGCCGCCCTCTTGGCATCGAGCGCGTCCAGCGCTTCCTGCAGGGTGCGGATGGTGCGCGCCGCGGTTTCCCGGTCGATGACATCGAGGTCGACGAAGAGATCGACGCCGGTCTCGTGCTCGCTGATCACCCGGGTGCGCTGCGCGAGCTCGCCGAGCAGGCCTTCGACCGCATAGGGTACGACCGGGCGGCTGATGCCCTTCATCTGGATCGGCGCCAGCGGCTTGGCGCGCACCAGGTCGCGCACGATGGTATAGGTTTCATAGGCGAGCACGATCCCGTTGGGATCGGCGATCGATTGCAGGCGCGCCGCAAGGTTCGCCTCGGCGCCGATGATCGTGTAGTCCATGCGGTCAGCGCTGCCGAAATTGCCGACATTGCAATAGCCGGTGTTGATGCCCATCCGGGCGCGGAACGGATTCTCGATACCGCGGCGGCGCCATTGCGCGTTGAGCTCGCGCAGCCGTCGCTGCATATCGACCGCCATCAGCAGGCAGGCACGCGCATCCTCCTCGACACCCTTGGTTTCGGGATCGCCGAAGAAGACCAGCATCGCATCACCGATGAACTTGTCGATCGTGCCGCCGTGGAACAGCGCAATCCGCGACATCTCGGTCAGATACTCGTTCAGCAGTTCCGTCAGCTCCTCTGGCTGCAGGCGCTCGGTCGTGCCGGTGAAGTCCTGGATGTCGGAGAAGAAGATCGTGAGCTTCTTGCGCTCGGTCTGGATCGTCGCGTCGCGCTCGCCGCTGAAGATGCTGCGGTAGATCTGCGGCGGCAGATAGCGCGCGATCTTCATCGAGACCGTCGCCAGGTATTCGTTGGCCACGGTAAGGTCGTTGTTCATCTCGGAAATGGTCGCCGACTGGCGGCGCTGCATGCGGATGAAGGCGAAGCCGCTGAAGGCCGCGATCGCGAAGTAGATCAGCGAGTATTTGAAAGCGAAGATGTTGGCGGCGAGCGGCTGCTGGATGGTGATCTCCTGGATGCCGCGCACGTCGCCGACCTTCCAATCCTTCTTCGGGCTGTCGGGATGAGTGTTGTGGCAGGTGACGCAGGCCTGCCCCATCAGGACCGGGCTCACCATGCGGACGCTGCGGTCGAAGATCGAGCCCGCGACCTGGACGATCTGCTGCTTCGGGTTGGCGCGCAGGCTGGCGAGGGCACCGGTCTCGAAGCCGTCGAGCGGATGCGCGGCGCGCCCTCTGAACGGGTAATCGGAGACGAAGCGATACTGGACCGCGGCGTTGCGGGCGCTGATCCGCTGGCCGAGCTCGATCGAGAGCGTGGCCGGGATCGGGATCGCGCCGTCGATCTCGGTGTAATTGTGCACCGGCTTCACCTGCTGATGCGCCGCCAGCACGCGTGCCACGACATCGGAGGCGTAGAAGCCCCGCATGTCGTCGATGATCTTGCCGGTCTGGAACGCCTGTTCCTGCAGGATGCCGCCGGAAAGCGCGCGGAGGTCGAGCCACACCGCCAGCGGCAGGCCGAGCAGCAGCAGGAGCACCAGCGCGACGGCACGCGGCAGGTTCGCCCTCTTGGTCTCGGCGCGCGGCTTCGCGGCCATACTGGGTGCTACGCTGGCCATCGGCTCCCCCCGTTGGCTGAATCGCATAGTGCTATTGTCGCATGGTGCGGTGCGCAACCCTATAGCAATATTGTTGCGATCGTAGCTTTGCCGGGTCGTGACTCCCACTGAAGCCTGCCGAAATGGCCGAAACGGCCTGCTGCGCAGCCCTTCATCCCCTACATGAAGTCGCGCTTGATCTTCTCGTCCCAGCTCCGAGAGAACACCTTCCGGTCGTTTTCATAGACCTCGAGCGTGGTCTCGACGCGGAAATGCGTCGCGTCGCAGGTCATGCGGCCGGTGCTGTGATGCGTCACCGTCGTATCGCGCCGCTTCAGACTCACGCGATAATCGGTCTCGATCGCCGCCGAGAGCGGATCGCCCTCGACGATCGTGTAGCGGCAGTTCGCCTGGGACGTAAAGGTCTGGCCGATGTCGGTCATCTCGGTCTCACCGGTCCAGCGTGGGAAATCCACGGTGATCTTCCCGGTCAGGAGATCGCGCGTGACGGTGCGGCGGGTGAGCGCCGGCACCTCACGCTTGACGGCGGGCGTGTCTTCCGCCTGCTCCGGCTCGGCGAACGGCGGCAATTGCGCATCCGCCGGATCTTCCGGGCGGACCGGGAGACGGAGCGCCGACTTGCCGCCGAAGACCGTCAGCGTGACCAGCTCGGGCGACGGCCAGGCGATCGGCCAATAGACCGTCGAGATCGAAACGGCTATGCGGTGGCCCGCGGGGAAAGCATGGGCGATGTCGTCGAGATCGACCGTCGCCGTGTATCGCGTGCCGGGCTTGAGACGCACCGGCTTCTCATGGCTCTTCATGTGGTTGAGGTTGAGCAGGCCGACGGTGACGCGGGTCGAACTGCCGTCGGGCGCCACGTCGTTCAGACGCACGGCGACCAGGGCCAGTGGCTTGTCCGACGCGAAGATGAGATCGAGTTGCGGTGCGCCGAGAATCTCGACGCGCTCCTTCAAGGGCTCGGTCATGAAGACCAGCGAGCCGCCGTCATCCTCGCGCTGATCGGTCGCCCATTCCGCCGCGTCGCCATAACGGCCGACCTCGCCTGCGGCGACCCCCACCCAGAGCGGCGATGAGAGCGTGAGCGGCGTCGCGCGCCGCGCGCGTTCTTCCAGGCCGCCACCGGGATTGAGATGGAGCTTGCGCCATTGGATGCGCGCCGAAGGCCATTGCGCTTCCGCCACCCAGCGGCCGGGGCGTGCGTGGTAGCAGGTCTTCGGCGGGACGCTGTCCTGCATCCAGACGCGGTAGCCCGGCTCGTCCATGATGCCGGTGTCGCGGCCTTTCAGCCACTGATCCCACCAGCGCAAGGATTCCTGCAGCCAGCCGATCTCCGGCGCGACGGTGGCGCTGTGCGGATAAGAATGCGCCCAGGGTCCGATCAGGCCTTTGCAGGGTGCGCGCAATCCCGCAAGCAGGCGCGGGATCGATTCCGCGTAATTGTCGGCCCAGCCGTTCACCGCGTAGACCGGGATCTTGATCTGCGAGAAGTCCTCGCAGACCGAGCCCTGCTTCCAGAAATCGTCGCGGCGCTGATGCCTCAGCCAAGTAAGGATCCAGGGCTTGTTATGGCGCATGCGCGCTTCCCACATCGGGCGCCATTTCTCGCCGACGATCTCCGGGTCGGGCGGCAGGTCGTTGTGCGCCAGCATCGTCGCCGACCAGTCGAAATTGTCCTTCGACAGGCAGCCGCCGACCCAATGGATGTCGGTTGCATAACGGTCGTCAGTCGAGCCCACGGTGATGATCGTCTTCAGCGCCGGCGGCTGCAGTGCCGCGATCTGCAAGCCGTTGAAGCCGCCCCAGGAGATACCGACCATGCCGACATTGCCGCTGCACCATTGCTGCGCGGAAATCCAAGCGATGGCTTCGACGCCATCCTGCTGCTCCTGCGGCGTGTATTCGTCCTCGATCAGGCCTTCGCTGTCACCGCTGCCGCGGATATCGAGCCGTAGGCAGGCATAACCATGGCCCGCCCAATACATGTGGGAGCCCTGGTCATAAGTGCGGGTGCCGTCCCGCTTGCGATAGGGCACGTATTCCAGGATCGCCGGGACCGGGTCCTGGTCGGCATCAGCCGGCAGCCAGAGCTTGGCGGCGAGCTGTATACCATCGGACATCGGAATGAAGATATTCTCGATGACCGCGACTTTGCGCGGAAACTCCGTAACCACCCGTGCCAAGCGACTGCTCTCCCCAATGGCTCAGACGGAGAGATAGCATTGCTCGGGAGCGAGACACAATAAGCTGTGTACAGCTCAGTCTATTTGGCCCGGATCTGAGCCGGCGCGTTCCGGTCCTGTATCAGATCGAACGGGTCCTTGCCGGTGATCGGCTTCGATTCGCCCCGCTTCGCTACGATCGCGTCGTCGTCGATCATACGCCGCAACTCGGCGCGCGCCCGGCTGACACGGCTCTTCATGGTGCCGACCTGGCAGCCGCAAATCTTGGCCGCATCCTCGTAGTTGAGGCCGCTGGCACCGACCAGGATCAGCGCTTCGCGATGATGCTCGGGCAACTGCCAGAACGCACGCCGGAAGTCGCAGAACTCGAGGCTCGCTTCCTGCGTGGCGCTCTCCGCCGGTTCATCGACCGTCAGGTCGTCGATCGAGGAGAAGCGCGATTTGCCGCGGCGGCCTTGGTTGTAGAAGAGATTGCGCAGAATGGTGAAGACCCAGGCACGGAAGTTGGTGCCGGGGGTGAATTGGTTGGAGGCGGCGATCGCACGCACGATCGTGTCGTTCACCAGGTCGTCGGCCTGGTCGCGGTTGCGCGTCAGCGAGCGCGCGAACGCACGCAGATGCGGCACCGCCTCCAGCAAGGCTGTGCGCATTTCCGACGACATCTCTTCGAAGGTCGGTTGACCCATTCTTACCTCATTCCTTGCCGGCATGGCCGGTTTCAACACCGACGGTATCCGCATCACCGACGGTATCCGCATCGGATCGACTGAGGTTTCCACCCGGCACCCCATTGGCTGCTTATCAGGACTTGTTGGATTTCAGCTTGTCGAGAAGAGCCAGCATTTCCTTCGGTACCGGCTCGGCCGCGAGATCGGCATACATCCGGCTCAGCTGTGTATCGAACCAACGGTCCTGCACCGGGGGCGCTTTCGCGTTGGGATTAACCTTACTATCCTGAGGGATGTCCATCATGCCTTCCGACGTCGGCTTCTCGGCCCTAACATTCACCGACTGATCCTTCTTCTCGATCATCCAATCTCGCCCCGACAGCCCGATCTGCGGCACCGCCGTGTTCTGAAATGCCAAAGTCACTCGCTCCGACGGCCTTGCATCCTGTTCCGGATGTATTAAAGGCCGCCCTACGCGAAAGGTTGCCAATTATCGTATATTTCACACAGGAGGGAACCCTCCCTATGGTCCTGGGTTCCTTGCGAACGGGAAAAAATACGCAACAATCGACCGTTAGCAGACGTGGCCATTTTCTCGGGGCTCAAGAGGGATCAGCATGTCAGACGTGACCGAACAGCTTGTAACGATCATTCCGTACCTCCGGCGCTATGCGCGCGCCCTGGTGGGCGACCAGGGCGTGGGCGACACCTATGTCCGGATCTGCCTCGAGACCCTGGTTCAGGAACCGGGCCGAGTGAAGGCGGGACCCGATGCACGGGTGCAGGTGTTCTCGCTGTTCCACGAAGTGCTGACCAGGACCGGCGTGCGCGACTCCGCTTCGGACTCGCTTGATCCGGCCGAGCTCACCGATCTCACCGTGGAATCCCGACTCAAGGCCCTGCCCCCGGCCGAGCGCCAGGCATTGCTGCTCACCACGCTGGAGGGCTTCTCGGTCGAGCAGGCGGCGGAGATCCTGAAAGTGCCCGAGGCAACGGCCGCAGCTCTCGTCGCCGACGCCTGGTCTATGGTCAACCAGCAGATGGCGACCACGATCTTGATCATCGAGGACGAGCCGGTGATCGCGCTGGATATCGCCGGATTGGTCAACGACATGGGGCATTCGGTGGTTGGCGTAGCCGCCAGCCAGAGCGAGGCCGTGCAGATTGCGCGCAAGGCGCAGCCCGGCCTGGTCCTGGCCGATATCGATCTCGGCGCCGGCGGATCGGGCCTGACCGCGGTCAAATCGATCCTGCAGAGCATGACCGTGCCGGTCATTTTCGTGACCGCCTATCCGGAGCGGCTGCTGACCGGCGAGCGGCCGGAGCCGACTTACCTGGTGACCAAGCCGTTCGAGCCGGATACGCTGAAAGTCACGATCTCACAGGCGTTGTCCTTTTTCGGGACCCGACCGCAGGAGACGCGCCAAGCGGTTTGATTCGCTTGAACCTTTTTGGCGGCGCAGTGTTGAGGATGCGCGGAGATCATGATTCGGCAATTCCTCGGACCGCTGCGGCGGCGCCTGCTTCTGGTTTTCTTCATCGTGCTTGCGGTGCCGACCGGCTTCGGCATCGTGGCGGCGGTCGATCATTACCAGGGTCAGGTTGAGCAGGCGCGCCGCTCGACCGAGCGCTACGCCACCCTCGCCTCCAACAATGAGACCAACCTGCTTTGGCAGTCGCAGCGCATCATCGATGACCTCGCGCACGACCCGGTCGTTCGCAACGTGATTGGCGGCGCCGGCAACTACGCGGAATGCGAAGCGACGCTGAAGAAGGCGATCGACCCCTACCCTGCCTACGCCGTAGCCTCGGTGCTGACACGGGAGGGCGATGCGCTCTGCCGCTCCACCGGCAATCGGGCCAAGAGTTCGGTCGCGGACCAGGACTGGTTCAAGGAGGTGATTGCGACCGGTCGCTCGGTGCTCAGCGGCTACACTTTCGCACAGACCCTGAACGAGCCGATCCTCGCCTTCGGGATGCCGATCAGCGACGGCAAAGGCGAGGTGATCGCCGTGCTCGGCCTCGGGATCAGGCTGCGCTGGCTGGCTGCGAGCGGCCAGGAACCCGGCCTGCCGCCGGAGGCGAGCGTCGATCTCCTGGACAAGGATGGTTTGCCCCTAGTCATTTCCGATGCGAATACCGGCTCCGGCGGCCTGCCCAGCGAAGACAACCTGAGGAAGGTCGTCACCGGCGGCGCGCTCACGTTCGATGCCGTGGGCCGCGACGGAGTCCCCCGCTATTACGCGGTGCATCCGATCGCCAGCGGCAGCCTGTTCATTCTGCTCGGTCAGCCGACGAAGACACTCATCGCGCCGTTGCAGCGGGACCTCGCGATTCAAATCGCGACCTTGACCCTGGTGGTCTTGGGCGGGCTGGCGGCGGCGTTGATCGGATCGCAGCTGCTGGTCACGCGCTGGATCGCGCGCCTGACCGAGGAGGCGCGAACCATCACCCTGGGCGAAGCGCCGCAGCCTTATGATTTCCGCGGCGCACCGACCGAGATCCGCGAGCTCAACGACACGCTGATGACGATGGCGGCGCGGATCAATGCGCGCGAAGCAGAGCTCAGTGAATCCCTCGCCCAGAAGCAGATGATGCTGCGCGAGATCCATCACCGGGTGAAGAACAACCTGCAGACCGTCACCAGTCTCCTGAACCTCTACGCCCGCATCCCGCGTGGCGAGGCGATCAAGCAGGCCTTCGCCGATGTGCAGACAAGGATCAACACGCTGGCGCTCGTCCACCGGCATCTTTATGAGAGCCAGGACCTGCGCGAGATCGACCTCGCCGCTTTCATGTCGAATCTGGTGCGCCTCATTCAGGACGGCAGCGGCGTACCGACCCGACGCGTGCGCCTCAAAGTCGACATCCCGTCGATCACGCTCTCCGGCGACCGTGCGGTGCCCCTTGCACTTTTGACGACCGAGATCCTGACCAATGCGTTCAAGCATGCTTTTCCGGATCATCGCGCCGGTAACATCCTGGTGCAGATGCGCGCCGAGCCGGACGGCAAGGCGATGCTGACCATCGCCGATGACGGCGTCGGCACCGCCGACGAGACCGCCATCGTCGGCACCAGCACGATGGGCCAGAACCTGATCGGCGCCTTCACCCGGCAATTGGGCGGCAAGCTCACCGCCTCCGGCCCGCCGGGCACCACCATCACGCTGGAGTTCGACCTGGAGCCGAAGCCGGCCGAGCCGATCGAGCCGGCAGGTGCGGAGAACGCGGCCTGAGATCCGACGCCGGCCCGCCCTTGGCATCGGGTTGGAGGGGGATGGCTTGATCATCGTCTTGAACGGCTATCCCGGAGTGGGAAAGCTCACGATCGGCCAGGAACTCGTTTCCCGGATTTCCGGCCGCTTGCTGGACATTCACAGCGTCTACAACGTCGCCTTCGCTCTGACGGAGTTCAAATCGCCGGAGTTCATCGCAACCGTCGAGAAGATCGAGGCGATCGCGCATGACCTCATTCGCAAGCTCCCGGCAGAAACGCCGGTCGTGCTGACGACGGTGCTGGCAGGGCGCAGCGACTGGGGTGATGCGGAATGGGAGCGTATCGTCAGCCTCGGCCGCGAGCGGCCGCCGTTCCTTGTGGTGCATCTCCACTGCGATCTCGACGAGAATATCCGCCGCATCGAAGCCGCCGGCCGCGATGCGAAGAGGAAGCCGCGTGACGCTGAAATGGTTCGGAGAAATCACGCCCAGCGGAAAGTGCTCGCAGGCATCGACGCGGCCAAACTGCTTGAGCTCGACGTCACGGATTCATCCCCGGGCGATGCCGCGGCGAAGATCGCGGCGTGGATCAGCGTCCGCCGCCGACCCTGACGATCGCACCGGTCATGTAGGAAGCGGCGTCCGACATCAGGAACAGCACCGGTCCCGCCACCTCTTCCGCGGTGCCGGCGCGGCCGCCGAGCGGCACGCTGGGCACCAGGCGCCCCAACCGGCCGGGCGGGCCGGCGGCTTCGTGGATCTCGGTTTCGATCAGGCCGGGCTCCACGGCGTTGACGCGGATGCCTTCGTGGCCGACCTCTTTCGCGAGCCCGATGGTCATCGAGTTGATGGCGCCCTTCGACGCCGCATAGGCGATGAACTCGTTGGGCGAGCCCAATGTGGTCGCGGCGGATGAGATGTTGACGATGACGCCGCCCTTGCCACCATGCGCGGTCGACATGCGCTTCACCGCCTCGCGCGCGCAGATCAGCGCGCCGGTCACGTTGATCGCCAGCAATTGCTCGACGTCCTTCGCCTTCAGGGCTTCGAGCTTGCCATAGGGGCCGATCACACCGGCATTGTTCACCAGCGCGTCCAATCGGCCATATTTCTCATCGACGGTCTTGAACAGGCGCTCGACGTCGGCCTCGCGCCCTACGTCGCCCTGGATGGCGACCGCTTCGCCGCCTTGCTGCCGGATCTCGCCGACGAGAGCTTCCGCCGCACCTTTCGAGCGTGCGTAGTTGACGGCCACGCTATAGCCCGCCTGCGCTGCCGCGCGGGCAATCGCCGCACCGATCCCCCGGCCGGCGCCGGTCACCAACACCGTCTTCTGCATGCGATTACCCGGCGATCCAGGTCTGCTCCGCGGCGCGAAGGAAATTGCCGCCGAGAATGCCGCCGATGTCGGCGTCGGAATAGCCGTGCTTCACCAGGCCGCCGGCGATCTCCGGCAGCTGCTCCGGCGGCACGATCTGCATGGCACCGCCGGTGCTGCCATAGCCGAGCGCCCGCGGCCACCACTTGTCGGCATTCTGATCCGGCGGCAGATCGTCGATCTCCGGATGGAAGACGTAGTCAAGACCGAGGCCGATATGCCGGGCGCCGACGCGCTGCGCCACGTAATCGATGTGGCGGATCACCGTCTCGGTGCGGATGTCGTTGTTGCCGAGGAACGGGCCGATGCCGCAGATGCCGATGACGCCACCGGTCTTGGCGCACTTGTCGATCTGTTCGTCGGTGATGTTCCGGACATGCTCGCGCAAGGCCAGCGGGTTGGAATGCGAGAAGATCACCGGCTTCGACGAGATCTCCATGATCTCAAGGCTGGTCTTCCGGCCGGTATGCGAGCAGTCCATCAGCATGCCGACGCGATTGATCTCCTTCACCACCGCGCGGCCGAGAGAGGTCAGCCCGCGATCCTGGTCATGGCAGCCGGAGGCGATCGAGTTGTTGAGATTGTAGGCGAGATGGATCTGCCGGACGCCGAGATCGCGGAACAGGCCCAGCATGTTGAGATCGTCTTCCAGCATGGCCGAGCCTTCGAGGTCGAAAGCGATGGCGAGCTTGCCCTCGCGCTTGGCCCGCTTCACATCCTCGATCGTTTCGGCCAGGAGGTAACGATCGCTGTTCTTCTTGATCCAGTCGCGATAGCCGGCCACCACGCGGATGCACTGGGCGAGCGGATTGAAATCCATGCCGACGTTCAATGAGACGAACGTCGCGCCGGCACGCCGATGCCGCTCGACCGCCGAGAGATCCTGGTTCGGCTTGATCGGCATGCAGGAATGGCAATCCCAGACGATCGACGTCCGGTAGATCTCCGGCGCTTTCTCGACGGTTGCGACGTCCATGGGGTCACCTTGAATGCTGCGGGGCGGCGCATTCTAGCCTGCATGGCCCGGGGTCGGACAACCCCGGATTTCGCACGGGGCGCCCTTCCGCAGGCAGGCCCGGCTATTTCGTGCCCGCGAGCCGGGCCAGGAAGCGTTCGAGGTCGATGATGAAGCGTTCGTGGAAGCCTTCGCCGATCGGGCCCTTGTCGTCGGTGCAGAGCACCTTGAATTTGAGCTTGCGGCCTTCGATCTCGACCAGCTCGACTTCACAGCTCGCAGTCATGCCGACCGGTGTCGCGGCGCTGTGGCTGACATCGACGCGGGTCCCAACGGTCCGCTGGCCGGCGGCGAGATGCGGCTTCAGGGCAGCGACGCAAGCATCCTCGATGAAACCCACCATGAAGGCCGTCGCGAAGACCGGCGGCATGTCGTGAAAGCCGGCGAAATGCGGAGAGACGGAGGGAACGGTGAGATCCGGCGTGACCGTGATGCTCTGCTTGTGCTTCAGGCCGAGCGGCGGCGCTCCGCTGGACATACGCCTTCCTCCTTCTCCGTTGCCTCGAGATCGAGTTCCCAATATTGCCCCACCAGGTCTTTGCCGAAGCTGTGGTGGCGCTCCTCTTTGACCAGCCTGAAGCCTTCCGCGATGTAGATCTGCCGCGCGGCGGTCAGGATGTCGTTGGTCCAGAGGATCAGCTTCTTGTAGCCGAAGGCGCGCGCCTGCGCGACGCATTCCTCCACCAGCCGGCGTCCAAGGCCGAGCCCGCGTGCCGCCGCATCCACATAGAGCAGGCGGAGCTTGGCGACCGTGTCGCTCTCCTTCACCAGGAAGATCGAGCCCACGACCTCTCCGCCCCGTTCTGCGATCCAGCACCGCTCCCATTTCGGATCGAAGTTCTTGGCGAAGGCGATCGCGATCTCGCCCGCCATGGTCTCGAACTCGCCGTTCCAACCATATTCTGCGGTATAGAGCTGCGCCTGGCGCGCGATGACCAGCGTGATGTCACCGGGCTTCGGCGCGCGCAGAATATAACCGCCCGGTTCCGCTGCTTCGCCGCCCATGGCAGTTTCGATCGCGCCCATCGCCTGCACCATGCGCTGGCGCTCACCGGATCCCAGCCGCTCCAGCATCGTCGCCACGTCGGCGCGTGTCGCCTCGTCCAACGGCGCGAAAGTCTTGCGGCCCTTGTCGGTCAGAGAAAGGTGATAGCGACGCCCATCGGTCGGAGACGGCGTGCGTTTCAGCAGCTTCTTCTTTTCGAAATTCGCCAGGATGCGGCTGAGATAGCCGGCGTCCAGTCCCAGGTCGCGCGCGAGCTCGGTCGCCGTCGCGTCCACCCGATGCGCAAGCTCGTAAAGCACGCGTGCCTCGGTGAGGGTGAACGGGCTGTGCAGCCAGCCCTCGCCGAGCACGCCGATCTTCTGGGTGTAGAAGCGGTTGAAGCGTCGCACCGCAGCGATGTCCCGCTCCAATTCGTCCTGAGGTGATTGGATTGCCATGCTTGACCGTGCCCGCAGACCGTCGTTCGCGCCTTCGCCCGATCGCCGGGTCAAGCCCGACGATCAGTCACTCTGGCGCAGATAGTTGACTCAGTCAAGTATCGGATACGATCCCTCAAGCCGCCTCCGGAACGGCGGGCGGCGCCATGGCGCCGGTCATCATGGCGACGGCGTCGGACATGGAATGGGCCTTGGGATCGATGACGCAGAGCCGCCGGCCCAGGCGGTTGATGTGGATGCGGTCGGCCACCTCGAAAACGTGCGGCATATTGTGCGAGATAAGGACAATCGCGAGGCCGCGCTTCTTCACGTCGAGGATCAGTTCCAGCACACGGCGAGATTCCTTGACGCCCAGTGCTGCCGTTGGCTCGTCCATGATGACGACCTTGGAGCCGAAGGCGGCGGCCCGGGCCACGGCAACACCCTGGCGCTGGCCGCCGGACAAGGTCTCCACCGCCTGGCCGATGTTCTGGATGGTCAGGAGGCCGATTTCAGAGAGCTTCTCGCGCGAGCGGTTCTCCATCTCGCGATGGTCCAACATACGCAAGCAACGCCCGACGAAGCCGGGCTTCCGGAGCTCGCGGCCGAGGAACATGTTGTCGGCGATCGACAGCGCCGGCGACAGCGCAAGGTTCTGGTAGACGGTCTCGATCCCCGCCTCACGCGCTTCCATAGGCGAGCGGAATGTGACCGGCCTGCCGTCGAAGCGCACTTCGCCGGCGTCGAACGACATCGCGCCGCTGATCCCCTTGATCAGCGTCGACTTGCCGGCCCCGTTGTCGCCGATCACGCCGAGGATCTCGCCCGGATAGAGATCGAAGTCGCAATTGTCGAGCGCGACGACGCGGCCGAAATGCTTGACCAGCCCGCGTCCCGTGAGAATGGGTTCCGTCATCCCGACACCTTTCGGATCCATTGATCGACCGCGACCGCGATGATGATGAGCGCACCGACCGAGAGATAGGTCCATTGCGGATCGGTGCCGGCAAGCCGCAGGCCGAGACCGAAGACGCCGACGATCAGCGCGCCGAACATGGTGCCGACGATCGAGCCGCGGCCACCGAAGAGCGAGGTACCGCCGATCACCGCGGCGGTGATGGATTCGATATTGGCATTCTGTCCGCCGAGCGGCGAGACCGAACCGATGCGCCCGATCAAGGCCCAACCGGCGAAGGCGCAGATCAGCCCGGCGACGGCATAGACCGAGATCAGATGGCGCTTCACGTTGATGCCGGAGAGGCGCGCCGCTTCCGGATCGTCGCCCACTGCGTAGACATGCCGGCCCCAGGCGGTGTGGTTCAGCACGTACCAGAGCAGCGCCGCGAGCAGGATCATGAAGAAGACGGCGAAGGTGAAGTTGGCACCGCCGAACTCGATCTTGTTGGCGAAGAAATGCAGGATCGGCGCTTGCGCGTCGATATCCTGGCTGCGGATGGTCTCGTTCGCCGCATAGATGAAATTGGCGGCGCCGAAGATCTGCCAGGTACCGAGGGTCACGATGAACGGCGGCAACTTGACGTGCGCAACCAGGAAACCATTGAACGCGCCGCAGGCCAGGCCCAGCACCATCCCGGCCGCAAGTCCTACCACCGGCGGCAGCCCGTAATTGACGCTGAACTTGCCCATGACGACCGAGCAGAGCACGAGGATAGCGCCCACCGAGAGATCGATGCCGGCGGTCAGGATAACGAGGGTTTGCGCCGCGCCGACGATGCCGACGATGGCGACCTGCTGCAGGATCAAAGTCAGCGCGAATGGCGAGAAGAATTTCGTGCCGTCGATAACGCCGAAGATGGCGATCGACAGGATCAGCACCAGCAGCGGCACCGCCGAGGGACTGGAATGCAGGAAATGCTGGGCCCGCCCCAGCGCCGACCGCTCGCCTTCGTCGAAGGACGCGACGCGGTTGTCCGCCTCCGCCAGGCGCTTCTCAAAATCCGCCGGTCGCGGTTTACCCGCTTCTGCCTCGGCCATGCTTCACTCCCAGACTTTAGGCGAATGAGTCGAACGAGAATGAGACGGCCCCGGATGCCCCAGGGCCGTCCCCACGTTCACGCGTGACTGTCCAAGTCGATTTTTACCGACCGGTCAGCCCCAGCAGCGGTCGAGGCCCTCCTTGGTGTCGATCGAAGGCACGCCATCCACCGGCTTGTCGGTGATCAAGGTGACGCCGGTGTTGAAGAAATCGAGGCCCGGCGTCTTCTCCGGTTTCTTGCCGGAATCGGCGAAGGCCTTGATCGCCTCGATGCCCATGGAAGCCATCAGCAGCGGATATTGCTGCGAGGTCGCGCCGATGACGCCGTCCCTGACATTCTTCACGCCCGGACAGCCGCCATCGACTGAGACGATCAGCACGTCCTTCTCGCGGCCGACCGCCTTCAGCGCCTCATAAGCCCCCGCCGCCGCCGGCTCGTTGATGGTGTAGACGAGATTGATCATCGGATCCTTCTGCAGCAGGTTTTCCATCGCCCGCCGGCCGCCTTCCTCGTTGCCGTCGGTGACGTCGTTGCCGACGATCCTGGGATCCTTCTCGTCGCCGTCCTTGTGGATGTCGACGGTGTCGATGCCGAAGCCGGTCAAGAAGCCCTGATCGCGCAGCACTTCGACGGTCGGCTGGCTGACGTTGATATCGAGCAGCGCGATCTTGGCGTCCTTGGCCTTGTCACCGAGGGTCTTCAAGGCCCATTCGCCGATCAGCTTGCCGGCCATGAAGTTGTCCGTCGCAAATGTCGCGTCGGCGGCGTCGATCGGCTCCAGCGGCGTGTCGAGGGCGATTACCAGGATGCCGGCGTCACGCGCCTTCTTCACCGATGTCACGATCGCTTTGGTGTCGGAAGGCGTGATCAGGATGCCTTTCGCGCCGTCGGCAATGCATGTTTCAATCGCCGCGACCTGGCTTTCGTTGTCGCCGTCCATCTTGCCGGCATAGGCCTTCAACGTGACGCCGAGTTCCTGGGCCTTCTTGGTTGCGCCTTCCTTCATCTTGACGAAGAACGGATTGGAGTCCGTCTTCGTGATCAGGCAGGCCCCGACATCCGCAGCCTGCGCCGAACCGGCACAAGCGAAGCCGAGCACGGCCGCGCCTAATGTCGACAAAAGCAGAGTCTTCTTCATCGTGGAACTCCTCCCAAGGGTTATGGCCGCTGTTGCCGCAGCCTTCATTCGTCGGGGGCCTGACGCCACCAACACGCCACTATCAAAAGGCAGAGCCGGCCGGCGGTCAATACGTAACTTAACTTGATTTATTAATGATTTTCGTTGAATATCAAAGCGCAGCAAACAAGCGACCGCCGAACGGACCGCCCCGGGCGTGGACCTCGAAACGCAAGACCGCCGCAGTTCAACGGCTCCGCGTCCCAGCCGCGGCTCGAAGCAGGCCGATCTTCGGGCGCACAACGAGCAGCTCATGCTGACCTTGCTGCGCCGGCATGGCGCGCTGGCCAAGGCGGAGCTCGCGCGCCTGACCGGACTCTCGCCGCAGACCGCCTCCGTCATCATGCGCAAGCTGGAGCAGGACGGACTACTGGCGCGCGGTGCGCCGGTCCGTGGCCGCGTCGGCCAGCCGTCGATCCCGATGACGCTGGCCGCGGACGGCGTTCTTTCCTTCGGATTGAAGATCGGCCGGCGCAGCGTCGACCTGGTGCTGATGGATTTCGTCGGCCGGGTGCGCGCAACGCGACGCCGGCGCTATGCCTGGCCGCTGCCCGATGCCGTGCTCGATTTCGCGCGCAACGAAGTCGGTGCGCTGATGGCGGACCTGCCGCCGCGGCTGCGCGGACGGATCGCCGGGCTCGGCATTGCCATGCCGTTCGAGCTCTGGAACTGGGCGGGCGAGCTCGGCGCGCCGCAGAAGCAGATGGATGCCTGGCGGAACGCCGACCTCAGCATGCGCTTGGAGGGCACGCTGCCCTTCCCCGTCTTCGCGCAGAACGATGCGACTTCGGCCTGCGTCGCGGAGGTGGTGTTCGGGCATGGCAGCGCATTCAAGGACTTCTTCTATTTCTTCATCGGCTTCTTCATCGGCGGCGGCGTGGTGCTGAATGGCGCCGTCTTCAGCGGAAGCGGCGGCAATGCCGGCGCGATCGGCTCCATGCCGGTCCCCGCGCACGGCAAGAAGCCGATCCAGCTGATCGACGCCGCCTCGATCCATCTCCTGGAGAGCCGGCTGAAGACCGCGGGCATCGACCCCTCTCCGCTCTGGCTGCAGCCCGAGAACTGGACCGGCTTCGAAAAGCATCTCGATGCCTGGATTGCCGGGATAGCACCTTCGCTCGCCTATGCGATCGCCGCGACCTGCTCGGTGGTCGATTTTCCCGCGGTCATCATCGACGGCGCCTTCCCGCCCGCGATCCGGCATCGGATTGTGCGCGCCACCACGCAGGCGATGGGCGCGCTCGATCTCCAGGGAATCACGCCGCCCGCGATTGCCGAAGGAAAAGTCGGGCAGAACGCCCGCGCCGTCGGCGGCGCCTGCCTGCCATTGCTGAACCGCTATATCCTCGATCCGACATCTTTCGTGAAGGAGATCACTTAGCGTCGCGGACGCCTTGCCTACCCTGCCGCCCTCGGCTACAGAGGTCGCCCCATTCACCGGAGGCAATCCATGCTGAAGTATTTCGTGGCGACCGCGCTGACCCTCGCTTCCATTCCCGCTTTCGCTGACGCCACAGGCGCCGGGTTCTGCACCGTCATGCAGGAAGGCGTTGCGGCCTGCGCCGACGAGATCGCCAGCACCAAGGTCCGCCAGTGCCCGCAGGCGATCAAGGAAGTCAAAGCGTCCTACGACGCCACTAAGGACGAGCCCAATAAGAAGCTGCGGGCGGAATTGCAGAACGCCAATGCCATGTGGATGGCGATCGCGCAACAGCCGAGCAAGGATCGGCTGAAGGGCGCCAATGCCGCGATCGAGAAGAGCTGCGCGAAGCTGAAGAAGCTCGACCAGTAAGCGCTATTTCTCTTCCTGGGCCGCGGGGCTCAACGCCCCGTGGCCGAGGACGCGTTTCTTCTCATTCGCCTTCCGGGTGCGGTAGCGGACCAGCTGCTGGTCGGCGATGACGCCGATCAGGATCACGCCGCCCATCACCGCAAAGTTCAGCGAACTCGCAATGCCGAGCAGGTTGACCAGGTTCTGCAGCACCTGCAGCAGGACCGCGCCGAGCACGATTCCGAGCACCGACCCTTCGCCGCCGCGGAGCGAACAGCCGCCCAGGACCGCCGCCGCGATCGCATAGAGCTCGTAGAAGTTTCCATGCGAGGCCGGCGAGATCGACCGCGTGTACATCGCGAAATAGACCGTCGAGAGCCCGGCCAGCAGGCCGGAGATCACATAAGCCGCGGCGATCACCTTGCGGGTGTTGATGCCGGAATAGCGCGCGGCATCCTCGTTCTTGCCGACGGCAAAGAGATAGCGCCCGAACACCGAGCGGTGCAGCACGATTCCCATCACCACCGCGACGATGATGAAGGCGATGAAGCTGTTGGGCACGCCATAGCTGCGGCCGGCGGTGACAAACTCGAGGGTCGGAAAGCTCTGGCCGAACTCGAAGCCGGCGGTGCCGTCGCCGGTGTACCAGCGCGCAAGGCCGCGGTAGATCAGCAGGCCGCACAGGGTCACGACAAAGGGCTGGATATTGACCCTGGTCACCAGGAAGGCATGGATGGCGCCGAGCAGCACGCCGGCCAGAACACAGGCCAGAACCGCAAGCGGCCAGGGGACGCCCCAAAGCCCGATCAGATCGATGAAGATCACGCCCAACAGCGCGAAGATCGATCCGACCGAAAGATCGATGCCGCCGGTGATGATGACGAAGCCCTGCCCGATCGCAAAGAGGCCGAACAGCCCGATCAGGTTCGCAGTATTGGCGAGATTGATCGGCGAGAGGAAGCGCGGGTTGAGAACCGCCACCACCGTGCCGACGATCAGGATCAGGAGAAGGAGGCCGAGGTCTTTCTTCAGCATGGCTTGGATCTCAATTCAAATGCTTGCCGACCGCCAGCTGCAGCACGTTGTGCTCGCTGAACTGGTCGCGTTCCAGAAATCCGCTGATCGCGCCTTCGTGCATCACCGCCATGCGGTCGCTGACGCCGATCACCTCCTCCATATCGGAGGAAATCATCAGCACGGCGACACCGGCATCGGCCAGTTCGCGCATCAGCTGGTAGATCTCGCTCTTGGCGCCGACATCGATGCCGCGCGTCGGCTCGTCGAAGATGATGATGCTGGGCTTCATCGACAGCCATTTCGCCAGCACGATCTTCTGCTGGTTGCCGCCGGATAAGGTCCCTGCGCCGGTCGCGACGTCGAAAGCCTTGATGTTGAGCCGGCGCTTCTGCAGCTCGGCGTTCTTCTGCTCGGCACCGGCGCTGATCAACAAGCCCGGCGCATAGCGCTTGAGGTCGGGCAGCGAGATGTTCTCGGTGAGGGAGAAATCGAGATGCAGCCCGGCCTGCTTGCGATCCTCGGGAACCAGATAGAGTCCGCGATCGATCGCGGCGCGCGGCCGGTCGATGCGGACCGCCTGGCCGTCGATCTTGATCGTGCCGGAGACCGGCCGATCGATGCCGAAGATCGCCCGTGCCAATTCTGTGCGTCCGGCCCCGACCAAGCCCGCCAGCCCGAGGATCTCGCCGCGCCGCAGGGTGAGACTAACTGCATGGTCTGGAAAGGTCGTGGTGCGGAATTCCTGAAGCTCCAGTGCCGCCGCGCCGGGCGCCGCCTTGGGCGGAATGTAGAGCGATTTGAGATCGCGGCCGATCATCAGCCGGATCATCGCGTCCGGCCGGATCGCGTCGCGGTCGAGCGCACCGACCATGCGCCCATCGCGCAGCACCACCACGCGATCGACGCAGGATTTCACCTCGTTCAAGCGATGCGAGATGAAAATGATGCCGACTCCGTCGGCGCGCAGCTCGTTCATCACCGAGAGCAGCCGCGCCGTTTCGGTGATGGTGAGGCTGGAGGTCGGCTCGTCCATGATCACGAGGCGCGCGTCGAGCGACAAAGCCTTGGTGATCTCCAGCAGCTGGCGTTGCGCCAGCGAAAGATCGGCAACCGGCGTGTCCGGCGCGAAATCTACGCCGAGCTTGTCGAGGAGCGGCTGCACCTGGGCGTGCAGCTTCTTCCGGTCGAGGAGCTTCAACGGCCCGCCATAGAGCGGTTCGCGGCCGATGAAGACATTGCCCGCGACGTCGAGATTGTCGAACAGGTTCAGTTCCTGATGCACGAAGGCGATGCCGCTGTTGATCGCGTCACTAACGGTGAGCGCCGCATGTTCGCGGCCATCGACCTTGATTGTGCCGGCGGTGGGCGCGATCACGCCGCCCAGCACCTTCATCAGCGTCGATTTCCCCGCCCCGTTCTCGCCGATGAGGCCGACGATCTCGCCACGGCCGACCGCAAGGCTGACGTCGTTCAGCGCGACCACGCCGGGATAGGTCTTGCTGATCCCGTTCAGCTCGAGAAAGGGTTGGCTCGGTTCGCCCATCAGGTTGTTCCGTGCAATCCGGAGTTCGAATGGAAGCAGAGCAGAGATGTCGCCTCATTGCAACGAAAGGGCCGGCGCCGTCTCCGGCGCCGGCCCCTCGAACGGCTTGATCAGGCTTACTTGCCCTGGCGCTTCTTCAGCTCGGCCCAGAACTCATCGACATTGCCCTTGTCGATGATCTTGGTCGGGACGATCAGCAGCTTGTTCTCGGGGATCCAGGATTTGTCGCCCTCGAGGTACTTGGCGAGGTACTTCATGCCCTCGTAGCCCCACTCATACGGCTGCTGCACCACGGTGCCGATTATGGTGCCTTCCTTGACACCGCCGAGCGTGATCGGATCCTCGTCGAAGCCGATGATCTTCACCTGGCCGAGCTTGCCGGCTTCCTTCAGCGCCTCGTAGATGCGCGGCGTGTTGTACGAGTAGAAGCCGATGAAGCAGTTGATGTCGGGATTGGCGGTCAGCGTGTCCTCGACGTTCCGCTTGGCGCGGGTCTGGTCGATGTCGTCACCGCGGACGTCAACGAGCTCGACCTTCGAGCCCTTGATCACGTCCTTCACGCCCTGGATTCGCTCCTTGGCGTTGTCGGCGCCGAGCAATCCGACGAAGCCCATGCACTTGCCGCCCTCGGGCAGCGCCTTCAGCACCAGCTCGCCGGCCTGCTTGCCGGCATCGGTGTTGGAGGAGCCGATATAGGCGATGCGGCTGGTCTGCGGCGCATCGGAGTCCGTAGTGGCAAGCGCCACCTGGCTGCCGATGCGGTTCAGGGCTTCGCTCTCGGTCTTCGGATCGACCGCGCTCACCATGATGCCGGCAACGCCGGAAGCGACGAGATCATCCATCAAGCGGATCTGGATCGCCGCCGAGGATTGTTCCGGATATTTGAAGACGAGCTCGTAGTTCGGCAGCTCCGCCTGCGCGGCCTTCACGCCCGCTTCGGCAGCCTTCCAGAAATCGGATGCGCCATTGACCACGAAGGCCAGGGTCTTCTTGTCCTCGGCATGGGCGGCGCCGGCGAAGGCGAGGCCCAGAGCCAGGGCGATGGCGGTGGATGCGATACGCTTCATGTCGAGATTCCTCCCAGAGAGTTGATTGAGCCCGCGAAGGCTTTGCGATTTTGATTGCTGGATTTCGACGTTCCGGATGATCGCGGCGGCTGTGCCGGACGGCTTGCACTCCCCTGCAGTTGCGCTTTCACGCTTATCTATTTGTCTTACTTAAATACAAATCGGCGCCGGATGACAAGACGCATATGGCGCGCCGCGCCCATCGGCGTTGTGCATCTGCGGTAGTCTCCTTGCAGCGCAACCATGTCGCGCCGCGAACAAAATCCGTGCGGCTGTCGATGATGCTTAGCGATGTGGAAATGCGCGCAAATCACCGGTTGAGCGCGCCGGGTCCGCTGACATAGAGGCTGCCCTTCAAAAAAAATCGCAAGGGCCGATGGGCGTCCTTGGTAAGGCCGATGCGCGTGCTGACGCCGATCTTTGCGGGCGAAATGCTTTCCGTTGCCGCCTCGACGCCCAGCCAGAGCCGCTTATCCCGTGTAAGGTCCAGTCCATCCAGCGCCCGGTCGATCGCCAGGGCTTGGGCCACCCGACCCGGGCCGCGCAACAGATCGCGGGGCTTTTCGGTGCCGCGACGCCGGGCCATGAGATCCAGACCGGTCATCGGCTCAAGCGCGCGGATCAGCACGCCCGAGCCGGTGCCTTCGTCTTCGCTGGAGACATTCAGCATCCAGGATGTGCCATAGGCGAGGTAGACGTAGGCATGGCCGTGCCGCAGGAACAGCGACCGGTTGCGCGGTGTCATGCCATTGAAGGCATGGCAGGCGGCATCGCCCTGGATATAGGCCTCGGTCTCGACGATTCGGCCGGCCATGAGACTTTCCGGCAAGGATCGGACGACCACCTTCCCGATCAGGAATCGCGCCAGTGTCACAGTGTCGTGAGGCAACTGGCTGCGGGTCAGGCGCCGCAGGTTGTAGGGCCCGATCTTCATGTCTGTCCGTCTTCCTCCCAGCGAGGTCGCGGGAGGTAACACGGCGAGGCTTTTTGCCGCAATCCGCAGCGCGGGTTGAAACTCGGGCGGCATCGGCTATATTTTGTGCAGCGCAGCATAAGACTCGCAGCCCCAATTTCCCCTGGGAGGAAGAACCGCCAATTCGATGGAGGTCTTCCGATGTGGCCCTATAACGATGAGGAAGCCGGCTGGCTGACGCCGCCGCCTCAAGCAACCGCAAAGCCGGTTCCGCCCACCGCCAATGACAACCGGCCGGCTCGCCGCGGCCCCGTCCCCGTGGCGCCAGAAGCACAACCGGTCCTCCGAAAACCCGACCGCGAAACGTGAAACCGCCGCGCCCCGTCAGGGAACAGTGCTGCCGCTGCAAGGGTTAACCGGCCAAATCCATTCATTCGCCTGAGGAGCATGCGATGGAAAGCCGCGAGGAGCGCATCCGCGCCAAGGCGCATCAATTGTGGGAAGAGGCCGGCCGGCCTGAAGGCGCGGCAGACGCGCATTGGATAAAAGCCGCCCGCCTGATCGATGCCGACCAGCACAAGTCGACGAAGCAAAAGAAGGGCCCGGGTGTCGATATTGCGCCGGCCGCCGAAGGCAACAGTCTCGGAGATATCCGTCCGGCCGGCCCTGCCCGAGAGGGACATTGAGATGGGACGAGAAGCGACGCGGCGCGACGTAACTGAGGAAATACCGGAGGCTCGCCTTTGGCTGATCGAGCCCAACGCCGCGCCGGACGACCCAATATGGCAAGGGCGGAATATCTGGCAACTGGTGGTGGCCGCGCCGAGCGCAGCCTTTGCACGGCTGGAAGCCGAGCGCTGGGCGTTGGCGCAGCGTCCGGCCGTGCCCGCCGGCAATGAGAGTCCCAGCATGAACGCCGGCTTCATCGACCAGAAGCTTTACTTCGCACGCCCGCTGCCGGAAGACGTCGGACCGAAACGTGAGGAGTTCACCGATGCGAGCGTACTGATGCTCGCCGGACCGATGCCATCGACTTCGCGCGCCTGACCGAGCCCCCACCCCGTGCCAGCACCTGGCCGCATCCGCATCGGCATCAGCGGGTGGCGCTACGCGCCCTGGCGCGGTCGCTTCTATCCAAAAGGCCTGCGGCAGACAGATGAACTTGCCTACGCGGGCAGCAAATTTCCAACGGTCGAAATCAACGGCACGTTTTATTCATTGCAAAGTCCAGAGAGCTTCCGCCGCTGGGCTGCCGAGACCCCGGCCGACTTCGTCTTCGCCGTAAAAGGCCCGCGCTTCATCACCCACATGTTGAAGCTGAGCAGGCCGGAACAGCCGCTTGCCAATTTCTTCGCCAACGGCATCCTGGAGCTTGGCCCAAAGCTCGGGCCGATTCTCTGGCAGTTCCCACCGAATTTCCGGTTCAGCGCCGAAAGGCTGGAAGCCTTCTTTCACTGCCTGCCGCGCGACACCAGAGCGGCGGCAGATCTCGCGCGGCACCATGACCATCGGGTCAAAGGTCGGACGGCGCTTGAGATCGACCGCAAGCGCCCCATCCGATATGCAATCGAGATTCGGCATGACAGCTTTCGGACCGCGGATTTCATCGCTTTGCTCCGGAAACATCGGATTGCCCTGGTCTGTGCCGACACCGTGGACTGGCCGCTGCTGATGGATCTGACCGCCGATTTCATCTACTGCCGCCTGCACGGCTCGGAGGTCCTGTATTCCAGCGGCTACGGCGACGCCGCGCTGCGGCGCTGGGCCGCCCGGATCACCGCCTGGGCCAAGGGCGGGGAACCGAAGAATTCCGACCGCGTTATCGCGCGGCCGGTGCCGAAGACCGTTCCCGGCTCCAAGGGACGAGACGTCTACGTTTACTTCGACAATGACGCCAAGGTCCGCGCGCCGTTCGATGCCGAACGCCTGGCGCGGCTCCTGCAGTCAAAGCCGCGCTGAACTTAGGTCGCATCAGGTATTCCCGCGTCGCACATCTCGCGGCTGCCGGTTGCGGTATTCTGGTTACGGATTTCGGACATTACCCAGTATGAAGCGTTTATACCTCGGCAGCACCGCCCTGATCGGTGTCACGTCGATCCTCGGTGCCGGAAGCTCGGCAGCCCGCGCCGCCGACGGCGTGAAGCTCGAAGTGGGCGGATTCTTCAACACGGTCTACCAGGGCGTCTTCGATTCGAAGCGCAACGGCCATTTCGGCAATCACCAGAATACCGACGCGTTCAAGCATGACGGCGAAGTCTGGTTCACCGGCGAGACCACGCTCGACAACGGGTTGACGGTCGGCGCCCAGATCGAGCTCGAGGCGGAGAACGCCGACGACCAGATCGACCAGTCCTACGTCTATTGGCAAGGTGGATTCGGCCGGTTCCAGGTCGGCTCGCAGGACAAGGCGATCGCCAATTACTGCCTGCTGCCACCGGGTGGCACGGCGAACTTCTCGGCGTTTTCACCGGACAGCACCTGGGGCTCGAACGATCCGATCGGTTCCAATGCAGCCTGCGTCGATACCGAGGGCGATTCCCAGGGCATTGTCTACGCGACGCCGAATTTCCACGGCTTCCAGCTCTGGGTGAGTTATACACCGAGCAACAATGCCGAGGACTATACCCAGGACGGCGTGAACAGCGCCGGCACGCCGACCAATCCGGATGGCACCGCTCATCACAGCTTCAGTACCTATGCGACCTACGGCTACGACGGCGATGGCTGGGGAATCAAATGGGGCGGCGGCGGCTCGTGGCAGACCAAGTTCAACGGCACGCCCGGCGGGAACGATGGAAAAAGCGCGGACTACCAGTCCGGCCTGAACCTCACCCTGGGCAATTTCGGCATCGGCGGTGTGTTGGAGTATTACGAACAGGGCGGCGATGACAACAACGCCTATGTCGCCGGCGCCGGCCTCTCCTACACGCTCGATCCGTGGACCTTCGGCCTGCAAGGCAGTCACGGTCATTATGACGGCGAGACCGCTTTTACGTTTGCTCCGAATCCGGGCGGCAGCCGCAATCTCAACCGGGTCATCGCCACCGGCCAATACGACCTGGCGCCGGGCGTCACGCTCGACGGTGAGATCGGCTACACCTGGTTCCATGACACCGGCGACGCCGCTACCAGTGACACCGATCGGTATCAGGCCTACGACATCGGCATTGGCAGCGCCTTCAGCTTCTAGGCGAAATTCTTCGGCATCCGCGGGAACTCCCACCGAAGCGCTGTGTTGGACCTCTTCGGACGGTTAGTTCCGATTGGACGCGACGGACTCCCCTCCGGCGCGCGGCGGTCCCCAGCCCTGGCCGTTCCCCCGGTGACCCGAAGTCACCAGGGGCCGCAATTCGGCGCATCCCCTGCCCGACGATGCGGCAAACAATGGTCTCGACCTGAGCCCCTCCGCTTCCCCGGCGGAGGGGCTGTTTCTTGGGACGGATGACAGAACGCATGAAGGCCACCTTCATATCCATCACCGCGGCGCTGGCAGCCGTCGGCCTTTTGGTCGGCGCCGTCTTGCTTTACATCGCCGCCCGCATCGCCCTTGCGGCTGTTCTGTTTCTGTTGTTTGCCGGGATTGTGGTTTGGGCGGTGGTGCAGCGCATGCGCCCTCGCTCGGGACCGGAAGCCTGAGACAAGCGCGGCGATCAGGACCGTCGCGCGGGCTTTCTCACGCGTCCTCGCCGCCTTTTTTCGAATCCCCCGGACCGAACTTCTCGATCGACTGCCGGAGCTCGGCATGGGTGCGTGCGTAGGTTCCCAGCGGAATGCCTTCCACCGCGGCCTGCCAAGCCTGCTGAACGGCGACGACGCCGGCCGCCGGACCGGAGGGGTGGCTGACGATCCCGCCGCCACAGAGATAGAGCAGATCGATGGTGCGGCCGGTGCTCGCGTAAGTCTCGGGCGCCTGGCCGCCCCACTGGCCGGAGCCGGCAACCGGCATCGGGCAATCCGCAGGCGAGAACAAGGGCGTGCTGACCGCTTTGAACGCGCGCACGAAGGAGTCGTCGGGCTCCCAGTACTTCGACTGGATGCCGTTGATCTGGAACTGATCGACGCCGAGCAGGCGCCAGAACTGCTGCCAGACCGAGAAATCGAAGCCGAGGCCGGGATGGCGGGTCAGGATGTCCCAGCCGTTGCGGTGCGCATGCAGCGCGATCTGGCTGCGCTTCCTGACGAAGGCCATGGCACCCATGCCGATCGAATTGATGTTGATGACGGCGCAATTGCCGCCCGCTTTCACCACGGCATCGTGGTTGCGCATCATCTGGTCGGGATCGGTATGCGAGATGCCGAAGGCATACATGACCTTCTTGCCGGTCTTCTGCTCGTGGTCCAGCACCAGCGGCATGATCGCCGCGATCCGTTCCTCGAGCGGCGAGTAGGCCGGGCTCATCAGCTTCTCGTCGTCCTTGATGAAGTCGACACCCGAGCGGATGAGCTCGCCGACCAGGGCGGCGGTCTCCGGCGGTCGCAGACCCAGTGCCGGCTTGATGATCGTGCCGATGACCGGGCGATCATGGACGTCCGTGAGTTGGCGCGTGCCCGGGACGCCGAACTGCGGGCCGGGATAAGCGCCGCGGAACTCTGCCGGAAGCTTCATGCCGATGACGCGGATGCCAGAGAGGCCGCGGATCGAGAAAGTGCCGCCGATCGCAATGGTCATCAATGCCGAGAGATCAGTGCCGATTGCCTCGAAGGGAAAACCGATATCGGCCTCGGCGCGATTGAAAGGGCCAGCGCCTTCGCGCGGAAACGCCGGCACCGCGACCGGCGGCAGCGGTCGGACGGCCAGCACCCGGGCCGCGACCCGATTCTTCAATTCCTCGGTCTCGCCCGGCACCGGCACGAAAGTGCCGGTGGACTGGTCGCTGGCGATCTTCGCCGCCAGCGCCTCCACGCTGCCGGGCGTTTCCAAGAGATAGGTGAGGACGATCAGCGACATCTTAGCGCGTGATGCGCTGGATGCTCTCTGAGATCTCGCCCTTCTCGAAGACGTTGAGCCAGTCCGGCTTGAAGATCCTCGTGCGCGCGTTGGCAATGGCCTTCTGCGCCGCATCGGAGAAGACCGCGCCCGGCAGCTGGTCGAACACCACCGCCATGCCGATGTTGATATGGCCCATCAGGAAATCGAAGGCGGCTTCGCGCGGCACGCCACGGCGCACCGCCTCCTCCATGCCCTCGCGCATCATGGCGATGAAGGTGATCGCCATGGTCTCGCTGAGAGCCGGTTCCAGGATCGCCATCTGCTCGACCGTCACGCGATGCGAGCGCAGAATCGGCGCATACATCTGCTTGGCGATCGCCTCGCCCCTGGCGTAGTGCGCCTCCGGCCCCTGCATCAGCGCGCAGACGATGCTCTGCTTGGCGGCGAGCCCGCCGAAGAAATCCCTCTTCGCATCGGCCTCGGTTTCGTCGTTGATGATCGGCGGGTGGCAGGGATGGGTCACGAAATAGCTCAAGTCGTCGCGCTTCGGCAGCTCGCCAGCGAAGGGCGCCGCAGGGTCGAGCGCCATCACCATGGTGCCGGAAGCCAGCAGCGGCGAGATCGCATGCGAAATCTTGCCGATCAGCGTATCGGGCACGGCGAGGATCACCACCTCGGCACCCTTCAACGCCGCTTCCTGCGGCGAGGGACTGATGCCGAGTTCCTTCATGCGCTCCTGGCCAGCCGGACTCACCTCGACATAGCGCATGTCGTGGCCATGGCCTTTCAGGTTGCGCGAGAGGCGATAGCCCATCTTGCCGCCGGCGCCCATGATCGCGATGGATGTCATCTCACGCTCTCCTCGTTCAGGCCGCGCCGTCGCGCATGCCGATGAAATAGTCCGGACCGCCGATCTGGCCGCCCTTGAACACGACTTCGATTCCGTCGAGCGCAGGCCCATCCGCGGTCGCGCGGCAGAGCGGCGCACCCGGCACTGTCGGCGCCACCATGGTCAGCGCGGTCAGGCCCATGGTGCGGGCTACCACGCCCGAGGTATCGCCACCGGCAATCACCACGCGTTCGATCCGCTGGCCCTCGCGCGCCCGGCGCGCGACGCCGCCCAAAGCCGTGCCGATCGCCTCGTTCAGAATCTCCGCCCCGTTGGCGCCGGCGCGGGCACGCAACGCGCCGATCGCGGCGGGATCCGGCTGCTCGGTGCTGTGCACGACCACGCTGTGCCCGCTCTCCAACGCGCCCGCGGCTGCCTCTGCCACGCGCACCTGTTCCGCCGCCGGCGCATCGAGCAGCCGGTTGGGATCGAGTGCGATGGTCTCGAATCCTTGCGCCCGTGCCGCCGCGATCTGGCCGGAGGTGACCGGCGAACAGCTGCCGGACACGACCAGCAGCGGGTTGACCGCGCGTGGAGCCGACATCGTTTGTCGCCGGGTCACCCTGCCAATCGACTCCCAATAGGCGGTCAGCGCGTATTCGATGCCCGAGGAGCCGGCGAGAAACTGCATCGGCTCGGCTGTCGTGGCCAGCAGCCGCCCGACCTCGCGCAAGGAGGCTGCATCCATCACGTCGAGAAGCACGATCTCCGCGCCATGCCCGCATTCGGCTTCGAGCCGCGCGGCGCCGCTGCCGTTCGCGATCGCCAGGATATCGACTAGGCCGACGCGGTGCTGGGTCTGCTTGGCGAGGTGCAGGCGGAGATCGCCTTCATCCATCGGCGTCACCGGATGACGCGCCATCGTCGGATGCCGGTCGATGCGATAGGTCGTGTCGCCGACCGTCGCGAAGAGATTCCCGAACACCGTGTAACGCTTCAAGGCCGGCGCGCCGACGACCAAGGGCACGCAACGGTTCTTGAAGACGGCAAGGCCACAATCGATCGCCCGGCCGATGCTGCCGACCGTCGGCGCGGAATCGAAAGTCGAGCAAACCTTGTAGTGGACGAAGGGCGCACCGAGATCGCGGAGCTTCTCGAAGAGCGGCGGCAGTTCCTTGGCCATCCAGGCCGGTGGCTTGCTGCGACTCATGCCGGCAACACCCACAGCACGGACGTCGGGGAAGCGATCGAGCAGTCCCGGCGTCGGTTCTGTGAGCAGCAGCACCGTCGGGATACCAGCCCGCACCAGTACGTCCAGCACATCGGTCGAACCGGTAAAGTCGTCGCCGTAATAGGCGAGATCGTAGGCGCGGTTGGTTTTCGCCATGGCTGGCCGGGGGTCAAGCTCTCTGTTTGGCAGATGTGGTTATGTCATCATACCACCAGCGAGCCACGGCACAAGCCACGGAAGGTCGCAGTATCAATGTTCGCGGGACCAACCGATGCAGTAGACCCGACCTGTTTGTGCGCCCTCGACGCTCTTGGCATAACCGAGCGCGGCCTCGCTCGCCGGCACCGCCTTGGTGCCTCGAAAGTAAGGTCCATAGGCCGGCAAGGATTCCTCGACCACCGTCGGACTCACCACATTGATGCGCAGGCCGCGCGGCAATGCGACGGCTGCGCCGTGAACGAACCCCTCAAGACCGCCATTCACCATGGCGGCCGAGACGCCCTCGCGGATCGGTTCCTCGTTGAGCAGACCGCTGGTCAAGGTGAATGAGCCGCCGTCGTGAATATGCTTCAGCCCCAGCATCACGAGGTTGACTTGGCCCATGAGCTTGTCGCGGAGCCCGATTTCGAAATGCTCCGGCGTGAACTGCTCGAGCGGGCCGAAATGGACGTTTCCGGCTGTGTTCACCAAAGCGTCGAAAGCGCCGATTTTCTCATATAGCCGCTCAATCGATTTTGGGTCTGCGATATCGACCTGAAAGTCGCCGCTGCTGCGGTTCACGCGCAAGATATCGTGCCGGCCATTCAACTCGGCATCGACCGCTCGGCCGATCGTCCCGCTCGCCCCAATGAGAATGATCTTCATGTATTTCCTGCTTCGCCAAGCAATCCGCCGTTACGATGCCACCGGCTTGCCGGGCTGATAGACCTTCCGGGTGCGGCGCAGGTGGTTGCGCATCGCCGTCGCGGCGCCTTCGGGATCGCGGGCGGCGATGCAGTCCAGGACCTGCTGGTGCTCTTCCAGCGTGACGTTCTCATGGCCTTTCCAGCGCAGCACGCCCGAATGGTACTGGCTCAGCCATTGCAGCATGGCGCGGCTGACCGCCTCGAAGACCGGATTGCCGGTGATGGCGGCGATTGCGGTGTGGAAGGCCATGTCTGCGGCGACGAAGGCCTTCAGGTCCTTGTTGAAATGCGATTGCTGCTTGGCCAGCGCCGCTTTCAGATTCTCGACATCGTCGAGGGTCGCATGCTTCGCCGCTTCGAAGGCCATGCCGACCTCGAAGAACTCGCGCGCCTCCTTCAAGTGCTCCAGGGATTGCGGCGAGGTCGAGAGCAGATGCCGCGCCGCGCCGTCGATCTGGGCGATGACGGCATCGGCATTCGGCTGCGTGACCCGGGCGCGCTCGCCGTGGCTGATCTCGATCAGCCCCATATTGCCCAGGGCCTGCATGGCCTCGCGCACCGCGGGGCGGCCGACGCCGAACCGCGCCATCAGGTCGCGCTCCGACGGAAGCTGGCTGCCGGGCGGAAATTCGCCGTCCTCGATCGACTGGAACAGGCGGTTGAACACCTCGTCCGACAGCTTCCGGCGCTGGATCTTCTCGTCGCCCTGCATCTTCCAGCTGAGACCTCAGCCCGTGGGTCATTATACCAGTTCAGGTAAACAGACGCATGCAGGGCCTGTCAACGCGATAGCGGAAGAGCGCTGAGATGACCGGCGTCAGCTGGCGAGCCAGCCTGCTTCGACCGGCATGAAGGCACCGGTCATGTCGCGCGCGGCGGGGCCGCAGAGGAATACGATCAACGACGCGACGCTTTCCGGCCGCACGAATTGGCCGCCGGGTTGCTTGCCCTCGAGAAAGCGGGATTCGGCAGTCGGCCGATCGATGCTCTCTTCCAGCATCATCTTGGCAATGCGTTGTTCCGTACCGGGTGTCCGCACGGAGCCGGGGCAGATGCTGTGGCAGGTGACGTCGTAGTCGAGGTTCTCCAGTGCGACCGCGCGCGTCAGCCCCAATAGCGCCGCCTTGGTGGTCACATAGTCGACGCGGTCCGTCGCACCGCGCTGGCTGTAGACTGAGGTCATGTTGAAGATGCGCCCGAAATTCCGCTCCCGCATGCCGGGCAGAACGCTGCGTATGGCGTGAAAAGCCGCCGACAGATTGACGGCGAGCGCCGCCTCCCACTTGTCGGTGGGGAAATCGACGATCGGCGCGAAATGCCGGACCACGGCATTGTTGATGAGGATGTCGACGCCACCCAGCGCGTCCCGTGCCGCCTCGACGAGCTTTAGCACCTCGTCGCTCGCCGAAAGATCTGCCTCGGTGCAGCAGACCTTGACGCCGGCCTCGTCGGCAATTTGCCGGCAGGTAGCCGCAAATTCCGCCGGGATCTCGATGCCGTTGAGCATGAGGTCGCAGCCCGCCCGCGCCAGAGCCCAGGCCATCGCCAGCCCAAGCCCACCGGTCGATCCGGTGATCAGCGCGCGACGGTTGCGCAAGGGTTGTAGGGACATGACGGGCGGAGGCTAAAGCTGGTCGGCACCCGCGACGAATCCGCCGCCGTCGATCACCACGGCCTGGCCGGTGATGAAGGAAGCCGCGTCCGAGCTGAGGAACAGCACAAGCTGTGCGATTTCGGAAGGGTCGCTGATCCGCCCCATCGGGATCATCGGTAGCACCGTGTCCTTGGCCGCCTGCTCGCCGCCAAACATGTTCCGAATGAGCGGCGTCATCACCGATCCGGGCGCGATGGCGTTGACTCGAATGTTCTTCCGCGCCACCTCGAGCGCGACCGAATTGGTCAAGCCGATGACACCCCATTTGCTGGCGCAATAGACCGCCGTCGTCGCAAATCCCATGACGCCGAACAGCGACGAGGTGTTGACGATGGCCCCGCCGCCCTTCTCGACCATGTGCGGGACCTGGTGCTTCAGCCCGTAAAAGATACCCTTGAGATTGACGTCCATCAGGAAGTCGTAATCCGCGTCTTCGAGGTCCTGCACCGGCGCGGTCTTGCCGGAAACGCCGGCGTTGTTGAAGGCCACGTCGATCCGACCGAAGCGCTCGAAGGCCTCCGCGTGCAGCCGCTTCATGGCGCCGCCGTCGCGGACGTCCACCTCGCGGAACTCAACGGCACGGCCGATAGCCCTGACCTCCGCTGCGAGGCTGCGCCCTTCCTCGGTGCCGAGGCCCGAGACGAAAAGATCGGCGCCCGCCCGGGCAAAGGCGAGCACCGTGGCACGCCCGATGCCCGTCGTGCCGCCGACCACCAGCACGTGCTTTCCGGAAAAGTCATAAGTCACTTGCGGCATATCAATCCCCTGCTCGGCCTTAGCCCGGTTTCCCGTCAACTTATCTGATACCGATAACACTATCCAGGGAGAAAAGCTGACAAGCGTCGCCGCAACGGCCGATCTATTGCCACGTTGACCGCACTACTCTATGGTACCGCTATCATACAAGTAAGCAACGCGGCACCGCAAAGGCGCTGCACACCATGGGGAGGAACGAGATGCGTAAACTTCTTTTAGCCACTGTGGCGGTCGCCGGGATGCTGTCCACGAGCGCCGCCGAGGCGAAAACGCTCGGCATCGTGGCGCTTCTGGCCAACGATGCCTTGAACATCGATGTGATCGGCGGCGCGACCGAAGCAGCAAAGGCCGCCGGGTGGGACGTCAAGGTCATCGACACCCAGGCGAGTGCCGACAAGGCCAATGCGGCGATGAACACGCTCGCCGTCGAGCATGTCGACGCCATGTTCGTCCTCGCCTTCGCCAGCAGTTCCATCGGTTCCGGCCTGGAAGCGGCACGACAGGCGCATATCCCGGTCGCGACCTGGGGCGGCGAGATCGTCCCGGGCATCGTCGTCACCACCAGCGGCCAGCAGGTCGGCGACGATTCCGCCAAGTTCCTGCTCGACAAGGTCGGCAGCAGCGCCGACATCCTCGCCCTCACCTTCCACCCCGGCAAGCTCTGCATCGATCGCGGCGTGGCCTTCGAGAATGCGGTCAAGGACAAGCCGGATATCAAGGTCACCTACAGCGAGGTCACCGTGCCGGGCCAGGTGCAGAGCGGCAACGCCCTCGCCCAGGCCTGGCTGACGACCCACCCCGCGGACAGCGGGCGGAAGCTCGGCATCTGGTCGTGCTGGGATGAGCCCACGACCGGCGCGGTGGCGGCGCTGCGGCAGGCCGGACGCACCGAGGTCGTGATCTCGTCCATCAACGGAAGTCCGCAGGCCGTGCAGATGGTGAAGGACGGCGATATGACGGCGACGACCTGGCAGCCGGCCCACGAAGAAGGCAAGCAGGTGTTCCAGGCCATTCTCGACTCCATCGCCGCGGGCGATTCCTGGAAGCCGAAGATCATCACCATTCCGGGCGTCGTGGTGAGTGCCGACAATGTCGATCAATTCATGAAGGACCATCCGAGCCAGTAATGCTCGGGACCACCCAAAAGTCCGAAACATCGGCCTTCGGGGGATCTATGGATGCACGGTCCCCCGCAGGCTGGATGGAGATTCGCGGCCTGACCAAGTCCTTCGCCGGCGAGCTTGCGCTGGATGCGGCCGATCTCGATATCGCCCGCGGCGAAGTCCATGGCCTGGTTGGCGCCAATGGCGCGGGGAAATCCACCTTGATCCGGTGTCTTGCCGGCGTCACGATGCCCGATCGCGGCCGGATCACGATCGGCGGCGCGGAGCTCCGGCAGGGCTCGCCGCAGGCGTCCGAACAAGCGGGACTGGCCTTCATCCACCAGGAACTCAACCTGGTGCCGCATTTCAGCGCCCTGCAGAACATGCTGCTCGGCGTGCGCAAGGCAACGCGTTTCGGGCTCATCGACTGGAAACGCTCCGGCATCCGCGCCCGCGCAGCAGCCAAGCGGGTCGGGATCCAGTTCCCGCTCGAGACACCGGTCTCGGAACTCTCCGTCGCCGAGCGATGGCTGGTGATGATCGGCAAGGCTCTCGCGCTTGACGCGAACCTGATCGCGATGGATGAGCCCACCGCATCCCTTTCGGAGCCGGAGAGCGAAAAACTCTTTGCGATCATTCGCGATCTTTCCCGTCACGGTGTCGCGATTCTCTACGTCTCGCACCGCCTGGAAGAGGTGCTCGACCTCTGCGACCGGATCACGGTGTTGCGTGACGGCCGGATCGTCGACCAGGCTCTCAGGGGGCGCCTCGACAAGAAAGGTCTCGTGCGCGCCATCATCGGCCATGATATCCGCGCGCCCGAAGACCGCGAGCATTTCGCCGCCAACCGGTCGCAGCAACCGATCTTTTCCGTCCGCGACGTGGCCTGGCGGAGTGCCGTGAAAGGGGTCAGCTTCGACGTCTTCCCGGGCGAAGTGCTGGCGCTGGGTGGGTTGATCGGTGCCGGCCGCACCGAGCTGGCGCGCCTGGTTGCGGGCGTGCATCGGCCGGATAGCGGTCATTTCGAACTGCACGGACAGCGCATCGCCGTCGCAAACGAGGCCGAAGCGGTAGAGACAGGAATTGCCCTGGTACCGGAGGAACGTCGCTCGCAGGGCTTGATGCTGGACTACTCGGTAGACTTCAACATCAACATCGCCTCGCTCGCGACGTTCCGGAATTTTTCGTCACTGCCATTCGTGTCACCCGCGAAAGGACGCCGCCGGGCGGAAGGTCTCGTCGACCGGCTCGGCATCAAGACACCCAGCATCGACGCGAAGATCGCCAGCCTTTCCGGCGGTAACCAGCAGAAGGCGCTGATTGCCCGCTGGCTGGGTGCCGGCATCCGCTTGCTGATCCTGGATGAGCCGTCCCGCGGCGTCGATGTCGGCGCTCGCGAGGAGATCCATGGCACCATCCGCGCGCTGGCGCGCTCCGGCGTCGGCATCATCCTGATCTCCTCGGACGTGGAGGAGCTTGCGATCGTCGCCGACCGGGTTCTGGTCATGCGCGAAGGACGCCTTACCGGAGAACTCGCGGGCCGCGACATCACCGAGGCCCGCATCATCGAGCTCAGTTATCACAGTGCCGACAATGCCGAGAGGGAACAGCGTGACCAAGCGTAGCGAAACCACGGCCCGGACCACCTCCGGACGCAAACCGATCGACTGGCGGCGCGCCGGCCTGCTGTTCCTGTCACGCTACGGCACGATCTTCGGGCTGGTGCTGATGATCGTCTTCTTCTCGTCCATGGCCCCGACGACCTTCTTTTCGCGCGCCAACTTCCTCAATATCCTGAGCCAGGCCTCCTTGACGGCGATCATCGCGGCGGGACTGACCTATACCCTGGTCGTAGGCGAGTTCGACTTGAGCGTCGGCTTCGCGGCGAGCTTCATCGGGTTGATCGTCGTCGGCTTCATGTCGTACCAGGGCATGCCGATTTGGCTCAGCATCGTTCTTGCCCTGGTCGTTGGTGTCTGCCTCGGATTGATCAATGGCACGCTCGTGACCAAGGTCCGAATAAATGCCGTTATTGCAACACTCGGCGTGGGCACGATGCTCACTGGCCTAGGTTTCTCGTATAGTGCGTTCCCCATCGCGACCGGCATTCCCCGCGCCTTCACCAATATTTCCCTCAGCCGGGTCCTGTTCGGGATTCCGAACCCGGTCTTCTTCATGGCGGCCATCCTCCTGGTCCTCTGGATCATTCTCAACCGGACGGATATCGGCCAGAAGATGCAGGCCGTGGGCGCCAATATCGAGGCCGCCCGCCTCTCCGGCATCCGGGTCGACCGGATCAAGATGTTCGCCTTCGGCACGGCAGGACTTTGCGCGGCGATCACCGGCACGCTGCTCTCGTCTCTACTCGGCAGCGGCACGCTCGGCGTTGCGGACGGCTATCTGCTCGATGCCTTCGCCGCCGTCTTTCTGGGCTCGGCGACGCTGCGCGAGGGACAGTTCCACATCGTCGGCACCTTCGTCGGCGTGCTCATTCTCGCAGTTGGATTCAACGGGCTCGCGATCCTGGGCGCGCCGGCCAACTATCAGCCGATCTTCAAAGGCGGGATCCTGATCCTCGCCGTCGGCATGTCGGCATTGGCCCGGCGCTACGCCGCCTCACGCTGAGGCGGCGTAGCGGGTCTTCCACCCGATCAGTGGACCCGCGAGTTCTCGCCCTTGGCAAGCGCGAGTTCGGTGATGCGGAGGCCCTTTGACGTGATGCGCGAGGGGAACATGTCCTTGAGCGCTTCGTCATGGATCGGGATGACGCGCTTCACCTGACCGTGTGCCAGATCGATCATCTGCTCGATCTTCAGCATGACATTGGTTTGGCTGCCGGTCGCAAGACCGATCGGGATGTATTGCGGATCGTTCGGCTCGAAGCCTTCGAGATTGGCGTAACTGTAGATGAGATCGCCGGCGAAGATCCAGCAATCGTCGCTGCCCGCCCGACCGTCATTGCGCACATTGACGAACATCGAGCCCCAGGTGTGGGTGTCGAAAGCCTCATGCAGGTCGATGCCGGGCACGACATCGACGCGGTCGCCCTGCACGCTGACCAGGCGCCCTTGGCGGGCGAGATCGACCATGCGCATGATGTCGCCTGGATCGGTCGCCGCGTTCAGCCAACGGAACTTGCGATTGAGCGAGAGCGACCAGATCCATTTCGAGATCTCGCGCTCCTGCACATAGAAGATCGCTTTCGGAAAGTCGTCGGTATTGCCCATGTGGTCGAAATGCGCATGGGTGATGAAGGCCTCGGTGACCTGGTCGGGTGTAACGCCGACTTCGGCGAGGACCGGCGCCGGCGCGTGCCAGTTCTGAACGCCGTAATTGTCGGCGATCACCTTGCCGTAGTCCTTATTGTTGTAGCCGACATCGACCATCGCAACATGGCCCCGGCCCTTGATCAGCACGTAGCAATAAGGGAGCTTGCTGGTGCCCTGGTTGAACTGGCCGTGCGCAATGATGCCCTTCGGCGCATTCGGCACCGCCCCGTATTCCAGCACCCAGATCGAATAATCGGACATGTCCGTTTCCTTCCCATTCGTTCGTTTCTTATGCTTGTCGCGGCCGCTCTGCGGTGGCGTGTTGCGCACAGCAGGATTGCGACAGCGCAACGATTTCGAATCCCGGCAACGCGCCGGTCGCCCAGAGCAGATGCTGATGGGCAGCCCGCAGCGGAGGGACGGCCGCATCGACAGCGGTTTCGTCGCCGGGCCGCAGGCAGCGTCTGGCGGCGTCGATCGTCCGGCGGGTCTCTCGCGTCGCATGGCACAGATGAACATGGTGATGCTGTGCCGGCGCCGGCACGCTCGCCGCGCGGATCCCGTCTTCCGCCTCCCGGAGCGCGTCAGCAGCGAGGTCCAACATCGGATGCGCGGCAATCGGCTGGCCGCTCGCCATCGCCAGCACCATCAGACCGGCGAGCTGTGCCTCGCACTGCCGCAGCAATTCGAATGGCTCGCGCATTCCCGCTATGTAAGCGGCGGTGGCATCGTCCACTTTGCCCATCGGGCAAGACACCGGAACCTCCGGCGAAGCTGCCGGCGCCCCCACCGGTGGATCGATCAGCCGATCCGCCAAGCGTTTGCCGTCGCGGCTGGAAAGTCTCAGCATCGAACTGCGGTGCCGTGGCTACCGGTCATGCCACCGCTCCCTGACCGATGGTGAGAGCGACGACGGCCGCTGCGTCCTTTGCCTTCGGCAGCGCGAAGACCGCGTCTACCAGCGTGCGCCGCTGCGAAACGCTCAGCACATCGGTCGCATTGGCGTCGAACTTGGCGATGATGTCCTCGACCGCCATCGGGTTCGCCGCTGAACCGCGGTTGTTCTCTTCCACGGCCTGGTAGATCGCGCCGTCCTGCATGACGATTCTGACGGCGCCCTTGAAGCGCTCCGGGCCCGGGAAACTCGGATCGACTTCGATCTCCACGCGGTCGGCGATCCCCAGGATCCGCGGATCGCTCAGCGATTCCGGCTGATAGGCGTTCTTGTCGATCCGGCCGAGCACGATGGCTTCGGCCAGCGTGTATTGCATGCTGACGCGGCCGTGAGAGTCCGAACGCGGGCGCCGCTTCTCGGCCTGCGGCTCGCAGACGATCCCGACGATGTAGGGGGCAACCGGACAGATGATGCGCGCAACCCGCGCCGGATCGATGGCGTGCGCCGCGCGCAGCCGCAGCAGCGCATCGATATAGGGGTGGATGACATGCGCAACGGGAAACGGCTTGAAGGATGCGTTCCGGCTTTCCCAGTGATCACCGAGACCCTCGGTGATCCGGCGATAGTCGCGCGGCACGCTCTGGTCCTGCAGGTGCGACGCGAAGAGCCCGAAGCGGCCTTCGAATACGGCCGCCGGTCCGGTCGTCCCGGACCTGCCTAAGGTGGCGGCGACGATGCCGCTTTGCGCCGACCAGCCCGGATGCAGGAACTTCGACTGGGTGCCATCGACCCAGCATTGCAGCAGGCCTGAGGCGAAGCTGCCCGCGATGCCCGCCGCATTGTTCATCTCGGCACGGCTCAGGCCGAGCATATGCCCGGCGAGCCAGGTCGCGCCGAAAGTGGCAAAGAGGCCGGTCGGATGATAGCCGCGCCGGTGGAACTGGCCCGGTGCAACGCTGCCGACCCGGCACGAAATCTCGTTGCCGATCGCGATCGCCGTTATGAGATCGGCTCCGCTTACCCGCTTCGATCCAGCCAGCGCGAACGCCGCCGCGACCGCAGGGCTGCTCATATGCACGATCGATTCATTGTGCGTATCGTCGAACTCGAGCGCCTGCGAAAGCGCGCCGTTGGCAAAAGCGGCACCCGGAACGGTCGTCGCATCGCCGGAGCCGAAGATCCGGCTCGGCCCTGTAGGATTCAGCGCCAGCACAGCCTCGCAGACCGAGCGACCAAACGGCGTGCCGAGACCTGCGAGCACAAGGCCCACAACATCGAGCACGCGCAGCACCGTCTGCTCGACCACGTCCTTCGGCAAATCGTCGAACCGGACCCGCGAGACCCAGCCCGAGACCAGATCGGAACAGGCCGGTGCCGCCGGGTCCATCATCGACATCGGCACGTCACCTCGGCGAAGCGGCTTGGCGGGAATGGTGCATTTGGTATCGCTCCCAGACGATTGCGGCGCATTGGCGCGTCGTTTCCAGCATCTTTGCAGCCAGATCGCGCGCTTTCAAGCAGAATATGATACCGGTAACTCGACGGCGCAGCCAAGCCCGCGGCGTGGACGGTCTAGGCGCTCTCGCGCTGGATGATTTCGAATTTGAGATCCAGGGTGACGCGCTCGGACGCTCGCCCTGCGATACGATCGAGCAGGCATTCCGCGCTGCGCCGCCCGATCTCGTAGCGCGGCAGGCGGATCGTGGTCAGGGGCGGATTGACATGACGCAGGATATCGAGGTCGTCGAAACTCGCCAGCGCGACGCGCCCCGGGACATCCCAGCCGCGGCGTTGGCATTCGAGCGCTGCACCGACTGCCAAGACGTCGCCGGCGAAGAAGACCGCATCGACCTGCGGCACCGTCTCCACCAGATGCACGACCGCCTCGGCACCGGCGCTGAAGCCGGAGGGACGCTCCAGGATCAACGCCTCATCCGGCTTGCGCCCGAGCTCCTTCAGCGCCGCCAGATAGCCGCGCAACCGCTCGCGCGCACGGTCGTTCTCGCGCCGCACCAGGCTCACGAAGGCGATCTGCTTGTAGCCCATGCGCGCAAGGTGCAGCGTCATCGCCCGCGCCGCATCGTAATTGGAGTAGCTGACCACGGAATCCAGGGGCGAGGTCGTCAGGTTCCCGTTCTCCACCACGGGGACCTTGGCCTTCTCGATCATCTCGATCGCGGCCGTGGTGTGGCTGGTGTTGTGCAGCACCAACCCGGCCACGCGTTGCTGCAGAAAGGCGGTAATCGCCGCTTCCTCCTCCCGCAGCCCGGGACCGCTGTCCGCAATCATCAGGTGATAGCCATTGGCACTGGCCACGTCCGATATCCCCTTGATGGTCTCGGCGAACAGCGAATTGCGGATGCTCGGCACGATCAGGCCGATCAGGTTCGATCGGTTCGAGGAGAGACTGCGGGCCAGGCGATTGGGTACATAGCCGATCTCGTCGACCACCGCCCGCACCTTAAGGCGCATCTCCTTGGAGACCTTGTCGGGGTCGTTGAGCGCGCGCGAAACCGTCATCACCGAGACGCCGGCCTTGCGCGCGACGTCGCGCATTCGAGAGGTCGCGGTGCCGCCATTGCGTTTCTTGCGTTTCGGCTCGGAAGGCTTGGCCAACGATTCCCCCGGGATATTGCCTGCTTGGCAGATCCATGTTACGCGTAACATAACAATGTGCAACCGGCTGCCGCGACTCTACCGTGCGGCCGTCCGTGAAACCAATGTGCAAGAACGGCCCAGGGGGTTCAAGCCCGGGCGCAAGTCAGGGGAAGCCAGCAGCATGTCCGAATTGCCGGCCTATGAGGTTTACGCGATCAAGTACGCGCATCTCTTCCGGCATTCCCCGGAGAACTTCATCGGCGGCGACGAGCATGACGTGCCGATGCCACTCGACTATTTCATCTGGGCGATTAAGGGCAAGGATCGCAGCTTCATCCTGGACACCGGCTTTTCCCCCGAGATGGGGGCCAAGCGCAAACGGCAGCATCTCCGCTCGCCGGCCATCGGCCTCAAGGCGATCGGCATCGAGCCGGATGCGGTGCAGGACGTCATCATCTCGCACATGCATTACGACCATTCCGGCAATCATGACCTGTTCCCGAACGCGCAGTTTCATCTGCAGGACCGGGAGATGGCGTATTGCACCGGGCGTTGCATGGGGCATGCGAACCTGCGCGGCGCCTTCGAAGCCGAAGACGTGGTCGCAATGGTGCGGCGCATTTTCACCGGCCGCGCCCGGTTCCATGACGGCGACGGCACGGTCGCGCCCGGCATCACCGTCCATCGCGTCGGCGGCCATACCAGCGGCTTGCAGATCACCCGTGTGATGACGCGGCGCGGCTGGATGGTGCTGGCATCCGATGCTTCGCATTTCTACGCCAACTTTCAGCAGTTCCGACCCTTCCCCGTCGTCGCGAATGTGGTCGAGATGCTGGAGGGCTATCGCACGATGAACGCCCTGGCCTCGGCACCGGACGCAATCATTCCCGGGCACGATCCTTTGGTCATGAAGCAGTATCCTGCAGCAGCGCCCGGGCTCGAAGACCTGGTTGTCCGCCTCGATGCCGATCCGCGGGCGGTCTGACGGATTCGTCCGATCCGGTGATGCTCGAAGGCGACGCACCTGGGTTTTGAGCGGCGTCCCCAACAGGATTCAGCCGTAGCCCCCGTATCCGGCAGCGCAAGGTTCCGGAAAATCCGATCGGAAGTCTGACGGTTGCGGATCGTGGTCGGAGCGGCGAAGCTTGGACCTAACGGGATTCGCGCGAATGTCTGGGCAGCGTCCGCCGCCGTGACCCCCTCCAGACATCAATCCGATCGAGCCGCTCTTCGCCAAGCCTATACGCCTGCTACGCCGCACTTGCCGGGTCGCGCCGCAAACGACAGGCGATTGTTGGAAGTTCATGACGAAGAGCGGTTGGCGGCCCGAAAGATTTGGAATATGGTTTGATAAAAGAACCAAATGGACAACAGCGGCGGCATGAAGACCAATAACCTCGGGCGTTCGACCGAGCCGTCGGCCCGTGCCGCGATGCCGGCCAAGCCGACCGCCGGACATCACTGGGACGCCCCCATCGTCAGCCGCCATGTGGCTGACGACGTCGTTGACCGGTTGGTTACGGCCGTCGGCCTCGGGCTCTACGTCACGGGACAACAACTGCCGACCGAGCGCGAACTGGCGGCCATGCTCGGGGTTTCGCGCAATTCGGTTCGGGAGGCCCTGAAGCAGCTCACCGACGACGGCTACCTCGAGGTCCGGCGCGGCCGCAAGGGCGGCTACTTCGTCCTTGCCGATTGGGGGCCGGAATCGGCGGAACACGTGCGCCGGCAACTGGTCGCCAATTGGGCCGAGTTCGAGCACATCTTCGATGCCCGCAACCTCGTCGAACCGCTGATCGCCCGCACCGCCGCCGACCGAAGGACTAAGCGCGACGGAAAGGCGATGACCACGGCGCTCGAAGCCTACATCGCAGCACCGGATCACGATGCCTCGCGCCGCGCCGATACGGCACTGCATCTCGCCATTGCCGAGGCCACGCACAACCCATTTCTCGTGAAGCTGTCGGTCGATTTGCGGTCGAGGATCACGCTCGACCTCGGCGCCGAACCTTATACCGACGAGACGCGGCGCATCGCCGTGGGGCAGCATCGTGAGCTCGTGGCCGCCATCATCGCGGGCCGGCCCGACGAAGCGGCCGACATTGCCGCCCGTCACTTCATGCTCTCGGAAAATCTCTTCCGCCGTCTCGCCGATCGGGCCCGTGTCGGCCCGCGCAGCCGCACTCAGAAAAATGGCGCTGAGCGCCGGGCGACGAGGCCGTGATGACACGTCAGATCTTCTTCATCATGCGCCGGCTGATGCTGACCCTCCCGACGCTGTTCGTGATGAGCGTGGTCGTGTTCCTCATCATCCGGTTGGTGCCCGGCGACCCGGTCCGCAGCATGCTGGGCTTTCGCGCCACCGATGCGAACGTTGCCGAATTGCGGCACAGGCTCGGCTTCGACCAGCCGCTGCTCACCCAGTATCTCGATTGGCTCGGCGCCCTGCTAAATGGCGATCTCGGAATGGACATCGTCAGCCATGCGCCGTTGACCGAGCTGCTGGCGCAGCGGCTGCCGGTCACCTTCGAACTGACTGCCCTGGCAATGTCGCTGGCGGTACTGGTGGGTGTACCGCTCGGCATCCAGGCGGCGACCGGAGGCCGCTGGGCAAGGCGGCTGACCGAGGGATTCGTCGTGCTGGGGATCGCGATCCCTGACTTCTGGCTAGGCATCATGCTCGTGCTGCTGTTTTCGGCAACGCTGATCATTCTGCCGCCTTCGGGCTATGCGCCGCTCGTGGACCATCCACTCGACAATTTACGCTACATGCTTCTTCCGGTGCTCACCCTTGCGATCGGAGAAGCCGCCTACATCCTGCGCACCACTCGGGCCGCAGTCGCGGCCGTGCTCGATCGACCGTTCATCACCTTCCTGCGCGCCAAGGGCTTGAGCTCGCGCCGAATTGTCTACGGTCATGCCCTGCGCAATGCCGGCCCCGCCATCGTGACGGTGATCGGGATCCAGGTCGGCGTGCTGCTCGGCGGAGCCATCATCATCGAAACCATGTTCACCCTGCCGGGTGTCGGCCGGCTGATCGTCACCGGGGTCAACCAGCGCAACTATCCGGTGGTACAGGCCGGCGTTCTGAGCATCGCCACCATCTTCATCCTGGTGTCGCTGCTGACCGACATCATCGTCGGCTGGCTCGATCCACGTGTCGTAGACGGGGCCGGCCGATGAGCGAAGCAGCCGCCTCGGATCTCTCTGTTCCGAGACCGACCCGCCGCCGCGCCTCGACGCGCCTTCTGTTGAGTGGCGGCCTGCTGCTGGGCTTGCTGACGCTCCTGGCGATCGCCGCCCCGATCGTGACGCCGCACAGGCCCGACGCGATCGACGTGCGGCGCGTACTGGCGGCACCCGACCTCGCCCACCCCTTCGGCTCCGACGCGCTCGGCAGGGATGTGTTGAGCCGCGTGCTCTACGGGCTCCGCGCGAGCCTGCTGATTTCGACATCGGCGGTTGCGGCGTCGCTGCTGCTCGCGGTACCCCTTGGCTTGCTCGCAGGTTACTTTGGCCGCTGGGTGGATAGCGCCATTTCGCGCAGCCTCGACATGATCCTGGTGTTTCCAGCCATGTTGCTGGCGGTCACCTTCATCGCCATTCTCGGCCCGGGCGGGGTCATCGCCGCGGCCGCCATCGCCGTCATCTACCTGCCCATCCTGGCCCGTGTCATGCGGACCTCGACGCTGGTCGTATCGCGCCACGAATACGTCGCGGGCGCACGGGCACGCGGTGCCAGCCATTTGCGCGTGCTGGCGGCGCACGTGGCGCCAAACGCGCTCGGACCGGTGATCGTGCAGGCTTCGGTGCTTGCCGCCTTCGCTCTTCAACTCGAGGCGGGGTTGAGTTTCCTTGGCCTTGGCACCCAGCCGCCGACGCCGTCGCTGGGCGGCATGCTGGCCGATGGGCGCGACGTGCTGACTCAGGCACCCTGGGTGGAAATCTTTCCCGGTGTCGCGATCGTCCTCGCGGTGCTCGCTTTCGCTTTCCTCGGCGAAGGGCTGCGCCGCGCCTTCGACCCGCTGGGGGTCTCCGAATGAGCGTCGTGCTGGAGATCGCCGACGTGGCCGTACGCTTTCCGGGGAATATCGCGCGGGCGGTGGACGGCGTGTCGCTCGCGCTGCGGCGCGGCGAGATCTTCGGGATCGTGGGCGAGAGCGGCAGCGGCAAATCGACCCTCGCCAACGCGGTGATGGGCCTGCTGCCCGCCAGGAGCACCGTGACTGGCAGTATCAAGGTGAACGGCCGCGAGGTGGTCGGGCTCGACGACCTCACGCTCCGCCGGATGCGCGGCGCGGAAGCGGCGATGATTTTCCAGGACGCCTCGGCCAGCCTCGACCCCACCTGGCCGGTCGGCGATCAGATCGCCGAGGCAGTGCGCGCGCATCGACCTGGGCCGGCCCGGGAGGCCAGGACCAAGGCGCTGGCGCTGATGGCCGAGGTCGGTATTCCCGATCCGGCCCGTCGCTATGGCGACGCCCCGCACCGTCTGTCGGGCGGACAGCGACAGCGGATCGTCATCGCGGCTGCACTCGCCAACGATCCAAAGCTCTTAATCGCAGACGAGCCGACGACGGCACTCGACGTCACGATCCAGAAGCAGGTTCTCGAGCTCATCGATCGGCTGCGGCGCGATCATGGCACGACGGTGCTGCTCATTACGCACGATCTCGGCGTGGTGTCGCAAGTCTGCGACCGCGTGGGGGTTATGTGCGGCGGTCGGCTGCTCGAAGTCGCCGACACTCAAGTCCTGTTCGGCCGGCCGGAACATCCCTATACCCGCGCGCTGCTCGCCGCCAATCCGGCGGCGGCGCCGCGGGGCACCCGCCTGCCGGTGATTCCGGCCGAGTGGAGCGTGGAAACCCTGGAACAGGCGGAACGCGCGCGCGAGCCGACCGGTCCGGGAGATCGGCGATGAGCGAACTGCTGCGGGTCGCCGGCATCACCAAACGCTTCGCTGCCGGCGGTCCGCCCTGGGCACGGCGCCATGTTGCCGCCATCGACGGCGTGTCGCTTGCCGTTGATCGTGGGCGGACACTGGGGCTGGTTGGTGAATCGGGCAGCGGGAAATCGACGCTCGGCCGCTGCATCCTGGGCCTGGCGACCCCGGACGAGGGCGAAATCGTCTTCGACGGCAAGGACGTGCTCGGCCTTTCCGGCCGCGCCTTGCGTGACTTCCGCCGCCGCGTGCAACCGGTGTTCCAGGACCCTTATGGCAGCCTCGATCCGCGTTGGTCGGTCGGGCGCAGCGTGCGTGAATCGCTCGATTGCTTCAAAATCGGAATGCCGGCCGACCGCGACAAGCGCGTGCTCGAGCTTTTCGGCCGCGTGGGTCTTAATCCGGCGCTCGCCGGACGGCCGCCCTCGACGCTGTCGGGCGGCCAACGTCAGCGCGTGGGCATCGCGGCGGCGCTCGCCAGCAACCCCGAACTCATCATTGCCGACGAGCCCGTCTCGGCGCTCGACATGAGTGTGCAGGCCCAGATCCTCAACCTTTTCATGGACCTGCAGCAGGACCTCGGCGTCGCCACGATCTTCATCACGCACGACCTCGGCGTCGTCGAGCACGTCAGCGACCGGGTCGCGGTGATGCACTTCGGCAAACTGGTCGAAGTCGGCGCGACCGACGATGTCATGCATCGACCGCGGCACGACTACACGCGCGCGCTTCTCGCCGCCATTCCCCGTCCCAAGGAACTTCAGCAGGAGGCTTGATTGTCCATCGCAAAGATCAACGGAATCGAAATCAACTACCAGATCGACGGGCAGGATACCGGGAAAGGCACGATCGTGCTGGTCAACGGCCTTGCCGACGATCTCACATCCTGGGGCTTCCAGGTCCCCGCTTTCGTGGCGGCTGGCTGGCGCGTCCTCAGCTTCGACAATCGCGGCATCGGCAAGTCCGCACGCCCCGCGGGACCCTATACGTCCAAAATGATGGCGGACGACGCCAAGGCTCTGGTCGATCACCTTGGCATCTCCGGCTTCCATCTGATGGGCGTGTCTATGGGCGGCATGATCGCGCAGGAATATGCCCTGGCGTATCCAGGCGATCTCAAGTCGGTGACGATGGCTTGCACCTACGGCAAAGCGGATGCCTTTTGCCAGACCATGTTCGCCATGTGGGCCGACCTCGCCCGGAAGATCGACGTGCCATTCGTCATGCGGGACGTGGCGCTCTGGGCCTTTACCGGACCGTTCTTCTCCGAACGCGCGAACGAGGCGGCCGAGTTCGCCGCCGCCATGGCGGCACTCGACATGGATGTCCCGACCTATCTCGCGCAGCTCAACGTCATCCAGCAGCACGACGCCATGGCGCGCCTACCACAGATCAAGCTGCCCACGCTCGTTCTCGCCGGCGAGGAGGACATCCTGATCCCCGTCCGGCTCTCCAAGGAACTCCAGCAGGCCATTCCCGGCGCGGCATGGAAGACCACCAAGGGCGGGCACGCCTGCCTCTGGGAGAGCCCGGATCCCTTCAATGCCGCGTTTCTCGACTTCCTCTCATAGTCCTGCCGCCTCGCTCAGAAAGGAAAAGTCATGTCCTCAGACCGTCATCCTTACTCTCGCCGCACGGCCCTCAGGCTCCTCGGCGGCACCGCCGCGCTGTCGCTGGGCGGTGCGCTCGGCCTGTCGTCCGCGCCTGCCTTCGCCCAATCGATCAAGCCGGGCGGCGACTTGCGCGCCGCGCTGACCGGCGAACCGGATACGCTTGATCCTGCAACCTCGTCCATCTACACCGGCGCCCAGGTCTACGAGAACATCTTCTCCAAGCTCGTCGCCATCGATCCCTCGGGCAAGTTCATTCCCGACCTCGCCACGTCCTGGACCCAGGTGGATTCCAAGACCTGGAAGTTCGCGCTGGTGAAGAACGCCACCTTCCATAACGGCGAGAAGTTCACCTCCGCCGACGTCAAGTACACCTTCCAGCGCATCCTCGATCCGAAGACGGCGAGCGCCTATGCCGGGCTTTATGCGCAGATCGATTCCGTGGATGCCAGCGACCCATACGTTGCCGTCTTCCACCTGAAGTCGCCTTTCGGCCCGTTTCTTACCAACCTGGCCGCCAATGGCGAGATCGTGAATCAGAAGGCGATCGAGAGCGGCGATCCCGCCCGCACGCCCATCGGCACCGGGCCTTTCTCCTTCGTCGAATGGATTCAGGGCGACCACATCAAGGTGAAGAAGAATCCCAGCTATTTCGTCGCCGGCCTGCCGTACCTCGATACGGTCACTTTCCGCTTCATGCCGGTCGACCAAAGCCGTATCGATGCCCTGACCGCCGGCGAACTGGACTGGGCCGATGCCATGCCGCTCCAGATGGTCAAGCCGCTGTCCAGCGACTCCCGCTTCACCTATCTCACTAGCCCGGTTTCCGGCATTCCGGATTTCCTGGCGATGAACACCAAGGTCAAGCCGTTCGACGACCCGAAGGTGCGCCAGGCCGTCGCGCTGGCGATCAGCCGCAGCGACATCCGCGACCTTGCCTATATGGGCACCGGCGAACTCGGCCTCATCGAAATGCCGACCGGCTCGCCCTGGCACGACGCGACCGGCATATTCGCGGCGCAGCAGGATATCGCCAAGGCCAAGCAGCTGCTTGCCGACGCCGGCTATGCCGACGGCCTGACGGTCGAATATCTTGGCTTGCCGCAGTATCCGGAATTGCTGAAGACCGGCCAGGTGGTTCAACAGGCACTGCAACAGGTCGGCATCACCATGACGATCAAGCCGGTCGACGTCTCAGTCTGGTTCGACGCCTATTCGTCGGGCAAGTACCAGATCACCAGCGCCTATCAGGAGCGCACCATTGACCCCGACAACTTCTATTCCCTCGTCATCAAGTCGGGCGGGCCGATCAACACCACCTTCTATTCCAACCCGAAAGTGGACGCGCTGATCGACCAGGCGGCCGCCGCCACCGACATGAAGGAACGCATGGAACTCTATCGGCAGGTCCGCGACATCGTGAGCGAGGACGCACCGCTGGTCTTCGTCCATTTCGAGACCCTGCATTACCTCATGAACAAGAACGTCGTAGGCTCGACCATTACCCCGACGCTCAGCCTCAACATGCAGAACGTGGGTTTCTCCGAATAGCCTCGAAGCCCCGCAGACAGGCGGCCGGCCGACGCGAGACGGAAGATCCGCGCGCCGGCCGCACCCGCTCCATGCTTCCGGCCGTTGGCAGGCGCAGTCGGCCTTAGCGCCCGATGCTGAGCCAACGACCTTCGCGCGTCTGCAACGCGCGGGCGAAACCTGGCGGAGCAATTTCTTGAAAGATCAGACTCCTGAGAGTCCGTGGCGTCCCCAACGGGATTCGAACCCGTGTCTACACCGTGAAAGGGTGTTGTCCTAGGCCTCTAGACGATGGGGACGCAGCGCACCGCCGGGGGTTAAGTCCCCGGGGTGACGCGCCTTTTAAAGGCTGCGGACTTTGAAATCAACCACCGGATTGGCCCGCCACTCCCCGCTTCCGCCGCGCTCCGGCATCGGCCATAATCCCCGGCCTCGACCGGCTGATCTCCCAGCCCAACTTCTCCATCTAACCTTCTGAAAAAACGAGGTCTTTACCCATGTCGATCAAGCGCTTTGGCGATCACGGCAACCTGTGCGACGCGGTGGTCCATAACGGGCTCGCCTATCTCGCGGGCCATGTGGCCGACGATCCGGTCTCGCCTTCGGTCTATGAGCAGACCAAGAACATCCTGAAGCAGATCGACGAGACCCTGGCCCAGTGCGGGACCGACAAGACCAAGATCTTGAAGGCCAATATCTGGCTGACCGACATCGCGACCTTCGCCGAGATGAACAAGGCCTGGGCCGAATGGGTTTCCAAGGGCAACGCCCCCGCGCGAGCAACCGTCGAATCCAAGCTCGCCGACCCGAAGTACAAGGTCGAGATCATGCTCACCGCGGCGATCTAAGCGGCGCGCACCCAACACCAGCCGAGGAGATCCTCATGGACTTCGCGAATCTCGGACGGACCGGTCTCAAAGTCTCGCGGATCTGCCTCGGCTGCATGACCTTCGGCACCAAGTCCTGGCGGCCCTGGGTGCTCGAAGAAGACGAAAGCCGATCCTTCATCAAGCATGCGCTGGAGCTCGGCATCACCTTCTTCGACACCGCCAACGTCTATTCGCTCGGCTTGAGCGAGGAGATCCTCGGCCGCGCCATCAAGGACTTCGCCCGGCGCGAGGAACTCGTGATTGCGACCAAGGTCCGCTCCGAGATGCGCAAGGACGACCCGAACGGCGCCGGCCTGTCGCGCAAGGCGATCATGACCGAGATCGATGCCAGCCTGAAACGGCTCGGCATGGACTACGTCGATCTCTACCAGATCCACCGCTGGGACTACGGCACGCCGATCGAGGAGACCATGGAGGCGCTGCACGACGTGGTGAAGGCCGGCAAGGCCCGCTATCTCGGCGCCTCCTCCATGTACACATGGCAGTTCGCCAAGGCGAACAGCGTCGCACGCGAGAACGGCTGGACGCCCTTCGTCTCCATGCAGCCGCAAGTCAACCTGATCTACCGCGAGGAAGAGCGCGAGATGCTGCCCTATTGCCGCGATGCCGGCATCGGCGTCATCCCCTGGTCGCCTCTCGCCCGCGGCTTCCTCGCCGGCAACCGGCATCTCCAGGGCGGCGACACCCATCGCGCCAAGACCGACGAGTTCGCCAGGAAGCTCTACTACCAGTCGGACGACTTCGCGGTCGCCGACCGGCTGCAGGAGGTGGCGAAGGCC
>Ga0209257_1000694_pt1 | contig 52265 bp, 27 predicted proteins | sample AraplaCvi_mCL_r2_FD_184277 | JGI IMG/M metagenome (GOLD analysis project Ga0209257, IMG submission 184277) | Arabidopsis root microbial communities from North Carolina, USA - plate scrape MF_Cvi_mCL_r2 (SPAdes) (version 2) | ecosystem: Host-associated > Plants > Roots > Endosphere | place: USA...
GGTGGCGGCCGAGGAAGGCGTGGCGGGCCTGCTCACGCTGAGCGTCGAATGCGGCGTGAACGGCGGCGTGCCCGCGCAGGGCGGCGACTTCGGCCTGGCCTACAACCCCGACTCCATCATCGAGCAGTCCTCGCAGTTCGACTTCTACGACGGCGGCGGCCTGGACTGCAGCTTCCTGGGGCTGGCCCAGACCGACCGCCATGGCAACGTCAACGTCAGCAAGTTCAACGGCCGCCCGGTCGGCTGCGGCGGCTTCATCAACATCACCGCCTCGACGCCGCGCCTCGTGTTCTGCGGCAGCTTCACCGCGGGTGGCGTCGAACTCGCCGTTGCCGACGGCGAGCTCCACATCCGTCAGGAAGGGCGCGCGCGCAAGTTCGTCGAGCAGGTCGAGCAGATCACCTTCAACGGCCGCGATGCCGCGCGCCGCGGCCAGGAGGTGCTCTTCGTGACCGAGCGCGCCGTCTTCGCGCTGCGCGAGGACGGCCTGGAACTGACCGAGATCGCGCCCGGCATCGACCTGGAGCGCGACGTGCTGGCCCACATGGAATTCCGCCCGCTGATGCGCGACGTGAAGACCATGGACGCCGGACTTTTCCGCGACCATTGGGGCGGCCTGGCCGCCGCCCTCACCTCCGCGAGCCCCGCATGAACGCCGCCACAGACTTCCTCCCCGCCAGCGGCCTGCTGGCCCAGCTCGACCTGCTGCTCATCGAGCATGCCGGCGCCGTCACGCACCTGCGCCTGAACCGTCCCGCCAAGCGCAACGCCATCAACGAGGCGTTGATGCGGCAGCTGCACACCGCCCTGCTCAACCTGCCGGCGTCGACGCGGGCGCTGGTCGTCAGCGGCGAAGGCGCGCACTTCTGCGCCGGCCTGGACCTGTCCGACCTCAGCGAGCGCAGCGTGGCCGAAGGCGTGCTGCACTCGCGCGGCTGGCATGTGGTCATGGACGCGCTGCAGTTCTGCAGCGTGCCGGTCGTGGCGGCGCTGCACGGCGCGGTCGTGGGCGGCGGGCTGGAGCTGGCGGCGGCCGTCCACATCCGCGTGGCCGACGAGACCGCCTACTTCGGCCTGCCCGAGGGCCAGCGCGGCATCTTCGTCGGCGGCGGCGGCTCGGCCCGCATCCCGCGCCTGGCCGGCACGGCCTGCATGACCGACATGATGCTCACCGGCCGCGTGCTGGATGCCCACGAGGGCGAGCGGCGCGGCCTGGCACAGTACGTGGTGCCGCCCGGCGAGGCCGTCGCCAAGGCCATCGAGCTGGCCGGCCGCATCGCGCAGAATGCGCCGCTGTCCAACTTCGCCGTGACGCAGGCGCTGCCGCGCATCGCCGACCTGCCGCAGGCCGACGGCCTGTTCATGGAGTCGCTGATGGCCGCCATCGCCCAGGGCGACGAAGTGGCCAAGCAACGGCTGCAGGACTTCCTGCAGAAACGCAGCCCCAAGATCGTCAAGTCATGAAGCCGCGCTACCGCCCCGTCGCCATCGGCGGCTGCCTGGACCACACCCGCGTCGAGCCGCGCGACGACGGCGGCTTCGTGCTGCGCTCGACCGAGGCGCTGGCGGCCTATCCCCGGCACATGGGCGAGCGCCTCCAGCACTGGGCGCGGACCGCGCCGGACCGGCTCTTCGCCGCGAAGCGCGATCCGGACGGCGCCTGGCGCGCCCTCAGCTACGCCGACATGCTGGCGCGGGCGCGCTCGCTGGGCCAGGCGCTGCTGGACCGGGGCCTGGGCGTGGACCGGCCGCTGGTGCTCCTGTCCGACAACGACCTCCCGCACCTGAGCCTGATGCTGGGCGCGATGTGGGCCGGCATCCCGAGCGTCAGCATCTCGCCCGCCTACTCGCTGGTGTCGACCGACTTCGGCCGCCTGCGCCACATCGTCGGCAAGGCCACGCCGGGTGCCGTCTACGCGGCGGATCCCGGCTACGCGGCGGCCATCGAGGCCGTGGTCGACGCCGGCACCTGCGTGATCCTCGGCGAAGGCCGGCTCGCCGGCCGGGCCACGGAGCGCTTCGACGAGCTGCTGGACACCGCGCCGGGGCCTGCATTGGACGCCGCCCATGCGCAGGTCGGTCCGGACACCATCGTCAAGCTGATGTTCACCTCGGGCTCGACCAAGGCGCCCAAGGGCGTGATCGTGACGCAGCGCATGTGGTGCGCCAACCAGCAGATGACGCTGCAGACGCTGCCCTTCCTGGCGGAGGAGCCGCCGGTGGTGCTGGACTGGCTGCCGTGGAATCACACCTTCGGCGGCAACCACAACCTGGGCATCGTGCTCTACAACGGCGGCAGCCTCTACATCGACGAGGGCAAGCCGGTGCCGGGCCGCTTCGAGGACACGCTGCGCAACCTGCGCGAGATCGCGCCGACGATCTTCTTCAACGTGCCCAAGGGGTATGACGAGCTGGTCTCGGCGCTGCGGGCCGACACCGCGCTGCGCGACCACTTCTTCAGCCGGCTGCGCCTGGTGGAATGCGGCGGCGCGGGGCTCTCGGCCAAGACGCTGGACGCCTTCAACCAGCTGGCCGAGGCGGCCATCGGCGAACGCATCCGCCTGGCCGCGGGGCTGGGCATGACCGAGACCGCCCCGACCTGCACCTTCGCCATCCCCGAGGCCAGCCGGCCCGGCTTCATCGGCTGCCCGGTGCCCGGCGTGGAGGTCAAGCTGGTGCCGGCCGGCGACAAGCACGAGGTGCGCTTCCGCGGCCCCAATGTGATGCCCGGCTACTGGCGCGAGCCCGAGCTGACGCGCGAGGCCTTCGACGACGAGGGCTACTACCGCACCGGCGACGCCGCGCGGCCCGCCGATCCCGCCGACCCGGCCCAGGGCCTGATGTTTGACGGCCGCATCGCCGAGGACTTCAAGCTGTCCACCGGCACCTTCGTCAGCGTCGGACCGCTGCGCGCCCGCGTGGTCGCGCTGGGTTTCCCCTGCGTGCACGACGCGGTCGTCACCGGCCTGGGGCGCGACGAGATCGGCCTGCTGATCGTGCCGCGCCTGGGCGAGGTCCGCCGGCTGGCGGAGCTGCCCGACAGCCTGCCCGCCGCCCAGGTGCTGGCCCATGCGATCGTGCGCGGCTTCTTCCAGGACCTCGCCGACCAGCTCTGGGCCCAGGGCACCGGCAGCGCCAACCGCCCGGCGCGGCTGCTGCTGCTCGCCGAGCCGCCGTCCATCGACGGCGGCGAGATCACCGACAAGGGCTCGATCAACCAGCGCGCGGTGCTGAGCCGCCGCGCGGCGCTGGTCGAGCTGCTGCACGAGGCCGCCGACGGCCATCCCGACGTCATCACCCCCCACCGCTGACCACCATGAACCTCACTGGACAAGCCGCCCTCGTCACCGGCGCCGGCTCCGGCCTCGGCGAAGCCGTCGCCCGCACCCTCGCCGCCCAAGGCGTTCGCGTCGCGCTGCTCGACATCAACGAGGCCGGCGCGCGCCGCGTGGCCGATGAGCTCGGCGCCGACCGCGCGCTGGCACTGCGCTGCGACATCACCGACGCCGCCTCCGTCACCGCCGCGCTGGACGCCGCCACGGCCGCCCACGGCCCGGCCCGCATCCTCATGAACGTCGCCGGCATCGGCACCGCCAAGCGCATCGTGCAGCGCGACGGCTCGCCCGCGCCGCTGGAGGACTTCGAGCGCGTCGTGCGCATCAACCTGATCGGCACCTACAACATGACGCGCCTGGCGGTGAGCCGCATCGCGGCGCTGGCGCCGCTGGCCGACGGCGAACGCGGTGTCGTCGTCAACACCGCCTCGGTCGCCGCCTTCGATGGCCAGGTCGGCCAGGAGGCCTACTCGGCCTCCAAGGGCGGCATCGTCGGCATGACGCTGCCGCTGGCGCGCGACCTCGCCCAGTTCGGCGTGCGCGTCTGCACCATCGCGCCCGGCCTGTTCGCCACCCCGCTGATGAAGGAATTGCCCGAGGAGGTGCAGCAGAACCTGGCCGCGGCCATCCCCTTCCCCAAGCGCCTGGGCCTGCCCGAGGAATTCGCCGCGCTGGCCGCGCACATCGTCGCCAACGGCCACCTCAACGGCGAGGTCATCCGCCTCGACGGCGCGCTGCGCATGGCGCCGCGCTGAGCGCGCCGGTCCCGCCCCAGGTCCGTTCCCGAGGAGTTCCCATGTTCATCACCAACACCTGGTACGTCGCCGCCCGCAGCGAGGAGGTCGGCACCGACAAGCCGCTGGGCCGCAAGGTCTGCAACCACGCGATGGCCTTCTTCCGCGACAGCGCCGGCGCCGTCCGCGCGGTGGAGGACTTCTGCCCGCACCGCGGCGCGCCGCTGTCGCTGGGCCGCGTGAACGGCGACACGCTGGTCTGCGGCTACCACGGCCTGGCCATGGGCGGCGACGGCAGGACCGTGTCCATGCCCTGCCAGCGCGTGCGCGGCTTTCCGGCCATCCGCAGTTTCCCGGTCCATGAGGCGCACGGCTTCATCTGGGTCTGGCCGGGCGAGGCCGCGCAGGCGGACCTGGCCGCGCTGCCGGCCTTCGAGTGGCTGGGCAACCCGGCCTTCGGTTATGGCGGCGGCCTGTACCACATCGCCTGCGACTACCGGCTGATGATCGACAACCTGATGGACCTCACCCACGAGACCTATGTGCATGCCGGCAGCATCGGCCAGAAGGAGATCGACGAGATCCCCTGCACCACGCGCGTGAACGGCGACCACGTCATCACCGAGCGCCACATGCAGGGCATCGAGGCGCCGCCGTTCTGGCGGATGGCGCTGCGCATGAACGGCCTGCCCGAGGACCAGCCGGTGGACCGCTGGCAGATCTGCCACTTCACGCCGCCCAGCCACATCATGATCGAGGTCGGCGTGGCGCTGGCCGGCCACGGGGGCTACGAGGCGCCCGACGAGGTCAAGGCGGCGAGCTGGGTGGTGGACTTCATCACCCCGGAGACCGACACCTCCATCCACTACTTCTGGGGCATGGCGCGCAAGTTCAAACCCCAGGACCCGGCGCTCACCGAGCAGATCCGCGAAGGCCAGGGCCGGATCTTCGCCGAGGACCAGGAGATGCTGGAGCGCCAGCAGCAGAACCTGCTGGCCTGGCCGCAGCGCCCGCTGCTGATGCTCAACATCGACGGCGGCGGCGTGCAGTCGCGCAAAGTCATCGATCGGCTGATGGCGGCGCGGGCATGAGCACGTCGATCCCCGCGCCCATCACGGCGCTGATCCCCGTCCGCGTCCAGGCCAAGGCCACCACCGCGCAGGACGTCTGCGCCGTCACCCTGGTGGCCGCCGATGGCGGCGCCCTGCCCGCGTTCACCGCCGGCGCGCATGTGGACGTCCATCTGCCGGGCGGCCTGGTGCGGCAGTACTCCCTCAGCAACGATCCCGCCGAGACCCATCGCTACGTGCTGGGCGTGCTGCGGGAAGCGACCTCGCGCGGCGGATCGCGCGCGGTGCATGAGCAGTTGATGCCGGGCCAGACGCTGCAGATCGGCGCGCCGCGCAATCATTTCCCGCTGTCGCCCTCGGCGCGTCGCAGCCTGCTGATCGCCGGCGGCATCGGCATCACGCCGCTGCTCGCGATGGCGCGCCAGCTCGCGGGCGCGGGCGCGGACTTCGCGCTGCATTACGCGGCCCGCGACCTCGAGCGCATGGCCTTCCGCGCGGAGATCGAGGCCAGCGCCTGGGCCGGCGCGGCCCGCTTCCATGTCGGCCCCGACCGGATGGACGTGCCTGGGCTGCTGGCGGCGCAAGCCGCCGACACGCATGTCTACGTCTGCGGTCCCAAGCGCCTGATCGACGCCGTGACCGAGGCTGCCCGGGCGCTGGGTTGGACAGGCGACCGGGTGCATCACGAGTTCTTCGCCGGCACCGAGGCGCCGGCGCCGGGCCAGGACCGCCCGTTCGAGCTCGAACTGCGCTCGGGCCGCGTCATTCCCGTGGCGGTCGGTCAGAGCGCCGCGCAGGCGCTGATCGCGGCGGGCGTCCCGCTGCTGACGTCCTGCGAGCAAGGCGTCTGCGGCACCTGCCTGACCGGCGTGCTGGCCGGCGAGCCCGAGCACCGCGACCTGTACCTCACGCCGGAGGAACAGGCGGCCAACGATCAGTTCACGCCCTGCTGCTCGCGCGCCCGGAGCGAGCGGCTGGTGCTCGATCTCGGTTGAGCGGCGGGCGGGCGGAGGATGCGCCGGTCACTCCTGGACGTATCGAGCCCCATGGGATGAGCCGTCGCCCCGCACTCTGCGCCGCGGCGACCTGAAAGTCCTGAGCCCCGGATGAATTGCGGCTGAATCGTCCGGAAAGTCGCAACGCGGCCGGTTTCAGGATTCTTCAGGGGGGCTCCCGCTCCGCTATCCTGCGCGCACGTCCGCGCCCGTGCGCGCCCCAGTCGCCGGCCCCCGGGCCTGCCCGCCGTCCCCGCCCCGTCCCGTCCCCTTCATGCGCGCCGCCAGCCTCAGATTCGCCGACCGCTTCGAATTGCAACCGCTGGAGCGACGCCTGCTGGTCGACGGCCAGCCCGCGACGCTCGGTTCCCGGGCGCTGGACGTGCTGATCGCGCTGATCCAGCGCGCTGGCGAACTGGTCGGGAAAAGCGAGCTGATCGACCTGGCCTGGCCCGGCGTCGTCGTCGAGGAGAACAACCTGCAGGTGCAGGTCAGCGCGCTGCGCAAGGTGCTGGGCGGCGATGTCATCACGACGATTCCCGGCCGCGGCTACCGCTTCACGGCGCGCGTCGAGGACGCGCCGCACGCCGCGCCGCCGCGCACCTCGCCCCCTTCCTCGCCTCATTCCCCGCCGCCGCCCGCGACCCTCGCCTTGCGGACCAACCTGCCGGCCGGTCTGCCGCGGCTGCTGGGCCGCGACGAGGACCTGGCCGCCCTGCTCAGCCTGATCGAGCACCACCGCCTGGTGACCCTCGTCGGCGCCGGCGGCATGGGCAAGACGCGGCTCGCGCAGGCGCTGCTGCACTCCCGCACCGAGGCCTATCCGCATGGCGTGTGCTGGGTCGAACTGGCCCCGGTCACGGACGCCGCGGCACTGCCGGGCGCGATCGCCGCGGCCCTGGGCATCCGGCTGGGCGCCGGCGAGGAGCCGCTGGACGGCCTGGCCGCCGCCCTCGCGTCCCTGACCCTGCTGCTCGCGCTCGACAACGCCGAGCACCTGCTCGATGCCACCGCGCGGATCGCGGGCGTGCTGCACGCCGCGGCGCCGGGCCTGCGCATCGTCGTGACCAGCCAGGCCCCGCTGAAGCTGCCGCCGGAACGCGTCTACCGACTGGAAGCGCTGTCCACGCCCCAGGGGGCGGTGTCCGCGGCGCAGGCGCTGAACTTCGGCGCGGTCGCGCTGTTCGTCGAACGCGCCCAGGCCGCGGACGCGCGCTTCGCGCTGACCGACGCCAATGCGCCGGCAGTGATCGAACTGTGCCGCGCGCTCGACGGCCTGGCGCTCGCGATCGAGCTCGCCGCGGCCCGGGCGCCCATGCTCGGCGTGCAGCGGCTCGCCGCCTCGCTGGACGAGCGGCTGCGCCTGCTGACCAGCAGCCGCAACCGCGACGCGCCGGCCCGCCAGCAGACGCTGCGTGCGGCCCTGGAGTGGAGCCACGGCTTCCTCGACGAGCGCGAGCGCATCGTGTTCCGGCGCCTGGCCGTCATCGCGGGCAGCGCCTCGCTCGAGCTGATCCAGCAGGTGGCCGGCGACGCGCCGGGCGGCCGCCCGATCCAGAGGCCGCTCGATGCCCAGGACCCCGTCGAGCTTGACGAGTGGGCCGTGCTCGACGCGGTGACGGTGCTGGTCGAGCGTTCGCTGCTCGTGTGCGTCGTCGGCGACGACGCGGAGTCACCGCCGCGCTACCGGCTACTCGACAGCCCGAGGGCCTTCGCGCGCGAACTGCTGGCGCGGTCGGACGAGGACGATCTGGTCCGCGACCGGCACGCGCGCGCCGTGGCGACGCTGTGCGAAGCCTTGCACCACGCGCGCCTGAGCGGCGAGATCGGCGTCGATGCCTGGGGAGAACGCGCCCGCGCCGACCTCGACAACGCACGCGAGGCGCTGCTGCGCGCGCAGGCGCTGGGCGACACCGACGCGGCGCTCGCGATCATCGCGATGCTGCTCTTCGCGCTGCCGCGCACGCTGCACGCTGAACGCAACGCGCTGTGCGACCGTTTCGACGCACTGGCCGGCGGCGCCCAGGGCCCGATGTGGCTGCAGGCCAGCCTCGGCGTGGCGATGCAATACCTGAACAGCGTCCACAACCCGCGCGCCCAGGCGCACATGCGGCGGATGGTCGAGGTCGCCCGCGCGCGGATCGACGCGCCCGACGGCCGCTTCCACCTGTACCGCGCGCTCGCCATGTCCCTGGCCATGCCGCCGGCCGGCCGCGAGGACGAGGACGCCGAACTGTGCGCGCTCGAGGATCCCGACTGGCCGCCGCAGCGCCTGCACTACGGCCTGATCGGCTTGATGCTCAACCGCTCCGATCCGCGGGAGCAGTTGCGCCTGGGCCACCGGATCGTGGCCAACTGCCGCGCCGGCGGCGACGCCAACCCGATCTACCTCGCCAACCTGGCCGACGCCCAGCTGCTGGCGGGCGATCCGGAAGGCGCGATCCGCACCGGCATCGCGCTGCTGGCGCAGTTGCAACCGGGCCGCGACGAGTACGGGCTCGCCTATGCCCGCCTCAACACCGCGGCCGCGTATCTCGCGCTCGGCGACACCCGCTCATTCCGCCCGCTGGCGGAGCAAGGCTGGCCGCTGGCGGCCCAGGCCGACCTGCAGCGCTACTGGTGCCAGTACCTGTCGCTGCTGGCCGCGCTCGAGGGCCGGCCACGCGCCGCGGCCCGGCTCGCGGGCCATGTGGAGTCCGGCACCGCGGGCCTCCTGCGCTTCGGCGAGAACGAGGCCCTGGCAGGCGCCCGCGCCCAGCGGCTGGCGCGGGAAGCGCTGGGCGCGGCCGAGTTCGAGCGCCTGAAGCAGGACGGCATGCTGCTGCGCAACGCCGACATCGGCGCGCTGGCGTTCGCGCTGACCGACGTCGACTGACGGGGCCCCGGCCCTCGGCGCCGGCGCGCGAGCAGGCCCGCAGAAAGCAGGACGGCGCGCCACTGAAAAATCCTGAAACGCCACCTTGCTGAATCGTTTCGGAACGATTCAGACGGGCTTCAGGACTTTGCCGCGCCTGGCGTCGACAGTGGCGGCATGCTCTCTCCCCGTCGATTCCCGTCCCCCGCGTTGAGCGGCGCGATCCTGGCGCTGGCCGCCGGCGGCGCGTTCGCCCAGCAGGCCCCGCAAGCGCCTCAGGTCACGCCGCGCGACCTGCGTCCGCCCGAGCCCGCCGCCTCCGCCGCGCCGCTGCCCACGCCCGCGCCCAACGCCGTTCCGGCGCAGGCCCGCGCGCTGCGCGTGTCGCCCGCCGGGATCCGCGTCGAGGACGGTTTCCCCGAACTCACCAGCGCCACCGAGACCCTCACCGCGCCGCTGCGCGGCCAGCGCCTGCCGGTGTCGGCGTTCTACGAGCTGGCCGACGCGATCGAGGCGGCCTACCGCGAGGCCGGTTATCCGCTGGCGCGCGTGGTCGTGCCGCCGCAGTCGGTGAAGGATGGCGGCGTCTTCGCGCTGCGCGTGGTCGACGGCCACATCGAGCGCATCGACACCGCCGCCGTGCCGGAACGCGCGCGCCATGCGGTCGAGCGCTCGCTCGCCCCGCTGCTCGGCCGCCGCCGGCTGCGCGGCGAGGACCTCGAACGCGCGCTGACGATCGCCGGCCGCGGTCCCGGCCTGCAGCTGCGCAGTGCGCTGGGCGCCGGCCGCGAGCTCGGCGGCACGGTGCTGGTGCTCGAAGGCGAGCACCGGGAAACGGCGCTCACCGTCTCGGCCGACCGCCGCCTGGGCGAATCGCTGGGCCCCTGGCAGACGACGATCCAGCTGCGCCTGAACCAGCCGCTGCGGCGCGGCGAGCAGTTCTACAGCTACGTCTCCGGCGGCAAGGACTGGGGCACCGCCTGGCGCGACGACGCGCCGCGGCGCGTGCTGGGCGGCGGCGCGATCGTGCCGCTGAGCGCCGACGGCCTGAGCCTCAACCCCGAGTTCACCGTCTCTGACACGCAGCCACGCGTGCCCGCCGGCAGCCTGCGTTCGCGCAGCCAGCTGGAGCGCTACAGCCTGCGCCTGATCTATCCGCTGCAGCTGACACGCGCCCAGGAGATCAACCTGACCGCCACGCTCGACGCCAGCCGGCAGGTCGACTCGCTGCCCGATTTCGACTTCACGATGAGCGAGGACAAGCTGCGCGTCGGCCGGCTCACCGTCGACTGGAACCGCAACGGCGACGCGGCCCGGCTGCGCGCCGGCGTGACGCTGTCGCGCGGCCTGCCGGGACTGGGCGCGCGGACCGCGGCCGACCTCGCGGCGACCGGCATCCCGGTCTCACGGCCCGGCGCGAGACCGTACTTCACCAAGCTCGAGGCCAACGCGAGCGTCGAGCTGCCGCTGCCCTGGGGCTTGAACGCGCGGACCTCGGCGCGCCTGCAGGACTCGTTCGGCGGCGTGCTGCCGAGCGCGGAGCTCTTCAGCCTGGATGGCGAGGACGCGCTGTCGACCTTCCGCTCGGGCGCGATCTCGGACGACGGCGGCTGGACGCTGCGCCAGGAGCTCTCCCGCGCCTGGTCGCCGACGCTGGGCGGCGCCGGCCTGTTCCTGCAGCCCTACCTGTTCGCGGCGCTGGGCCGGCCGATGTCCGAGCTGCCCGCGGCGGGCCATCGCCTGGCCGCGTCCGGCGGCGCGGGCCTGCGCACCCAATGGCGCGGCGCCGAGCTCTCGGTGGAGGCCGGCCGCCGCCGCTACCGCCCCTTCGGCGTGGACGAGTTCCAGGCCTTCGTGAAAGCGCAAGTCCAGTTCTGACGACCATGACCCGCCTCCTGCCCACCCCCTCCTCCTTCCCCGCCCTCCCCGCCCGCCCCGCGGGCTCCCGCCGAGCTCCGGTCCGGCGCCCGCGCCTCACGGCGCTGACCGCCGCGATGCTCGCCGGCCTGCTGCCGCTGACCGGTGGCGCCCAGACGGCGGCGTCGCCGACGCTGCCCGGGAACGGCAGCGTCAGCGCCGGCCAGGCCGTCATCGGCGCGCCCGCCCGCAACCGGCTCGACATCCGGCAGCAGTCGCAGCGCGCGGTGCTGCGCTGGGACAGCTTCTCGGTCGGCGCCGGCAGCGCCGTCGAGTTCAAGCTGCCGAACGCCCAGGCCGCGACGCTCAACGTCGTCACCGGCCCGCTGGGCAGCGAGATCGCCGGCTCGCTGAAGTCCAACGGCAGCCTGTTCCTGGTCAACCCGCAAGGCATCGCGATCACGCCGAGCGGCGTCGTCGACACGCGCTCCGGTTTCATCGCGTCGACGCTGGGCCTGTCCGACGAGGACTTCATGGCCGGCCGGCTGCGCTTCAACGGGCGCGGCGGCACCGTGCTCAACCAGGGTCTGATCACGGCCGGCGGCGGCGGTCAGGTCGCGCTGCTGGGCAGCCATGTCCAGAACGACGGCGTCATCCTGGCCCCGCTGGGCAAGGTCGCGCTGGGTAGCGCCTCGGTCGCGACGCTGGATTTCTCCGGCGATGGATTCCTGCAGGTGATCCTGCCGGCCGACGCGGTCGACGGCGACAGCCGCCCGCTCGTGGAGAGCAACGGCCGCATCGCGGCTGGCCTGGTCGCGCTGCGCGCCGCCACGGTCCGCGAGGCGCTGCGCGAGGCCATCCACCTGCCCGGCGAGATCCGCGCGACGACGCTGTCCGGCAGCGATGGCGCGATCGTGCTGGACGGCGGCGCCGGCGGCACGGTGCGCGTCAGCGGCCGCGTGGACGCCTCGTCGGCCGATGCCGCGGGCGGGCGCATCGACATCACCGGCCAGCGTGTCGAGTTGGCCGGCGCGGCGCTCGATGCCAGCGGCGCGACCCGCGGCGGTCTGGTCCGCGTCGGCGGCGCCTTCCAGGGGGGCAAGGCCAGCGGCGCCCAGGCCGAGGGACATGAACGCTTCCTCGACCGCTTCGGTGCGCTGCCCGCGCTGGCCTCGGCCGATCAGGTGTCGGTCGACGCCGGCAGCCGGATCGACGTCTCCGCGCGCGGCCCGCAAGGCCTGGGCGGCACCGCCGTACTGTGGAGCGAGCGCGCCACGCGCATGCTCGGCCGTCTCGACGCGAGCGGCGCGGCATCGGGCGGCGCGGTGGAGATCTCGTCCGCCTCGACGGTGCAATCGGTCGCGCTGAACCGCCTGACCCTTGGCGCGGGCGCGCGCCTGCTGCTCGATCCGCAGGACATCGTCATCGGCGACGGCGCTTCGGCCACGCCGTCCGGCGACATCGGCTACGGCGACGCGCCCGGCACGGCGACGACGCTGAACTCGGCCGACCTGGCCGCGCTGCTGGGCAGCGGCGTCAGCGTCCGCCTGCAGGCCAGCCAGGACATCAGCTGGTCGACCTTCTTCACCGGCATCACGCGCGGCGCGGCACCGGTGGGCGACCTGACGTTGGCGGCCGGCCGCTCCATCACGCTCGCGGGCGTCTTCAGCAACGGCGGCGGCCACTGGATGCTGACCGCCAACGACACCGCCGCGCATGGCGTCGTCGATGCGGAGCGCGGCGGCGGCCCGGCCTCGCTGGACCTGTCGGGCGCGCGCTTCATCAACGACAACGGTCCGTTGACGCTGCTGCTGGCCGACGGCGCCGGCAACACCGAGCGCACCGCGGGCGCGCTGCGCATCGGCGCCTTCGCCGGCCAGTCGCTGACGGCGACGGTGATGCCGACGGCCACGACCGGCGGCGGCTCGCCCGCCGAGTTGATCCTGCAGGGCGACGTGTCGGTGGCGGGCGCGGCCACGCTGAGCGGCCCGATCCGCGTCAGCGGCGCCAGCGAAGTCGCGGGCGGCTCCGTCACCTGGACCACGGAAGGCAGCGACACGATCCTCGGCGAAGGCGGGTTCCGGTTCGTCGAGAGCGGCGTCGTCACCCGGCTCGCGCGGCTGGGCGGCGTCGACGCGACGCGCGTCGCGCTCGGCAACGACACCGGCACGGCGGTCACCCGCGTCTATGGCGACGCGGAGCCGGATGCCGATCACCTCGGCCGCGCGCCGGTCCATGTGGTGCGCGGGACGCCGGCCTCGGTGGATGGGCTGTTCGCCGCCGGCTCGCTGAGCGTGACCGGCCCCGGCGTCGCCGCGCCCGCGGGCAGCGGCACGCTGACGCTGTCGGCCACCGGCTCCGCGGCCATCGACGCGGCGGCCGTCGGCAACTTCTTCGTCGACCTGAGCGCGGCGACGATGCCGCTCACGATCACGCGCCGCGCGCTGACACCGACGGTCTCGAACGGCAGCTATGTCTACGGCTCGCCGGGCGCGGTCGTGAGCCTGGCCGGCGTCGTGAACGGCGACAGCGTCGCGCCGATCGCGACGCTCGGCGCGCAGGGCGGCATCGCGATGGGCGCGAACGGCGCCGGCTACGGCTTCGCCGACCGGGTCGGCGCGGGCAGCTGGAACTTCACGCTGACCGGCCTCGGCGGCAGCGCGGCCTCCAACTACACGCTGGACCTGTCGGGCACGGTGAACGCCCAGCTGTCGATCGCGAAGAAGCCGCTGGATTACTTCGTGGGCAACGGCTCGCAGACCTATGGCTCGACACACACGATGCCCACGGCCTTCATCGGCGGCGTGCTGGCCGGCGACGACGTGACGCCGGTGGTCGGACTCACGTCCGGCGGCACGCCCGTCGCGGTGAACGACCGCCTGGCCGCGGGCAGCTACGTCGCCTCGGTCACCTCGCTGGGCGGCGCTTCCGCGTCCAACTACAGCGTGGGCACGATCAACAACCACGACGGCGTCTATCGCGTCGACCCGAAGCTGCTGACCTGGTCGGTCGGCGCGGGCGGCGGCGTCTACGGGACGCTGGGCACGCTCGGCGGCGCGGCGCTCAGCGGCGTGCTGGCCGGCGACGTCGTGAACGGCACTGTCTCGCCCAGCGCCGACGGCGGCTCGACCGTGTTCGCGCCGGCAGCGACCACCCGCGCCGGCACCTACACCGAGATCGTGTCCGCGCTGACCGGCCCGCAGGCCGGCAACTACGCGCTCGCCACCAGCGGCAACACGCCCGGGCAGTTCGTCGTCGCCCCGAAGCCGGTCACCTACACCGGCACCACGGTCGACCAGGTCTACGGCCTCGCGCTGCCCTCGCCGGTGCTCAACGGCGTGCTGGCGGGAGACGTCGTCGCCGGCTTCCAGAAGGTCGATGCGCTGCGCGTGGACGCTGGCAGCGGTCATTCGCAGGCGTGGCCGGTGGGCCAGTACGCCACGACGCTGCTCTGGCTGACCGGCGCGGACGCCGGCAACTACGTGATCGCGGGCAGCGGCAACACCGCCATGACCGTCAACGTGCTGCCCAAGGCGCTGACCTATGTCGCGGCCACCGGCAGCAACGTCTATGGCACGCCGCAGAGCGGCGCGATGCCGGCGCTCTCCGGCGTGGTCGCGGGCGACCAGATCACAGCCGCCCCGGCGATCGAATCGGGCGGCAATCTCTGGCTGCTGGACGCGGGCTCCCGCGCGGGAACCTACACCTCGACGGTGCTCGCCGGCTCCTTGTCGGGCGCGGGCGCCGGCAACTACACGATCGCCGCCGCCGGCAACACGAACGGCACGTGGACCGTCACGCCCAAGCCGATCACCTGGAGCGTCGCGGCCGGTTCGGCGATCTACGGCAATGCGCCGACCGCGTCGACCAACGTCACGGTCCTCGACGGACTGCTGCCCGGCGCGTCGGTGAGCCCGGCGCTGACCGCGCTGGACGGCAGCGGCGCGCCGGTCGCCCGGCCGACGGTTGGCGGCAGCTGGTGGGCGGGCGTCGCCGGCCTGAGCGGCCCCGACGCGGCCAACTACCTGCTCGCCGGCAGCGGCAATACGGCGGGCGCGCTCACCGTGACGCCGCGTCCGGTCACCTTCTCGGTGGCCAATGCGAGCTCGGTCTACGGCAACCTCGCCACGACTGGCGCGGTGACGCTGAACAACGTGCTCGCCGGCGACTCGGTCGGCTACACGCCCGCGGTCCTCGCGGGCTCGACGCCGGTCACGCTGAGCGCGCGCACCGGGGCCGGCGCCTACACCGAGACGGTCACCGCGCTCACCGGCAATCCGAACTACCTGCTGGCCAGCGTGGGCAACACGCCCGGCACGCTGACCGTGCAGCCGCGGCCGATCAGCTACATCGCGCAGGACGCCTCGTCGACCTATGGCACCGCGACGACGCCGGGTGCGGTGACCGTGCAGGGCGTGCTGGCCGGCGACAGCGTCGGCGCCGGCCCGGCCGTCCTGCTCGCCAGCGGCGTCGCGCCCGCCGAGCGCACCGCGGCCGGCAGCTGGACGCTGGGCCTGCGCAGCCTCACCGGCGCCGATGCGGCCAACTACATCCCCACCGAGACAGGCTCGACGACGGGCACGCTGACCGTCGCGCCCAAGCCGGTCACGGTCACGGTGCAGGGCTACTTCACGATGTTCGGCGGCTTCCCCGACAGCTTCATGGACCGGGCGCTCACCTACGGGACGGGCGACACGCCGCGCGCCAGCGGCAGCATCAACGGCCTGCTGGCCGGCGACCAGGTCGCGGTGACGACCTCCACCACGCCGATCACGCGGTCCCGCACGGGGCGGCTCAACGTCGGCACCTACACCTTCAGCGCCACCGGCCTGGAGGGCGCGGACGCCGGCAACTACGTGATGGCCGCGGAGGGCAACCGCTTCGCGACGCTGAGGATCACGCCTGCCGTGGTGGCGAATGCGGCCTGGGTGCAAGGAACGGATCACACCGACGTCTCGCCCACCTACGGGTCCGCGGCCAGCTACACCCTCAGGACCGAGCTCCTCAACGCCTTCGCCGGCGACGACGTCGCGCTGGGCGCCTGGGCCGATCTCCCCGGCGGCCGCTCGACCACGCTGCCCGCGCGCCTGACCCCTGGCACGTACGTCGTCGACAGCGAGCTGCTGGGCGCGGACAAGGGCAACTACGTGATGCTCCGCGCGTCCACGAGCACCTTCCGCGTCGTGCCCAAGCTGCTCACGGCCGTGATCGACAACACCGCCAGCACCTATGGCGACGCGCTGCCGGCGACGGTGGGCAACCTGTACGGTGTGCTGGCGGGCGACACGGTCTCGGTGACGACGGCGATCGCTGGCGTACCCGCCAGCAACGGGCGGATGCCGGCGGGCCAGTACGGCATCCACGCCACCGGCCTGGCGGGCGCGGAAGCGGGGAACTACGCCCTGAGCCCGGAGAACTTCGGCGCGCCCGGCCTGCCGCTGTCGCGCAGCGGCCAGCTCACGGTGCTGCCGCGCAGCCTCCAGCGCGCGATGGATCCGGGCAGCCTCAGCGTGACCTACGGCGACACGCTGCCGCAGTTGCGCCTGACCGGCGGCGTGCTGCCGGGCGACGAGGTCTTCATGACCAATGTCCCCGTGCCGACCCAGGTCCAGGGCCTGCCGGTCCTCGACGGCCGGGACACGGCGCTGTCCACCTCGCTGGCGGTCGGCACGTATCGCTACGTGCCGCGGCTGAGCGGACGCGACGCGGCGAACTACGTCAGCGGCGGGGATGCCGGCACCGTCACGATCGCCCCCAAGCCGGTCACCGTCACCATCGATCCGATCAGCACCGTCTACGGCAGCTACGTGGCACCGTCCGTGTCGGTCTGGGGGCTGGTCAATGGCGAGCAGAACTGGGTCAAGCCCAACTTCGACGTCGTGGGCGCGAGCGGCTTCCTGACCTACAACGACCGCAGCAACGCGGGCAGCTACACCCAGCAGGTCACCGGCCTGCATCTGGAGAATGGCTTCAGCGGCATGCCCGACTACACGAAGAACTACGTCTTCGTGTCGACCCCGGGCGCGTCGGCACCGCTGACGATCGCGCGCAAGCCGCTCACCTTCACGCCGGCCGCGAGCACCACCGCGGTCTACGGCGATGCGCTCACGCTGGGCGCGCTGGCGGGCGTGCTGCCGGGCGACGACGTCGGCGTGCGCCTCGAGGCCGGCGACGGGTTCCAGTCGCAGCAGCTCCTCAACGGCAACGGCACGCTGAACTACGCCACGCGCGTGGATGCCGGCGACCACCTCTGGAGCGCGTCGCTGACCGGCAGCCGGCGGGGCAACTACGTCGTCGATCCGATCGGCGGCCGGGTCTCGATCGCGCGACGCGACGTGATCTACGGCATCAAGGACGCCGAAGGCGTCTACGGCAACTACACCCGCGCCTGCACGCCGTCCGGCTGCACGCCATTGCCTTACCTGCCGGGCGCGACGACATTCCAGGGCGTGCTGTCCGGCGACACGCTCGGCGGCAACGTCGCCTTCACCGACCTCACCGGCCAGCTCATCACGATCGACGGCAGCACCCATGTCGGCACCTATTTCGAGGTCCTCACCGGCCTGACCGGCGACTCGGCGAAGAACTACAGGATCGCCGACAGCGGCAGCCGGCCCGGCCTCTACAAGATCCTGCCAATGCCGCTGAGCTACACGGTCAGCAGCGGGGTGTTCCTGGGCCAGCTGTACGGCACGCCCGGCGAGGCGACGCTGTCCGACCTGCAGGGCCCGATCACCGGCCGCCTGGACATCGCGCCGATCGTCACTGCCTACGATCCCCAGGGACGGCCGGTCTCCGACCTGAGCCAGCTGACGGTCGGCCGCTACACCTTCCGGGTTACCGGCCTGACGGGAGCCGATACGCATGACTACCGCGTCGGCGACGGCCCGGCGGGGACGCTGGACGTCTTCGCGTCGAGCTCGCTGGGGCTGGGGCTGGTCGAGCCGCTGCCGACGCCGCCGGTCATCCCGACCGTCGCGCCGGTCGCCTCGCCGGCCCTGCCGGTGGCGCCGCCGCTGAACGGCCAGTTCCGCAGCAGCGGCAGCGGGCAGGAGGAGGACTTCGGACGCAACATCGACGCCACCGGCATCGTCGGCGGCGTGGCGCTCGGTCCGACCGGCGGAGGCGTCTCCGGCCGCGCCAGCGGCGTGGTGGAAGGGAGCGTCGATCTCGGCGGAGCCGACTTGTCGGCCCAGGCCAGCGGCGAGATCGCCGGCCTGGCCAAGTTCGGCATCACCGGCGTCCGGCTCGAAGCCAGCGCCGATGCGCATGTGGACGTGACCATCACCAGCGGCCCCGGCTACGTGATGTTCGGCGCGCAGGGCGACGCCTACGCGATCGGCTCGCTGGGACGCAACGGGCTGCGGATCGGGGCCGAGGCGCGCGCCGGTGTGTCGGCGCAGGCCGGCGCCAGCGGCCACGTGGACGGCCTGGGTGACGCGCATGCGGACACGACGGTCAGCACCTTCGTCTACGCGCGCGCCGACGAGCAGTACACGCTGCGCGACGGCCGGGTCGTGCAGCGCTTCGACAACGCGGTGGGCGTGGGCTCGTCGGCGGGCGTCTCGGCCGGTGTGTCGGGCAGCACCGGCTCGGTCGGCGGCGGCGCGACGGTCTACACGCCGGGCTCCATCGGCGGCACCTTCAACTACTCGGTCGGTCTGTCCGACGGCGCGATCAGCGTGTCGCTGGACCTCGGCGCGCAACTGGGCTTCGGCGGGCTGGGCCTGTCGCTGAACTTCTCCATCGACCCGATGGGACTGGCGGGCGCGATCGCCAACTCGCCGGTCGGCGATTTCGTCATCAACGCCTTCGGCATGAATCACCGGGAGCCCGACAACCATTACTCGGAGGCCGACTCGCGCCATGCGGCCTCGATCAGCGATCCGGTCGAGCGCTACAACTACCTGGCCGGCAACACCCGGTGGCGCGACCGGCCGTGGAACTACGACAGCAACCCCGACGCCCGGACCGACTGGGACAACATGCAGAACTTCTTCAACACCTACAACCAGCTGCTGAGCCGCACGCAGACCCTGATCAAGAAGGAGCAGACCGACCAGGCCCGCTTCCTGGACCTGCTGAAGACCGACCCGAAAGCGGCGATCGAGATGTCGCACAGCGGCAACTTCGTCCAGGCCAACCGCGACGAGGAAAGCGCGCTTCAGGGGCTGTCCCGGCAGCTCGGCGTGCAACTGGCCGTCGTGGACGGCCAGGTCACCTACGTCGCCGGGGGTGGCCGATGAAGAGGACGTCCATGATCACCCGTGCGGCCTGGCGGCAAGGCCTGTCCCGTGCCGTACGGTCCCCGGCCGCCGCGCTGCTGGCCCTGCTCGCCGCGACGACCTGCGCGGCGCAGGTCGCGCCGGAGGGACCGTTCGAGGTGTCGCTGACCGGCCAGCCGACCCGCTACCTCGTCGAGGGCGCGCCCTACCGCATCACCGGCCACGGCGGTGCCCGCTTCGGCATGAGCGTCGCCGAGCTGCGCGCGGTGATCGGCCGGGAACATCCCGAGGCCCTCGCGTCGCTGCGCGAGGACACCGATCGGGAGACGGGCGGCGTCGCCTGGACGATCCAGGTGCCGTCGCTCGCGCCGGCGGCGCTGCCGGGCAGCTTGCGTTACCACTTCGGCGCACATGGCGGCACGGCCGGCGGCCGGCTGGTGGCCATCGATGCCGAATGGCGGACCGACGGCCCCGCCACCGCGGCACAGCGCACGGCGCTGGTCGAGGCCGCGAAGGCGGTCGGCGCGACGATGGCCGGCTGGCGCTGGCCGCCGCTGGCGACGACGCGCGGCCGCCTGCTGCCCGACGGCACGCTGATCGTGTTCGCCGGCCGCGATGCCGAGGGCGCGGGCGCCGAGATCCGGCTGACCGGCGTCGATGTGGACGTCGAGCCGCGTGCCCGCACGGCCGCGTCGCCGGCACGCGCGCGCGAACACCGCGTCGCGCCGCCGGGGCCGTCGGTGCTGCGGCTGCGGCTGGCGGCGGCACCGAGCCCGGCCTCCGCGCCGGCGACGGCGTCCGCCGCGTCCGCCTCCGACCCGGGGCAGCCCGTCGCGCCGCACCGCGTGACCGGTTTCCGCTCGGCGCGCTTCGGGATGGACGAGGACGAGTTGCGCGCCGCGATCGCGCGGGACTTCGGAGCCGCGGCCGACGCGCTGCAGGTGACCGGGCACCCGACCGAGGGCACCCGCGCGCTGGTGCTGCGGCTGGCCGCGCTCGAGCCCGGTCCGGGCGCCGCGACAATCAGCTACCTCCTGGGCGCGACCTCGCACCGGCTGATCCACATCAACGTCGTCTGGTCCACCGGCAACGCCCCCGACGAGGCCCAGCGCCAGCGCATGGTCGAGGCTGGCGGACAGCTGGCCCGCTACTTCCAGCAGCTCGGCTGGCGACCGGGCGCCACCACCTCGCGCCTGGCGCCGGACGAGAGCCACGCGGTGCTGTTCGCGGGCGTCGACCCGCGGGACGCGGCGCTGGAGCTGCGCATCTCCGGCGTGCAGGTCCAGCGCCTCGGGCAGCCGGCCATCGCGCCAAGGGGGCCCGCGGTGCTGCGCGTGGCCTACTTCGCGACGAGCGCCGGCGGCGACATCGAGGCGTCGCCGCCCGGGGTGCCCTGACAGTTCTTACAGATGTCCGAAGCGGGCCGCCCTCCTCACAATGGCCCGATCCTCAGGAGGGCGTCAGCCACAGCCGCTGACCGCCCTCGGACACGTCGGCCCTGACGGCCGTCACCCGGGCTCCAGCCACGCACGCCTCCCTCCGCGAGGTCCCGTGAAGGTCATGGAACGTCCAAGCCCTCGAGCGCGCGGGTCCTGCCGACCCTCCCGTCCAGGCGCGCACGCGCCTGCCGCTCTCCCTCATTCATTCTTCAAAGGACAGTTCCATGACTTCATCGATTCGATGGACCTCCCGGCGCGCGTGGCTCCGGATCCTGTCGGGCCTGGCCCTGCTCGCCGGAGCCGCGCTGACTCACGCGGCACCGGCGGCGCGCTCGGTGCCCAGCTGCACGAAGGTCTCGGTCAACGCCACCATCGACGTGCCCGCGGGCACCACCTGGGACGGCGTGGCGAAGTACGGCAAGTGGGTCTGCCTCGTGGGAAGCCCGTCCAACATGAAGGGCACCCAGAGCGAGAGCCAGATCCCCATGTTCAAGCTGAACAATGGGGCGACGCTGAAGAACGTCGTGATCGGCGACGGCGCGCTGGGCTCGGGCACCAACCTCGCGGCCGACGGAGCGGACGGGGTCCACTGCCATGGCGTGTGCAACATCACCAACGTGTATTGGGCCGATGTGGGCGAGGACGCGGCGACGCTGCTCAAGCTCAGCGGTGTCACCAGCAAGCTGACCATCTCCGGCGGTGCCGCCTTCAAGGCCGCCGACAAGGTCTTCCAGCACAACGGCGACGGCACGCTGGTCATCTCCGACTTCTATGCCGACAACGTGGGCAAGCTCTACCGCTCCTGCGGCAACTGCTCGACCCAGTACGCGCGCAAGGCGACCGTCTCCGGCGTCCGGCTGGGCACCTTGAACGTGGCCACGGTGGGCGTGAACAGCAGCTACGACAGCAAGTCCGGCATCTCCGGGCAGTACGACGTGGCCACGATCGTCGACCTGGTCTACGCCGGCTCCAAGACCCGGTGCGACACCTACGTGGGCACGGGCAAGGGCAGCGATCCTCCCAGGGACACCAATGCGAGCCACATCGCGCGCAGCTGCGTCTTCAAGTGATGCGTGGGCACCTGGCCTTCGCGCGCTGGGCGACCCGGTCGGCGCCGGGGCCCTGGGGCGCCCTGGTCCTGCTGGCCGGCGTCGCGGGCGGTGCGGCCCTGGTCGCGTCCACCGGTGGCGATCCGGCGCTCCCGTCTTCCGGGAGGGCGCCGGTGGCCGCCCTGGTCGACGCTGCTTCCGGCCCGTCGACCAGTTCCGGTGTCGTGCCATCGACGCTGGCGCAGTCCGTCGACGAGGCCGGACTGGAGGCCCTGGTCACCTCGCTGGCGCGGCGCTGGCAGCGCGAACCGCTGCCGCGACAGGGCCGGGCCGCCGACCCGGCCCTGTTGTCCGACAGCCTGTCCCGCCTGAGGCCCTGGCTGCTGCATCGACCGCAAGCGGTGTGGTCACGCCTGCCCGACCTCGGCCCCCCCGCCCTGCCCCTGTGGACGGCGCTGCTGCTGTCCGAGCTGAACCTGGATGCGTCCCTGGCATGGCGCCACGCCCTCCAGTTGAGTCAGCGGCATGCCGCCTGGACCGGGGACATCGTGGCGCCCTTGCTGGCGCCGATGTGGCAGCGCCGCGAGTTCGAACTGCTGTTGCGCGAGCTCGATGGCCTGCCCCTGGACGCGGACCTGCGGGAGCGATGGCGGACCGACACCGCGATGCGCTGGGCCGAAGCCGCCCCGGCCCAGGCCGCGGCCTGGGCCGCGCGCGGCGGCTCGGGCACGGCGGATCTGCTCGCGCAGATCCAGGACCGCTGGATCAACCAGGACGCCCGATCGGCGACCGTCTTCGCGAGCATGCTGCCTCGCGGCACGGGACAGGCGCTGCTCGAGGAGTCCTTGTCGCGCTGGCTGGCGCTGGATGGCGTCGGCGCCCGGGACTGGATCCTGTCGCAGGGCAGCCAGGAAGGCTTGGACAGGGTCATCGCCGCGCATGCGACCCAGGACGAGCTGGCTCGACACCAGCCGCTGGAGGCCATCGCGCTGGTGCGGCGCATCAGCGATCCGGACCGCCGCGACGAGGCCCAGTGGGCGCTGGCCCGCACGCTTGGCGAGATCGACGCCACCCGCACCGACCTGATCGATCAGGCCCTGTGGGGCGCCCGGCCGCCGCACTGAAAACGGCTTCCCCGCCTCGCTGAAGTCCTTCAGCCCAAGCGCAGCGAAGTCTCCTCGCCCGAGGGCCCGGAGAAGCGCAAGCCGTGCCGCGCCGGATCCTTGAAGTCGATCCACAACTCGGCCTGGTGCTCGCCGTGGGTCCAGGCGAGTCGAAGCTCCTCGTCGCTCCCGCCGCGCATCTCGAACTGGCCGTTGAAGGCGGGATGCGCGTTGCGCAGCTCGATCAGTCGCAACAGCTGCTGGACCACGTCCGTGCGCAGGCGTTCGTCGATCTCCGCGCGGGTGTAGTGATGGCGGTTGATGTCACGCCCGACGCCGGTGCGCTGCAGCAGCGCCAGGTCGTTGCGCCCGGCCAGCAGGCCGACGTAGTACACCTGCGGAATGCCGGGCAGGAAGAACTGGATCGCGCGCGCCAGCAGGTAGTCGCGCTCGTTGCCGCCCAGCGCGTCGAAGAAGGTGCAGTTGACCTGGTACAGGTCGAGGTTGGAGGCCGCCGCGCCGGTGGCCAGGCGGCTCTCGCCGCGGCTGTTGCGGTGGATCCATTCGACCAGCGCATCCAGTTCCTCGGGCGGCACCAGTCCCGGCGATCCCGCGCGGTCGGCGGCGTCCGCGCCGATGTCGATGATGCCGATGCCGTCATGCGTGTCGAGCACCGTCAGCGCATTGCGCGGCCGCATGGCCGCCCACTGCTTCAAGGGCCCGGCGGTGCCGAAGGCGAAGGCATGCAGCACCAGCGGCGGCAGCGCGAAGTCGTACACCCAGTCGACCTGGCGCGCGATCTCGATCTGGCGGCGGTAGTAGCTGTGCACCTCGACCAGCACCTCGATGCCCAGCGCCCGGGCCTTGGCGCTGAAGGCGGCGATGAAGTCGAAGGTCTCCGGCATCATGAAACACGAGCGCCCCGCGCGCTTGATCGCATACCCCGCCGCATCCAGCCGGATGCTGCGGATGCCCACCGAGGCGAAGCGGCGCAGGATCGCGTCCAGGTAGGCCTCGCCGCTGGGATGCTCGACGTCGATGTCGATCTGCTGCGGCGTGAAGGTGGTCCAGAAGAGGCGCCGCGCATCGCCCGCCGGCAGCATCGTCAGCGGCAGGCCGGGACGCGGCCGGTAGACCGCGGTCAGCAGCGCCTCGTTCGCCCCGTCGGGGAACACGGCGTCCAGCGTCAGGAACAGGCCGGCATGCTCGGACGCCTCGCCGCGCGCCTGGTAGTCGAGGAACTGCGGCGACTGCGAGGACATGTGGTTCACGATCACGTCGGCCATCACGTCCAGCCCGCTCTCCGGCGCCGCCAGCGCCGCCAGGTCGGACCAGTCGCCCAGGCGCGGGTCCACCCGCGTGTGGTCGATCGGATCGAAGCCCGCGTCGGCGCCGTCGATCGGATGGAAGAACGGCAGCAGGTGCACGCCGCCGAAGCGGCCACGCAGCGGATTGCCCTCGCCTTGCGTCAGCAGCGCCTGCAGCGCGCGCAGGTCCCCGCCGCCCAGGCGGTCGACATAGGTGATGAGTTGGACTTGGTTCTTCATGGACGGTCGAGGGTGACGGGGGGCGGGAGCGACGGCGCGCGCGCGGGCGCCTTCACCCGCAGCGTCGCCAGCGCGGCCAGCAGCATCAGCGTGCCGGCCAGGCGCAGCACGTTGGCGGGATCGCCGCGCAGCACCGTGTCGTAGAGCAAGGGCAGCGTGAGCATCTGCAGCAGCATCGGGATCACGATGAACATGTTGAAGATGCCCATGTAGACGCCGGCCCGCTCCGGCGGAATGCAGCCGGCCAGCATCACGTAGGGATTGCCCATCATGCTGGCCCAGGCCACGCCGATGCCCAGCATCGGCACGAACAGCCAGGCGCGCTCGCGCACCAGCGGCAGGCTCCACATCGCGATGCCGGCGGCCACCAGGCAGGCCGCATGCACCCGTCGCGCGCCCAGGCGGCGCGTCAGCGGCAGCATGGCCAGGGCGGCGAGGAAGGCGACGAAGTTGTAGAAACCGCCGATCTGCCCGTTGAGCAGGCCCGCCTCGCGGAAACCGGCCGAGGACGCGTCGCTGGTGCCGAACAGCGAGCGCGCCAGGCTCGGCACGATGTAGATCCAGTAGCACATCATGGCGTACCACTGGCACAGCTTCATCCACCACAGCCGGCGCATCGTCTCGGGCATCTCGCGCAGCGCCGAGACGATCTCGCCGACGATCGCGCCCGGCGTGCGCGGCTGAGCGCGCAGCGCGTCGAGCGCGCGCGGCGTCATCGGCAGCTCCGGCACGCGTCGCACCGACCACCACACCGTCGTGAACGACAGCAGCGCGCCCAGCCCGAAGGCCACCGTCGTCGTCTGCGGGATGTGGTTGCCGCCGACCGCATCGCGGCTCATGCCCATCGCCACCAGCAGCGAGGGCGTCAGATAGGCCAGCGTCTGCGCCAGGCCGGTGAAGGCGCTCTGGATCATGAAGCCGGGCACGTGCTGCGACTCGTCGAGCCGGTCGCTGACGTAGGCGCGGTAAGGCTCCATCGTCATGTTGTTGGCCGCGTCGAGGATCCACAGCAGCCCCGCGGCGAACCACAGCGCCGGGCTCATCGGCATCAGCAGCAGCCCCAGGCTGCACAGCAGCGCGCCGAACAGGAAGTACGGCGTGCGCCGGCCCCAGCGCGTGACCGTGCGGTCGCTGACCGCGCCGACCAGCGGCTGCACCAGCAGCCCCGTCACCGGGCCGGCCAGCCACAGCAGCGGCAGCGTGGCCTCGTCGGCGCCGAGGTACTTGTAGATCGGGCTCATGTTGCTCTGCTGCAGACCGAAGCTGAACTGGATGCCGAGGAAGCCGACATTCATGTTGACGATCTGCGCCAGGCTCAGGCGCGGCTTGATGCCGTTCATGGCTGCTCCGGTGCGGCCAGCGCGGCCCGCCAAGGGGTCGGATCGTGCATGCGCGGACCTCAGAAGTCGATCTTCAGCGTGGCGCGCAGCGTGCGGCCGTTGAGCGCCCGGGCGGCGTGGCCGTCGCCCTCGATCTCGGTGTAGGCCAGCTTGTCGAACAGGTTGTTGGCCGACAGGCCCAGCATGATCTTCTCCGTCAGCGCGTAGTTGGCGAAGGCATTGATCACCGCATAAGCCTTCATCGTGATGGTGTTGGCATCGTCGCCGTAGGACTTGCCGGAGCCCACCACCGCCGCGCCCAGTTCGAGGTCGCCGATGGTGTACGACGGCGCCAGCTGCCACACCAGCGCGGCCTGCCGGCGCGGCTTGTTGCCCACCAGCGCCAGGTCGTTGGCGCTGCGGATGCGGGCATGGGTCCAGGTCGCGCCGGCGGTCAGCCGCCACGGGCCGCTCGTGTACGCGCCTTCCAGCTCCAGGCCGCGGGCGCGGTAGCGGTTGGCGGTGAAGGTCCGGGTCGTGACCTCGTAGTTGCTCTCATTGGTGCGGGCATCGAAGGCGGTGACGAACAGGCTCAGGCCGGACTTGTCGCGCCACTTCAGGCCGAGCTCGGTCTGGTCGATCTCGTTGATCGCCACCGGCACGGAGCCGTCCAGCGGATTGCCGTAGAGCAGGCGATCCGCGGAGAAGGCCACGCCGTTGCTGACGCGCCCGAACACCGCCAGGTCGCTGCTGACCGCATAGTTCACGCCGCCCGAATAGGAGGTGTGGGAGACCTTGTAGTCCACCTCCTGGCGCGAGGCCGGATCCCAGTTGCGCGTCTGGGCATTGCCGGCCAGCGTGTAGCCGCTGGCCCGCTGGCCGTCGCGGCGCACGCTCAGGTCGACGTTGACCGGGCCGCCCTCCCAGGCCAGCGCCAGGTAGGGGGAGGTCTGCGTGTACTGCACGTCGAAGGTGCGCGCACAGCAGCCGCCCCAGGTGTCCCAGCCGCTGCTCACCGGCAGCGTCGAGGGCTGTCCGGCGGCATCGACCACGCGCGCGCCGTTGTTGCTGAAGCTCAGGTTGTACTGGTTCCAGAACCAGGTCTGCGCCACCTGCTGCACGCCGTTGAACAGGCCGCCGAGCACGGTCGCCGATCCGCCGGCCAGCGCGAACTTGCGGCTCAGCTTCAGGTCGTTGAAGGTGTTGCCCAGGTCGTCCAGCGAGGTGTTGAACAGCGTGCCGGTGAAGAAGGCATTGCTGCCGTTGTTGCCGTTGTCCGCGGGGAACAGCGCCATGAAGCGGCCCGAGTTGCTGCTACGGCGGAAGCGGTCCTCCAGCGTCCAGCCCTGGCCCAGGTCCAGGCTGGTCTCCAGCCCGATGGCGAAGCTCTTGACCCGCAGCCCGTCGCGCGTGCTCGTGGTGACGGGATTGCCGTTCCTGTCGACGGTGGTGTCGGCGGGCAGGCCCGAGGTCAGGAAGAAGGCCTGGCGCGGATCGATGCCGGCGACGGTCCGGATCTGGCCGTCGACGACCTGCACCGGCACCGGCATCAACGAGGGCGTGCGGTCGTCCAGCGCCTTGAGGTTGAGCCGCAGGTAGCCCGCGTCGAAGGTCTGGGTCAGGTTGGCCTTGATCTGCCCGCCCTGCTCCAGCGTGCGGCCGGTGGGACGGCCGCCCTCGCCCTGGCGCTGGAAGCCGCCGATGTGGAAGCTGGTGCCGCGCCCCAGCGAGCCGCCGTAGTCGGCCTCCACGCGCCACAGGCGGTGATCGAGGCCGCCGGTCAGCGCCATCGATCCACCCTGCTCGCCCTTGCCGGTCTTGCTGATGAAGTTGATCAGGCCGCCCGGCGAGTTGCTGGCCAGCGTCGAGGCCGAACCGCCGCGCACCACCTCCAGCCGGTCGATGTTGACGTCGGCGCGCAGGAACTGGTCGGCGGTGCCGAAGGCGATGTCGCCGAACAGCAGCACCGGCAGGCCGTCCTCCTGGATCTGCACGTAGCGCGAGCCGCCCGCCGACAGCGGCACGCCGCGCACGGTGATGTTGGCGTTGCCCTCGCCGCCGGAGGACTCGGAGCGCAGGCCCGGCACCGCGCGCAGCAGCTCGGCCGCGCTGGTCGCGCCGGTCTTGGCGATCTGCTCGCTGCCCATCGAGCTGATGGACAGGCTCTGCTTCATCTTGCTGGTCCTGGTCGAGGTCCCGGTCACGACGACCTGGTTCAGCGACAGCGCGTCGGTCGACGCCTCCTGAGGCGCCGCAGCGGCGGCTGGCTCGCTGGCGTGCTCATTGGCCGTAGCGGGCGCGGCGGCCGGCGGCGCGGCCTCGGGCGTGGCGGTCTGGCTCCAGGCGGCGGGGAAAGCCAGCGAGAGGGCGATCGCCAGCGGCAGCCGGCGCAAGGGCGAGGAAGGACGCATGTCGGGTGTCTCCGGTCGTTGTGCCGCACCGACCTCGACGTGGGTCGGCGTGGATCGCCGCACTGGTGGCGGCCTGCATGCATTGTGGTCGACCCGGCCGTTCATTGCAATCGATTGCAAAACAGCGAAAACCCTAAGTCCAACGCCATGACAATCGCTGGTGGCACGCCATGATCGGCGTTAAAGACCTATGGAGCTAACTGCACACCGCAGCAATGGGTGCAATCGGTGGCCATGAAATGCAATCGGTTGCATTCAGTGTTGCAGAGTGCCGTGAGGCGCACGTCCGCATTCGAGCCTCAGCCCGTTGCGCGCAGCGAGCTGTCGCGGACGACGAGGTGGACCGGCAGCGTCAACGGCGCGACGCGCTCGCCGGCAAGCATGTGCATCAGCGCATCGACCAGCGCCTCGGCCGCCTCGGCCACCGGCTGGTGGACGGTGGTCAGCGCGGGCGTGCCGTAGGCGGCAAGCGCCATGTCGTCGTAGCCGGTGACGGACACGTCCCCCGGCACCGAGCGCCCCGCCGCGCGCAGCGCGCGCACCGCCTCCAGGGCCAGCAGGTCGGAACAGGCCATCACCCCGTCGACCTCCCGGTGCGCGGCGAAGAAGGCCTCGATCGGCGCCCGCGCGGCGGCCGGCGCGAAGGAGACCGGCAACTCCAGCGCCGGGTCGGGCGCGAGGCCGGCATCGCGCAGCGCCTGCCAGTGGCCCTGCCGGCGATGCAGCACCTCGGGCAGCTGGGCATCGCCGAGGAAGGCGATGCGGCGGCGGCCGGCCTCGATCAGGTGCCGCGTGGCGATCAGCCCGCCCGCATGGTTGTCGCCGCCGACCGTGCAGTAGAGCTGCTGCGGCAGCTCCGCGCCCCAGACCACCACCGGCATGTGCCGCGCGGCCAGCTCGTTGAGCTGGTCGTGATGGCGCCACTGGCCGATCAGCAGCAGGCCGCAGGCCTTGCCCATCTCGACGCCGCGCACGGCCTGGTCGAGATGGTCCGCGTCGACGCGCGACAGCAGCATGTCGAAGCCGCGCGCGGTCAGCACGTCGGCGATCGCGCCGACGATGGTGAGGAAGAAGGGATCGGAGATGTGCTGGCGGGAGTCGCGGTCGTAGGGCACGACCACCGCGACGGTGCGGTTCTCCTGCAGCCGGAAGCTCTTGGCGCCGAGGTTGATGGTGTAGTTCAGCGACTTGGCCAGTTCCTCGACCCGCCGGCGCGTCTCCGCGTTGACCAGCGGGCTGCCGTTGAGGCAGCGCGACACCGTCGAGACGGACACGCCGGCCATCCGCGCGATGTCCGCCATCTGCAAGCGCCGCCGGTCGGCGGCCTCCCTCTCATCCGATTTCATGAACACGACCTTCTCGAGCGAATCGGGACGAGTTTCGCAGAAGGTCCGCGCCGCCCGCGGCGCCGCCCAGGACGCCGCCTACGATGCCGCAGTGCCGCCGCGGCGAGGCACTGGCCCCACCGCGGCGGCACCGGCTCACTTCACGGTGACGGAGAAGTTCTTCGCACCGAAGTTCATGCCGCCGGCCGAGGAGGTGATCTCGAAGCCGTACTGCACCTCGCCGACGACCAGGTCGCCCATCCAGCCCAGGTTCTTCAGGTAGTTGAGGATGGCGCGCACGTCCACGGTCGTGTTGTTGGTCTTCGTGGTCCGCAGGAAGGAATACACCATGTTGTTGCCGTTGTTGCCGCGGTAGACATTCCAGGTCGAGCCGCCCACCGAGACGTTGGTGTAGACGGGGATCGCGCAGCCCGCGGCGGTCCAGTTGTAGGAGATCGGCTTGACGTTGCCGCAGCCGCCGGCGGTGCCGGTGTAGTTCAGCCACAGCATGATCTCGTGGGCGTTGTTGCCGACCCAGATGTCGTAGGTCGACTCCCAGGCGCCGCCCGATGGCGTGGTCGCGCTGATGGTGGACGTCAGCGTGGACAGCGAGCTGATCGTGCGGTTCACCGCGTAGCCGATGTGCGGGTAGGACTTGATCCCGCCGGTGTTGGGCTGATCGGACCAGACGCCCCAGTCGGCGTTCGAGTTGGCCCAGATGGTCTGCGCACCGGCGGCCAGGTTGCTGCAGGGCGACCAGACGTCGTTGTTGAAGCCGTAGCTGCCGTAGGTCCAGGTGGCGAAGAGATTGGGCGCCGAGCAGGAGGACGTCGCCGGCGAGGAAGCGGCCCAGGTGGCGGCCTGCGCGCCCGGTGCGGCCGCGGCCAGCGTGGTGACGAGGGCGGCTGCGAGCAGCGTGCGATGGGTGAGGTTCATAGGTCTCCGTGTGTTGTTGATGTGAGGATGCCGTGAAGACCGCGCGCGATGTCAGCGTTGTCAGCCGGCCAATTAATTCAGCCCCCAAACAATTAGTTCAACCATCGGGCTTACCCGGCGTCGGCCGCCTCCCGGACCGGTCCCGCCGCCTTGCCCATTCATCCCCGCGCAAGCAGGAATGGGCAAGACGAAAGCAGTTTCGTGCCTTGTCGGCTCCTGGGCGCCGGCGGAACAATCCGCCCCATCGAGTCGATCCTTCGATCGCCGCCACGGAGCCGCAAGCCATGAACAACTTCATCCTCAACACCCCCACCAAGATCCTCTTCGGCCAGGGCCAGATCGCGCAGCTCGGGCAGGAGATTCCCGCCGACGCGCGCATCCTGATCACCTACGGCGGCGGCAGCATCAAGAAGAACGGCGTGCTCGACCAGGTCCGCGCGGCACTGGCCGGCCGCACGGTGCTCGAGTTCTCCGGCATCGAGCCCAATCCCACCTTCGAGACGCTGATGAAGGCCGTCGAGGTGGTCAAGGCCGAGCGCATCGACTTCCTGCTGGCCGTGGGCGGCGGCTCGGTCGCGGACGGGACCAAGTTCATCGCCGCGGCGGCGCGCTACGAGGCCTCGCCGGATGCCTGGGAGATCCTGCTGACCCGCGGCGCCAAGGTCGCCGACGCGGTGAAGATGGGCGTGGTGCTGACGCTGCCGGCCACCGGCTCCGAGTCCAACAACGGCGCCGTCATCAGCCGCCGGGAGACCGGCGACAAGCTGCCCTTCTTCTCGCCCTTCACCTATCCGGTGTTCGCGGTGCTCGACCCGGCGACGACCTACTCGCTGCCGGCGCGCCAGGTCGCCAACGGCGTCGTCGACGCCTTCGTCCACACGGTCGAGCAATACCTGACCTATCCCGCCGAAGGCCGCATCCAGGACCGCTTCGCCGAGGGCATCCTGCAGACGCTGATCGAGGAAGGCCCGCGCGCGCTGACCGAGCCCGAGAACTACGACGTCCGCGCCAACGTGATGTGGAGCGCGACGCAGGCGCTCAACGGCCTGATCGGCGCCGGCGTGCCGCAGGACTGGGCGACGCACATGATCGGCCACGAGCTGACGGCGATGCATGGGCTCGATCACGCGCAGACGCTGGCGATCGTGCTGCCGTCGGTGCTGGCCTACAAGAAGGAGCAGAAGCGCGCCAAGCTGCTGCAGTACGCGGACCGCGTCTGGGGCCTGCGCGAGGGCACCGAGGCGCAGCGCATCGACGGCGCGATCGCGGCCACGCGCGCGTTCTTCGAGCAACTGGGCGTGGGCACGCGCCTGTCCGCCTACGGCCTGGACGGCAGCACCATCCCGGCGATGATCGCCAAGCTCCAGGAACACGGCGGCACGGCGCTGGGCGAGCACCAGGACATCCGCCTCGAGGACAGCCAGCGCATCCTCGAAGCGGCCCGCTGAGCCGGCGGCCTTCCCCTCGCGCGGCGCGGACGGACTCAGGTCCGTCCGCGCCCGATGTCCTTCCAGATCCCATGGCGACCACCCTCAACGACAGCATCCGCCGGCGCATCGTCGACGCCGCGACCCGCTTCTCGACCGGGTCCTTCGCGACGCCCTCCCCGGTGGCCGGCGTGCGCGTGCTCTACACCGAGACGCCGCATCCCCGCACGCCGGTGCTCTACGAACCATCGATCGTCATCGTGGCGCAGGGCGCGAAGGTGGGGCACGTGGGCGACCGGACCTTCCGCTACGACGCGGACAACTACCTGCTGCTGACGGTGCCCCTGCCCTTCGAGTGCCAGACGATCGCGAGCCGCAAGGAGCCCTTCGTCGGCGTGTCGATCGACATCGACACCGCGATGCTGCAGGAGCTGCTGATCGACCTGGAGGATGAGGACTTCGACCGTCCGGCCAGCCTCGAATGCCCCGGCGTCAACAGCGCGCCCTTCACCGAGGAGGTGCTGTGCGCGCTCGAGCGGCTGGTCGACGCGATGGACCATCCGCGCGACGCCAAGGTCCTGGGCCGGCTGATCGTCAAGGAGATCGTCTACCACGTGCTGTGCGGCGACAGCGGCGCGGCGCTGCAAGCGCTGGCCCACCGGCACACGCACTTCGCGCAGGTGACCAAGGCGCTGCAGCACATCGAGTCGAACTACGCCAAGCCCTTGAACGTCGAGCAGCTGGCCAGGCTGGTGAACATGAGCGTGTCCGCCTTCCATCACAACTTCAAGGCGGTCACCAACACCTCGCCGCTGCAGTACGTGAAGAGCTACAAGCTGCACAAGGCGCGGCTGATCATGCTGAACGAAGGTGTGAAGGCCGGGGTCGCCGCCACGCGCGTGGGGTATGAGAGCCCGTCGCAGTTCAGCCGCGAGTTCAAACGCTACTTCGGCGCCACGCCGCTGGATGAAGTGGCGCGGCTGAGGGCGCCGCGGTAAGCGGCCCGCCCTCGCCGCCTCGGGCTCACTGCCCGCCGGTCTTGCCAGCCTTGACCTCGGCCGAGGTGCTCGCGCTGCCCTGCCCGCTCACCCGACCGCCGTCCCGGCTGGCCTGCGCGGAGCCCGAGGCCTTCGCGTTGCCGCTGGCCTGCGCGCCGTGGGCGCGCTCGGGCGAGGTCGGCGTGGAAGGTGACGCCGCTGAAGAAGGCGAAGGCGTGGAAGTCGTGGAAGGCGTGGAGGTCGTGGAGGTCGAGCCGGTACCGCTCGTTGCCACGGCAGTTCCTTCCGCACTCACCTGATGGGCCTGGCCCGCCATGTGATCCAGCTGGCCACCAGCCGCGCTGGCCGCACCCGCCGCGCGGGCGACGCCTTGTTCGGCGCGCTCGTTCAACGAGGTCGTCGCATCGGCGGCCTTGTCCTGCGCCCGTGTCGCGAGATCCTGCGTGCGGCCGACGCCGTCCTGCGCGCGCTCCGTGGCCTTGCCGCGCGCGGCTCCAACGCCGTCACCCACCCGGCCCGTCGCCTGCTGCGCGCGATCGCTCACCTTGCCGGCCGCCTGGTCGGCGCGGTCCCGCGTGTTCTGCAGCGCATCGCGGCCGCGGCTCAGGTCCGGCCGCTGGCCGAGGCCGCCCATCCCGCCCAGGCTGCCACCGATCTGCCCGCTGGCGCCGCCGGAGAGGCCGCCACCGCCGCCGAGCAAGCCCGCATGCGCCGGCTGCGCCAGGGCGCCGAGGACCGCCACCAGGGTGCCTGCCACCACGGGCCAAAGACCTTGGGTCTGCTTCGAAATTGCGTTCATGTCGATCTCCTGGTTCGAGAGCCGCGGAACCGTTCCGCGGCTTGCAATGGGAGAACGACGCGGCCGGATCGCTTCTTCCCGGCCAGTTGCAACCAATGGTTTTCAGCGCAGGTCGCCGGCGTTCACGCGCAGCGAGGCGCCGACGAGCCCGACGCCATACACATCGTCACGCCCCGGGGCGCCCAGGTCGATCGCCTCGCGCGCGAGCGCATTGAAGGCTGACGAGGACGCTGCGCGATCGGACGACGGCAGGCGCGCCGCGAGCAGCCCCGCCACCAGCGGCGCGGCGAACGAGGTGCCGCGCACGGCCGCGTAGCCACGCCCGCCGGCCTCGGCGGCGACCATGTCGGCCCCCGGCGCGGCGAAGGCGACATGCGGCCCGCGCCCGGCCTCGACGAGCACGCGCCGGCGCGCGTCGACGCCCGTGACCGCGATCACGCCGGGCCATGCGGCCGGATAGAGCGGCGGCGCCGACGGCCCGTCGTTGCCGACCGGCGCGACGATCAGGAGCCCCTTGTCCTGCGCCGCCTCGACCACGCGTCGCAGCAGCGCGTTGGGCGGGCCGACCAGGCTGATGTTGACCACGCCCACCCGCATCCGTGCCAGCCAGGCAAAGCCTTCGGCGATCGCCTGCACGCCGCCGCCGGCCTGGGACCCGCCCTCGCAATACACGTCCATCGCGAAGAGGCGCCCGCGCGGCAGCGCGCCGCGGAAGCCGATCTCGGAATCGCCCACCAGCAGCGACGCCACGGCCGTGCCATGCGCCGCGGGCCGGGCCTGGCCCGCGCAACCCTGTCGAGTCAGCGCCACATGCCGCAGCGAGGGATGGGCGACATCGACGCCGCTGTCGATCATGCCGACGCGACGCTCGCCGGTGACGGCCCCTTCGGTCCCGATGGAGCCGGTCGCGCTTGCGCTTGCGAGCGTGGTCGACGTCGCCGTGCCCGCGTCGACGTAGACATGGTGATAGTCGTAGCTGCCTTCCGGGTCCTCGGCGCGCAGCTGCGCGATCCGCGCGGCCAGTGCTGCCGTGGAGGTCCCAGCCGACGCCCGCAGCCGCAACCAGGCGAGGTCCAGCCCATCCAGCCGCGTCTCCTCCACCCGCTCCCACCCGTCCATCGACAGCACGCGCTGCCGCGCCTGCGCCGACGACGGCAACGCGAGCACCTCGCCGATGAACACCAGTTCGTCCGCCGCGTTGCGCTGAAGCTGATCGGGATGGCGCCGAAGCAGCTGATCGGCGAGCCGCTCGCGCCAGCGCAGCGGATCGACGGGCGCGAGCAGTTGGCTGGTCGAGGTCAACAGCGGCTCGGTGCGACGCAGCAGCTCGCCGCCGGGGAGACGCCCGCCACCGGGCAGGCCGGGCAGACGGACCTGCGCCGACGCGGGCAGCGCCGTGATCAAGGCCGCGGCCAGGCCGAGGATCGGAAGGAATTTCAAGCTCATCGACGGATAACGTCCGGCGCACGGAAGAAAATCCGCGCCGCCGTCGTTCTATTCATCAGGCATCCCATCGCATGAGCATATTGGAGTTGCAATCCGCCCTGGCCGCGCTGCTGCCCCGGCTGCGGCGCTTCGCCCGCAGCCTGACGCATCACCGCGAGGATGCGGACGACCTCGTGCAGGTGGCGGTGGAGCGGGCGCTGCGGGCCTTGGACCAGTACGAGCCCGGCACGCGCCTGGACAGCTGGATGTTCAGGATCATGAAGAACTCCTGGATCGACGAGCAGCGCGCCCGCGGCCGGCGCGCCGAGGTGCTGGCCCCCGAGGAGGCGGGCGAGCACGTCGGCGTGTCCGAGACGGGTCGGCACATCGCGCGTTTGTCGGTGCAGGCGGCGATGGCGCGGCTCCCCGAGGAGCAGCGTCTGGTGGTGGGCCTGGTGCTGGTCGAGGGCCTGCCCTACAAGGAGGCCGCGGCGGTGCTGGAGGTTCCGATCGGCACCGTCACCAGCCGGCTGGCACGGGCGAAGGACACGCTGCAGCAACTGCTGGGCGACGGCGACATCGGCGCATGAGCAGCGCATGAGCGGCGAAGGACAGGACATGAACGGCGCAATGGATTCCGGCCGCGAGCGCGGCCAACACAGCGGCGATGACGGCGATGAGGTCGGCGGCTCAGGCCCGGGTCGGGAGCGCGGCGAGCACCGCGAGGACGAGCTCGATGCCGGGCGGACGATGGACGACGCGACGCGCGTCGCCGCCTATGTCGACGATGAGATGGACGCGGCGGAACGCACCCGCTTCGAGGCGAGGCTGGCGGAGGATGCGACGCTCGGCGCCGCGGTGGCGAGGGAACGGCGCCTGCGCGCGCGGCTGGCTCAGGCCTTCGATCCCGTGCTGGCAGAGCCGGTGCCGGAGCGCCTGAGCGCGCTCTTCGCGAATCGCGAGTCCGTCACCGAGCCCGCCGCGGCGCCCGGTCCGTCCGCCAAGCCAGACACCAAGCCCATCGACCTCGACGAGGAACGTCGTCGCCGCCGCGGAGGCTGGCTGGCCTGGGGCGGCATGGCGGCCAGCCTGGCGCTGGGCGTATTGATCGGCACGACCTGGCTGGCGCCGCGCGGAGCGCTCGATGTGGCCGCGGACGGCGGCTGGCTCGCCGAAGGTGCCCTCGCCCAGGCTCTGGACGCGCAGCTGTCCGGCACGGCGGCGCCCGGTTCCTCCACCCGCGTGGGCCTGAGCTTCGTGTCGCGGGACGGTCGATACTGCCGCGCCTTCACGGTCGGCGGGGCGGATGCCGGCGGTGCCACGGCGGGCCTGGCCTGCCGCGGCGGCGACGCATGGCGCGTGCGGCAACTCGCGACGATCACGGCGGGGTCCGCGTCAGCGTCCCCGAGCGCATCGACATCCGCAGCGTCGGATGCCTTCCGGATGGCGGCCTCTCCCTGGCCGCAAGCGCTGCTCGCCGAAATGGATCGCCTGCGCGAGGGCGATCCCTTGTCGAGCGCGGACGAGCGGGACGCCATGCATCGCGACTGGCGGCGCTGAGCCCCTCAGCGGCGCTTGGCATCCACCGTCACGTGCAGCCCACGCGCGGCGCGGCGAGCCTGCCTGCCGGTCACGCGACGCCCCCAGCCGGGACGCCGCGATGACGGTCGACTCAAGGGAACGAGAAGTTGGTGGTCGTCGTCGCGCCGGCGGTCAGCGTCAGCGGTCCGGCCGTCTTCGTCGCCAGGCCGGAACTGGCCTCCAGCCCGTACTTCGCCGCGGCGCTCGCATCCGCGCCGAAGTTCAACGCACCCAGCGGCGCGACGTACGCCGCCACCATCGGCGCGCCGGTCGGCAGCGTCATGCTGTAGGCGCCGGTGCTCGCATCGACGCCGCGTGTCGCGACCTCGATCTTTTCGCCGCCGAGCAGCGTCTGGGTCGCGCGCACGCTCGCGTCGATCGGCGTGAGGCTGGTGGTGACGGTCCCGGCCGCGGTGCCGCTCATCGAGACGCCCAAGCCCAGCGGCGAGGTGGCGCCGTTGAGCAAGGTGACGGTGGAGGCGGCCACGGTCAGGCCGGTGACCACGTCGGTCGTGCGTCCGGGCGCGGTGATGACCAGCGTGTAGCTGCCGGGCGCGACCGGCTGCAGCAGGAACTTGCCGGTTGAATCCGGCGCGGTCGCCTTGATGACCACCCCGCCTTGCTGGACGGACACCGTCGTCGCGCCGTTGGCCGCCGCGCTGTCGACGTAGCCGCTGACGCCCGAGACGAAGTTGGGCGTGACGGCGACGACCGGCTTGAGCAGGTACTTGCCGGAGTTGCCGGCGGTGACGACGGACTTGCAGGCGTCGAAGTCCAGCACGAAGTCGGCGAGCTGGTTGGCGGCGATGGTGATGTCGACGTTGAGCTTCACGCCGCTCTGGATGGCGCTGGGCGTGTCGAGCGCGACTTCGGCGCCGCCGGTCGGCACGATCGAGTTCAGCAAGGGATCGCTGCCTCCATTGGCGGCGAGCACGAGGCGCATCTGCGTGTAATGGCCGGCCTGCAGGGGGATCTGCCCGAGGGACGCCAGCACGCCGTTGGTCAGCGTGAGCAGGTCCACGCGCTTGGGGGTGCTGAAGTTCAGTTCCGCCCAGCCGGCGTCGGTGTCGGCGGCGGTTGCGCTCTGGTGGACGCGGATCTTCTGGATCGCGACGTTGACGTGATCGAAGCCGCAAGCGGGGGCGTCGGTCAAGGAGAGGCCGAGGGTGCCCATGGCCGCGGCGGGTGGATCATCGCCGCCGGAGCCGCCGCCACAGGCGGCAAGCAAGGTGAGACAGGCGGCGGTCAAGCCGGCGGTGAGAAAGCCGGGGAACTTCATGGCGGCTCCTTGCCTTTCGGCTTCCGCCTGGACGCGAATTAAAGCCGATGGGTACGGGGAGCGTACGCCTTGCGCCTCAGCAAGGGTGATGCGAGGTGGTGGGAAGTATCACCAGATGCAACGGGGCTTGTTTAAAGGCTGCGCTCGCGTCTTAACTACGCCACATCGAGGCCCGCCCCGCGCCAGCACCCCGGAATGTTGCTTACGCCAGTGAGTTTCCTACCGAGCGCTGCGCTGTCGCCAGCGCAGCGGATTTCAATCTCGCCTTAAGCCAGGCAGTCGAGCCGCCATCTCAAAAACCTGGAGGCCATTCCGAGTATTCGGGAGTAGCCCAGAGATCCGGGGAATCGGGGAACCGTTCAAAACCCTTATCAACTCGAAGCCTGTACTGTTCAAGCGGCAAAGAATGATACAGCTCTCCAAACAAACGCTCCCAAACCCGCTTCTGAAATATTTGAAGGCTTCTTGCGTGCTCTTTCACGTCGCCGGTGGCCTGCCACCGATCGTCTATCCCCGGCAGCCAAAAGCTGCTAAACGGAATACCTTGAGAGATGCAGACCCTCGAAGCTTCCCGCCTCAGTTCTCTTCCCCGCGCACTCCAATTCACCGTTTGCGGCATCAGCCACTTTTCAATAGCTGCATCTGCATGAATTGCGTCCGCAAGATCCATCGAAAACAGTTGGGCATCATAACCATAATGCTCAGCCTCATCCTCAGAGAAGGGAAGCATGATTAATTCAGCATAACGAAAGGAAACATCCTTCACGGCCTGACTCCCCTCGGGTCCGGCATTTTCACACCAGTGCCGAACTGCGTCGCACCTTGATTTGCGCACCTGAAATTTTGGAACTAATCCTGTTTCGGAGACCAACCCGCCCAGCCGCCCTCAAACGGCTGCCATATATCAAAACTCTGCATGAAGGACCACGGATCATCATATTGCTGAAGCGGTTCAACGGGAAGCCATTCGCGAGGCACCCAAGGCGATTCAATTGCCACCTCGAATCCGTGACGCCATGCAATCTTGGCATATATCGTGGCATGGGTGGCGATCAGATTCTCTGTTAAGCCAAAGGCAATCTCGCGGTTTCGGCTCATGGCCACTTCTGGGCTCGTCAGATAATTGAGGGCAGCCTCCATACCCGTCTTATCCCCATTCGCCAAGGCCAAATAGAAGCGATGATCCACGAGATAGTCCTTGCCCTCCGGGGTTTCAGACAAAGAGAGGATATGCTCGCAACGGCGCCGCAGTTCCTCCCAATTGCCTCGGAGGGCAAGCAGGGCTTGATAACTGTGAAAGGTAACCAACGAGGGATCATCCTTATTTAATGCCTCGTTGCCTCGTTCTTCATCCTGAATGAAGAATGGAACGCGGTGCCCTGCGTACCAGCTGACAATACTTTCATTATCAGAAAGCAGAGCATATAGATGCTTGAATGCAGGGAACCAGCGCCATGGCTCGATCTGGAAGATCATTCGCTGAGTCTTTGCCGCCACGTAAGCCCATTGCTTATGTTCTTTCAGATCCTTGCGTTTAAACCATGCCATCAAGCACTGAGCTTCAGCATGCATCAGGACGTTGCTCAAGCACCCCTCTCGTGAGCCGAGGTTCGAATTGAGAAGCTCAATAGCCCTGTCTGCGCGACGTTCGCCCACGTGCTCGATACCCTTTTCGACGCTTCGCTCGTGGTCCGAATATTTCATATGCTTTTCCATTCACGGATCCTTCGGCGGTTCAGAGAGGGCGGGGGGATTTACTTGCGGAGCCTTTGGGTCAATTCGGACCAGATTTAGTGTTCCCGTGTTCTTGTCAACGTACGCCACCGCCTTCACCAAAGTGCCATTCTCCTCGCGAGCTCGAGGTCTGCACCGTGCTCAGCGTCAGGTCGCGCCCGGCGGCGACCATCACGCCGCCCGCGGTGAGCAAGGGCACTTGGTCCAGCACCGCGGCTTTGGGGCCCCGTTGCCTAGACGTCTGCGATTGGGCGCTGCCAATGGCATAGGGCCACGTTATATCCAGCCCCACCTGCCAACCCAGAATGCCTATGTCGAGAGCGCTTCAACAAGACCGACCGCACCGAGGTTCTGGATTGCTATGCCTTCGACTCGTTGGCCGAAGTGCAAGCCATGACCGCCGATTGACTTCAGCACTACAACTCCCATCGATCACATGAAGCGCCGGGTCGCCTGCCGCCGGTCGAGTACCATATCAAGCGATTCCTTAACCCCTATTCCTGATTGGCGCAGGAAATCGAGAAGGCTTCGCCTTCACTTATCAATAATCCGGAGATATTTCATCCTGAATCCTTATCGGGAGTTTTTCTCATATATAACCAATTGGTTCCATTTTGAGCGAGTTGCTGGACCACCTGCAAATCGGCAATCATCCCGTGATCGTTGTCAATCAGGAAGGTATGACTGGTCGAGAGGGCAAGAACGAACGGCGAAGAGAAAATTGTCGCCGGGCCATCCCTACCCTCAACTAGCGCATACCTCGGATTAGGAAAGTAATGCTTAAAAGCCTCCACCTCCTCTTCTTCATAATCATCCTCGACGGTCGACAGGATCTGAGAAGCTATCCATCCTCCTGAAGCTCCATCAACACTCTTTACAACAGCTCTGCCGCCGGCTTCCTCACTAACCGGGCCAAGCGATTCAAGCGCCATTCTGATCAATTGCCCGCCTTCGGAATTCCCAAAGATCACAATAAACGTAAACATCACATTCCCTTCGATTTCACGTATTCCACCAACTCATTCATAGTTTTAAAGACCTTTATTCCGGATTTTTCCAACCCCTTTACCACTGAGGGCTTCAGATCCGGACCATAGACCATTACCTCTTTCCCATCTCCGATGATCTCGCCCTGATTCTTGACCTGAGTGGTCGTACCCTTACCGGTACCAGATTTCACTTCAATGACATTTCCATTCTTCAGCATGATGTCAGCATCTGAATTCTTTCCAATCTTTTCATTAGAAATTGACACATTCACATCTTTAACCGCACCTGGCAGTGCCGCATCAAGATCTGTTGCCGTCTTTCCAACTATTGGGTCGGGCGATTCAAACTTTCTCGAAGCCGGAACTTCCGGGACTTTCTCAATCGGAAATTCATTTGTAACTCCGCGACCATTTGCCCGCTTCGGCGGCTCTACCCCCGGCTTTCCTGGAACGGCACCACCGTTTTGCGCATTCTCCGTGAAGCCTAAGGCTCCAAGTTCAACGAAAGCGCTGAACAATGACTGATAACCGGCGAGAACTTTAAGCTGACTTAACTGCGCTCTGAATGGCGTAATGTCTTTTTGCACTGCCAGCCTGCAACCGTCATCTTTACAGGCACTGAATTTTGTCGCCAAGTCGCTTTTGAATTGCTCAAGCTGCTTTATCGCGTCATTCTGACAACTCGCGCCGGCGCATTGTTGTGCCAGCTTGATCGCATTCTCCAATCCCAAGTTAAATTCAATGCGATCACTCACAATGCGATCATATTTGACAGCTACAGCGGCCGCACATTGCGTGTTTGCCCCGCACGCGGCAAGTTCTTTTCGCTGATCTTCACTTTCTTTCGACCCTAAGCCACCCAATCGAGCGCGTGGATCGTTACGTTGCAAAGAGTCGAGTTGCTTGTCTGCTGCGGTGTAGTTGAAAAGTCCGCTGGCTTGATCAGCTTTTAGCAGGGCCAGTTCCCCGGCGTACTGTTCAGGATGGCTCAAGACGTAGTTCTGAGACGCCAGTAGAGCGGCCTTGGTCGGGTCTGTATCGGCCTTTCCGTCGGCACATCGAACAAGCGCGCAAGCAGCCTCCGTCAGACGCTGTTCTGCCTTTTCGTCTCCTCCGGCCAGCCTCTTGATCCTGTCCTTCTCCGACACATGGAGTTGCCGATTATTAAAGTCCTGGTTGAGACCGGCAGCCGCGCCATCGAAGCCGCCGACGGCGGCGCCGATTCCTGTTGCCAATGCACCTGTTGCCAGTTTTGAGAGCCCAGACGCCCAATCGTTCTTTCCTTCCGCATCGGGTCCCAGCCCCGCGTCTCGAAGCTTCTTATCAAGGGAGGTCTGGAGATCCTTTAATTGCTCCGCAGCCTTCGCGCTCGCCGCCGCTCCCAACGCTCCGCTCAGGTCTCCCGTGATGGCGCCAATCACCGCATGCGCGGCAACTCGGTACTCGCCGCCCTCCTCGTACTTCTTCGCCTCGTCGATCTTGCCTTCGGCCCGCAGCTGTTGCGCCTTCTTGTCGAGTTGGCCAGCCACCTCCTTCGACGCCTGCGCCCCAAACTCCGCCACGATCTGCGCATTCACCTTCACCTGCTGCGCGAGCTTCTGCCCATCCCAGCCCTGCGACAACTTGCCCGCAGTCGCATCGTTCGTCGCGCCGCGGTCGAGCTTCTCCAGCGTCGCCTGACTCGCCGCATCCCCACTGGTGATCGTCGTGCTGCCCGCGCTGATCGTGCTGCGCGTCGTGCTGCGCTCGTCGCCGCTGTCCTTGAACGCACCGGCCATGCCGCCGCTCGTGCCCGCGCTCACCGTCACGGCGCTGGCGCTGAACTGGCTGCGGTTGTCGATGTCGCTGCTGGTCAGCGTGCCGGTGCTGAAGCTGTTCTTGCCCGCGTCGATCGCCGCCTGGCTGCTCGTGATCGCACCACCCTTGAGCTCGGTGTTGCCCTTCACGCTCACCTGGAAGCCGCCGTCGCCGGCGCGGATGCCGGCCTGCTCGCCCACCGCCGCATAGTCCGCGTTGACCTTGGACTGGCTGAAGTTGGCGTTGCCGCCCGCCCCGTACCCGACGGTCACGCTGCCGCCCATGCTCTGGCTCTTGGAGTCGAACTTGGCCGTGTCCTGCAGGCTCTCGATCTTGAGGTTGCCGCCGATGTCGGCCACCACCTTCGGCGCCGTCACCACCGCGCCGCCCAGCGTCGTGTCCCCACCCGACTGCAGCGTCACCGAGCTGCCGCCCGTGACCTGCGTGGCCGAGTAGTTCGTGTCCTTGCCGTCCGCGTTGCCCTTGGACACGCTGGCGCTGGCGGTGAAGCCCAGCCGGTTCTCCTGGCCCAGCGAGATGCCGATGCCGATGGACGCGCTGCTGCTCGAGTCCTTGCTGTGCTGCTCGCTGGTGTTCTGCGCGGCCAGCAAGTCGATCTTGTTGTCCGCCTTGATGAACACGTCCTGACCCGCGAGCGTGCTGCCTCGCACCGTGACGTTGGAGTCCTGCCCGCCGCCGGTGGCGATGAGGCTCAGCTTGCCGTCCGCGAGCACCGAGCTGCCCGCGGCCTGGTTCGCCTCGTTGTGCTGCGAGCTCTTGCTCTGCTGGCTGCCCACCGACAGGCTGATGCGGATGCTCTGCTCCTGCTGCGCCTTGGCCAGGTCGTTGAACTTCTGGATCTCCTCGACCGCCTGCTTGGCCTTGGAGATCGCCGTGGCCGCGGCCAGCGCCTTCATCCGGTCGTCCTGCGTCTGCGTGACGTGTTCCCCGGCCTTGATGGCGCCCATCGCCGCATCCACGCCCGGCGCGCTCAAGGACAGCGACAACCCGCTCTGCCTGAACTTGGTCTCCGTGTCCTGCGCCGACTGGTTGCGGGCCTCCACGATGTCGATGGACTTGCCCTTGATCGTCACGTCGCCCTGCGGCGCCTGCACCTCCGAGCCCACCTGCCGGTACTTGCCGCCGGCGTAGATGTCCACGTCCCCGGCGACGCTGGCCACCACCGAGCCCTGGTGCGTCTCCTGGCTCGTCTTCGTCGCCTGCGACAGTTCCTGCTTGCCGATCGTCACCCCGATCCCGCCGCCGCTGAACAGCCCCGACTTCACCGTCTTCTTGAACTGCTCCGTGTCCACCGAGTTCGTGACGCCATCGATGGTGATGTCGCGGTCGGCGATGAGCTTGGTGCCGTTGTCCGACACCGCCTGCGCCGCGGCCAGCGTGATGTCGCGCCCGGCCACGATGTTGACCGTGTCGCCCGACAGCGTCGTGCCGATCGCGGTCGTCGTGTCCGTCTTGTTGTAGGTCGTGACGGTCTTCTTCTTGAACAGACTCTTCTTGGTCTTCTGCGTCATCTCCTCGACGACCTTGTTGGCCTCGCCGGCCAGCAGCTCGACGTCGCGCCCCGCGCTCAGCGTCACCGCGCCTTGCGCGCTGGCGATCTGCGCGGCCGTGGCGCTCAGGTCCTGACCGGCCTTGAGCAGCACCGCGCCCTCGGCCTTGATCTCCGTGCCCACGTCCTGGCGCTGGCTTTCCTTCTTGAAGTTGGTCGCGTTCCAGACCTGGTCGCGCGAGCTCGAGGTCTGCACCGTGCTCAGCGTCAGGTCGCGCCCGGCCTGAACTAGCTCTAGTGTTGGAGATACACCTAATTCCTGAACTCAAGCCGAGAAAAGGATTTCATCATTCAATTTATCGATCAATACAGTTATCTAGATCATTCACCGCTTTCAAATGACTCTACATCTCTCCGAACGTTTGAATACAGCAAATAGATCCATGTGCCGTTGGAGTTGACTCGGTAAGCACCTTCGAGTTCGTTTTCCTTGACAGCTATACCAGCCCAGGACCAAACCCGAAGATCATTAGCAATCACAGGACTACTTGTAAGTTCCGAAATTCCATGGCGCTCTCCCAAATTGCGCAGCTTCAACGCCACCATGCTGAGGCGCTCTGGAATCGACGGATTATCCCAAGACCAACGAAAATCGTGACTGTCGGTTCGATGCGTGCCAAGGACTTGCACCGTCCCTATAAGGGTGCGCTCACCCGGAAAAATCCAGCGGATTTCGCCCAGCGACATGTCGAGATCCCAGCGCGCTTCGCTTCCTATACCCCATTTTTCAGTATTTTCCGCGGTTACCCCTTGCAGCCACTTGAGGGCGTCGGCTTCTATCTCGCCCAAATCAAAGAGGTCGACAGCGGGCATATCGAACATTTCAGCGGATTGCAGAATCTCAGCAGCGTCGTCCCGTTCGTCATACCACGAAGGTTTGTCATAACCAAACTTCGCCGACATCTTTCCGTCTTTTTGCAGATCAAAGCAAATTGACCAAATCCTGGTTCCGCCATCCGCGCGTAGTTCATCACGTATCCTCAAAAATATCTCATCGATTGCAGTAATCGCCTGCGACGTCGGCTTCAGCCACTTCTTTTTGCCAGCGATCGTTATCGACGAGAGTTCAATACCACCGCAGCGATCCCCCAGTACCGGCGCCGAAACAGATGCTGTCACCCAGTCCGAACCCGCCAAACCAACGAGTACCTGAGCAAGTTGCACATACAGATTTTCGAGGTCCTTCATCTCTTCTCCTATTGCTTAAATATCGGGAATGTCTTGGGGATGCCATCGACTATTGCTGTGACAAGGAATTCGGCCGGGCGAATGCCACCTCCCGAAGGATATGACACATCGATCTTCATGCTGATCGATTTTCCGTCTTTCAACAGACTTTGGAGCTCTTTCTCCATGTCGCGCCAGGCGCCACGATTCAGTGCAAACGACTGCGGAACGATATTAATTCTATCGCCTGCTCCGCCCAGAACTGTCGCGATGAGATGTCCGCCCTCGTCGCCTGCCTCGCCAGCCTTTCCAGTTATCAGTTGGGCGTAAAGATTCCGGTCCATCTTTTCAAGACTGAGTTCGCCGGCGACTTCCTTAACTCTTCCTGCAGCGTCCGTTACGTAAGAATGCCCGTTGGTCAATACATATGCCGCATCCTTCTGCAGCTCTCCATTAATTGCCTTACCCCAGTCTCCCTTTGCGCCCGGATCAACAATGTTGATCTTCTTGATTTCGCCGGCTTCAGACAGTTCGCCGAGTCTCTTTGCCACCGCTTGCGCGTCAACCGGTACTCCTGCGAGCTTGCCTGCCTCAGCGATCTTCTCAGCTGCCTTCGCGGCGTTGTCAACTCCCATGTAGGCCTTCGCGTCCTGCATGAGGTAGGCAATGCGCCCCGGGATGTCCTTAGGCATGCGTTTGAAGAGGAAGCCTAGGACCGGTACGGCACCTACCGCGGCCAAGTACTGATTTGTCTCTTCCCCCGTCAGCGTCGATTTGCCGGTGAGGGCTTGCGCGACGGACTCCGCCGTACCGAAGACAGGCAGCAACTCACCGACGGTCTGGGCAAGTTCGGCTGCCTGCTTCTCGGTCAGTCCTCCGCCGGTGGCAACAATGTGGAGCAGCGTAGAGGAACTCTCGATCCTCACCAGCTGGCTATCCATCCGTCTGTAGTCTTCCGCGGTGCAGTTTGCGCCGCACTTGTCGTAGAGCTGTGCGGCCGCCTTGTTCACGGCGTTTCGCACATCCCTAATCGGGCTCATCGTTCGATAGTTGTTCTCGGCTTCATTGAATGCGGCGGCGGCGCCGTTGGCACCGCCCGCTGCAGCGCCGACAGTGGCGCTGGCGATTGCAACCAGGTTCTTCGTCAGCTCCGGGTCAAGACCAGCGTCAATGAGCGCGTCCCCCACCTTCGGTGCGGCGGCGGTACCTGCGGCAGCCCCAAGTGCCCCCTGCAAGTTGCCGGTCAGCCCTCCAACGATCGCATGTGCGGCGATACGAAGAGAGCCGTCAACGTCCCACTGCTCCTTCAACTTCGCTGCCTCCGCCGCGAACGCATCGCCCTCCGGCGTCCCCTTCGCTTGGTCCGCCTTGGCCTCAAGGCGAGCAGCTTCGATCAATTTGCCCTTTGCGTACTCTGCGACCTGTGAGGACGCCCTCGACCCGAACTCCGCCACGATCTGCGCATTCACCTGCGCCTGATCCATCAGCTTCTGCCCGTCCCAGCCTTGCGATACCTTGCCTACCGTGTCGGCGCTGGTCGCTCCACGGTCGAGCTTCTCGAGCGTTGCCTGGCTGGCTGCGTCGCCGCTCGCGATGGTCACGTTAGCGGCGCTGATCGTGCTACGCGCCACGCCGATTTCGTCGCCACTGCTCTTATAGGCCCCGGCCATTCCCCCGCTGGTGCCTGCGCTCACCGTGACGGCGCTCGCGCTGTGCGTGCTGCGGTTCTGGATGTCGCTGGACGTGAGCGTGCCGGTGCTGAACACGTTCTTGCCCGCGTCGATCGCCGCCTGGCTGCTCGTGATCGCGCCGCCCTTCAGGTCGGTGTTCCCCTTCACGGCGATCTGGAATCCGCCCTCGCCGGCCGCGATCCCGCTCTGCTCCATCACTGACGCGAAGTTCCCCTTGGCCTGCGCGCTGCTGAAGCTGCCGCTGGCCGAGCTGGCCCCGTAGCAGAACGGCGGGATGCACAGGCTGACGCCCACGCTCGCGTTTTGCTGTTTGGCCGCGTACACGGCCGAGTCCTGAAGGCTTTCGATGTTGAGGTTGCCGCCGACGTTCCCGGTGACCTTCCCCGCTGTCAACACCGCACCCTTGAGCGTGGTATCGCCGCCCGACTCGATGAGCAATTCACTTCCGTTGACACGGGTCAGCGTCTGGCTGGTTCCATCGCCGTCCGCTCGCCCCTTGCCCTTGTTGGCCGCGGCCTCGATCGTGAATCCGTTCTGCGAGCTGCCAAGCGCGAACGACACGCCGATGCTTGCCCCGCTGCTGCTGTTCTTGCTATGCAGGTTCTGCGTGGATTGCGCGGCTTCCAGTTGAATCGCCCCATCGGCACGCAACGCCGCCCGACCGCCGGCATCGATCTCGGACCCCGCCACCTTCAGCGTGCTGTCCTGTCCATCGCCTGTGGCGCGGATGGAGACATCGCCTTGCGCCTTGACCTGGCTGCCCACGACGGCGCTGCTCTGCTCCGTGCTGCTGCTCTGGCTCTTCGAGTTCCCCAGACTGATACCCACCCGGACCCCAGCCTTGACGCCATTGGCCATGACGTCCTGGCCCGCCTTCATCGCGTCCATGCCCGCAAGCGCGGCGTTGAGCCCCGCCAGCGCCTGCATGCGTGTGTCCTCCGTCTTGGTGCCCGCCTTGACCGACCCGACCGCACTCTGCACCGCATTCACGAGGGGAACGCTTACCGTGCCCCCCAGCGCCGTCTTGCTGAACTTGCTCGTCTGGCTACTGTTGGCGCTGTCCTCGGCCGCCTGGATCAGGACCTTCCTGCCCTGGATATCGACGTCCCCGCCCAGCCCGTTCTTGTCGGCCTGCGCCACCACGCTCGACCCCGACTGGGTGTAGACCTCCCCCGCGCGCAGCGTCACGTTTCCGCCCAGGCTCGCCACCTGCGATCCGGTCTGCGTGGTGCTTTGCTGCGCGCCCGTGGTGCTTGTCTTCACGGTGCCGATCGCTGGCTGCCACCAGCTGCCGATGAAGCCGCTCTTTTTGCTGCTGGACGAGCTGTCACCTGCCTGCGTGTTCTGCGCCGTCGTCAGCGTCAGGTTGCGCCCCGCGCCGATGAACACGTCGCTGTCCGCCACCACCGTGGCCCCTTCCAGCGACGCGTCTCGCCCCGCACGCGCCACCACGCTGCCCGCGCTCACCGTCGTCCCAACGGCTTCGTTGACCGTCTGCGTGGCGTTCTGCGCGCCGCTCTTGCCGCTCAGCAGCACGCTGCCCAGCAGGAGGTCCGCCGGCGCACCCGTCAGCAGCAGTGCCCCACCGGCGATCTTGCCCAGCCCACTGGCCTTCTTGACGGTCTGACTGAAGTTCGTGGTGCTGGTGGTCTGCGTCGCGTCATCCAGCAGCAGGTCACGTCCCGCATCCAGCGTGGCGCGGCCGTCGGTCTTGATCTCTGCGGCTTGCGTCCGGATGTCCTGCCCGGCAAGCACCGTCACCGACTCCCCGGAGAGCGACGTGCCGATCACCCCCGTCTGGTCGGTCTTGCTGTAGGTCGTGGTCGTCTTCTTCTTGAACAGACTCTTCTTGGTCTTCTGCGTCATCTCCTCGACGACCTTGTTGGCCTCGCCGGCCAGCAGCTCGACGTCGCGCCCCGCGCTCAGCGTCACCGCGCCTTGCGCGCTGGCGATCTGCGCGGCCGTGGCGCTCAGGTCCTGACCGGCCTTGAGCAGCACCGCGCCCTCGGCCTTGATCTCCGTGCCCACGTCCTGGCGCTGGCTTTCCTTCTTGAAGTTGGTCGCGTTCCAGACCTGGTCGCGCGAGCTCGAGGTCTGCACCGTGCTCAGCGTCAGGTCGCGCCCGGCGGCCACCATCACGCCGCCTTCGGCGCCCGCGCCCTCCGCGCCGCCCTGCGTGATCTGCACCGCCTGCAGCTGCGCGTCGCGCCCGGCCTGCACCACCATCACGCCGCCCGCGGTGAGCGAGGCCACCTGGTCCAGCACCGTCGCCTTGGTCGTGACGTTGCCCTTCACCGTGCCGCCGCTGGCCGTCGTGCTCTGCATGACGACGTCACGCCCCGCCACCAGGCTCATGTCACCCGTGGCCGCCAGCTGCCCGCCGATGTTGCGCAGGTCCTCGCGCGCCGTCAGCGCCAGCGTCGTGGCGCGCATGTCGCCGGTGTTGGCGATGTTCTGCGCCTGGATGGCCACCGCGCCGCCGCGCACACTGCCGCCGTTGTTGAAGTCGCCCGTCAGCGCCATCTCCACCCGGCCGCCGGCGATCAGCGAGCCGCTGGGCAGCAGGTCGCCCTCGCGCGGCACCAGGTACACCTGCGGCACCAGCACGCGCTGCGTCGTGCCATCCGCCAGCGTCACCGTCTGCTCCACCAGCCACACCAGGTCGCTGGTGAGCTGCGTCATCTGCTCGGCGCTCAGCGCCACGCCCGGCACCAGCTGGTGCTCCTTGGCGAAGGTCGCGCCGTTGGTCAGCAGCGCGCGGTACATCGACTCATCGTCCGCGTAGCCCGACAGGTAGCCCGTGCCGGTGAGCTGGCCGATCTGCTCGCGCACCAGGCGCTGCTCGTAGAAACCGTCGCCCAGGCGCTTCTGCGTCACGGCGGGGTCCAGCGCCATCTGCTGCAGCAGGAAGTCGCTGGAGAGCCACTCGCGGTAGTTGGCAAAGCGCGGGTCCGTCTCGACCAGGTACTTGCTGCCGGGCTCGCTGTGCGTCTTGAACAGGCTGTTGGAGGGCAGCGTGAGGTTGGGCAGTACGCCGAACAGGCGGCCACCGACGCTCAGGCCCGAGACCCTCAGCGCCGCGTTCTGCGCCGAGCCGGGCCGGCTCGTCGAGCCGGCCTGCGTCGTCACCTTGCCGATCTGCGTCGTGGCCTTCTGGTCGGTCTGCGCGGACGCGTCGACCTGCGCGGCCGATGCGGCGCGGGCCCGCTGAAGCAGACCGGCGAGGCCGGTCCGCGCCGTGCCCTGCACCTGTTGCGTCGTGCTGTTGCCTTGCGCGGCGTCGATCGCCTGCCCATCGTGGAACTGCGTGGTCACGCGCGCGCCTTGCAGGTCCTGCGCGGAGCCCGTCTGCACCGCGTCGCCATCGCGCTCGTGACGGAGCGTCGCCTCCACCTGCGCGCCCGCGTCGCCGGACTGCGCGGCGGTGATGGCGCGCTCGGTCGCGGTCGCGCCACTGCGCTGGATCGCCTGGACCACGCCGGCGCCCGCGGCGCCGTTGCCCGTCGCCACTGCGTTCGACGTGATCGCGCTGCCCGCCCGCACCTGCGCATTGCCTTGCGCGTTGGCCTGCGCGGCAGCGCCCTGCTGCACCTGGCGGATCAAGCGGGTGAGGAAGCCGCCAGTACCGGCGCCACCGCTCGCGTTGGCGGAAGCACCGCCTTGCGCCTGTTGCGCCGAGGCACCGCCCCCGGTGCTCACCGCGCCAGCGCCCTGGCGCCCGCCGGGCGCTTGCGACACCTGCCCCACCACCGGTGCACCGCCTGCCAGCGAGAGATTCACGGTATGCGCCACGCCCTGCGTGTCGACGGCCGTCACCGTGTGCGGCACGTTCGTGACCTGCCCGCCGGTGATCGCCACGCCGGTCATGCCGATCACCTGGCTCATGTCGTTGTTGATCGTGCCGGCACCGATGCTCAAGGTGCCGCCCACGATGATCTTGGCCGCGAGCGACTGCGTCAGCGGCGCGCCCGCGTCATTGCCGCCGAATGCCTCCCACGAAACGATCCGGTGGGTGCGATGCGTCCGCGCGTAGTCGCTCAGCACCTCCTGCGCCGTGCGCCCGTTCATTGGAACGGCAAGGTCTTCGATCGGCCCGTTGTTGATCGAGTAGACGATGCTGACAAATCCTTCCGAGCCCGGCGTGTAGTTGCCCCACATCAGGTACGGATTGACGTTGTCGATGCGGTTGGCCGTCAGCGTCAGGTTGCTGCGCGCCTCGATCGTGGCGCCGCTGTTGAGCAGCGTGTCGCCGGAGATCGTCATGTCCCCGCCGGCGCGGATGAAGGCCGCCGAGGCCAGCGTTCCCTGCCCGGTGCCCTGCCCCGTCCCAACGCCCTGCAGCACCGTCCGGTTCACGATCCCCCCCGTCATCTGCAGCGCCAGCGCGCGGCTGGCCTCGATGGTCGAGTTCTCGTTGAGCAGGCTCGCGCCCGCGAGCCGCAGGTCGCCGTCCGCGAAGATCAGCGCCCCGTCCGTGTTGGAGATCTCGCGCGTGAGCTGCGCATCGATCGAGCGCCGCCCAGCGATCACCGCCGCCACGCCGCCCTCCGCGCCGTTGACCAGCGCGCCACCGTCGATGACCACGTCGCCGCCGTAGATCCGGCCTGTGCCCAGGTTGACCAGCCGGTCCGAGGTCAGCAGCACGCCGTCGCCATCGATGAGTCCGCGGTTGGTGATCTGCCCCGCCGCGGTGAGCAGCGTGTTCACGCCGCTGAGCTCGCCGCTGGCCGCGTTGTCGATGTTCTGGGCCAAGATCGACAGCGTCCCGCCGCTGCGCAGCGTGCCCTGGTTGGCGAAGTTGCCCGAGACGTCGAGCACCATGTCGCCCGCCGACTGGAACTGGCTGCTGGCGCCGTAGACGAAATCGCCCACGAGCTTGACGCTCATGCCCGCGCCGCTGCTGATCTGCCCGCCGACACCACCGGCGAGCTCGCGCAGGTTCAGCCCCATCGCGCTGCCGGACCAGATGCGCCCACCCGCGTTGTTCAGCGACAGCGCCGACACCGACGCCCCATTCCCGATCGTCTGCGTGCCCGACGCACCCAGCGCCCCGCCCGCGTTGTTGAGCGACTGCGTGATCGTGAGCCCCAGGCTCCCGTTGGCCAGCACCTGGCCGCCGACGTTGTCCAGCTGCTGCGCGCGCACGTTGATCGCGCCGCCCTGGATGCCCTGCCCGGCGCCGCTGGTGTTCGTGTTGTCGATGCGGCCCGCGGCCGTGAGGTTCAGCGCGTTGCCGCCGTAGATCAGCCCGCCCTGGTTGAGCACCTGCTGCGCCGACGCGTCCAGCGTCTGCGCGCCGATCAGCCGCCCGCCCTGGTTGTCGAGCGTGCCGCCCACCGACACCGTCAGCGCCGAAGCCGACAGCTCCGCGCGGTTGACCAGCTGGCTCAGGTTCACCTGCGCCGACGTGCTGGCGCTGATGCCCTGCTCGTTGGTCAGCGTGCCGGCGTTCAGCGTCATCGCGCCCTGTGCGCGGATGCCCGTGGGCGTCGTCACCGACCCGTCGCGCGTGTTGTTCAGCGCCGCGCCATGCGTCTGCACCGACAGGCCGCCGCCCGATTGCAGCAGCCCGCCGCGGTTCTCCAGCGTGCCGCTGTCCACCGTCAGCG
>Ga0209257_1000695_pt1 | contig 52248 bp, 47 predicted proteins | sample AraplaCvi_mCL_r2_FD_184277 | JGI IMG/M metagenome (GOLD analysis project Ga0209257, IMG submission 184277) | Arabidopsis root microbial communities from North Carolina, USA - plate scrape MF_Cvi_mCL_r2 (SPAdes) (version 2) | ecosystem: Host-associated > Plants > Roots > Endosphere | place: USA...
GGGCGGCGAGAATATGGCCTGCGTCGGACAGCAGCTGCTCGAGCTTGTCACCCGACTTGTCGGTCGCTTCGCTGCGGCTGTCCGACACGGTCAGCAGGGCGATCCGGACCGGCCGGAACGGCAGGCTTTCGTCAATCGGCATTGGCGAGGTTCGCGGGGCCCGCATAGGTCAGCCGCACGCGGTCCTTGCTGTCGGGGAAGCGCGGCCATTTGCCCTGCGCCAACGCATCGCGGCTCACCGACGGCTTGCCTTGCTGCGCTTCGTACATCCAGTAGTTGCGCAGTACGATGCCGACATAGCCGCGCGTTTCCCAATAGGGGATCGATTCGATGTAGAGCAACGGGTCGCCGCCATCGCGTATCTCGGTCTGCCAGCGCGCGATCGGCGCCGGGCCGGCGTTGTACGCGGCGATGACCTTGGGTAATTGGCCTCCGGTCGAGCTGTCCTTGCTGAGATATTGCAGATAGCGCTGGCCGAAATCCATGTTTACCGCCGGGACTTTCAGGTCGCCAGGAGCACGGCCGTCTCCGCCCCAGCGTGCGAGGTCGGACGCGGTGCCCGGACGCACCTGCATCAGGCCCATCGCGCCCGCGGGACTGACGGCCTTTTTCTGGAAGCGCGATTCCTGAAGCGTGTGAGCGAAGACGAGCGCGGGATCGACCCGCCAGCCGCCGTTCGGCTCCCATTTGGGCTGCGGATAGCGCGTTGCGGCCGCGAGCTTGCGTCCCTGCGGCGTGTTGTGCGCCAGCCAGAGCTGCGTTTCGGGCAGGCTCAGGGCCTGTGCCATGCCGATCAGTTGTTCGTGCTGGCGAGGGTCGCCGATGCGCGCCTGATGGCGGAGCAGTTCGTCGGCGTAGCTGTCTTCGCCGATCTCGGAAAAGGCCATGGCGGCGCGGACATTGGGCAGGTCTTCGAGCGCGCGCCAGGCGCTGCGGTCGGCGCGGACATTCTCGCGCTGCGTGCCCGCTTCCACGCCGAGCGTTTCGGCGGCGAGCAGGCCGTAAAAGGTTTCCTCGTTTGCGGCGGCGGCGCGCAGGCGCGGCTGGACCGACGCGGGTTCCCCAACCGCGATCGCGGCGCGGGCGGCCCAATAATAGGCGGCGGCGCGCAGTTCGCTGTCGGGCGCTTCCCTGGCGACGCGGTCGAAGGCGGCAAGCGCGGTGCGGTAATCGCGAAGGCGCCACGATGCGAGGCCTTGCACCCATGCGGCCTGCGTCGGCCAGGCCCCACGGCTCGCAGTGCATTCGGTCGACAGGCGAAGCGCATTGGCGTCGTCATTCTCGATATAATAGGACCAGGCGATTTTCTGGCGCCATTCGTCGCGGGCTTCGGGCGTCAGCCTGTCGGCGGCGGCAAGATAGAGCGCTTCGGCACCCGCGGGGTCATCATTCTTGATCCGGTCGGGGATCGTGCGAGCCAATCCCGATGCGGAGGGGTCGCCGACGCTGTCTGCGCCAACCCGGCGCGGCGCGGTCCCCGCCCAGCTGAGGCGTGCCTGCAGGGGAAGGGTCGGCAAATCGGTCGCGCCGCGTTTCGTGGCGAGGCGGCCGAGTTGTTCGGCCTGCGGCAGTTGCGGCGAGCGCGACAAAACCGGCATCAGGTCGCCGATCTCGGCCTTCGGACTGTTCGCGGCGGTGAGCAGTTCGGCGCGCAGGAAATCGCCGAGCGGGCCGTTGTCGTCGCCGATCAGCGATTTGGCTTCCGCCCAGCGCTGGCTGCGGATCGCGGTCAGGACCTGCGTGTAAAGCTGCTTTTGTTTCGACGAGAGCGTATCGGGCACGGTCTGCGGCGCCGACGTGAAGTCGGACGGGCCGGCATCGGCGGCGAAGGCCGGAACCGCTCCCAGAGTCAGTGCGACAACGGCGCACGAAAGGAGAGTCTTGGTCATATTCTGCATCTGTCAACGTCCCCGGTTGAACAGTTTCAGGCTGTCCCAGGCGGCGGCTTTCTGTGCCGGCCGGGCTAGCAGCATCGCGGGATGCGCGACGGCTACGGCGTCCACCTTGCGGCCATCTTGGTTAATATCGAGTAACTTTCCACGCGCATCGGCAAGCTGGATGTTCGCCGTCATGCGGACGATGTCGCTGCCGATCAGAAGCAGCCGCTCAGGCTTTGCCAGTCGCAGATGATGCCAGAGCAGCCGGTCGAGTTCGGCCGCGTCGCGTTCGTCGATGCGTCCGCCGGGCGGACGTGTGATCGCGAGGCTGGCGAGATAGCAATCGCCGCGCGTGGTGCCGATCGCGCGAAGCATCGCGTCGAGGAGCTGGCCGGCGGGGCCAGCAAAAAGTTCGCCTTCGCGCTGGTCGTCCATCTCGGGCCAGGCGGTAAGGAGCATGAGCGGCGCTTCGGGATTGCCGACAGGGAGAACGCGGCGTGCATCCCATTGGCTGCCGGGAACTTCGGGGCTGTTCGCCAGCCAGTTTCGGAACGCGTCCCGGTCGGCGGGAAGCTCGATCGGACCCTTCGCCTTCGCCTCTACGGGCGCTTCCTGCCGTTGCAGCGCCGCGGGCAGAGGAGCGGCTTCGGGCTCGGCAATCGGAGAGATCTTCGGCTTTGCCGCAACGTCGTTCGCGGCAGGCACGTCTAGCCATCCGGCCGGCACCTCGCCGACGAGCGCATCGACGCCTGCCAGTGACCACCAGTCGTAGTAGCTTTCAGTCAGCAACGCGGAAATTCGCCCACCCATGATTTTGTTTCAAACAGACAGTTGACGGACGCGTCAATTGGAAGGCATCGCATTTCGTGACAGAATGAGCGCGGGACACGATGAATGATCCCGCGCGGGGACGGCAGAAAGGTACTTGCGGTGAGCGAACGGGAATCGATGCCCTATGACGTCGTGATCGTCGGGGCGGGGCCTGCGGGGCTTTCGGCGGCGATCCGGCTGAAGCAGCTGGCAAACGAGGCAGGCAGCGAGCTGTCGGTCTGTATCCTCGAAAAAGGGTCGGAAGTTGGCGCGCACATCCTGTCGGGTGCGGTGATCGACCCGAAGGGGCTCGACGAATTGCTCCCCGAGTGGCGGACGCAGGGCTGCCCGCTCGCCGAAGTGCCGGTGAACGACAACCAGCACTGGGTGCTGACCAAGGCGAAGAAATTCAGCCTGCCGCACATCATCACGCCGCCATTTATGCACAACAAGGGTACCTATACCGGCAGCCTCGGCAATCTTTGCCGCTGGCTGGCCGAGCAGGCCGAAGGGCTGGGCGTCGAAATCTTTCCCGGCTTCGCCGCGGCCGAAATCCTCTACAACGAGGACGGTTCGGTAAAGGGCGTTGCGACCGGCGACATGGGGACCGCGCGTGACGGCAGCCACAAGCCCGACTACGCGCCGGGCCTTGAACTCCACGCGAAATATACCTTCTTTGCCGAGGGCGTGCGCGGGCATCTGACCAAGATGCTGAAGCCGCAATTCGCGCTCGACGCCGACAGCGAGCCACAGGTCTATGGCATCGGGGTCAAGGAGCTGTGGGACATCAAGCCCGAGAACCACGCACAGGGCCGCGTCATCCATACACAGGGCTGGCCGCTCGACGAGAATGCGAATGGCGGCGGCTTTCTCTATCATCAGGCGAACGGGCAGGTCGCATTGGGCTTCGTGACCTGGCTCAACTATCGCAATCCGCATATCTCTCCGTTCCAGGAGATGCAGAAGTGGAAGACGCATCCCGAGATCGCGAAGATCCTGAAGGGCGGCAAGCGCGTCTCCTATGGCGCGCGCGCGATCAGCGATGGTGGCCTGCAGTCGGTTCCGAAGCTGGCCTTCCCCGGCGGCGCGTTGATCGGCGATACGGCCGGCTTCCTCAACGTGCCGCGGATCAAGGGCACGCATACCGCCATGAAATCGGGCATGATGGCGGCCGAAGCGGCCTTTGCCGCGGTGGCCGCAGGCCGGACGGGCGACACGCTCGATGCCTATCAGGCGGCGTTCGAAGAGAGCTGGGTGAAGAAGGAACTGAGCGTCGTCCGCAACGTCCTGCCGCTGGTCGAGAAGTTCGGCGATTTCGCCGGTACGATCTTCTCGGGCATGACGATGTGGCTCGAAACGCTGGGTATCCGGGTTCCCTTCACGATGAAGCATCATCCGGACAATACGACGCTTTACCGCGCCGATATGATGCTGAAACCCGATTATCCGAAACCCGATGGTGTGCTGACCTTCGACCGGCTGTCCTCGGTGTTCCTGTCGAACACCAATCACGAGGAGGACCAGCCGGTCCACCTCCAGCTCAAGGACCCGTCGATCCCGGTCGAATATAACCTGCCGATGTATGACGAGCCGGCGCAGCGTTACTGCCCGGCGGGAGTGTACGAGATCGTGGGGCAGGACGAGGGCAATCCCAGGTTCGTTATCAACGCGCAGAATTGCGTCCACTGCAAGACCTGCGACATCAAGGACCCGACCCAGAATATCAACTGGGTTACCCCCGAAGGCGGCGGAGGCCCCAATTACCCCAATATGTAAGCCTGTTCGCTTTGCCCTGATCATCGGCGCCCTCGCTGCGGCGGGGCCTGTGCAGGCTGCGAGCAGCGGCGGCGGGTCGGCGATCCATGCGCTCGCGCGCGCGAAGCTCGCCGAAGAGGCGGGTGATCCGGCCTCGGCGCTCGCGGCGCTCACGATAGTTGCAAGCGAGGCGCCCGAGCTTCCGGGTCTGCGCGCGCGGATGCTTGAACAGGCGATCCAGGCGGGCGACCTGGTCGCGGCGCGCAGTGCCGCATCCCTGCTATGGAACGCAGGCGAGCGGCGTTTCGATGCGCAACTCGTGCTGGTTGTCGATGCGATGCGCCGGTCGGACTGGAAGGCCGCGCGCGATTATCTGGGCGGCCGACCGGACAAGTCGGGCGGCGACGCCATCGCGAGGCTGATCCAGCCTGCCTTCAATAGCTGGATCGATGTGGGCGCGCGCGAGCAGGCGCCCGAACGTCACCTCGTCGCGGCCGCCGGAAGGGCACGCCCGGAGCCGGCGATCGCGCTTGAGGCTGCGATCGTCCAAGCGGTAGCGAAGCGCCCCGCTGATGCGGCCGTGCCGGCGGCAAACACCGTCCTGACGGACAGGACGAGCCAGCTTGTCGCGCTGCGTCTGGCGGCAACGCTCGAGGCGACAGGACAGGGGGATGCGGCAAAGGCCCTGCGCGGACGGATCGCCCTTGCTGCGGGCGGACGCGAAGACCCGGTGCTGCTGCTCTCGGGCCAACCGGTATCGACGCCGCGGAGCGGGATGGCGCATTGGCTGGGGTTGCTTGCGGACGGGCTCGCGCGCACGCCGAACGGGAGCCCGAAGCTGCCCCTGCTGTTCGCGCGTGCCTCCTACTGGCTTGACGACAAAGATTGGACGGCAAGGTCGGCGCTCGTCGAGGCGCTCGATCGCAACGGACAACGTGCCGATGCGATCGCGCTGCTCGCCGGACCCAAGCCATTGCCTCCGGCGCTGCAGGTGCGGCGCGCGGAGTTTCTGGCCGGGACAGGTGATCTGGCCGTCGCGGTCAGGGAAGCGGAAGCGGCTGCAAGCGACGGGCCGCCGGCGCGCAGCCTGCTGGTGCGCTTTGCCGATATCGCGCGGCAGGCCGGTGACCGGGCCGCAGCGGCCCGCGCCTACGACGGTATCGAGGCGACGCTGGGGGAGGATGCCGGGGACCGAAACCTGCGCGGAAGCCTGTTGATCGCACGCGCCGAACTGTTGTTGCAGGGAAATGACTGGGACGCGGCGAAGCAGCTCATGGATCAGGCGCTCGCGATCTCGCCGGCCGATCCGACGATCCTGAATTTTACCGGCTATTCGGCGATCGAGCGGCGCAAGGACGTCCCGCAGTCGCTCGCACGGATCGAGGCTGCGTGGAATGCGGAGCCGCAGAATGCGAGCATTACGGATTCGCTCGGCTGGGCCTATTTCCTGACCGGGCGCACCGATGAGGCCGTTGCGCTGCTCGAAAAGGCGCAGCGCGGCGATCCGACCAATGCGGTCATCGTCGAACATCTGGGCGATGCCTATTGGCAGTCGGGAAGCAAATTCCAGGCACGCTATACCTGGCGCGCGGCAGCACTGCTCGCCGAAGCCGACATGGCGACCCGGATCGAGGCGAAACTGCGCGACGGGCTGACGCACGCCACGACGGCCCCCTGATGGCGGGGCTGCACGAAACCGGCTGGGCCAAGATCAATCTCGCGCTCCATATCAGGGCGCGGCGGGCAGATGGCTATCACGAGATCGAGACCTTGTTTGCGTTCGTCGACGACGGCGACGCGATCGAGGCGAAGGAAGCGGCCGCCGACCGGCTGACGATAGATGGCGAGTTCGCCGAAGGACTGGGTTCCGGCGCCGACAATCTGGTGCTACGCGTTCTGGCGCTGCTCCGCGAACGCTATGGCGCGACACGGGTACCGCCGCTGTCAATCCGGCTGACCAAACGGCTGCCGGTTGCAGCGGGAATCGGCGGCGGATCGGCCGATGCGGCTGCGATGGCGCGGCTCGTGCGCGATGCGTTTCTGCCCGAGGTCGGCGATGCAACGCTGGCGCGGCTGGCAGGAACGCTCGGCGCGGATATCGCCGCATGCGTTGCCAGCCGGACCTGCCTGGGCGTCGGTGTCGGCGAGCAGCTCAGCGAAGTGCCCGAACTGCGGCTTGGCGGGACACCCTTGCTGCTCGTCAATCCGCGCCAGCCGGTGGCTACCGGGCCGGTCTTTGCCGCTTGGGACGGCGTCGACCGCGGGCCGTTGTTCACCGGCGCCGATTTGCGTGCGCAGCTGTTCGCCTCGCGGAACGATCTGCAAAGGCCTGCCGTTGCGCAATGTCCGGCGATCGTCGATGTGCTGACCGAATTGGGGGCGCTGAGACCGTGGCTCGCGCGCATGTCGGGGTCGGGCGCAACCTGTTTCGCTTTGTTCGATGCGCCGGCCGAACGCGACGCCGCCGCGGCGATCCTCACCGAACGGTATCCCGACTGGTGGAAGATGACCGGAGCGTTGCGGTGAGCGAGGCGTGGCGTCAACTCGGCGAGCCGCGGGCAGGGGGCTTGCTGCTGATTGGCGATCATGCGTCGGCGCATGTTCCGGACGACGTCGATTTCGGAATCGATGCGACGCTGCTGCGCGAACACATCGCGATCGACATCGGAGTGGCAGAGGTGGCGGAGCTGCTGGTCGAAAGCGGCGCAGTCGGTGCGGCCATCCTCGGTGGCGTGTCGCGGCTCGTGGTCGACTGCAATCGCGACGAGGATGCGCCGGGGGCGGTGCCGATCGCCAGCGACGGCCACGCGATTCCGGGCAATGCGCTCGACCATGATGGACGCGAGGCGCGGATGGCACGCTTTTTCCGGCCTTATCATGATCATCTTGCGGCGACGATCGCCGCGCATCGGCCCGCTATGATCCTGTCGCTGCACAGCTTCACGCCCTCGCTTGCGAGCGATCCGGCGCAGGCACGGCCGTGGCAGGTCGGCGTACTCTACAACGAGGACGACCGGCTCGCCGGCCCCGCGATCGCGGCGCTGGCGGGCGAGGGGCTGATCGTCGGCGATCAGCTTCCCTATTCGGGCAAGCTGCTCAACGCGACGATGAACCGGCACGCCGAAGCGAACGGGATTCCCTACGTCGGGATCGAGATGCGGCAGGATCTCGTGAGTGATCCGGCGGGGCAGGCACTCTTTGCCGGGCGACTTTCTCGCATGTGCAGCAAAGTTGCATTGAATCTGGTCGGATAGGCGTGTAGAGGCGCGTTTCTTCGTCTATTTTTGAAATAAAATTATCAGGAACTCTCCAAATGCCTTCATATCGTTCGCGCACCACCACCCACGGCCGCAATATGGCGGGCGCGCGCGGCCTGTGGCGCGCGACGGGGATGAAGGACAGCGACTTCGGCAAGCCGATCATCGCGGTGGTCAACAGTTTCACCCAGTTCGTGCCGGGGCACGTCCATCTGAAGGACCTCGGCCAGATGGTCGCGCGCGAGATCGAGGCATCGGGCGGGGTTGCCAAGGAATTCAACACGATCGCGGTCGATGACGGGATCGCGATGGGGCACGATGGCATGCTCTATTCGCTGCCGAGCCGCGACCTGATCGCCGACAGCGTCGAATATATGGTCAACGCGCATTGCGCCGATGCGATGGTGTGCATCTCGAACTGTGACAAAATCACTCCCGGGATGCTGATGGCGGCGTTGCGGATCAATATCCCGGTCGTCTTTGTGTCGGGTGGGCCGATGGAGGCCGGCAAGGTCGTGCTGAAGGGCAAGGAGGTCGCGCTGGACCTTGTCGATGCGATGGTTGCCGCGGCCGACGAGAAATATACCGACGAAGAAGTCGCCACGATCGAGCGGTCGGCGTGCCCGACCTGCGGGTCGTGCTCAGGTATGTTCACCGCCAATTCGATGAACTGCCTGACCGAGGCGCTGGGGCTATCGCTGCCGGGCAACGGCTCGACGCTCGCAACGCACGCGGACCGCAAGGAGCTGTTCCTGCGCGCGGGACGCATCGTCGTCGAAATGTGCCGCCGTCACTATGAGCAAGACGACGACAGCGTCCTGCCGCGCAATATCGCGACCTTCGAGGCGTTCGAGAATGCGATGAGCCTCGATATCGCGATGGGCGGATCGACGAACACGGTGCTCCATCTGCTCGCCGCAGCGTTCGAGGCGGGGGTCGATTTCACGATGACCGACATCGACCGGCTGTCGCGTCGCGTGCCGTGCCTGTCGAAGGTCGCGCCGGCGAAGAGCGACGTCCATATGGAAGATGTCCACCGCGCGGGCGGGATCATGGCGATCCTCGGCCAGCTCGAGCGCGCGGGGCTGCTCCATGCGCATCTGCCGACCGTGCACAGCGCGACGATGGGCGATGCGCTCAACAAATGGGACATCTCGCGCACCAACGACCCCGACGTGCAGAAATTCTTCATGGCCGCACCGGGCGGCGTGCCGACGCAGACCGCGTTCAGTCAGGACCGCCGCTGGGCCAGCCTTGACCTCGATCGCGAAGCGGGTGTCATCCGCTCGGCGGAGCACGCCTTCAGCAAGGACGGCGGGCTCGCGGTTCTGTCGGGTAATATCGCGCTCGACGGCTGTATCGTGAAGACCGCGGGGGTCGACGAAAGCATCCTGAAATTTTCAGGCCCTGCCAAAGTTTATGAAAGCCAGGACGCGGCGGTCGCAGGTATCCTGACGGGACAGGTGGAAGCGGGCGACGTCGTTGTCATCCGCTACGAGGGACCGAAGGGCGGGCCGGGAATGCAGGAAATGCTCTATCCGACAAGCTATCTGAAATCGAAAGGGCTGGGCGCGGCGTGCGCGCTGATCACCGACGGCCGCTTTTCGGGCGGCACGTCGGGGCTGTCGATCGGCCATGTCTCGCCCGAGGCGGCCGAGGGCGGCGCGATCGGGCTGGTCGAGAATGGCGACCTCATCAACATCGATATCCCGTCGCGGACGATCACGCTGGCGGTCGCCGACAGCGTGATCGCCGAGCGCCGCGCGGCGATGGACGCGAAGGGCGAGGCTGCATGGCAGCCCGAAAAAGTGCGTCCGCGCAAGGTTTCGGTAGCACTTCAGGCTTATGCCGCGATGACGACGAGCGCCGCGCGCGGTGCGGTGCGCGACCTGTCGCAGCTGAAGGGCAAGTGATGAAAAAGACCGGGGCGATCATCGGGGCGATGCTGCTGCTCGCGGGCTGCGGCGGTCCGGATAACAGCAAGCTGGCCGAAGCCGAAGCGCGCGGATCGAAGGACGCGGCCGAAAATGGCCGCATCGAATGCGCGCTCGAAGGGGCGAAACTGTTCGATCGCACCTGTACCGTCGAGGAAATGAACAGCGCCGACGGTACCGTGCTGATCGTCGGCAAGGCGGACGTCGGATACCGCCGCCTGCAAATCACCACTGACGGACGCGGGTTAGTCTCGGCTGACGGTGCCTTGCCCGCGAAGGTCACGATTGTCGGCGACGGGGTGATCGAGGTTGCTGTCGGCAAGGACCGCTATCGCCTGCCGGCCAATACGACCGGATCGAAGTAGCGCGACTTTTATCGCGGGCGTGTTAGGTTTCGCCCATGTCCGTTCCCGCTGACGCCCCGATCATGACCAGCGATGCGATGCGCGCGGCCGAGGCTGCATGCGCAGCATCGGGAACCTCGCTCGCCGAATTGATGGACCGTGCGGGCGCGGCAGTTGCCGATGTCGCGTGGCGCATGGCGGCGGGCGCCCCGATCCTGATCCTGTGCGGACCTGGCAACAATGGCGGCGACGGTTATGTCGCCGCGCGGCTGCTGGCTGCGCGCGGTGCAACGGTTCGCGTCGCCGCGCTGGCTCCGCCGACGACCGATCTGGCGAAAGCGGCACGCTCCGAATGGACAGGGACCGTCGAGGCGGTTGACGACGATTTGACGGCCGCGCCGGTGATCGTCGATGCGCTGTTCGGCGTCGGCCTGACCCGGCCGCTTTCGGATAATCTGGCGCAGCGGCTGCGGAGATTTGCCGATCGGCGTGTCCTTGCCGTCGATGTGCCGAGCGGCGTTGATGCGGACGGCAGCAACGACCGGGGCACCCCGTTGCCCGCGAGCGTCACCGTTGCGCTGGGTGCGCTCAAGCCGGCGCATGTGCTGCTTCCTTCTGCGCAGCATTGCGGTGCGGTCCTTCTCGCGCCGATCGGGATTGCAGCGGATCGGGCCATGCGGACGCTGCCGACGCAGTCGGGGTATCGGCCCGATGCGACCTCGCACAAATTCAACCGCGGGATGATGCTCGTCAAGGCAGGGCCGATGCCGGGAGCCGCGGGATTGACCGCCGGGGCAGGGCTTCGGGCCGGAGCGGGCTATGTCGTGCTGAGCGGAGCCGCGGAAGTGCCCTTCTCCGCGATCATTGCCGAGAGCGGTGCAAATTATGCCGACAGGCTCGGCGACAAGCGCCTCGGTGCGGTCGTCATCGGGTCGGGCTATCCCGCGAGCGAGAGCCTCGATCGCGATGTCTCGGCGGCGCTCGATGCGGGAAAACCGCTCGTTCTCGACGCGGCGGCGATCGATTCTGCGCTGCCGCGGCTGCGGGCGCGGCGCGGCGGTATATCGGCGATCCTGACCCCGCACGAAGGCGAGTTTGCGCGGGCGTTTCCCGATCTCGGCGGGAGCAAGATCGACCGCGCGAAAGCCGCGGCGGCGGATAGCGGTGCCGTTGTTATCTACAAGGGTGCCGACACAGTCATTGCCGCGCCCGATGGCCGTGTCGTCGCGGCATGGCCGGGCAGTCCCTGGCTCGCGACGGCGGGGACAGGCGATGTGCTTGCGGGCGCCTGCGGGGCCATGCTTGCACGCGGTAGAGATCCCTTCGATGCGGCCGTCGCCGCGGTGGGCTGGCATATTGTGCAGGCCGCGCGTATAGGCCCCGGCCTTGTAGCCGACGATCTGATTAGGGACTGACATGAGCGAACCAGCGCTGATCGAGCGCATTGCCGCGCGCGGCGATGGCGTGACCGCCGACGGCCGCCATGTGGCGGGCGCGGTGCCGGGCGATCGCGTGCGCGACGACGGCATCCTGATCCCCGGCCCGAACCGCACCGATCCCGTCTGCCGCCATTTCGGCAAATGCGGCGGTTGCGAGCTTCAGCATGTCGCCGAACCCGCGCTCGCCGATTTCGTGCGCGACCGCGTCGTCGGTGCGCTCGAAGGGCAGCATGTGCCGGCGGGCGAGGTGCTGCCTGCGCTGCTGTCGCCGCCCGAAAGCCGCCGCCGCGCGACGCTGACCGCCCTCCGGACCGGCAGGCAGGTCGCGCTGGGCTTCAACGCTGCGCAGAGCAACCAGATCGTCGATATGCGGATGTGCCCGCTGCTGCTGCCCGAATTGTTCGCGCTCGTCGCGCCGATCCGCACGCTGCTCGAAACCATCGCGCCGCAGCGCCGTCCGGTGAAGGTCAAGTTGCAGATGCTCGATCAGGGCGTCGAGGTAGTCTTGGAGGGCGTGAAGGCCGAAGGACTGGATGGCGCCATGGCATTGCAGGATTTCGCGGGCGAGCATCGGCTGGCGCGTCTCGAGATCGATCAGGGCGACGGGCTGGAAACCGTATGGCAGCCTGAGCCGCCGACTGTTCGCTTCGGCGAGATCTTCGTCGAGGTGCCGCCCTTCGCTTTCCTTCAGGCGACCGCGACGGGGCAGGCGGCGCTGATCGAAGCCGTGCGCCGCGCGATCGGCGATGCCCCGGCGGTGGCGGATCTCTTCGCGGGCGTCGGTACTTTTGCCCTGTCAGTACAGTCGGGGCGCAAGGTGTATGCGGCCGAAGGTGCGCGCGATGCGGTTGCCGCGCTCACCGGCGCGGCGAATCGCGCGCGGGCGCTGGTGGCAACCGAGCATCGCGACCTGTTCCGGCGGCCGCTCGTTCCGGCCGAGCTCAACCGCTTCGGCGCGGTGATCCTCGATCCGCCGCGCGCCGGCGCAGAAGAGCAGGTGAAACAGATCGCAGAGTCCGGCGTCCCGGCAATCGCCTATGTCAGCTGCAATCCCGCGAGCTTCGCTCGCGATGCGAAGATCCTCGTCGCGGGCGGCTATACGCTCGACTGGGTGCAGCCCGTCGGCCAGTTCCGCTGGTCGACCCATGTGGAACTGGCCGCGCGCTTCCGTCGCTAGCGCTCAGTGCAGCACGAAGCCCATGAAGGCGTGCAGGCAGAGTGCGATCAGCGCGAGGCTGGCGAGCGCGAAGATGCCGAAGCGCCACATCACGCGGTTCACCGTCGCCTGGATCAGGCTGTGCAGGATGCGCAGGCCGACATAGGCCCAGGCGAGCTGCGCATTGAGCCCGCCGCCCATGCCGCCGACCGCAAGCGCCAGTGCGACGGCGTAGAAGACCGTCGGCTGTTCCATCAGATGGTTGTAGTTGTGCGCCTTCCACTGCACTTCGGCGGGCAGAACCTCGTCGAGGCCGCGGCCCGTCGTGCCGACGAGATTCTTGGCGTCGATCTTGGCGCGCTGCATCGCGGGGATGCGCGTCGCATACATCCAGATCCACATGATCATCGACCAGAGCGCAAGCGTCGCGACCGGTCCCAAAATGGCATTCGTTCCCATTATCTTCTCCCCCTCAACCCAAAGTGGCGATCACCGCGAGCAACGACAGCGCAAGCAGGCACAGCGTAGAGAGCAGGAAGATGATGAAGCGCACCGGGATGCGGTTCACCGTCGCCTGCCAGACGCTGTGCACGATACGCAGCGCGACATAGGCCCAGGCAATCCATACGACATAGGCGGGATAGCCCCCCGCAGCATGCAGGATCAGGATGACCGCGTAAAAGAGCGTCGGCTGCTCGAGCAGATGCGTGTAATTATGCGATTTCCAGTTGGTCTCACGCGGCAATATGCCTTCGAGGTCGGCACCCCGTCCGCCCGGAGGCGCTTTCGACAGATCGATGCCGGCTTTCTTCAACGCCGGAAACCGCGTTGCGGCGACCCAGCCGAACATGATGAGCGTCCAGAGTATGAGAACCGCGCCGGGCGCTAGCAGGCTTGCTGACATATTTGCTCCCCCTTGTGACTTGCGACGATGCTAGGGCGCGGCCGCCAATATGCAACGCTTGAAGTTCAGGGCTTGCCGGCGGCGAGTTCGGCCCGGATCGCGTCGCCATCGCCCCCCACGGTCGGGGCGAAACCGAGATCGCGGGGCGCGGCGGCGCCATATTTCACCGGCGGCTGCATTTCATGGAAGCCGCCGACTTGCGGGTGTTCGCGCCGCCGGAAAAATCCGGTCGCGACAAAATGGGGATCGTCCTTGATGTCCTGAAGGTCGCGCACCGACATTGCGGGAATGTCGTTCTCGGCGAAGAGCGCGAGCCATTCTCCGGTCGTTTTCGCCGGCGTCTTGCGAGCGATCTCGGAATAGACGAGGTGCATGTGCTTGCCTTCTGCCTTCGCGGCCTCGAACGCCGGGTCCGCCAGCAGGGCCTCGCTGCCGAGAAGCGCCATCAGCCTGCCGGTGGATTCGACGGTATAGGGTACGATGGCGATATAGCCGTCGACGGTGGGAAAGGGCTGGCGCGTCGGATCGAGCTGGCGCGGATAGCCCGCGGGGCCGATCGCGGGATCGAGTGTCGCGTCGCGCAGATGCTCGGTCAGCATGAAGGACGCGAAACATTCGAACATCGGAACCTCGACCTCCTGTCCGACGCCGGTGCGCAATTTGTGGACCAGCGCGGCAAGGATGGCCTGCGCACCGAACTGGCCGGCGATCTTGTCGGCGATGAGCGAAGGGAGATAGCGTGGCCGCGGATCGCCGTCGACGCGCGGCAGCAGGCTGGTCGTCCCCGTCGCCGCCTGGATGACGTCGTCATAGGCCTGCAGGTCGGCATAGGGGCCGTCCTGCCCGAAACCCGTGCCGTGAACATAGATGATGTCGGAGCTGATCGCCTTGCAGGCTTCATAATCGAAACCGAGGCGCGCGATCGCCTTGCCCCGGATGTTGTGAAAGAAGACATCGGCGGTCGCGATCAGGTCGCGCAGCACTGCGGCGTCGTCGGGATTCTTGAGATCGAGCGCGATCGAGCGCTTGCCGCGGTTCACGGTCAGGTGGATCGATCCCATCGTCGGATCCGGGATTCCGCTGCCCAGATAGCGCGACACGTCGCCGATTCCGGGGGTTTCGACCTTGATCACCTCGGCACCCAGATCGGCGAGCATCTGCGTTGCATAGGGACCGAAGATGACCGTGGTCAGGTCGACGATGCGAATGCCGTCGAGCATCGTCATGCGTGGCAGGCCCGCGCAGGTTCAAAGGCCATATTCACTTTTCTCCTCTCCTGGTTGGCGAGGAGGATAGAAGGATTGCGAAGTGAAACGGAAGCGCAAAAAGCGTACGCGCATCCTAGCGATAATGGTTGCGGTAAATTTGCCCCAGCGCCTGCCGCGTGACAGGATTGTTCGCGGCCAACCGGAAGAGGGCGTCGTCGGGCGTCGCCGGACGTTGATATGTCAGCGTCGTTCCGTGGGCGCGGCTCAGCCGGCAGAGATCGGCCTTGCCGCACGTCATCCGCTGCTGCCCGCGCGAAACCGCGATCGCGGCGCTCGTCCATCGCCGCCATTCGTTCGTCGACGTCGAATAGGCAATCCGGTCGGATGGCACCGGCCGCAGCAGGCTGTAGCCCGCATAGGACAACCCGTTTTTCAGTTCGCCGCCAAGCATGTCGGCGACGGTCGGCGCGATGTCGAGATTGGCGACGAGCTTGCCCGAATTGGCCTTGAGCGCCTCGACGTCGGTGCCGGGCATGCTCGACGACGCCTTGATGAGGAAGATCGGCGAAAGAATGCCCTCGTCGAACGTGTCCATCCGCATGCGCGGCATCCGCAGCGTCGATGCATAGTCGAACTCGCCATGATCGCCGGCGATGATGATCAGGGCATCGTCGAGCCGGCCCGATTTTCGCAGCGCGTCGAAGAGAAGCCTGAAGCCGCTTGCGGCGATATAGCTGGCCCGGGCGCGCTTTTCCCTGATGTTCGCCGGTACGCCGAAGCTGCTTTCGGCCTGGAACGGCCAGTGCAGAGATTGCGGATAGAGGGTCAGGAACAGCTTGCCGTCGGCCTTCGCCACACGGTCCGCCGCGCTCTGATAGACGAAATGGTCGTCGACGGCGAGGTCGTTGATGAAGGGCAGGCCTGAATCTTCCGCGGTCACGACCTCGTCCATGTGCGAGCCGGCGAAGAAGGTTTCGAAAGCGCCCCATCGCATCGTCGACGACGTGATGAAGCTTGTCCGGTAACCGCGCGCCGCGGCATATTGCGATACGAAGGGGAGCGCGTGGAGCTTTGCGGCGGGCTCGTGCGCGCCGCTGCCGGTGAGCAGCGTCGGCACGCTGATGTCGGTCGCGTTGCTGTTGGTCACGGCATTCGGAAAGTCGACCCATCCGCCGGCGCCGCTGCCCGCCACGATATCCTCGCTCAGCAGGCCCTTGCCCGTGGCCGACGGCGTCGAGGCGCCTGTCGATTCCATGATGACGAAGATGATCGTTTTCGGCTCTGCGCGGGCGTGTGCGGTCAGGCTGAAGTTTTCGGGACGATCGGCCCCCTCCAGCTTGGCCAGCGATCCCGCGGGCGCGTCCATCAGCGCGACGATCCGCGGATCGGGTGGAGCCGACGCGGCGGTCGACAACCAGCTTGCAACCCAGAGGAGCGGGAGCAGGGCGACGACGGTCAACCGCGCCCGGCCGCTGTTGCGCAGCAATCTGGCTGCGCCGAGGCTCGGGAAAACCGTTGCGCCCGCGAGCAGCCATATGCGGGGCGGCACATAGGACATCGCATATCCGGCAAGCGCTTCCTTGGTCGCGCTACGCGCGGTGACGGGCAGATAGGGATAGAGTTTGAAAAAGGGTGCGTCGAAAAAGCGCAGGGTCGTGAGGTCCGCCGCCAGCAATGTCGCCACCAGCAGGCCGGCGAGGATCGAAAGGGCAGAGGCGACGCGCTTGCCGGCAAAGATCGGCGGCAGAAGGAGAAGGATATAGCTGTAGCCGAGGATGTAAGGGTAATATCGACGTACCGGGCTCGGTTCGCCCGGGCTCGCTTCGGCGACCAGCGACCATGAAAGGGCGACGAGCGTAACGATCAGGATCGCTATCGCGATATCGCGCAGACCGCCCCGTTCGACAGGTTTTGAAATCCGCACAATCGCCCTCGCCAAGCCGAGCGATGCCAATGCCCGATTTGCGATAAAATATGATTAACCATGCCCGCCAGGCACCGATAAAAAGGGCCGGCGCATCGCTGCACCGGCCCTTTCCGATTCTCCAGAACTCGCTCAGAAGAGCTTGGTCACCGTCGCGCTGCGGCGTTCGGGCTCGGCCGCGCCGGTGTAGAGGCTCGCCATCGGTTCGTCGCTGACGACGTGGATTTCCTCGGCGCCGAAGCCGTTGAACTTGGTCCGCATCGCGCAGCCATAGGCGCCGAGCAGGCCGATCTCGATGAAATCGCCCGCCTTGACGTCCGCCGGCAGATAGAAGGGGCCGGTCATATGGTCGAGGTCGTCGCAGGTCGGGCCATAGAAGCTGTACGGCACCAGGTCGGCATCGCTTTCCGTCTCGCGCAGCAGCGCGACCGGGAAACGCCAGCCGACATGCGCGGCGTCGAACAGCGCGCCATAGGCACCGTCATTGATGTAGAGCTCGTCGCCGCGGCGCTTCTCGACGCGGACGATCAGCGAGCTGTACTCGGCCGACAGCGCGCGGCCCGGCTCGCACCAGAGCTCGGCCGAATAGCTGATCGGCAGGCTTTCGAAGCTGCGGTGGATCGTCTCGAAATAGGCGCCGAGCGGCGGAGGTTCCATGCCGGGATAGGTCGAGGGGAAGCCGCCGCCGACATCGACGATGTCGACCGTGACCGCGGCGCCGACGATTGCGGCGCGCACGCGCTCCATCGCCTGCGCATAGGCATGCGGCGTCATCGCCTGACTGCCTACATGGAAGCAGATGCCCAGCGCATCGGCCGCCTGACGGGTTGCCATCAGCAGTTCACCGACTTCCTCTGGCTCGGCACCGAACTTGGCGGCGAGGCTGAGTTTCGAATGGTCGGACGAAACGCGCAGACGCACCAGCAGGTTGAGATCGGCGGCGCCTTCGGTTGCGCGGACGATCTTTTCCAGCTCTTCCATCGTATCGAGCGAGAAGGTGCGTACACCATGCTTCCAATAGGCTTCGGAAATTGCTTCCTCGGCCTTCACCGGATGCATGAAGCAGAGAGTCGCGTTCGGGAGGGTGCGCGCGACGAGGCGTACCTCGGCGATCGAGGCGACGTCATAATGCGTGACACCCGAATCCCACAGGACGCGCAGCAAGTCGGGCGAAGGATTCGCCTTGACCGCATACATGGTCGTACCGGGAAATCGCTCGATGAAGAAACGCGCTGCGCGCGCCGCGGCGTGCGGACGGACAAGCGTAACAGGTTCGACCGGCGAAAGTGCCTGAATCAGCCCGTGGGCGCTATGATGCTGGTGCAACTCAAGGGACCCCCAAAAATAACGTTCAACACAAAGGCTGCCTTGCGGTTATTGGAAGTCCCCCTGGGGCAGCGGAGAGCGCATATATGGAGGGGGTCCCCCCCTGTAAAGACCCTTTGCAACATCCGGTCGCCGCCACGACACTTTGCATCGCTCATACGAGCGTATAACAAGCCGACCGGCGCTTTTGCGCTATACCCGAGCCAGAAAAGGAAGCGACCGATGACCTCCCGCGCCGACGTCAATTATGATTTCACTGACGCGGAGCTCGAGGAACTCAAAGCGTTCGGCACGGTTGAGTCGCACAAGGCCGGCGACCTGCTGGTCGAGGAAGGCGCAATGGCGCCCGATTGCATTGTCACCCTGTCGGGGCACACCGATATCTTCGCATCGACCGATGAAGGCCGGAAGCGGGTCGGGTGGATGGAACATGGCCAGTTCGCCGGCGACTTGTCGGTCCTGACCGGTCAACGACACCTGTCACGTGTCGAGATGGGCGCCGACGGCGAGATCATCCGCATCGCGCACGCCGATTTCCAGCGGCTGATCGCCGGCAACTCCCATTTTTCCGACATCTTCATTCGCGTGCTGTCGGCGAGGCGCGAGTTCAGCAAGCACCGCGGCTTCGCGGTGACGATCATCATCGGCGATGCGATGGACCGCACCGTCTATGCGCTACGCGACCTGTTGATGAAGCATGGCGTCGCGCACCGCTGGTTCGATCCGGCCGACGGGCCCGTTGCGGCGCATCTGCTCGTCGAGCGCGGGCTGACCGAAGAACAATTGCCCGTCGCGATCCTCGGCGCGGCAGAAGTGCTGATCCAGCCGACCCCAGAGCAGCTTGCCCAGGGGCTGGGGCTCGACCTGCTTCCCGACGGATCGACCGCTGACGTCATCGTCGTCGGCAGCGGTCCCGGCGGACTCGCGGCGGCTGTTTACGCAGCGTCGGAGGGGCTGACGGTAATCGCGATCGACTCGCTGGCGCCGGGCGGACAGGCGGGCACCTCGTCGAAGATCGAGAATTACCTCGGCTTCCCGACGGGTATTTCGGGCAATGAATTGGCGCGCCGGGCGACGGTGCAGGCGCAGAAGTTCGGAGCGCGTCTGGTGTCTCCGGTGCGTGCGGCGTCGATCGGCCGCGACGGCGAGGCCTATTGTCTGCATCTTGCCGACGGACGCAAGCTGCGTAGCCGTGCAGTGGTGGTGTCGAGCGGCGCGCAATATCAGCGGTTGCCCATCGAGGGGATCGAGAATTACGAAGGGCGCGGTATCTATTACGGCGCAACCCCGATGGAGGCACAGCTCTGCAGCAATGCCGAGGTGACGGTGGTCGGATCGGGCAATTCGGCAGGGCAGGGTGCGATATATCTCGCGGGCGTCGCGAAAAAGGTCTATGTTATCTTCCGCCGCAAAAGCCTGCGCGAGACGATGTCCGAATATCTGGTCAAGCGGCTCGAAGAACATCCGAATATCGAGATCATCGGATCGACCGACGTTGTCGCGCTGCGCGGCGAAGGGCAGCTGGACGGGCTGACGTATCGCTGCCGCGAGACCGGTGCCGAGGATCTTTGCGACTGCAAATTCCTGTTCCTCTTCCTCGGCGCAAGCCCGAACACGACGTGGCTGCCGAAGGAAATGGTGTGCGACGAGAAGGGCTTTGTGAAGACAGGCGCCGACATCGCGCCGCTCGAGCTGGTCCGCGCAGGCTGGTCGCTTGATCGCATGCCGAGCCGCTTCGAGACCAGCTGGCCGCGTATCTACGCCGTGGGGGATGTTCGCAAGGGATCGGTGAAGCGGGTCGCGTCGTCCGTCGGCGAGGGATCGGTCGTGGTCAGCGACATTCATCAAGCGCTGGCGGAAATCGCTCCCACTGTAGATTGACCTCGCCGCTATTCAGGCGATAAACTCCTGTCATTGAAACAAAAAAGGGAGTTGAAATGAGCCTCGTAGCTTTGGCGATGATGATAGCGGCCAGCGAGCCGCTGCCGGCGAAGACCGATATCCAGACCGACTTCTCGACCGTCATCTGCCCCGACGAGGCGGCCGCACGCACGATGCTCGATACCTATTACGGTGTCCAGCCGCCGCCGCGGAATCACACGATCGACACCAGCCTGTTTTTCCGGGGGCTGGAATCGACGGGATGCACGCAAAGCAGTCCCGACGCCGCATCGGTCATCACGATCGATCGGGTCATTGCGCGACGGACGCTGCAGCTTGCCGGCGGGACCGAGACCCATCTGGTCTATCGCGGCACCAATGCGAAGGGGGTCACGCTGGTCGGAATCGTCGACGAGACCGGCAACGACAGCCACCCGCGCAACGATTTCGAACGCTGGCTTTCCGAATTCATCCCCGGCGGCGTACTCGACTATGATCCGACGGTGATGGAAACGGTCTATCTGTGTCCGACGGTCGACGGGGCGCGTGCCGCCGTCCGGGCAATTCCGGCAAAGGGCAACGATACGGTACGAAATGCCGCCTTCGCGCGGGCCCGCATCGCGAACGGCTGCAAGCAGGCGGCGGCGGGTCGCTACAGGATCACCGCGCGCCACGAGAATCGCGACATCGCCTGCGGATATGAGTGCGAAGACGTCTGGAACGCGCTCGCCGCGACCGATCAGCGCGGCCGTCCGGTCGCGCTGATCTTCGACGGATCGCATTTCTGAGCGGCGTCAGCTGAGGCGCGTCCTGAAATCCTCGTATCCGAATTCGCGGATCAGTCGCAGTTCGTCGGTCTCGCTGTCCCAGAGCCAGATCGACGGCAACGGGACGCCATTGAAGGTATTCGTCTTCACCATCGAATAATGCGCCTGGTCAAGGAAGGCGAAGCGCTGGCCGATGCGCGCGCCGCCGGGCAGACGATAGTCGCCGATGACGTCGCCCGCGAGGCAGGAGGGGCCGCCGAGCCGCGTCGGCAAACCCTCGCCGCCTTCGTCGAGCATCGCAGGTCGATAGGGCGCCTCGATCACGTCGGGCATATGGCACGTCGCCGAAATGTCCGTGATACCGATCGGCATGCCATTGTCGAAGAGGTCGAGCACTTCGCCGACAAGAATGCCCGCGTCGAGTGCGATCGCCTCGCCCGGCTCGATCATCACGTCGCAGTTCGTTGCGGCGCGGACCTGTTTCAGGAAGGCGATCAGGTCGTCGACTTGGTAATCGGCGCGAGTGACATGGTGGCCGCCGCCGAAGTTGATCCATTTGAGCTGGTTGAAGAAGGGGCGCAGCATCGGTTGCACCGCGGCCCAGGTGCGCTCTAGCGGCGGGAAATCCTGCTCGCAGAGGCTGTGCATATGGATGCCGTCGACGCCCTCCATATGCTCGGGCAGCAACTGGCTGACCGGGAAGCCGAGGCGACTGCAAGGCGCCGCGGGGTCGTACTTCGCGACCTCTCCCTCGCTGTGCATCGGATTGATGCGGAGGCCGATATCGAAGCTCTCGCCCTTTGCCCGCAGGTCGTCGAGCAGCGGACGGAAACGCGCGATCTGGCCTGGCGAATTGAAGATCAGATGATCGGACAGCTTCGCGATCTCGGGCAGGTCGGCTTCCTTGTAACCCGCGCAATAGGTCGCGACCTCGCCCCCATATTCCGCGCGGCCAAGCTTCGCTTCATAGAGCCCCGACGCGCAGACGCCGTCGAGGTAGGACGTGACGGTCGAACCCAGTGACCACATCGAAAAGGCCTTGAGCGCTGCAAGCACGCGCGCACCCGACCGGTCGCCGATATGGCGCAGCAACGCGAGATTCGCGCGCACCTTCGCCGCGTCGACGACGAAGGCGGGAGAGGGGACTCGCGTGAGGTCGAAGCGGGCAAAGGCCCCGGGATCGCCGGCTCTGGTTTCCATGGCGCGTCTCTAGTGTCTTTCGGTCGGGGATGAAAGCGGGTCGCTTTCGCCGACGCTAATTGTGGAGACGAGGGTCGCTTTTCAAGTCACGGGGACTTTCACATTTCCGGCGGCGGTCTGCACCGAATAGCTGAAGGGTTCTTCCTTCCATCCGGTCTTGGCCCCGCCATGTGCGCCATCGCGCCTGATCACGGCGATTCCGCCGTCGATCCGGTACCCGGCATCCTCGATCCGCCGGATCGTGGCTTCGGCCGCGGCCTGTGGCTCCATGCCGCCGCGCATCAGCTCGACGACATGATAGGTCGGCAGGAAACGCATCATCACATCGCCATTGCCCGTCGCGACCGCCGCGCCGACGGCTTGGTTGCAATAGGCGCCCGCGCCGATGATCGGCGAATCGCCGACGCGGCCCGGAATCTTGAACTCGCGCCCGTTCGTCGAACAGCCGACGCAGAGGTTGCCCGCAGCGTCGAGCGCGATGCTGCCGACGGTATCATGCCCGGCGAGCTTGGGGTTCTTGCCGATAGGTTCGGGGTCGAATGCGTTGGTCTTTTCGCCTTTCGCTGCCCATTTGTCCCACGCCTGCTGCGATACCACGCTGGTGAGCGAAGTTTCGGCGAAGCCCATGCGCGCGGCAAAGCGCGTCGCGTCGTCACCGACGATCAGGCTGTGTTGTGTCTCCTCCATCACCTTGCGCGCCACGGAAATGGCGCGCTTGACACGCTTGAGGCACCCGACCGCGCCGGCGTCATGCGTCGGTCCCCACATGATCATCGCGTCGAGCGTCGTCTCGCCGACCTCGTTCGGCACGCCGCCGGCGCCGACCCAGTAATCGCCGAGCAGCTCGACATGGTTGATCGCGGCCTCGACGACGTCGAGCGCCGACGCGCCGGAGGCGAGCATCGGCCAGCCGACCGCGTTGGCGCCGGGGCCGAAGTCCCATGTGGTGAGGAGGAAGGGCTTGCCGGTCGGGATCGGACCAGGCTTTGCCGGTTTCGCCGACGCGTTCGTAGCGCCGAGTGTTGCCAGTCCCGCTGCACCCGCGGCGAATGCCCGTCGTGAAACTCCCTTGCCGTCGCTCATAGCCATCCTCCCGTTTTGCGGAGGCTAGCGGGCGGGCGCTCAGGCGGCAATCGGTCCCTTGAAGATGAAGAAGGCGCCGGCCGCGATCAGGCCGAAGCCGACGAGATGGTTCAGGGTCAATTTTTCTCCGAGCCAGAAGACAGCGAACCCGGCGAAGATGATCAGCGTGATCACCTCTTGCAGCGTCTTGAGTTCGGCGGCGCTGTACGCGCCGTATCCGATGCGGTTCGCCGGGATGACGAGGCAATATTCGAAGAAGGCGATGCCCCATGCGATCAGCACCGCGAGCCAGATCGGCCGCGACATCTCGCCGAGCTGGCCGTACCAGGCGAAGGTCATGAAGATGTTCGAGATGAACAGCAGGCCGATCGGCGCAAGATAGGCGGTCATTTCTTCTCTTTCGTCAGCGGCAGCACGTTCGTGAGCAGCGCGGCGAAGAAATGCCCCGGCTCCTCGACCATCGGCATATGCGCCGAATGTTCGAGCCAGATAAGCTTTTTTGACGGCGCCTTGACCTGTGCGAACCATGCGGCCGCCACCGGCGAAGGCACAGTATAGTCATGCCGTCCGAGCAGGAAGATCAGCGGAACGTCCAGCTTGTGCACCGGCTTGAAGCTGACATCGGCGAGCCGCGGCCAGAGCGTCGTCACCGAAAACTCGCTGCCCTTGCCCCATGCCTGCCGGTCGGCCTCGCTATATTCGGGGGAGAGGCGCGGGGTCTGGAAATAATAGTTGAGGTCGGGCTTGTTGTAGATCAGCGAGCCATAGGCGATCGCATATTTGCGCCAGCCGTCGGCTTTCGCGATGGTGAAGTCGCCTTGCGGATAGGGAGCCAGCGCGTCGATCGCGGCGACAGCTTCCTTGTCGCCGGCCGCCAGCGCCTTGGCGCGCGCCCACGCCATGCCGGCTTTCTCGCCGTCGCGGAAATCGATGCCCTGACCGACGCCGACATAGGCGTAAAGCAGGTCAGGGCGCTTCACCGCGACCGACAGGCCGACGATCGAGCCCCAGCTGTGGCCCATCAGCACGACCTTCTTCTTGCCGTAGCGCTTCTTCAGCAATTCGATCAGCTCGATGGCATCGTCACGATAGCGTTCGGGCGTCATCGTCGGCGCAAGGGTAGCGGGATCGTTCAGCGGGTAGGAACGGCCTGCGCCGCGCTGGTCGTATTGGACGACGGTGAAGACATCCTCCCACGGACGCTGGAACGCCCATGCGAACGGCATCTCGACTGCGCCGGGGCCGCCGTGGACGAAGATCAGGATCGGGTTGTCGCGGTCGGAGCCGCGGACGTTCACGATCTGCCGTGCCCCGCCCAGTGTCACCTCGAAAGTCTCCTGAACGCCGTTCGGCGCGACGATCTTGCCGATATCGGCAACAATGGCACGAGCGGGGGCGTAGGTGTCGTCGGTTTGCGCGAAAGCGGGCGCCGCGACCAGATTGGCCGCGGCGGCGATGAAGCCCAGCAGTTTCCGCATCGTCAGAACGCCAGCGGCGCGTCGAGTTCCTTCACCTGCCAAGGCAGGCCGTGCTTGTTCAGCATGTCCATGAAGGGATCGGGGTCCATCTGCTCCATGTTGAAGACGCCGTCGCCGCCCCAAGTGTTCGTGACCATCATCGCGGCGCCGATCATCGCGGGAACGCCGGTGGTGTAGCTCACCGCCTGATTGCCGGTTTCGGCATAGGCTTCTTCATGATCGCAGATATTGTAGAGGTAGAGCGTCTTTTCCTTGCCGTCCTTGCCGAGGCCGGTCGCGATGACGCCGATGTTGGTCTTGCCCTTCGTCGTCTCGCCAAGGCTCGAGGGTTCGGGCAGCACGGCCTTCAGGAACTGCAGCGGGATGATTTCCTTGCCTTCGTAGATGACGGGGTCGATGCGCGTCATGCCGACGTTCTGCAGGACGGTGAGGTGCGTGATATAGGCCTCGCCGAAAGTCATCCAGAAACGGATGCGCTTGATCTCGGGCAGGTGCGTTTTCAGGCTTTCGATCTCCTCATGATACATGAGGTACATCGTCTTTTCGCCAACGGCCTCGAAGTCGAACTTCTGCTTTACCGACATCGGCGGGGTTTCGACCCAGTCGCCATTTTCCCAGTGCCGCGCGACCGCGGTCACTTCGCGGATGTTGATCTCGGGATTGAAGTTGGTCGCGAAATGCTGGCCGTGATCGCCGCCGTTGCAGTCGAGAATGTCGAGCGTGTCGATGCGGTCGAAATGATGCTTGCGGAGCCATGTCGTGAACACGCTCGTCACGCCGGGGTCGAAACCCGAACCGAGCAGCGCCATCAGGCCTGCCGCCTTGAAGCGGTCCTGGTACGCCCACTGCCAGTGATATTCGAACTTCGCCTCGTCGCGCGGTTCGTAGTTCGCGGTATCGAGATAATGCGCGCCGGTCGACAGGCACGCCTCCATGATCGTGAGATCCTGATAGGGCAAGGCAAGGTTCACGACATGCGTTGCGCCGATCGAGCGGATCAGCGCCGCGGTCGCGTCGATATGGTCGGCGTCCACTTCGGCGGTCTTGATCGTGACGCCGGTGCGCTGTTTCACCGAATCGGCGATCGCATCGCACTTGAACTTGCGGCGGCTTGCGAGCGTGATGTCGGGAAAGATGTCGGCGTTCATCGCCATCTTGTGCACCGCGACCGAACCGACGCCGCCTGCGCCGATCACCAGAACCTTGCTCATGTGAAAAATCTCCTGCGCCTAGCTATGCGGCTTGTGTTGTATGCCGCGGCCTATAGGACGAAGCGATGACACAGCAAAGCCCCGAAGCCCTGATCGATCCGACACGCGCACCTACGCTCGCAGGGGTCGAACGCGCGGCGGCGAAAGTCGCTGCACTGCTCCCGCAAACGCCGCTGCTTCCACTCGAAGTCGAGGGCAGGACGGTGTGGTGCAAGGCCGAGTGCCTTCAGCCCGTCGGTGCGTTCAAGATCCGCGGCGCGTGGCACCGGCTGACCGACCTGACCCCCGAACAGGCGAACGAGGGCGTGGTCGGCGTGTCCAGCGGCAATCATGCCCAAGGCGTCGCGTGGGCGGCGAAGCGGCTCGGGATCAAAGCCACGATCGTGATGCCGAGCAACGCGCCGGCGATGAAGCTCGCAGCGACGCGCAAGCTGGGGGCGGAGGTCGTGCTGTACGACCGCGTCACCGAATCGCGCGATTCGGTCGCCGCGAAGCTGCTTGCCGAGCGCGGCGGGACGCTCGTCCATGCCTATGGCGATCCGTGGATCATCGAGGGGCAGGGCAGCGCGGGGACCGAAGCGAAGGCGCAGATGCAGGCGCGCGGGATCGACGGCCCCGACAAGGTGATCGCCTGTTGCGGCGGTGGGGGCCTGTCGGCCGGTCTGGCGCTGGCGCTGCCCGATGCAGAGATTATTGCTGTCGAACCCGAAGGCTGGGACGATGTGACGCGCAGCCTCGCTGCGGGGAAAATCCTGTCGGTCGAGGATATGGCGTACCCGACCGAATGCGACGCGCTGCAGACGCCCGAAACCTGGCCGATCAATTTCGCGGTGCTGCAGGCGCGGGGCGTGAAGGGCGTCGTCGTGACGCGCAGCGAAGTACGCGACGCGATGCGGCTGGTCTTCGAGAAATTGCACCTCGTCGTCGAGCCCGGCGGCGCGGCGGCGCTGGCGGCAGTGCTGGCGGGCAAGGTGCCGGTCACCGACGCGACGCTCGTCACGCTGTCGGGGGGCAATGTCGACCCGCTGAAGTTCGCCGAGATCATTACCGAATAGCCTCGCGGAAACTTATCCGTGGCCAAGCGTTGGGACCGGGAAGGAGAAGCATGATGCACAAGAGCATGATTTTCGCGAGCGCTGCGGCGCTGGTACTGCTGGCCGGCTGCGAGAAGGCCGAAGCGCCCGCGCCCGCGGACACGAAATCCACCACCGAGGAAGTACCGGTCGAGACGATGCCCGCCGAGGGCGCCGAAGCGACCGATCCCGCGACCGCCCCGCACCGCTTTGCGAGCTGGGCCGGCAAATGGACGGGGGTCGAGGGGATGTACGTCGCGATCACCACCGCGGAACCCGGCAAATACAAGCTGGAGATGCAGTCGGACCTCGACACCAAGGGTACCTATGACGGCGAGGACAGCGAGCACGGTATCAAGTTCAAGCGCGGCACCGAGCAGCTGAGCCTCCGACGCGGCAATGGCGACGAGACCGGCCTCAAATATCTCGCCGGCAAGAAGGAATGCCTGATCGTCAAGGATGGCGAAGGCTATTGCCGCGATTGACGGCCTGATCGGCGGCAGCGACTTTTTTGACGCTGTCGCCGTTTCGTAATCGAACTGACGCGAGAATCGCATCGTGCGCTGTCATGCGCGGCCCCGGATCCACCTTGTCCCGGGAGACCGCATTTCATGGCCAGCCAGCCCAACCGCAAGATCGCCGCCGCCGTCGTTCGCGAGGATGCCGAGCAGAAGCAGCGCCTGCTCGACCGCGCCTTCGCCCTCGCGTTCAAGGGGCTGGTCTATGCGCAGATCTGGGAAGATCCCGTCGTGGACATGGAGGCGCTGGCGATCGAGCCCGGCAACCGGATCGCTACGATCGCGAGCGGCGGCTGCAATGTCTTTTCCTATCTGACTGCCGATCCGGCCGAGATCGTCGCGGTCGACCTCAATACCGCGCACGTCGCACTCAATAATCTGAAGCGCGTCGCGGCGCAGCGGCTGCCCGACTATGACAGCTTCCGGCGCTTCTTTGCCGAGGCGGACAATGTGGCCAATATCGCGGATTATCGTACCTTTGTCCGGCCGCATCTCGATGAAACGAGCCACCGTTATTGGGAAGGTCGCGATCTCGTCGGGCGCCGCCGGATCAACGGCTTCGCGAGCGGCCTCTACAAGCGCGGTCTGCTTGGAAACTTCATCGGCCTCGCGCACCTTGTCGCACGGATGCACCGCATCGATCTGAAACGCTTCCTCGACGCGAAGACGATGGAGGAGCAGCGCACGATCTTCGACGCCAAGTTTGCGCCTTTTTTCGATCGCAAGCTCATCCGCTGGATTACCGATCAGCGCTCTTCGCTCTTCGGGCTTGGCATTCCGCCCGCCCAATATGATGCACTCGCGGACGGAAAGCCCATGGCGGACGTGCTGCGCGGACGCCTTGAAAAGCTCGCCTGCGACTTCCCGCTCGAAGAGGATTATTTCGCCTGGCAGGCGTTCGGGCGCGGCTATGGCAAGGGCCGCACAGCACCGCTCCCGCCCTATCTGCACGCCGATCACTATGCGGCCGTGCGTGCGCGCGCCGACCGGGTGACGATGCTGCACGCGAACATGACCGACATGCTTGCCGCGGCTGATGCTGCGAGCTTCGACCGCTATGTCTTCCTCGACGCGCAGGACTGGATGAGCGATGCGCAGCTGACAGCTCTCTGGGCCGAAGTCACGCGCACGGCGCGGCCCGGCGCGCGCGTTCTCTTCCGCACTGCGGCCGAGCCGAGCCTATTGCCCGGACGTCTGCCGGGCGACCTGCTGAGCCGCTGGGCGTATCGCGAGGAGGAATCACTCGGCTACACGCGCCGTGACCGCTCGGCGATCTATGGCGGCGTCCATCTCTATGTGCTGAGAGGCGCCTGAATATGGCGGGCGGCCACGGCGAGTTGATGGATGGCGTCTATCGCACGCAGCGGCATATCTATGACCTGACGCGCAAATATTATCTGCTCGGCCGCGACGGACTGATCGCCGATCTGGCGCCGCAGCCGGGCGGCTCGGTGCTGGAAATCGGGTGCGGTACCGGTCGCAATCTGATTGCGGTTGGCAAGGCGTGGCCCGAGGCGGAATTGTTCGGGATCGACATATCCGAAGCGATGCTGGAGACCGCCCGTGCGTCAACTGCGAAAGCCGGCGTAGCGGCGGCGTTCGCGAAAGGTGACGCCTGTGAGTTCGACGCCGCGGCATTGTTCGGCCGCGGCACCTTCGACCGGGTGTTCATCAGCTATGCGCTGTCGATGATCCCCGACTGGAAGGCGGCGCTGGTGCAGGCGGCGAGTCGTGTCGCGCCGGGTGGGCGGCTGGAGATCGTCGACTTCGGCCAGCAGGATCGCTTGCCCGGGCTGTGGCGGCGCGCGCTGTTCGGTTGGCTGGCGCAATTCCATGTCGCGCCGCGCGCCGAACTCGGCCGCGTGATCGCCGCGCTGGCGAAGGAAACCGGCAGCGCCGGCCATTGCCGCAGCCTCTATCGCGGCTATGCGATCCGCGGCGGTCTCGCGCGCGGCTGATTTGCTGCTATCGTCCCCCGAAAGAGGAGGGGCGAATGGGCGATACGATCGGCAAGGCCGGGCAGAACGAGTTGCCGGCAGTGATGGAAACGCTCGCACAGGCGTTTCAGACCGATCCGGCGCTGTCGTGGATATTGCCTGATCCGGATCATCGCGCTCGGGCGCTGCGGAGCCTTTTTCGTGTGTTGGCGCCTGCTGACGCCCGCGCTGGCATTGCGCTACGGTCGGAGGGCGACGAGGCCGCAGCCTTGTGGCGCGCGCCCGGACAGGCCGACAGCGGGACGCTGGAGTTCCTGCGCAGCGTCCTTCCCCTGATCGCCACCTTCGGTACCGCCCTGCCGCGCGGTCTGAAGGTGCAGGGCAGTATCGACGCGAACCGGCCGAAGGGGCGCTTCTGGTACCTCCATTATGTCGGCGTGCGCCCCGAGCATCAGGGCAAGGGTCATGGCGGGCGCATCATCCGCGCACAGGCCACGGTCGCCGACGCCGAAGGCCTCCCATGCTGGCTGGAGACCGCGACGCCGGAGAATGTCCCGCTGTACGAGCGGCTGGGGTTCGAGACGCAGGTCGAGTGGGACGTTCCGGGCGGCGGTCCTCATTTCTGGGGAATGACGCGGTCGGCGCGCTAGGCGCGCTCTAGTCCTTCGGACGCGTCGCGCCGAACGAAAAGTCGATATTCACGCTGGCGGCGATCGCGTCGGTTGCTGCCCATTCGCCCTGACCGACGCCGAACGCCGTTCGGTCGATCCTTGCGTTGCCCGTCACCCGCGCCTTGTCGCCGTCGATGCGCAGGGTGAAGGCGATCGTCGCAGGCTTTTTCACTCCGCGCAGGTCGAGCGTGCCGCGCGCCTCGTAGCGGTCGCCGCCAAGATGGCGGATGTCGCGCGCGGTGAAGACCGCTTTCGGATGCGCGCCGCTGTCGAAGAAATCACTGCCCTTCAACGAGTCGTCGCGCTGCGCGTCGCCGGTATCGGCCGAGGCAAGGTCGACGCCGACCTTGATTCGCGAGGCCGCGAGATCATCGGGGCGGAAGCGGATGTCGGCATCCCAGCGGCCGAAGCTGCCGTTGATCGCCTCGCCGTTCCAGCGCGCGGTAAAGCCGAGCTTGCCGCCCGATCCGACGGTCCAGTCGGCAAGCGGCTGAGCCTCGTCCTCAGGCTTCGTTTCCGGCTCCCCAGTCTCTTCCGTCTTCTTCTCTTCCCCCGCCGCCGTCGGCGCGGCAACCGGCGCAGCAACGGGCGTATCGGCCTTTTCGGTGGTGGTGCGGGGCTTGTCGGCGTGGACAAGCTTGCCGACCGCCATCGCCGCGAAGATGAGCGCCAGCGCGCCGATCGCGGCGCCGACCGCCTTGCCGCGCGCGAAGGGGATCATGCGCTGAATCTCGGGCTTGCCGAGCAACCATTGGTGACGAAGCGCGCCCGCGATATGGAGCAGGAACAGGCCGATCGCGAGCCACGCCATCGCACCATGAATGGTCTCCGCCGGTTCGTGCCAGCTGCGACCGACAGGCAGATGCGGCCACGGGACGATGCCGTAGAGCAGGGTCGGCACCTGCACGCGCGCAGTCGAAACGATCAGCCAGCCCGTGACAGGGCCGAGGATCATCACCAGATAGAAGAGCCAGTGAACGGTGCCGGCCAACGCGCGCGTCCACGCCGGCCCGTCGGAGGCGGCGGGGCGGGGTGTGAAAAGGCGAACCGCCAGCCGCACGAGGCTGAGCAGCAGGATCGTGATCCCGACCGATTTGTGGAGTTGATAGCGCGCAAACAGTTCGGGACTGTTGTGCCCCTCGAGCGCCCAGCCGAGCGAAATCTGGAAGGCGAGCAGCAGCGCAAGCAGCCAGTGAAGGGTAATCGCCGTATAGCTATAGCGCTGGGGGTGCATGACAATCTTTCGCGACCGGGGAGGAGTCGTCGGCCACTCTATCGCCGTGCCGCGAGCTTGTCGAAGGGGCTTGCGCTGACGGGTATCAGTCGTCGAACCCCACGAACCGCACGGCGTCTTCAACGCTCTTGCGGTTCGAAACCACGCCATTTGCCGGGAAGTCGGCATCGGGCCAACCCATCGCGACGCAGATCATGATGACCTGATCGTCGGGGATATGCGCATGCTCGCGCACGACCGGGCTTTGCATGATGCCCTGGCTGTTGATGACGCAGCCGAGCCCGCGCGACCAGGCGGCGTTGACCAGCGCATTGGTCACTGCGCCGCAGTCGAAGGGCGCGATATCGCTGCCGAGCAGGACGCGGTCATAGGTGACGACGATGCTGACCGGCGCGTCGAACTGGCGGAAGCCGCGCAGGACCCAGTCCTGCCGTGCATCCTTGTCGTCGCGCGCAATGCCCATCGCGCCGAACAGCTGCTTGGCGATCTCGATCTGGCGCGCACGATGGTCGTCGGCGATGCCATCGAAGCGCCGGAATTCGCGGCTGTCGGGCTTGCCCGCAAGGATGCCGTCGGTGTTACCCTGACGGATCGCCGCAAGCGGCTCGCCGGTGATGACCGAAAAATTCCAGCACTGATTGTTGAACGACGAAGGCGCGCGCATCGCGACCTCGATCACCTCGGCCACGAGAGCCTTCGGAACGGGCTTGTCGAGGAAGCCGCGGATCGAGCGTCGCCCGACGACGACCTCGTCGTAGCCGGGCAGGACGGTCACGCCGCCTTGCGCAGTTCGAGGCGGTCCCAGATTTCGGCGAGTGCTTCGGTGAGTTCGCGCATCATCGCCTCGTCATGCGCCGGGCCCGGCGTGAAGCGCAGGCGTTCGGTGCCGCGCGGCACGGTCGGGAAATTGATCGGTTGCACATAGACGCCATATTCGGCGAGCAGGATGTCGCTGATCTTCTTCGCGCGCACCGGGTCGCCGACCATCAGCGGGACGATGTGCGTCGTCGAATCCATCACCGGCAGCCCGGCGTCACGGAAGCTCTGCTTGAGGTAAGCGGCGGCGGCCTGCTGCGCGTCGCGCTCCACGCTCGATGATTTGAGGTGGCGCACACTCGCGAGCACGCCCGCGACGAGCACCGGCGACAGGCTGGTCGTGAAGATGAAGCCCGGAGCGTAGGAACGGATCACGTCGATGATATTCTTGTCGGCGGCGATATAGCCGCCCATCACGCCGAACGCTTTGCCGAGCGTGCCTTCGATGATCGTCACGCGGCTTGCGGCCTCGTCGCGGTCAGTGATGCCGCCGCCGCGCGGCCCGTACATGCCGACGGCATGGACTTCGTCGCAATAGGTGAGCGCGTTATATTTCTCGGCAAGGTCGCAGATCGCGTGGATCGGGGCGACGTCGCCGTCCATCGAATAGACGCTCTCGAAGGCGATCAGCTTCGCGGCGTCCGGATCGTCGGCGGCGAGCAATTCTTCGAGATGCGCTAGATCGTTGTGGCGCCACACGCGCTTTTCGCAGCCCGAGTTGCGGATGCCCGCAATCATCGAGGCGTGGTTGAGCTCGTCCGAATAGATGATGCAGTTCGGCAGCAGCTTGCCGAGCGTCCCCAACGTCGCTTCGTTCGAGATATAGCCCGAGGTGAAGAGCAGCGCGCCGTCCTTGCCGTGCAGATCGGCGAGCTCGGCTTCGAGGTCGATATGATAGTGGGTGTTGCCGCCGATGTTGCGCGTGCCGCCCGAGCCGGCGCCGACGTCGTGCAGCGCCTCTTCCATCGCGGCGATGACCTTGGGATGCTGGCCCATCGCGAGATAGTCGTTCGAACACCAGACAGTGATCGGCTTCGGGCCATTGTGACCCGCGAAGCAGCGTGCGTTCGGAAATGCGCCCTTGTTGCGCAAGATGTCGATGAAGACGCGGTAGCGTCCTTCTTCGTGCAGCCGGTCGATCGCGCGCGCGAAAATATCGTTATAGTTCACGTTTCAGCCCCGCATGTCAGGTGCTTCGCCGCTCCCTCCGGCGACGGTATTCCGGGCCGCATTACCTTCGAAAGTCCGCGAAAGCCAGTGCGAACGATTCGCAGCTATGGGGCAAATTGTCCTATCAGATCGTCTCGATCGACCCGATGCCATAAGGTGTCAGCGCGGCGAGCGGGGGCGGCGGGCGGTCGTCGCTGCGGGTGAAGACCGCGACCCCCGGCGAAGCGATGGCGGGCCATGCCTGGCCTTCGGTAAGGTGGGCAATCCGGCGTGCGATCCCCGCCGCGCCGTCGATCAGCGCGACGTCGGGACCGAAGGCGGTCTGCAGTTCCTGTTCGAGAAGCGGAAAGTGGGTGCAGGCGAGGACGACGACGTCGAGCGCATCGCCGCCGGGCTGGTCGCGCAGGCCCGCGACGGCGCGCTTGATCGCGGCGGGGTCGACAGGTTCACCGCGCAGCTTCGCCTCGGCGCCCGTAACAAGGCCGGGGCTGCCGTGGCGTAGTACCCTCTTGTCGCTGGCGAATCTGGCGCTCAGGTCGTCGACATAGCGCTGGCGCACCGTCGCCTCGGTGCCGAGTACGCCGATGACGCCCGTCCGGGTCATTTCGGCGGCAGGCTTGATCGCGGGAACGGTGCCGACGATCGGCAGGTCCAGCGCAGCGCGGACGTGTGCGAGCGCGATCGTCGAGGCCGTGTTGCATGCGATGACCGCAAGGCGCGGCTGATAGCGTTCGACGAGGCGGCCGAGCAGCGCAGGGACGCGCGCTGCGAGTTCGGCATCGCTCTTCTGGCCATAAGGCAGGCCGGCATAGTCGGCGGCGTAGACGATCGGCGCGGTCGGCAGCAGCGCGCGCGTCGGGCCGAGCACGGTCAGCCCGCCGAGGCCGCTGTCGAAGAAGAGGATGGGGGCGTCCGGCGAAGGGGAATGATCCATATCGGACGCGGCGATACGCCAATCGCCCGTCCGGCGGCAAGCGCGGCGTTGACCGGCGCCCCCCTCTGCCGCCAAAAGGCTCGCCGCAGCCCGGCGCGATTCCGCGAGGGGCAGGGGAGCGCACCGCATGACGACCGCCATCCTGATCCTGACTGGATATCTTCTCGGCTCGATCCCCTTCGGCATCATCCTGACGCGGCTGTTCGGCGCGGGCGACCTGCGCCAGATCGGGTCGGGAAATATCGGCGCAACGAATGTGTTGCGCACCGGGCGGAAGGAGCTTGCGGCGGCGACGTTGCTCCTCGACGGGGCGAAGGGTGCCGTTGCGGTGCTGCTGGCGCGACATTTCATGCCCCAGCTTGGTGACGAAGGCGCGATGATCGCGGGCGCTGCGGCGATGGTTGGCCATTGCTATCCGGTCTGGCTGAAGTTCCGCGGCGGCAAGGGGGTTGCGACCTTGCTCGGCCTGTCATTCGCGCTCGCTTGGCCGATCGGACTGGTGTTCGCCATCGTATGGCTTGCGACCGCGATGCTCTCGCGCATCTCGTCGCTCGGCGGCATGGTCGGCGCCGTCTCTGCGCCGATCGCGGCGCTGGCGCTCGGCTATCCGGTCTTTGCGATCGGGCTCGGCGGGCTCGCGGTGATCGTGCTGTGGCGGCACCGCGAAAACATCGCGCGGCTGCGCGCCGGCACCGAACCGAAGATCGGAGCGAAGAAGGACGGCGCCGCGTGACACATGCCGAGCGGCTGGCGCGGATCAGACTGATCCGCACGCCGCATGTCGGGCCGGTGAGCTGGCACCAGTTGATGCAGCGTTTCGGGTCGGGCGAAGCTGCTCTCGAGGCCTTGCCCGACCTCGCTCTCCGGGGTGGCGCGGGGAAGCCGCGCATCGCTTCCGTCGATATTGCTGAGCGTGAGCTGGCGCGTGTAGCCGAACTCGGTGCGCGGCACGTTTTCAGCGACGAGGCGGACTATTCGCCGCTGCTTCGCGAGGTCGAAGGCGCGCCTCCTGCGATCATCGTGCGCGGCGACACGGCGATGCTGCAACGCCCGTGCGTCGCGATTGTCGGCGCGCGCAATGCCTCCGCGATCGCCAACCGCTTCGCGCGCCAGATGGCGACCGACCTCGCGGCGCGCGGCGTGACGGTCGTCAGCGGGCTGGCGCGCGGTGTGGATACGTCGGCGCATCTCGGCGCGCTCGGCGGATCGACCGCGGCGGTGATCGCGAGTGGCATCGACATCGCCTTTCCGCCCGAAAATGCGGAACTGCAGGAGAAGATTGCCAGTGATCAGCTACTGGTCGCCGAACAGCCCCCGGGGACCGATCCGCTCGCTCGGCACTTTCCGACGCGCAACCGGATCATCGCAGGGCTGGCGCACGGCACGCTGGTGATCGAGGCGGCGCCCAGATCTGGCTCGCTGATCACCGCGCGGCGCGCGGGCGACTATGGGCGCGAGGTCATGGCGGTGCCCGGCTCACCGCTCGATCCGCGCGCGCAGGGTTGCAATCAGCTGATCCGCGAGGGCGCAACATTGATCCAGACCGTCGACGATGTGCTCGAAGCCTTGGGGCCGATCGACGCGCGCATGGCGCGCGAACCGCGGCGTGCTTATGTTGAAACGCTCGCCGTACCGGACATGGGCGACGGTGATCGCGATGTCGTCGCAGGCCTGCTCGGCCCGACACCCGTTGCGGTTGACGAGATCGTCCGCCAGTCGGGACGATCCGCTGCTGCGGTACAGCTCGTGCTGCTCGAACTGGAGCTGGCGGGACGCGTGGCGCGCCATGCCGGCGCACGCGTTTCGCTCATGTGACGGACGGCACAGCGGTCCAAACTCCTGCAATCTAACGTTTCATCGCGGTTCAGCCACGGTTCAGCGGCCGAGCGACAGGCTGATGATATTGTATCACATGTGGGGAGTTTGATGATGCGAAGCCGGTTACTGACGGGTGTCACGATGTTTGCGGTTCTGGCCTCTATGCCGGCCCCGCTTCCGGTCGCGATCGCCTATGCGAAGACACCGGCGGTACAGCAGGGCTTCTGCCGCAGCGCCGATCCGCTACCGCATCTCGATCCCGAGGCGGCACAGCGCCCGCAACAGTCGAATGGCGGAGGCTATAAATCGGATGGCCGGCGCGATCGCGATGCGGTGACCGAAGCGTTGCCGACGCCTGTGCTGCCGCCGCCTCCCGCGCCGCCACCGCCGCCTGTCATGGCTGAGCCGAGCTATGAAGCGCCGGCAATGGATATGGCGAGCCCGGTGGCATCGGTCGGCGATTCGGCCAAGGCGCTACCGCCGCCCCCTGCGTCGGCTTCGCCGGTACCGGGCTCCTCGAGCGATTATTCGGAACGCGCGGTGTCGCCCACGAGCTTGCCCCCGCCGCGTCCCTATCCGCGTCCGCAGCCGCAATCGGGCACATTGACCGCGGGCGAGCATGACGACCTGCTCAATCCGGAACTCTACGCCTCCTATGTGAACCGCAGTGGTGATCTGGGGCAGGAAGTCCGCGACTTGCCGCGTGTGGACACGATGCGCGTCGTTACGGTGAAAGTGAATGATCGCAGCGGCCAGCCGATCCTCTTTGCCGACGTCGTCGTCACCTGCAGCGACGGCAACAGCATCAAGATGGCGACGCAAGCCGACGGCAGCGCGGTCTTTTTCCCCGGCCTCGACCGGCTGAGCGACAGGATCACCATTTCGGCCGCGAAAGGTGGCCGGACGATCGCCGATGCGCGGCCCGTGCTTGTCTCGAACGCCGCGGGCGGGCAGGTCGTGGGTCTTACTGCCAATCAGGCCGCGACGAAGGCGACCAAGCTCGACCTGATGCTGGTCATCGACACGACAGGCAGCATGGGTGACGAAATCCGTTATCTCCAGTCCGAGCTGCGGTCGATCATCGGCTCGATCACCGACAAGCATCGCGACCTCGATATTCGCGTCGGCTTCGTCTTCTATCGCGACCTCGGCGATGACTATGTCACGCGTACCGTCGCGTTCGATCGCGACATCGGGCGCGTGCAGGGCGCGCTCGCGCGGCAGGATGCCGATGGCGGCGGCGACTATCCCGAAGCGATGGATCAGGCGCTGATCCGTGCGGTCGGGCAGGAGTGGCGCCCGGACGCAGTGAAGTCGCTGCTGCTTGTCGCCGATGCGCCCCCCCATGACGAATTGTTCGGGCGGACCTGGAAGGCGACCGAGGCCGCACGTGCCAAGCGCATCCACATCACGCCGGTCGCCGCGTCGGGCGTCGCCGACAAGGCCGAATATGCGATGCGTGCGATGGCCGCGGCAACCCAGTCGCGCTATCTGTTCCTGACCGACGACAGCGGCGTCGGCAATCCGCACGCGCCGCCGGCGATCGACTGCTATCTGGTGACAAAGCTCGATGCGCTCGTCCGCCGCGTGATCGACAGCCAGATCAGCGGCCGCCGTATCGAGCCCGAGGATCAGGAAATCATCCGCAGCGTCGGCAAATATGACGCGGGCAAATGCATCCTGCCCGCCGACTTCAAATGGGAAAATCAGTGAGGCCTTGAACCGGGGCGCGGGCGCTCCCTAAATCCGCTTGACGGATGGGCGGAGCGCCCGCCACCCTCGCGCGTGTACGTGAGAGTAACCGGGGAACGAGTTTTTCGATGCAGTTGGTAATTGTGGAATCGCCCGCCAAGGCGAAGACGATCGAGAAATATCTCGGTCGCGATTTCAAGGTATTGGCAAGCTATGGCCATGTTCGCGACCTGCCGCCGAAGGACGGCTCGGTCGATCCCGACGACGGCTTTGCAATGCAGTGGCAGCTTTATCCGGACAAGGCGAAGCGGCTGAAGGATATTCAGGATGCGGCGAAGACCGCGGACCGATTGATCCTCGCGACCGACCCTGATCGCGAGGGCGAGGCGATCAGCTGGCACGTCCAGGAACTGCTGCGCCAGAAAAAGGCGCTGCCGCAGGCGGTCGACCGCGTTACCTTCAATGCGATCACCAAGCAGGCGGTCACCGATGCGATGGCGCATCCGCGCGAACTCGATACCGACCTGATCGACGCCTATCGCGCACGCCGCGCGCTCGACTATCTCGTCGGCTTCACCCTGTCGCCGGTGCTGTGGCGCAAGCTGCCCGGCGCCAAATCGGCGGGCCGCGTCCAGTCGGTGACGCTGCGCATGATCGTCGAGCGCGAGCGCGAGATCGAGGCCTTTGTCGCGCAGCAATATTGGTCGGTCACGGGCTTGTTCGAGATGGCCGGCACGCCGTTCAAGGCGCGGCTGTCGCGCTGGCGCGGCGACAAGATCGAGCGGCTGTCGATCGGGACCGAGGCCGACGCGCGCGCCGCCGAAGCCGATGTGCAGGCAGGGCATTTTACGGTCGACGCGGTCGAGACCAAGCCGCTGACGCGCAACCCGCCGCCGCCCTTCACGACCTCGACCCTGCAGCAGGAAGCTGCGCGCAAGCTCGGCTTCTCGGCGAGCCACACGATGCGCGTCGCGCAGGACCTCTATGAGGACGGCGCGATCACCTATATGCGTACCGACGGCGTCCAGATGGACGGCAGCGCGATCAGCGCCGCGCGCAAGGCGATCGCCGACCGTTACGACGGTGGCTATGTCCCCGACCAGCCGCGCCAATATCAGACGAAGGCGAAGAACGCGCAGGAAGCGCACGAAGCGATCCGCCCGACCGACTTTTCGAAGGACAAGGTCGGTGGCGGCGATCACGCGCGCCTGTACGAACTGATCTGGAAACGCGCGCTCGCGAGCCAGATGGCGTCGGCACGGCTCGAACGCACCAGCGTCGACCTCAGCGATGGGACCGGCAAGACGGTGCTACGGGCGACGGGTCAGGTCGTGAAATTCCCCGGCTTCCTCGCGCTCTACGATGAAGGCCGGGACGATACCGAAGACGAGGACGCACGCCTGTTGCCCGCGATGGGCAAGGGCGATGCGCCCGCCAAGACCGGCGTCGAGGTCGAGAAGCACGAGACGCAGCCGCCGCCGCGCTATTCGGAAGCGAGCCTCGTCAAGAAGATGGAAGAACTCGGCATCGGGCGCCCGTCGACCTATGCCGCGATCCTGCAGGTGCTGAAGGACCGCGCTTATGTGCGCGTCGAGAAGAACCGCTTCATCCCCGAAGAGAGCGGGCGGCTGCTGACGGCGTTCCTCGAACGCTTCTTCAATCGCTACGTCGAATATGATTTCACCGCCGGACTGGAGGAAGAGCTCGACGACGTATCGGGCGGCCGCGCGCAGTGGCAAGCGGTGCTCGAACGCTTCTGGCGCGATTTCAAGCCGCGTACCGGTGAGGTGATGGAGCAGAAGCCGTCGGAGATCACCGCGGCGCTCGACGAGTTCCTCGGGCCCTATCTCTTCCCCGACAAGGGCGACGGCAGCGATCCGCGTCTCTGCCCCAATTGCGGCACCGGGCGGCTGGCGCTTCGCGGCGGCAAATTCGGGCCGTTCATCGCGTGCAGCAACTATCCCGACTGCAAGTTCACACGGAAATTCGCGCAGCCGGGCGGGCCCGATGGTGGCGACACCGGCCCCGAGGTGATGGGCACCGACCCCGAAAGCGGGCTGGAAGTGTCGAAGCGCAGCGGGCGCTTCGGCCCCTATATCCAGCTTGGCGATGGCAAGGAGGCGAAACGCTCGTCGATCCCGAAGGACATTCCGGCCGAGGACTTCGACCTCGACTATGCGCTGCGGCTGCTGAGCCTGCCGCGCGAGGTCGGCACGCATCCCGAGAGCGGCAAGGTGATCATGGCGGGGCTGGGGCGCTATGGCCCCTATCTGCTTCATGACGGCAAATATGCGAAGCTGACGGGCACCGCCGAAATCTTCGACATCGGGATGAACGCCGCAGTCGCACGGATCGCTGATGCCGCAAACGGTAGTGGACGCGGCGCGCGTGCCAAGGCCGAACCGCTGAAGACCTTCGGGCCGCACCCGACGAGCGGCGGCGAGATGAAGCTGATGGCCGGACGCTTTGGCCCCTATGTCACCGACGGTACGACCAATGCGACCTTGCCGAAGACAGTCGAGCCCGACGCGCTGACGGAAGAGGAAGCGGTCGCGCTGATCGACGCCCGCGCCGCCAAGGGGCCGGCCAAGGGCAAGAAGAAGGCGCCAGCCAAAAAGGCTGCCGCCAAAAAGGCGCCAGCCAAAAAGAAGGTCGCCAAGGAATAGGAGCAATTTCGGGGGAGGATCGAGATGTTGTTTCCGATTTTGATGCTGCTGCAGGCGGCGCCGGCCGTCGGTGCGGAAGACAGTTGCAGGGTGCTTGCGCGTCAATGGCGTGGCATCGAAATGGACCTCGCTGCCGACTATGCCGAGGGGGCTGCAGACAACAGCGCGCCGCGGGCGACGCTGCGCGAGCAGCGCGAGACCAACGCGCTGCTGCGCGCCCAGATGCTGCTGGCCATGATGCGCGACAATAAATGCAGCCTGCCAAAGGCGCCGCCGAGCTATGCCACCTATGCATTGCCGGCGGTCACTTGCCGGACCGATCGGCTGCAATCCTATTCGGTCAAGGATGTCCCCCCGTCGTGCAATCGCGATAACTGGAAGGCCGCCGGCGCCGGACAGTAGCCGCAGCAAAGCGATTTTCCTTTGGACGCGCCCATGTTAGCTTGGGCGCATCGGGAGGTATTTCGATGCGCCGCTTGTTTGCCGCCGTACTCACGTTCCTCGCCATAGTCGCGACCCCCGCTGCGGCTCAGCCGCCGCGATACCTGATCTCGGCGCAGCCGATGCAGGATGCTCCGCCCGGCGTCCAGGCTTGGCGCGTTCAATATTGGACGACCAACGGGAATGGGCAGCGCCTTGCGGTCACCGGTATCGTCGCCGCGCCGATGGAGGCGATCCCGCCGCGTCCGCGCCGCGTCATTGCATGGACGCATGGCGCATGGGGTGTCGCGGAGAAGTGCGCGCCTTCGCTGAGTCCGAATTTCTTTGACTATAGTGCCGGGATGGACGCTGTCCGCAGCGGTTATGTCGTGGTCGCGCCCGACTATATCGGCCTGGGCAGCCCGACCATGCATCCGTTTCTCGTCGGAGCCGACACCGCGAACGCGGTACTCGACGCGGTGCGCGCCGCACGCGAGATTCCGGGTGCGGCGGCGGGGAGCAGCTTTGCCGTATGGGGTGAATCGCAGGGCGGCCATGCGGCGCTGTGGACAGCAATTTCGGCGCGCAGCCATGCGCCCGACCTGACGCTCGTCGCGACCGCGGCCGCCGCCCCTCCGACCGATCTCGCTGCCAACCTCGCCCAGGGAAGCGACAAGAATGCGCGCGCGCTGCTCCTGTCCTTTGCGCTTCATAGCTGGTCGACGCTCTACGGATTTTCGCTCGATCCGATCGCGAACCGTACCAACCAGGGCATCATTCGCCGGTTGTCCGAGAATAATTGCGTCAGCTTCAACAAGAAGCCCAAGCTCGGCACCATCCTCGGCATCCTGACCGTTGCCCGCGCAACGAAGAACAAGGATATTGCAAAGATCGAACCCTTTGCGTCCTTCGAACGCGCTAACAGCGTCGATCCGGCCCGTGTGCCGGGTCCGTTGCTGATCGCGCAGAGCGGCAAGGACACGATCGTCGCGCCTGCCGTGACGCGCAAGTTCGCCAAGGCGGTGTGCAAGCGCGGGACGCCGACACGATGGATCGACCTGACCGGCGATCATGGCGCAAGTGCGAAAGACAGCGCGCAGGAAACGATCGGCTGGATCACGGCGCGCTTCGATGGTCAGGCGCCGCCGAACGACTGCCGACGGATTTAGTACCTAACGAAAAATCTCGGGATCCACCGGTCGTTTGCCATTGAACCAACCGATGGCGTCGGATCGGAACAGCATATAGACACCGGCGCCCTGCAGAACTGTCAGTACCATCATGACGCCAAAGGCGAGGCCTTGAGGCGCGAAAGGGCTGTTGAAGTTTCTAATAATCGAAAGCAAGCCGATAACGAAAAAGACGATCAGAATCCATTTGGCAATCTTGCTCGCTCGGACAGAGATAAAATACCATATGAGGATATTCAGCATAATGCTGATGATGAATATGGTGACAACGAAACCCATCCCGAAGCCCGCCGATGCGAGCTCCGGATTGTTCGCGAGCTTTTTGGAAGTTTGGTTAAAACCGAACAGGAAATTGAGTGCGCCGATCACGGTGGAAGCCCAAAAAAAAAAGGGCGATCGAACATTTTAATCGAGTCGGGCTTGTTCACTTCAGACCCCCTGAAAGAGTTTTAATCGACCCAGTCGAGTCCCATGTCGCGATAGACGCTGCGGTCCTCGTCCCAGTCTTCCTTGACCTTGACGTGCAGGAAGAGGTGGACCTTGCGTCCCATCAATTCGGTCAGCTCCGCACGGGCGCGGGCGCCGATTTCCTTGATCCGGGCGCCGCCCTTGCCGAGCACGATCGCGCGCTGGGTGTCGCGCGCGACGAAGATCTGCTGATGGATTTCGGCGCTGCCGTCGGGGCGGGTCTTGAACAGCTCGGTCTCGACCGTCGACTGATAGGGCAGTTCCTCGTGGAGCTGGCGATAGAGCTGCTCCCGCGTGATTTCGGCCGCAAGCATGCGTTCGGGCGCGTCGCTGACCTCGTCCTCGGGGAAATGCCACGGCCCTTCGGGCATCAGCGCGGCGAGATTGGCCTTGAGTTCTGCGACCCCGTCGCCGCTGCTCGCCGAGATAAAATAAGTTTCGTCGAACGTGACCTTCGCATTGAGCTCGGTCGCGATCGTCAGCAGTTTGTCCTTCTTGGTGAGGTCCACCTTGTTCAGGATCAGATATTTCTTCTCGGGGCGGTTCGCGATCCCTTCGAGGACGCGCTCGACGCGGCCCGTCAGCTTGGCGGCGGCATCGACCATGACGAGGATCGCCTCGGCCTCCTCAAGGCTGCTCCACGCCGCCGCGACCATTGCGCGGTCGAGGCGGCGCGTGGGGGCGAAGATGCCCGGCGTGTCGATCAGCACGATCTGTGCATCGCCGTCCATCGCAACGCCCATCAGGCGGGTGCGCGTCGTCTGCGCCTTCGGACTGACGATCGCGACCTTCTGGCCGACGAGCGCGTTGACGAGGGTCGACTTGCCGGCATTCGGCGCGCCGACGACGGCCACGAAACCGCAGCGCTGGGTCATTTCACTTCTTCCTGTGTCAGTCGTTCGAGCAGCGCCGCTGCCGCCGCCTTTTCGGCGGCTTGCTTCGAGGCGCCTTCGCCCTCCGCCTCCGCGAGCTTGCCCACGGCAACCGCGACCAGAAAGCGCGGTGCATGGTCGGGGCCCTCACGGCGAACGAGGCGATATTCGGGCGGCTTGCGCTTGCGGGCGAGCGCCCATTCCTGAAGCGCGGCCTTTGGGTGCTTCGGTGCGGCGACCTGGCCCTCTATCATCGCGCCCCATTTGGCGACGATGAACGAACGCGCAGCTTCCTCGCCCAGATCGAGCCAGAGCGCGCCGATCAGCGCCTCAAGCACGTCGGCGGCGATATTGTCGCTGTGCCGGCCGCCGTCACCGATCGCCTGACTGCCGAACCGGACATACGCGTTGAGGTCAATGCCTTGTGCGATCCGTGCGCAGGTTTCGCCTGAGGCAAGGGCGTGCAGGCGCGACGACAGCTCACCTTCCGCCGCTTTTGGAAAGCGGCGGAACAGTTCGGACGCGATGACGAGACCCAGCACGCGGTCGCCGAGGAACTCGAGCCTCTGATAGTCGCCGGCGCCGCTGCTGCCGTGCGTCAGCGCCTCATGATAGAGGCCAAGGTCGCGGGGAGCGGCGCCGGTGATGGCTGCGATCGTCTCCGCGGAAATGCGGTCGTTCAAAAGCCGTCCCCGATGCGGCTCCACCGCGCGGCCGTGAACCAGCTGATCGGGTTGATCCAGCTTGCCGAACCGTCGGTCGAAAACATCGAAACCATGGCGTGGCCGACAAGATTTTCTTCGGGGACGAGGCCGATCCCCCCATTCTCTTCCGCCGGGAAGCGACTGTCGGCGCTGCGATCGCGGTTGTCGCCCATCAGGAACAGATGACCTGCTGGAACGGTGACCGGATCCGTATTGTCCTGGAATATCGTCGTGATGTCGAGAATCTCGTAGCTCTTGCCGCTCGGCAGCGTTTCCCGGAAACGCTTGTAGCGGCAAAGGCGCTGGCCGTCGAAAGACCGGTCCTCGAACATCTTGTCGAAGCAGGTATTCAGTTCGTTATCATCACTGGGAACGGGCCGGCCGCTCTTGCGTAGTTCCTCGCGTGCCGCTTCGAGCATGTTCTCGGTCACGGGAATGACGAAGTCGGCCATCGGCTCGCGCTTCAGCGGCTTGCCATTCAACCAGACGATCCCGTCCTTTACCTGGATCGTATCGCCGGGCAGGCCGATCACGCGCTTGATATAGTCGTTGTCGTTCACCGGCGGCGCCTTGAACACGACGACGTCGCCGCGTTCAGGCGTGCGCGCGAAAATGCGGCCCGGGATCAGCGGCGCGCTGAACGGCAGGCTGTACTTCGAATAGCCGTACGCCATCTTGTTCACGAGCAGATAGTCGCCGATCAGCAGACGCGGCTGCATCGATTCCGACGGAATGTTGAAGGGCGACAGAAAGAAGCTGCGGAAGACCAGCACCGCGATCGCGAGCAGCGCAAGGAAGCGGATCGTGTCGACCGCCTCTTCCTTGGCCGAGAGGGGCGCAGGTTCGGGCGTGGTCTGGCCGGGTTCGGTCACGGGCGAATTATCGGCGGTAATGCTGGCGTCGGTCATGTCGCGCATTGGCGACGAATAGGTCTGCACGTCAAGCAAATATCGGCGGATGACGCTGGCGCGGCGCCGTTCGCAGGGGTAGAGGCGGGGCCCCACAGACAAGGAGTTCGCGAGATGACGACCGTCGATCAGGCTTGGCAGGCACTTGCCGGCTGGCAGCCGCGCAAACTGACCGATCTGGTCGCCGCGGACCCAGAGGCGCGACTGCAAGCGCTGGTGCGCAACGTTGCCGACATCCGCTTCGATTTCGCAAAGACGCATCTCGACGAAGCTTCGATCGCCATCCTGAACGATCTCGCCGCGGCGCAGGACTTTGTTGGCCGGCGCAAGACGCTCTTTGCAGGCGGCATCGCCAACCCGACCGAAGGCCGCGCGGCCGAGCATAGCGCCGAGCGCGGCGAGGGCAGCCCCGAGTCCGTCCATGTCGCGCAGGCCCTGCACCAGCGGATGCGCATGATGGTCGATGCGATCGAGGCGGGTGCGTTCGGAGAAATCCGGCACCTTCTGCACATCGGCATCGGCGGATCGGCTCTCGGCCCCGACCTGCTCGTCGATGCGCTTGGACGGCATAGCGGCCGCTATGACGTCGCCGTCGTATCGAATGTTGACGGCGCCGCGCTCGACGAGGCATTTGCGAAATTCGATCCTGCCTACACGCTGGTTGCGGTGGCATCGAAAACATTCACGACGACCGAGACGCTGCTCAACGCCGCGTCAGCCATGCAGTGGCTTGAAGACGGAGGCGTTGCCGATCCCGTGGGCCGTTTCATCGCGCTGACTGCAATGCCCGAACGCGCGATCGAGTGGGGGATCGACGAGACACGCATCCTGCCGTTCAGCGAGACCGTCGGCGGACGCTATTCGCTATGGTCGTCGATCGGCTTTCCCGCCGCGCTCGCGCTGGGCTGGGATGCCTTCGCCGACCTGCTCGAAGGCGCCGCCGAGGTCGATCGTCATTTCCGGCTCGCCGACGGCGCCGACAATATTTGCCTGCTCGCAGCCTTCGCCGACCAGATCTATGCCAATCGCCTCGGCTGCCAGACGCGCGCCGTATTTGCGTACGACGAGCGGCTGCGGCTGCTGCCATCCTATCTTCAGCAGCTCGAGATGGAATCGAACGGCAAGTCGGTGACGTTCGAGGGCAAGCCTCTGGCACAGCAGACCGCGCCGATCACTTGGGGTGGTGTCGGCACCGACGCCCAGCATGCGGTGTTCCAGCTGCTCCATCAAGGCACGCATCTGACCCCGGTAGAGTTCGTCGTCGCGCGCGAGCCCGACCACCTGCTCGACGACGCGCATCACGAAACGCTCGTCGCCAATTGCATCGCGCAGGGCGCTGCGCTGATGACCGGGCGGAACAGCGAAGACGGTGCGCGAGCCTATCCCGGCAACCGGCCCTCGACCACGATCCTGCTCGACCAGGTCACGCCGCGCAGCCTGGGGGCGCTGATCGCCTTTTACGAGCATCGCGTCTTTGCGAATGCCGTGCTGCTCGGCATCAACCCGTTCGACCAGTTCGGGGTCGAGCTGGGCAAGGAAATGGCGAAGGGCCTTGCCGAAGGGACGATCCAGTTCGATCCGGCGACACAGGCGCTGATGCAGGCCGCTCTCGGCGAGTAAGCGTAAACGCAAAATTCAATTGGCAAGCCGCCGCAGCGTAACCACATAGGCGACCGCTGCGAATTGCGGTCTGTCCATAGCTGGGGTCTTTCATGAGCGAGTTCGACTACGATCTTTTCGTCATTGGTGCAGGCTCGGGCGGCGTGCGCGCATCGCGCATCGCAGCCTCGCACGGCGCGCGCGTCGCGGTGGCCGAGGAATATCGGGTCGGCGGCACCTGCGTGATCCGTGGCTGCGTGCCCAAGAAGCTGCTCGTCTATGGCGCGCATTTTGCCGAGGATATCCACGACGCGCGCAAGTTCGGCTGGGACGTGCCCGAGTGCCGTTTCGATTGGAATGTGCTGCGCGACAATGTGCTGGCCGAGGTCGACCGGCTCGAGGGCCTCTATGGCCAGACGCTCGACAATCACAAGGTCACGGTCTTCAAGACGCGTGCGACGATCGTCGGGCCGCAGAAGGTGCGCCTTTCTGACGGGACCGAACTCAGCGCTGAACGCATCCTGATCGCCACCGGCGGCTGGCCGCACGTCCCCGACTTTCCGGGCAGCGAACATGCGATCACCTCGAACGAAGTCTTCCATCTGGAGACTCTGCCGAAGCGGATCATGATCGCCGGCGGCGGCTATATCGCCAACGAATTTGCCGGTATCTTCAACGAATTCGGCAGCCAGGTCACGATCGTCAATCGCGGCGACACGATCCTGCGCGGCTATGACGAGCAGATCCGCGACCGGCTGCTCCAGATATCGATGACCAAGGGCATCCACTTCAAATTCAACGTGCCCTTCCGGTCGATCGAGAAGAATGACGACGGCACGCTGACTGTCCATCTGGAAAATTGCGATCCGTTCGTGGTCGACGCGGTGCTGATGGCGACGGGCCGCGTGCCCAACACCAAGGGCATTGGCCTCGAAGAGGTCGGCGTCGAACTCGACGAACAGGGCGCGATCAAGGTCGACGAGACGAACCAGTCGTCGGTGCCGAGCATCTATGCCGTCGGCGACGTCACCAACCGCATCCAGCTGACGCCCGTCGCGATCCGCGAAGGGCAGGCATTTGCGGACTCGGTATTCGGCGGCAAGCCGACCGTTGTCGACTATCAGAACGTCCCGAGCGCGGTGTTCAGCCATCCGCCGATCGGTGCGGTCGGCATGACCGAGGCCGAGGCGCGCAACAAGCTGGGCATGGTGCGCATCTACACGAGTGATTTCCGCGCGATGAAGAATGTCCTCGCCGGCCGCAACGAGCGCGCGCTCTACAAGATGATCGTCAACGCCGCCACCGATCAGGTGGTCGGACTGCACATGATCGGCCCCGATGCGCCCGAAATTTTGCAGGCCGCCGCGATCGCGGTGAAGGCCGGGCTGACCAAGGCCGATTTCGACGCGACGGTCGCGCTGCACCCGAGCATGGCCGAGGAACTGGTGCTGCTGAAATAAGGTTTCGGCCTGCAACTTTCATGCGCTATCCTTGCGTCCATAACGGGAGGAGAGGGGCGCATGACAGGTACGGTTCTTGTCACCGGAGGCAGCGGTTATATCGCGGGCTTCCTGATCCGGCAGCTGATCGAAAACGGCTGGTCCGTGAACACCACGGTCCGGAGCCTGAAGCGCGAGGACGAGGTTCGCGGCTGGCTGCAGGTCGATAACAGCAGGCTCCGCTTCTTCGCCGCCGACCTTGAAAACGATGCCGGCTGGGCCGAGGCGATGGCGGGATGCAGCCATGTCGCGCATGTCGCGTCGCCGTTCCCGCTCGACGTGCCGAAACACACCGACGATCTGGTGATTCCGGCACGCGAAGGCGCACTTCGGGCGCTGCGTTTCGCGAAAGCGGCGGGCGTGAAACGCTTCGTCCTGACCTCGTCGATGGCTGCGATCGCCTATGGGCACGGAAAGGCGCGCGATCTCTATAACGAGGCCGACTGGAGCAATCTCGATAACCCGGCCGTGATGCCCTATCCGCGCTCGAAGACCGTCGCCGAGCGCGCCGCACGCGATTGGGCAAAGGCCGAGGCGCCCGAAATCGAGTTCGCCTCGGTCAATCCGGCCGCGGTGTTCGGACCGCTTCTCAGTGACGATCTGTCGACCTCGATCGAGGTGGTGAAGCAATTGCTCGAGGGCAAGGTGCCGATGTGCCCCGACATCGGCTTCGGGACCATCGACGTGCGCGACGTCGCCGACCTCCATTATCGCGCGCTGACTGCGCCGGGAATCCGCGACGAGCGTTATGTCTGCTCAGGGCCGTTCCTGAAGATGATCGAGGTCGCAGCCATCCTGCGGGCGAACCTCGGCGATCAGGCGAAGAAGGTGCCGACGAAGAAGATGCCCGACTGGGTACTCAAGATCTTCGCGCTGTTCCGGCCCGAACTCAAGCAGCTCGTCGCCGAACTCGGCAATATCCGCGGCGGCGACAGCAGCCATGCGATGAAAACGTTGGGATGGACGATGCACACGCCCGAAGAGGCTGTGCTCGCCACGGCGCACAGCCTCTTCGAACGCGGCATTGTGAAGGTCTGACCTCGCTTATGCGATCGTCGGAACGATCCCGCCTTCGGCGCGGATCGCGGCGCCGTTGGTGACGGCCGCGAGCGGGCTCGCGAGATAGGTCACCATTGCCCCGATCTCGTCGGCCTCGATCAGGCGGCGGATCAGCGACAGCGGGCGCAGTTCGTCGAAGAAGGTCTTTTCACGCTCGGCTTCGGACCCGTCGGGGTTCGAGACCACCGACTTGATGAAGTCTACGATGCCTTCGGAGCGGGTCGGTCCGGGGAGTACCGTATTGACGGTGACACCCGTGCCCTTGGTCTGCTCGGCGAGGCCGCGCGCGATGGTGAGCTGTGCAGTCTTCGTCATGCCGTAATGGATCATTTCGGCGGGCGGCAGCAGGCCGCTTTCGCTGGCGATGAAGATCACCCGGCCCCAGTTGTTTGCGAGCATCTTCGGGAAATAGTGCCGCGACAGCCGCGCACCGCTGACGACATTGACCTCGAAAATATGGTGCCAGTCGGCGTCGGTGATGTCGGCGAAGTCCTTGGCCTCATAGATGCCGAGATTGTTGACGAGGATGTCGGTCGCCGGAACTGCGGCGATCAACGCTTCGGCGCCTTCAGGGGTCGCGGGATCGGCGAGGACGGCCCGGATATGACCCGACTGCGACAATTCGGCGGCGGCTTCGTCGAGCTTTGGCTGACTGCGTCCGGTGATGACGACCTCGACGCCTTCTTCGGCAAGGCGCTTGGCGATTGCGAAGCCGATACCGGCGGTCGATCCGGTGACGATGGCGGTCTTGCCCTTCAGTTTAAGGTCCATGAGCGAATTCCTTTCACGCTTTGGTTCTTGTTCGATGCGCCGAAGATAGCGTTCCGCACCATTGTTGATTAGAATGCGCTTCATCACTTCAGTGGTGATTGAAAATCAGGAATGAAGATGGATAACCGGTTCGGCGATATCGAGACTTTCCTTGCGGTGGCGAGCGGCGGCAGCTTTGCGGCAGGCGCCAAGGCCCTCCGTCTTACGCCGTCGGCCGTGAGCCGCAGTATCGCGCGGCTTGAGGAACGTCTCGGCACGATCCTGTTCCGTCGCACCACGCGTTCGCTTGCGCTGACCGCGGAGGGATCCGCCTATCGCGACCGGATGAGCGTGCTGCTGGCCGAGATCGAAACGGTCGAGAACGGCCTCGGTCGCGAAAAGCAGGGGCCTCGCGGGCTTCTGCGCGTCAACGCCTCGCCCTCGATCGGCGTGCCGTTGCTGCCGATCCTGCCGCGCTTCATGGCCCGTTACCCCGAAATCATCCTCGACCTTGCGCTGTCCGATGCGATCGTCGACCTGGTCGAAGAGCGCGCCGACATCGCGATCCGGATCGGCCCGCTGCGCGACACGAGTCTCCGCGCCAAGAAGCTCGGGCGCAGCCGCATGGCGCTGGTCGCGAGCCCCGAATATCTCGCGCGGCGCGGGACACCCCGGGTGCCCGACGATCTCGACGCACATGATTGCCTGCGCTTCAGCTTTCGCCGGTCGGTCGACAGCTGGCCCTTTCGTATCGGCGGGCGGATCGTTCATCGCCCGGTCCACGGCAGCTTCTTCGGAAATTCGGGCGATATGGTGCGCCAGATGGCCGTCGAGGGCGGTGGTATTTCGCGGCACGGACATTTCCACGTCGCTGGCGATCTTGCGGCGGGACGCCTCGTCGAAGTTCTCGCGGATTACCACCCGGGCGATGGCGAGGATATCCATGCGCTCTACGCGCCCGAGGATCGTGCCGCGGCGCGGATTCGCGCCTTCCTCGATTTCCTCGACGATGAACTGGTGATTGCGCCCTAGCCGATCCGGTACGGCACGACATCGCGCCGGTCGGGATCGACGAGGATCGGGCGGTCGCTGGGCGGGAAGGCGCGCTGGTCGCAATCGTCCCGCGGGCAGATGCGGCATGACAGGCCGATGCGCGTCGCCGCCTGTGGCGCAGCGACATCGACGCCGTCGGCGTAGACGAAATCGGCGGCATATTGCGCCTCGCATCCCAGCGCGACGGCGTAGCGGCGCGGGCTGCGCGCGTAGCTTCCCGACGGCTTCACCAGCCCCTTCGCCATCGACACATAGCGAAGGCCGTCGGGGGTCTCGGCGAGCTGAAACAGGATGCGATCGGGGATCGCCGCCGCCTCGTGGACGATCCACAGCGGGCAGGCGCCGCCGAAGCGCGCGAACTGCAGGCGGGTGGCGCTGTGTCGCTTGGTGATATTGCCGGCCATGTCGACGCGGCAGAAGAACATGGGGATGCCGCGCGCGCCGGGGCGCTGAAGCGTCGAGAGGCGGTGGCATGCCTGCTCGAAGCTGACCCCATATTCGAGACGCAGCCGGTCGATATCGTGGCGCACGGCGCGGGCGCTGGCGCGGAAGGGGGCGTAGGGCATCAGCACCGCGCCCGCGGCGTAGTTGGCAAGGCCGACATGAAGGAGCTGCCGAGCTGCTGCGGTGCGGAGCGGCGACGCTTCGACGACCGCCGCAATCTCGTTCGCCAGCGCGAGCGCGGCGAGCTGGTGCGCAAGCTGGAAACGGCGCGTTTCGGCGGGCTGCGACGGGTCGATCACCAGATGCCGCATCGTCGCATCGAAATCGCGCAGGGTCTGCGTCTGATTATAGACGATCGATATGCCGAGCGCGTCGCGCAGCCGCCGTTCGATCGTCTCGATCGCGGGCGACGGATCCTTGCCGCGGAGCTGGCCTGCCAGCGTCTCGGCGGCACGGTCGATGCTGTCGACATAATTGCCCGCATCGTGGAACCAGTCGCGCACCTCTTCCCATGGCAGGCGGCTGCCCTCGGCGGTGCCGCCGGTCAGCGCCTCGTCGATGATCTGCAGCCGCTGGCCCGCGCGGCGATAGGCGGCGTGGAGCGCGACGAACTGGTCGGCGAGTTGCGGCTGTTGCAGCGCTGCGCGCTCGAGTTGTTCGGGGGGCAGGGGCGAGGCTGCGAACAGCGGATCGGCGGCCGCCTCGCGGAGCGCGCCGGCGCGGCGATCGCCCGTGTCAGCCGCGACCTCTTCCCATTCGAGCGGGAACAGCTTTTGCAACCGGTCGAGCAGCGCAGGGGTCAGCGGGCGGTCGTCATGCTCGATCTGGCTGAGGTAGGAGGCCGAGATGCCGAGCTGCGCGGCGAAGTCGGCCTGCCGGATGGCGCGGGTTTCCCGAAGTTGGCGAAGTTGTCGCCCGGCGTAGAGGCGGGTTGGCTGCATAGTGCGCAAGCTACTTTGCAAACTTGCACTTTGCAACTTTGCAAATTCACATTTGCATCGGGGCGCGGGCGGGGGCAGACGGCGCATTCGACACTATCGGAGAGCCGCATGTCCGCCAATATCGCCGAAATGGAACGCCGCCGCGCCGCCGCCGCTTTGGGGGGCGGGCAGAAGCGCATCGACGCGCAGCACGCCAAGGGGAAGCTGACCGCGCGCGAACGGCTGAACGTCCTGCTCGACGAGGGCTCGTTCGAAGAA